>CAEZWS010000083.1_pt1 | contig 4007 bp, 5 predicted proteins | sample 7265061 | NCBI WGS metagenome assembly CAEZWS01 (sample SAMEA6813888, study PRJEB35770) | freshwater metagenome | biome: Freshwater; feature: Freshwater reservoir; material: water | place: Czech Republic | collected 2015-11-04 | depth 0.5m m | reverse complement strand
CGTTTACGGTTACGGATATCTGCGACATGGGCTCAGCCTACCTAAAGCTCTGCCATACATTTGCTCACTTGCTCTGCGAAGTCCCTAACAATTTCAAGTTTTCGATCCCCTATATGAGAAATCGGCTGAGCCAATTTTAAACTAGACAATAAAAATCCCGCATCCGCCCGCTCAATATCTTCTTTGAGTAACACTGCCTCTTGAACACCCAGCTCTGCAATGCAGACTGCGCGCACAATTCCAGGTAAACATCCACTCGTCAGTGCAGGTGTCATCCATTGGCCGTTAGTCCGAAATACAACATTTGATACAGCGCCCTCACTCACATGGCCCTTACTATCGATTCGGATTACTTCATCAAATCCCTCTTGTTTAGCTTTTTCTAGCATCGAAAGATTTACGGTGTAGGGCAAAGACTTGATTCCCATAGTCGCTGAATTATGCACAATCACATCGCTGACAAAATCTACCTTCGCGGGAGAATTCCACATCTCGTAACTTTCATGACTCACTTCAACTTTGCCCAACATGGAAAAAACAATCCGCAAACGTCCGTACTCACTTTCCTCTCCAACACTTAGAGTTTCTAAAACCAAACGCTCTAATTTTTCATCACTTGGAAAAGCCACACCCAAGCGATCTGCAGAAGCACGTGCTCTTGCTAGGTGAAAATCAAGTGCAACGGGGTGTCGATTGTGCGTTTGTATTGTTTCAAAAAATCCTTCGCCACTTGGAAAATTGCTCATCCGTCAAAATCACCGCCCGCAATACCCACCAACCGAGAAGCCTTCAATTGCGTTTCTTCCCATTCTGATTTCGCGTCACTTCCCCATGTGATTCCAGCACCTGTTCCAAATCTAAGAACCCCGTCGTTATTGCACCAAAATATTCTTATTGCAACAGATAGCAACGCTTCTGCACCTTGCACCCAACCTAACGCTCCACAATAAGGGCCACGTGGCAATTGCTCTAGTGCAGTGATTGTTTCAACTGCGGAAGATTTTGGAGCACCACTTACCGAGCCTGGTGGCATCAACGCTTGCCCAATACGCAACCATGAAATACCTGGGAGCAGTTGCCCAGCGACATCAGACACAAGATGCGTAACACCAGGATGTTCCTCTGTTGCAAGAAGCCGTGGCACATCAACACTTCCTGGAATACATATTTGACCTAAATCATTACGAATCAGATCAACAATCATCACGTTTTCTGCTTGGTCTTTAACGCTAAATTCAATGGGAGTTGGCGTGGGCGCCATCGTGCCTTTGATGGGAGCCGATAGAACGTCAGCACCATTTCGTTGCAACAAAAGCTCGGGTGAAGCCGAAGCAATAGTGATGCCTGGTAATTGCAAATAACTGGCATAAGGCGCTGGATTATTTTGCAAGAGATTTTCCATCAATGCTGATAATGATGAGTCACTACCTATAGGGATCGACATTTGCCTGCAAGCATTCACTTGATAAACCCAACCTGATGAAATTCGTTTTTGAATCTGCTTTACAACCTCCATGTATTGCTCTTCGGATTGCGAAGTACTCCATTTGCCTAATAGTTTCTCCCACTCAATTTCCATACTAGGAAACGGTGAATCAATCACGCGAGAAAACCTTGCACACGTCCATGCGCCTTCAAATGTTGATGTCACTGCCCAAAAACCCGGCTTATCTAAATCTGCTGGATCTTTTGAGATTTCCTCTAGCCCAGTTGCCAATCGACCATCCATCCAAAAGAAGGGTTCCTTAACGTCAATTTGCACAGTTTCCACGCAGTAACCGTAGAGCGATTACCGTTCTAAGGCGTGCTTTGGCGCATCCGACCTGCCTACGATAGATTTCGCCCCAGCACAAAGGTAAATCTGTGTGCGGACGTAGCGCAGTTGGTAGCGCACCACCTTGCCAAGGTGGATGTCGCGGGTTCGAGTCCCGTCGTCCGCTCTGATCGTTCAGAGTTGCTAAGCAACACAAATGAACAAAACCAAGGTCGGGTGGCCGAGAGGCGAGGCTCAGGACTGCAAATCCTGCTACACGGGTTCAAATCCCGTCCCGACCTCCACTATTACAACAAATCTATTTATGATGTGCCACAGATAGATTCACAAGAGCGAACAAGATGGGTATCGCATGGCGCTAGAGAAATCAGACCGACCATGGGGTCGCTATGAAGTCTTGCAAGAAAGCGCCACCTACAAAGTTAAATGTTTATGGATTAATCCCGGCAAAAGGTTTTCATACCAACGTCACACCAAACGTGCAGAGCATTGGTACATAGTGCAAGGTAGCGCAGAAATAACTCTCAATGGTGTGACTACCACCCATCAACCAGGTGCAAATATCAACATTGCGATAGGCGATCTTCATCGCATTAGCAATATCGGTTCAATCGATGTCATTGTTATCGAAGTGCAAACAGGAACATACTTTGGAGAGGATGATATTGAGCGTATCGAAGATGATTTCGGTCGCTAATCACCTATTAAATCCGTAAGGTATGATTTCTCACGCAAGGATCGTTGGCTCAGCGGTAGAGCACCACATTGACATTGTGGGGGTCACTGGTTCGATCCCAGTACGGTCCACCATTAGTTACACCAGGTTATTTCTCGATCTTTATCAAGAAGTTGCTCGCTCTTTTCATAGTCTCTTCCAAATATTTAGGCAGAAGTTCTTGATGTTCCCTATTGCTCGTTTCATACAGATAGTTGAGTAAGAGCATACGCCGTTGCAACAAAAGCGCTTCCATCTCTATCTCAGAATATTCCGGAACGGGCGCGACGGAACGATAACCATCTAGAAGAGCGAAACCTTGCTCATCGGTGTCCAGGTAATAGAGCGCTGTTGCTAAATCCTGAATAGGTAGCCCTATCCCACTGTCATCGAAATCGAAGATTGCAATCGCTCCCGCATCCCACATCAGATTCCATCCGTGTAGATCAGCATGAATTACTATCTTTAGTTCCCGATCAAAAAACCTGCGTGAAATCGCTTCGATTGCTTGTCGCGCCTGGTTCAACGTGCGTTTTTGGCCTTCTTCAAGTTTGCTATAAATAGAAAAAAGGAAATCTTGTGTTCTCCAAAAGAAATCATCAAATTCGGGAAGAGTTGCACCTTCTGGAAGTTCAAAGTTCGCTACTGCTTTATGGATCTGAGCCATCGAAGCGCCTAGAGCGAATAAATGTTCAACACTGGGATCATCTCCAATTTCACTTCCCTGAAGCCATGAATACATCACCGCGTTAACGGGTCTATCCAATGTATCCATAGTGGCGGTAACGATGAATTCTCCAGATTTAGCTGGAACCGGTCGCGGAACATTGACTGATGTAGTTCTACCTAAAAAGTCAATAAATGCTATCTCCGCTCTGATGTTCTTTTCAGTTCGAAGTGAATTGATATTCAGCCTAAGCGCATATTGATTAGGGCCGGAACGCACTCTAAATGTGGCATTGAATTCAAAGTTTATAAGCTCGATTGAAGATACTTCATCAAAATAGTTCTTGGAAAGACGCTCTGCCAATACAGTGACGCGAGCGATTTGGTCGTCATGTGAAAGATCTTTGAATCCAGACATAATCTATAGCGAACCTGATTCCTTCCCAATGAAATCCGTTGCACACAATAGGTTTACTAATCCCCTAAGCCTTCATGGTTAGCAAATGCCCACAGGTCTAACTCATCGAGATCAATGGCGCGTATCTGATGGCAAGCAAATATGCCTGCTATCTGTGCACGATGTTCGGTTGCGTGATGAATTGCTTGAGTCAAGATTGTTTCTCTTGAGCGCCTGATTCTTCGATGTTCACCGTCGAACTCAACAAAACCAACTGGATTCTGTGCCGACTTACGCAGTCGCGCATCAAATGTTGCAGATAGCTTGCCTAAAGCAATTACCTCTTCCCTATTCGTGGGTGGTTGCGTATCCGTCATTCCTAACTCATCGAGTAGATCTGCGTAACGGCAAGCGGTGAGATGTTCCAATATCTCGCCAACGCTCCAATCATCATT
>CAEZWS010000072.1_pt1 | contig 5058 bp, 6 predicted proteins | sample 7265061 | NCBI WGS metagenome assembly CAEZWS01 (sample SAMEA6813888, study PRJEB35770) | freshwater metagenome | biome: Freshwater; feature: Freshwater reservoir; material: water | place: Czech Republic | collected 2015-11-04 | depth 0.5m m | reverse complement strand
CACCGCCAACGTGGAACGGCGACGCCGACGCCGTGGTTCCTTTTTGCTCTCCAACGTTAACTAGTTTGGTGACATCAGTTCTTACGGGGAAAGGCGCCACTAATACTTCAGCGGTAATTACACAATGTGGAACCGAGGGCGCTGATTCTTTTGTGGCTGCAAAAGTTGCCTCCAACTATCGCGGTGGTGGAAAATCTGATTGGTTCTTACCTTCGAAAGATGAACTCTCACTGTTATTTGATAAGCGCAACATGATGGGGCAGATTGCTGCCGGCGCCCCGTACTGGTCTTCATCTCAAGATTCATTAGTAAATTCCTGGGCGATGGATCTAGGAACCGGAGTTACCAGTTCTGAAGGGAACGGTATAGACAGGTATGTTCGCCCTATACGTGCATTTGGTTAAAGTGGTTACAGACTGAAAGTTGGATATTCGTCAGTGACGAGCAAGATTGCATACCCATAAAGACGGTTCCAATATTGGCTCGTTCGGACAATAACGTCTGCACAGGATTCTGGCATTTCCCCAGTGAGAATAATGTTAAACCAGGCAAGAACGACCATGATCAGTGAATACAAGCAGTACACAATTCCCACAATATAAAGTGGGATTGCCATCGCCCATTTAATAAGTGGCAATCCACGATGCAAAGATTTTCCACCGTTTACCTCAGGGTATGTGATTGTGACACTGGCACTTTCTTCGATAGAGGGATACTCATCATTAAGAAGAGTTATGTAAGCGCCAATTCGAGCTGTCAATCCAAAGAGAGCTTTATTGAAACTTAAGACATAACTGGGATAAACGCCACGAAAGAGCAGAGCAAGCATTACTGGCAAAACCAGGAGTCCAAGAGAGTTTCCATTTCCGTTGCGATCCCAGGAATCTACTGTGAAAGATGCGGCAAATATGAAAACAGGGGCCACTATTATCAAACGCCAAAAGACTGTTGTCTTATTGCGATTATGAAGTTGTACTTGAAATGACGTCTCAATTTGATTGCTCATGCCCCAACTCTATGGCATTAGAAGTCATCTGCATGATTCATTTTGAAGGAAAGCACTCCTTAACTGTGAGGAGTAGACAATGTTCCAGAAGTTAGCGGTAGCATTTCACCATTCGCAAAAGGAGCAAATAAATGACTCAACAGACCATAAACATCAAAGGCATGACATGCGGGCACTGTGAAGGAAGAGTTACTGCTGAACTTTTAAAGATTGTGGGCGTTACGAGCGTGGTTGCTAGTGCGGAGAAAGCCACCGCCGTCATTGAAACTAGCTCGGATATAGCACCTGATTTGGTTGCTTCTGCCGTGCGTGAAGCCGGCTATTCGGTCAATAAGTAAACCAGCGCGACGTAATAGTAGGCTCCATATATGACTGAACGGCAAGAATTTAAAGTTCTACGAACCTATGATGATTTTGAGCTTCGTGAATATCTACCTTGCGTCATCGCAGAGGTCAAAATTTCTGCCCAGTATTCAACTGCAACAAGTAGCGCTTTCGCCTCATTATTTAATTACATTTCAAAGGGAAACAAGTCATCGGAAAAAATCGCGATGACTGCCCCGGTAATCACCGCCCAAAAAGCAGATAAATCCGAATCCTCCGAATGGTACGTCTCGTTTGTAATGCCATCCGGTAGCACCTTTGGCCACTTGCCACATCCCAACGATTCACAAGTTCAATTACGCGAATTAGATACGGAAACGTGTGTTGCCAAATCATTCCGTGGAAGAGCAACCGATGAACTATCACGAAAGATGGTCAGGGAACTTCGCGCAAGCGCTTCTAAAGCCAACATCGCACTCTCTGATGAAACCCGAATCTGTCGTTTTGATCCCCCTTTTAAACCCGGCTTCTTGCAGTACAACGAGATTGTGATTCCTGCGTATATCTAAGTGGGTTGTGAGGGACTCGAACTACATATCCTTCATTGGCCACATATGGATTCAATTGATCTTGATCCACAACCCATATTAGGGATTGGGTCTGACAAATGTTGATATTGAACAGATTTAGGATGGATCTGGGCGTGTTGTTAATCATTGTTGAAAGTTGCTATTTAATTAGCAAATGCGTAGAGCCAGCTCAATGATTGCTGTATCTACCTTAATCTTGAGTTCTTTTGTTGGTAACGCCAGCGCAGCACCTCCCAAAATTGGCAGCTCATGCACAAAAGTTGGCGCATTCTTCGATACTCCTAACACTAGATATGTTTGCAATCAAGAAGGAACGAAAAAGGTGTGGCGTGTTTGGAGTCCAGGACCTGGTGCGGTGTCCAAGAAAACAGCAAAAAAAACCGGACAACCAAAACTGCTTAAGCCACACCCTGTAACGCATAATTATGGAATAACGTGGAGCAATATTACGAGCAAAATAAAAGACATTTCTGCTGCGGCTTGGACTGATGCCCAAAACACAATGATAAGAAATCAAAACCTTCCAGACATTTATAAAGGTTTTACCCCCTATTTTAGTCCGGGTGCATTGAAAACAGATCCATTAATCGGCAATGCTGTAACTCTTCTAAAACGTGAAATGTTACTTTATGCAAATGTCCCTCGCGCTAAGAATGTTTATCTTGTTGCAACAACACAGGAAGAGCAACTTGCGACCCAAAATGAGATGAAGAAAAACTATCCCGAAGCCCTAGAGCCCCTAACTCGAAGTTTAAATAGCATCTATGGCATCAATGTAGGTGATGGCGTAGTTGCGGATTCAGTCTTCGTTCAGACTAAATGCAATGGATCATATGGAGCGCGAAATGCATTCAATAATCCGACCAAGAATTACCCTTCAATCACGACCTCTGTCGTGACAATTAGCGTCTGCCCTGCGAGCGCGAGTGCTGCACTGGAGGGATGGCATATTGCTGCCCATGAATATGTTCACACTATTCAAGTTGCTCTCAACCCAGGTGGCTATATACGAGGGTATCAACCCTGTTGGATGACTGAAGGCGAAGCAGTTTGGAGTACGAGGGTGGTCTCGCCAGATTTTGTAGCATATTTAAAGCAAGACACAGGTTCTCCTTATTATCTTTCACCTGATGGACTAAATCTTCGTGTCAGCACCCAATTAGTTTGGACTTCGCAGGATATTGAAACATATCTAAAGAGGGCTGCGAATGTGAGTACGTGTGCCAACACCGATCAGTTTTCACTCTCTTATTCGCTGGGTGCTTTAACTGTTGAAACTCTAGTAAGTCTTGGCGGAACCGAGTCACTTTTTGCTCTGGATGAAAGGTTAAGCCAGGGACAAAAAATAAATGTGGCTTTTAAAGATGTTTATGGGATAACTTGGGATGAAGCGTTACCAATTTTGTCACAAGTTGTGGCAGAAAAAATTACCTTGCAGCTAACTCATGACCTGAGCAAACATACAGCACCGACTGTCAGTATCGCAGCGCTGTAGAAATCACATTTTTCTCTTTGGTTAGTGCGGCGAGATCTGCAATTGCGAATCCTGAAAGCGCATTACTCATTTTTGATTCTTGGGGGTTTAAGAGGAAGTAGCCACTGATTCATACTCACCAGGTCATCGACCTTTTTGGAGTAGATATTCAGTGCCACTCACGTTCATAAGTGGGTTGTGAGGGACTCGAACCCCCGACCCGGTGATTAAGAGTCACCTGCTCTACCAACTGAGCTAACAACCCGAGCTCATTCAAAGGGGGAAACCTCGAATGCCTGCAAACCCTATCAGCGCCAAGGCGCCTTCGGAAATCGCAGAATGTTACTTTTCTACGCTCTTAAAGTGCATCCCCACCGCGTTCTCCGGTGCGAACTCGGACAACGGTGTCCACTGGAGTCACCCACACTTTGCCATCACCGATTGATCCAGTGTTTGCAGTTGAGACAATTAAATCAACAATACTTTCTGCATCAGCATCATTTGCAAGAATTTCGATGCGAACTTTTGGAATGAAATCCACTGTGTATTCGGCACCGCGATAAATCTCTGTGTGACCTTTTTGCCGACCGAATCCACGCGTTTCAGAAACTGTCATACCGGCAATGCCTGCAGCTTGAAGTGCAACCTTTATATCGTCAACTTTTGCTGGCTTAACGATTGCGGTAATGAGTTTCATGCATTTCTCGATTCTGTTGTCATCAATGTTAGTAGCGGTTGGAGTTTCCGGTTATGTCATAAGCCGATTCGGCGTGGAATTTTGTATCTAGGCCGTTGAGTTCATCCTCGCGGAATGCGCGGAAGCCAATCGTTTTTGAAATTGCTTGGGCGATCAGCCATGTGGCACAGAATGAGAAGAGAGCAACTACCACGATGGCAATGAGTTGTTTTCCTAGAAGTGATGCTCCACCGTGCATGAAGAGTCCAAGCCCACCTGCATCGTTTGCAGTTTTTGTGGCAAGGAATCCAATTGCGATCATGCCAAGAATTCCACCGATTCCGTGTACTCCAACAACATCGAGTGAATCGTCGTAGCCCCATTTGTATTTTCTCGATACCGCATAGGCACTGAGTGCTCCTGCGATAAGCCCAATGACAAGTGCTCCAAGTGGGTTAACAAAACCACAAGCAGGTGTGATTGCAACAGCACCTGCAACAGCACCTGATGCAACGCCAAGAGTCGTTGCTTTACCGTCACGACGTTTTTCAAAAAGAATCCATGTCATTGATGCAGCAGCGGTTGCTATTTGAGTATTGATCATTGCCGTTGCTGCAAGGGAACCAGCAGAGAGTGCGCTACCTGCGTTGAATCCAAACCAGCCAAACCAGAGCATTCCAGCGCCAAGTAGCACTAATGGCATGTTATGCGGGCGCATTGGGTCGCGACGAAAGCCGTCGCGCTTTCCTAAAACAAGAGCGAGTGCAAGGGCTGCGGCACCAGAATTAATTTCAACAACGGTTCCGCCTGCAAAATCTAAAGCGCCTAACTTGTCGATGATCCATCCGCCAGTTCCACCTTGTCCTGCAAATGCCCAGTGAGCGACAGGAAGATAAACAAGTGTGATCCAGATGCCAACGAAGAGAACCCAAGATGCATATTTTGTGCGGTCTGCAATAGTGCCCGAAAGGATTGCTACGGTAATGAT
>CAEZWS010000068.1_pt1 | contig 5604 bp, 6 predicted proteins | sample 7265061 | NCBI WGS metagenome assembly CAEZWS01 (sample SAMEA6813888, study PRJEB35770) | freshwater metagenome | biome: Freshwater; feature: Freshwater reservoir; material: water | place: Czech Republic | collected 2015-11-04 | depth 0.5m m | reverse complement strand
CAAGTGTGGAGGGGCAAAGTACGACCTGAAGAAACTAAACGTCGCTTAGCAATTGACCCACATTCACCGGCAGAATTTCGATGCAATCAAGTGGTCCGAAACCTCAATGAGTTCTATCAAGCCTTTGATGTCAGTGAAAAAGATGGCCTTTGGCTGGATCCAGGCAAGCGAGTGCGTATCTGGTAGGTGGGGAGAGTCCTAGTAATGAAACCTCATCTGGGCAATGAATAAAGTATCGCCTTGAACCATATAAAGAATTCTGTGGGTGTGGTCAATACGCCGAGACCATAGCCCTTCCCAGTTGTATTTAAGACGCTCGGGTTTGCCTATACCGGCTTCAGGGTTTTCTAGGATCGGTTCAATTAAGGCGTTGATTCGCTCAACCTTTTTTGGATCCGTCCGTTGCCAATAAGCCAAGTCCTTAAGGGCAGTGCTAGATAATTCGAGGTTTTTAAGCTTTTGTTTTTTTGGCATTTTTTGCAACTGAAGTTAAGAAGGGGAATGCCACCCGCTTGGTTTTGCCCGATGTTATCTCCGCCAATGATTCGTCAATTACTTTACGATTTTCGGGACTAGACATGAGATATGACATCTCAATCATGGACTCGTATTCGCTCTCAGAGATTAATACGGCATTCCCATTTTTTGAAGTGATAAATACTGGCTTTGCGTCCACATTCACTTGTTCGATGAGTGGGAAAAGCTTTGCACGTGCATCAGATGCGGTGATAACCATGTTCTACTCATTTCTGCCTAATTGCGGGCTGTGATAGAACTGTACCATTTCTTGTACCATACCGAGATTCAATAACTTGGGCTCTGATATCTGTCTACCAATTCTGCAAATATCCCTCTACGCTGAGGGTATGAAGATTCTCATCATCGGTGGCGGAGGAATGGTTGGGCAGAAATTGGCCCACAAACTCGCACTTTCAGGAAAACTCGAAAACCAATCGATAAAAGAACTTATTTTGGCCGATGCGTTTGCACCACCTGCGCTCTCGACCACGGCAAACTTTGAAGTCTCATTAGTAACTGCTGACATTACAAACGCTGACATTGCCAGTTCCTTGATTACTAAGATGCCAGATGTAATTTTTCACCTAGCAGCAGTTGTATCGGGTGAGGCAGAGGCTAATTTCGAAAAAGGTTACAGCGTCAATTTAGATGGAATCAGAAACATTCTCGAAGCAATTCGACTAACGGGCAACGGCTACAAGCCACGTTTAGTTTTCACTTCATCTGTTGCTGTATATGGTGGCCCATACCCAGATGTCATCGATGATGATTTCCAATTACAACCTCGCACAAGTTATGGCATCCAAAAAGCAATGTCAGAGTTACTCCTTAACGACTACTCTCGTCGCGGATTTGTCGATGGAGTGGGCTTGCGACTTCCAACTATTTGCGTTCGTCCGGGTAAACCTAATAAGGCAGCTTCTGGGCTCTTTTCAAACATTCTTCGCGAGCCACTTGTTGGTATCGAAGCAGTACTTCCTGCTTCAAAGAGTGCAACAAATATTTTTGCGTCCCCTCGTTCGGCTGTTGGCTTTTTGCTGAACGCAGCAACACTTGATACCGCGCCCCTTGGCGATCGCAGATCGATGATGATGCCTGGAGTTTGGGGCACTGTTGGCGATGAGATTGATGCACTTCGCAGAGTGGCAGGCGACAAAATCGTTGCTCTCATCAAACATGAGCCAGATCCGGCTGTTGAGAAGATGCTCTCTAACTGGAACTTCCCTAATTTCTCAACTGATCGAGCTAAGGCACTTGGCTTTAGGTGTGAGAGCACATTAGATGAGATTATTCAGGTCCATATTGATGACGAACTAGGTGGAAAGATTCCGGGGCTAAACACATGAGTCAGATTGCAGTTATAACAGGAGCAGGTCGCGGAGTCGGTCGCATCACCGCCATCACGTTGGCTAAAAAAGGTTGGACCGTCGTTGTTGCAGGGCGAGATAAGAGCGCCATTGACGCTGTTGCAAAAGAAGCCGGTGGCGCATCCGTTGGCATTGTTTGCGATGTGAGTAACCCTGATTCAGTTAAATCCCTTTTCGATCAAGTCAAGACCACGTTCGGTCGCATTGACTTACTTTTCAATAACGCAGGAGTTGTTGCTCCTGGCATTGCACTTGAGGATTTAAAGATTGAAGATTGGCGCAAGGTTGTCGATGTCAATATCTCTGGCGTCTTTTACTGCACCCAACAAGCGTTTGCACTCATGAAAACGCAATCACCACAAGGTGGACGCATCATTAATAATGGTTCCATCTCGGCTCAAATTCCTCGATTGAATTCTTCTGCCTACACAGCTTCAAAGCATGCTGTTACTGGCTTAACAAAATCTGCAGCCCTTGATGGCCGTCCTTTTGATATCGCTGTAGGCCAAATAGATATTGGTAATGCAAATACCGATATGGCAGAGCCAATGCGCGCAGGAACCCTGCAAGCAAACGGCACCAAAGTGGTTGAGCCAACTATGGATCCACAAAATGTTGCAGATGCTGTGGCCTTTATGGCGAGCTTGCCTTTGAGTTCTAACGTGCCATTCATTACTGTGATGGCAACGAAAATGCCATTTGGCGGTCGCGGATAAGGGAGCAAGGCATGAGCAGCATTGTTAACCATTGGATAGATAACAAAGAAGTACCAAGTACTTCTGGACGCACTGCCCCTGTTTATGACCCAGCTCTAGGTGTTGAAACCAAGCGCGTAGCGCTAGCTAATAACGCTGAAATCACTGCTGTTATTGCATCTGCGAAAAAAGCATTTCCTGGGTGGGCTAACACATCCCTTGCTCGTCGCCAACAAATTGTTTTTTCATTCCGCGAATTACTTAACGCTCGTAAAGAAGAACTTGCAGCAATTATTACTAGCGAGCACGGGAAAGTTCTCTCTGATGCCCTTGGTGAAGTAACCAGAGGCCAAGAAGTCGTTGAATTCGCTGTTGGAATCCCCCATTTACTCAAAGGTTTCTACTCTGAAAATGTCTCCAATGGTGTGGATGTCTATTCCACGCGCCAGCCACTCGGCGTTGTTGGAATCATCTCTCCCTTTAATTTTCCAGCAATGGTGCCTATGTGGTTTTTCCCTCTTGCAATTGCTGCAGGAAACACCGTTGTTCTCAAGCCTTCCGAGAAAGATCCGACTTCTGCCATGTGGCTAGCCAAGTTGTGGAAAGAGGCAGGTTTGCCCGATGGAGTATTTAATGTTCTTCACGGAGACAAAGAAGCTGTCGATGGTCTTTTGCAATCTCCTGATATCGAAGCTATTTCATTTGTTGGCTCAACACCCATTGCTCGCTACATCTACCAAGAGTGTGCAAAGCATGGAAAGCGCGTACAAGCACTCGGTGGCGCTAAAAACCACATGTTAGTTTTGCCTGATGCAGATTTAGAACTCGTTGCAGACTCTGCCATTAACGCAGGATTTGGTTCAGCCGGAGAGCGCTGCATGGCTATTTCTGTCGTCGTGGCAGTTGAGCCAGTTGCCGATGTGTTGATTGAGAAGATTGTCTCTCGCATGAACAAACTAGTAACCGGAGATGGCCGCCGCTCATGCGACATGGGCCCACTTGTTACACGCGAGCACCGAGATAAAGTTGCAAGTTATATCGATCTTGCAAAAACAGACGGTGCAACAGTTGTTGTCGACGGTCGCGGTGTGAAAGCAGACGGCGATGCCAATGGTTTCTGGCTTGGGCCAACACTTCTTGATCATGTTCCAACATCTTCCAAGGTCTACACAGAAGAAATCTTTGGGCCAGTGCTCTCTATCGTTCGTGTGAAGAGCTACGAAGAAGGTGTGGCGCTCATTAACTCTGGAGCATTCGGTAATGGCACAGCGATTTTCACCAACGATGGCGGTGCCGCACGCAGATTCCAAAATGAAATTCAAGTAGGTATGGTCGGTATTAACGTCCCAATCCCTGTGCCTGTTGCGTATTACTCATTTGGTGGTTGGAAGAACTCCTTATTTGGTGACACCAAAGCACACGGAGTTGAAGGGGTTCATTTCTTTACTCGCGGAAAAGCAATTACTAGTCGCTGGCTAGATCCAAGCCACGGCGGAATCAATCTAGGGTTCCCACAGAATTAGAGTCCGACTGTATTAAAGGGTCAAATCAAGAGTTCTTAAAATAGCGCTCCTTTTGAACCTTAAATTCATCTTCAGAAATCAAACCACGATCGAGTAAATCGGCCAATTTAACTAAAGTATCGATGCCTGAGTTGTCATTCATTTGCGATACTTGATTACCCGAAGATTCAAGTCTGCCTCGAGTTCCAGTTAAATCTAATTCGAGTTTCTTAGGGTCACGGTCAAGTATCTGAAAAGTTGCATCAGCATCTGGAAATGGAAAAACTAAACGCAGGAAACAATCATAGGAAGTTTTTGTAGTCAGAAGATTCATAATTTCCGCAAAGGCTGCACCTTTGAGTGCACCTTTAATTCCAAAACCTCCGCCTACCCAGCCGCCACCAGATTGAACTAGTCCTTGTCCGCCAATCTGCATACCTTTTAAGCCGGTGAAGGAATGTCTCCAGGTGTTACCGATTGTCGCAAACTGAACCTCTTCGTTTGTAATGTATAAAGTTCCGAGGGTATTCGGGGCCAGATCAATGCCAATTCCTCCTGCAAAGACTGCATCGATTTGTAACAATTTTTGAGGCCCTTGAACGTTAAATGCTGATTCATCTTTAACTTCAAATAACTTCATTGCGTTATACAACAGTTTGGCTGAATATCCAGCGCCCCAAAGTCTTATTCGAACAGGCCAACCTTCTCTGCTGCCCTTAAGATGTAAGTGATACATGCCATTATTTACAATTCGATGAGCTGAATTCTTTCTTAATTCCTGAATTTCCAATAGTGATCCTTGTGAAACCAATCTCCCGGACTTGCTCTCTCGCAATTGCCAATTTCCGTTTACAACGTTAAGAAAATGGCCCTTTGCCCCGCTGAGTGAAAGAGTTCTCTCAGCAAAAGAGGTCGGGCTGCAATTTGGCAAATTATCCCAACCGCAAACTGAAATTGAATGCTCTATTCCCGCTAATGAATTGGCTTCAAAAGATTTGATAGATTGGCCTTTTCCGATTCTCTTCTCTTGCGTAGCTCTTTCTAGACTCTCGCGTCTTTCAATATCCTTGCGAAGGGCATCATTGTCGGCACTTCCTTCAGGAAAATTACTATTGCCCCATGCAAATGTTGCATCTAGGGCATCTCGTGCTTTTTGTTCCGCTTTTTCTCTCTGAATATCACTCTGCTCTCTTTCAAATTTCTTCTCTTCGCAATATGAGCATCGCGTTGCTTTTGGTGGCAAAACTTTCTTGCATGTTGGGCAAATAGAGTCAACGGGCATGCGTAAAGAGTAATCCATTGAAAAGCGCATACATTGAAAGGCTACTTCAAACTACGCGCAGCCTCGATCTTGGAGGTAGTCAATTTAGGAACTGCATAGGCAACAAGGGCTAGGCCCAAAACTGCCGATATGAGGAAAGTGCTTCGAAGGGCCCAAACCCGGGTCATGAAATGGACGTTGACTGTCACGAGCAAGCCACCAAAAAGTGTAGCCACAGGAATCGTGCCCCAAGCAAACAT
>CAEZWS010000054.1_pt1 | contig 7066 bp, 6 predicted proteins | sample 7265061 | NCBI WGS metagenome assembly CAEZWS01 (sample SAMEA6813888, study PRJEB35770) | freshwater metagenome | biome: Freshwater; feature: Freshwater reservoir; material: water | place: Czech Republic | collected 2015-11-04 | depth 0.5m m | reverse complement strand
TCGATTGCAACCAACAATTCGACGTTTGCAATCCATAAAGTAATCCAGGGAATAAATGTTGCAAGACGTTTATCAAACTCTGCTACATCCCCGCGATCTAGCGCGCGCTGTGCCCACTTGTAGAGATCCACTACGGCAGAGCCTGGTTGAACGCCCACTGCGCCAGCAGCGGTGCCAGCGCCCCAAGCGATGCCTCCCCAACCGATAAGCGTCCCAACTTTTCCGTCAGAAATTTCTCTCACTCGTGCTATCGAATCAAATGGTGGATTTGCTTCGCACTTAATCATGGAGAGATGAGGAAATTCGTGACAAAGTTCTGCCAACACGGCAACATCTTCCATTCCTCCAGCTTGAGGCAAATGTTGAATGATTACTGGAATCGAAACACTTTCCAAAATACCGCGAATATGTTCAAGAATTTGTTCGCGCGTAGGAGAAAGGAAAGTAGGAGGGAGAATATTGATGAAATCTGCGCCGATCTCTTCAAATCTGCGAGCCTTGATTTTCGCTAGTTCCAGAGAGTGATCTGCAACTGTGGCGATCACGATTAAAGAGCTTTTGCGCTTTTCTTCAATCAAGATAGTCAAAAGTTTTTCGCGCTCTGCATCAGTTAATTTCGCGTTCTCACTAGCAACGCCAAACATCATGACCGATTCGACGTCATTGCGAGCGTTAAATTGAACTAAACTTCTAAAACTCTCATAATCAACGTCACCAACCGAGCTAAAAGGAACTGCTAGAACGGGGCAGACACCACGGATTTGCTGCGTAACGCCCATCTCCGTGGTACCGCCCTCGCCTAATTAGTTCTTAACTCTCTTACTGATAATAGCTTGCAAAAGCACCGATGCAATAATCACAAGTCCGAAAAAGACTTGAGTGTAGAAAGCATTGATACCTACAGCAACAATTCCAGCGTTAATGGCGCCAATGATAAATGCACCAACAAATGTTCCAGTCACTGTGCCTGAACCACCAAATACGCTGGTTCCCCCTAAGAAGACTGCAGCAATTGAATTCAGGAGCAATCCTCCACCCATAGTTGGCCAGAAGTAGTTAACTTCAAATGAACCAATCATTCCGGCAAGTGCTGCGAAGAGACCAACAAGTGCAAAGGTCCAACGCTTTACTCTGCCGATGTTGACACCCATGAGCTGCGCTGAAATCTTGTTATCTCCAGTTAAGAAAACGTGAGAACCGAAACGAGTTCTGTTCAAGATGTACCACAGCAACAACGTGGCAAGAATTGTCCACCAGAACTGGTTAGCAACTCCGAAGAACGTACGCCCAACCATGATCTTGCTGATCGTGGCGTAATTGGATGGAGTGAGATCCACGCCGGAACCATTTGTCCAAGCTAGTTCTAAACCTAAGAACAAGAACTGAGTTCCAATCGTGATAACCAAGGATGGAATATTGAATTTAGTTACCAAAAATCCATTAATGAAACCACATGAAAGCCCCATCAAGAATCCTGCAAGAACTCCAACGATAATTGGCGCGCCCCCAGCAATAACTTTTGTAAAAGCACACATGGACAAGGCCATAATGGACGGAAAGGAGAGATCAATTTCGCCAGTGATGACCACCAAAGTTAGTGGAATTGCCATCAGTGCGAAAATTGGAGTTGAAGATGCAAAAGCTAAGTACATCTCAGGGTGAGTAAACGCACTTGGTGCAAGAACTACGAACGCCAACCACATGACGATTCCCACTGACCAGATACCAAGTTGCATACCGAAACGACGCCACACTGAAGGTGGGCGCGCAGCGTTATTCTTAGGTGCTGTTGCTGTGCTCTTTTCGGTCATTAGTTTTGCTCCTTCATATTTCCAGTTCGTGCAACTCGGTACATGCTCTCAATCAATTCATCCATAGTAATTTCGCTCTTCTTGTAGTTTCCAGCAACTTTTCCTCGATCAAGGACAATCATTCGATCCACTGCAGGATAGATATGGAAAATATTGTGGTCGATAAAGATTGCCGAACGGCCAGAAGCCTTGATGTTCTGAATGAAATCCAAGGTTTTCTTAGTCTCTGAAAGTGAAAGACCAACTGTTGGCTCATCTAAAATCACAAGCTCTGCTTCAAAGTGCAAAGCACGAGTAATTGCTACGCCTTGTTTTTCTCCACCTGACATTGTTAAAACAGTGTTGTCAGGGTGGACTGCTGTGGAAGTAAATCCCATGTGCTCACTCATCAAGCGTGTCGCTTCTTTTTTCATACCCTTTACATCTAATTTTCCAAACTTATTAATCATCTCGCGACCCATGAACATATTTCGCCAAATTGGCTGTTGCTCGCAAAGTGCACGCTCTTGATAAATAGTCTCGATACCTAGTGCGCGAGCTTTTGCAACGCTCCAGTCCGAAATTTTCTCGCCTTTGAACCAAATCTCTCCACCTTCATCTGGCTTATGAAAACCCATAATGGTTTTAACCAGCGTCGACTTACCGGCACCGTTATCGCCTAATAACCCGACAATTTCGCCCGGGTAGATTTCAAGATCAATACCCGAAAGGCTACGAACTTCTCCGAAAGTTTTGGAAACATTCTTTAATGCAATAACTGGGGTCTGGCTGTTCATTTTTTACCTCTCGTTAAAACTTCAACACGATTTACTGCCCTGTCAAAGAAACAACTGGGGGCTTCCGCCCCCAGTTGTTTCCATTCAACATATTTACGCTAGTTTATTTAGATTTTCCTAAATTAGCGAATGAGCTTTGCTGCCAATGGGATGATAACGTCAACGTTTGACTTATCAATAAATCCACCTGCAGTGTTAATGTCCAAACCTGAGAAAGCAAACTTCTTAGTTAGACATACCTGAAGAATTGGTAGGTAGCCTTGTAGCCACTCTTGCTGATCAATAACCAAGCTTAGGTAGCCTGACTTGATTGCAGTACCAACAGCAGGAGACATATCAAATCCAGCGACATAAACTCCGCCAGGCTTGATGCTTGCACCCTTGAGGTAAGCCTCAGCGGATGCAGTGAGTCCACCGTGATCTAGGAACACTGACTTGATCTCAGGATTCTTTTGCATAACGCCAACGAATGTTGGTACGCCAGATGCTGGAGTTGTATTTGTTGCTTGGTCAATTTCTTGATAAACAACAGTGATTCCGGCCTTCTCTAGAGCATCAACGATTCCGATGGTGCGTTGTGCGCGATCTCCTGCAGCGCCCTTAAGGCCCCACACGAATGCTTTTGAACCCTTGGCAAGCTTGCCACGGCTAATTGCCTCGTTAGCTAGATCCACGCCAGCCTTGTAGTTAGTTGCTCCAACGAAGCCCATACCGGCAGCTGCATACTTAGGCATAACTAATGGCAAACCTGAGTTAGCGTTTGCAACGATAATTCCCTTTTTGAATGCGTCTGCGATGATTGGACCAGCTGATGCGTCACCAATCAATCCGACGATTCCGGCAATACCGTTTGGCTTTGAAGCAACAGCTTCCTTAAGTTGTGTTGTCATAACGCTTGGATCCCAGTTTGACCAGTAGTACTTCACTGTTGCACCGAGATCTTTTGCTGCTTGTACTTGACCGTTGTAAACGTTAACGGCAAAAACTCCACCTTGTGGACCGCCTGGGAATGCAGCGATCTTTACTCCTGAACACCATCCGCCGGCAGCAGATGAAGTAGCAGCTGTACCAACAGTTGCTAATCCAACAGATGCGGCAAGTGCTAACGCAGTTACGCCAGCCTTAATGCGACGTGCTTTCATCTATTTCCTCCTAGTAGGTTCGGCCTAGGTTCGACCTAAGGCTATGTATAGTTCATATTTAATGAGTAACACAATACTTACGAGCGTTTTGCCCCCATTACATAATCGTTATAAGGCAAAAAACGGCTGGAAACCTTTTCACAATAGGGAAAACCCTTAATTCTTACGTCAATACCCCTCAATAAATAAGACTAATAGGTAGCTCGCCCACCTGAGGTATCGAAAGTAAATCCTGTAGTGAACGAGCACGCCCGTGATGCCATGAAGGCAATTGTTTCAGCAACTTCTTCTGCTTCACCAACGCGACCCAGTGGAATGCGAGCGATCATATATTTCAATGTTTCTTCACTCGTAGTTGCATTCATCGGAGTGCGAATCACTGCGGGAGCAACTGCGTTAATGATAACTCCGTCAGGTGCAACTTCCTTTGCTATACCTTTTACAAAACCAATCATTCCAGCTTTTGACGTGTTGTATGGAGCCATACCTGGGTTGCCTTCTTTACCTGCAATGGATGCTACATGCACGATACGACCATATTTTTGTGCTTTCATAATTGGAATCACTTGTTGAGTGAGCCAAATTGTTCCAAATAAATTTACTCGTAAAGTTTTTTCATATTCTGGCCAAGTAATTTCTTCTAACTTGCGATTTGTTGGACCAGTCATTCCGGCGGAGTTAACTAATGCATCAATTCGCTTCTCTTGCGCAAAAATAGTTGCAATTGCAGAACGAACATTTTCCTCTTGCGAAACATCAAGTGTAAATACTTGGTTAGCGCTGAGATTGAATTCTTTCGCTAGCGCATCGAGTGCCTCTTTATTGTTATCTAAAGCAATGACTCGACCGCCTCGATCTGCGACTAACTTAAGACTTGCGCGTCCGATTCCGTTACCGGCACCAACAAAAACAACTACTTGGCCAGTGAAATCTGTGTTGTTAGTCATCGTGATCCCCTTAGATATTTGGAGTGGTAAATTTATTATTTACCACGCGAATCGTAGTTCTTGGCATCTTGTCGTTTTTCCCAACCAGCTGCATAGAGAGCAAGTCTGCCACCTGTTCGAGGGTGCTTTGCACAGATTTCCTTGTTGAGAGTCAATCCCAAGCCCGGAGCAGTAGGCAGATCGAAGGCACCGTCCTTAGGGCTGACGTAAGGAGCCCCTTCAACAATCTCGTGAACCCATGGATCTGCAAAGTCGTTGAAATGTTCAAGCACCTTCGTGTTGGAGGCGGCAATTGCGACATGGAGTGCGGCGGCTGTTCCAATTGGCCCGCACACATTGTGAGGAGCTAGTCGAACGTTATAGGCATCAGACCATCCGACAAGTCGTTGCAAACCAGTGATTCCTGCATGATGCGTGGTGTCTACTTGCAAGATGTCCACCAGGCCTTCTTCAAGGAATGGAATTAACGTACTAGGTTCGTGAATTCGCTCCCCTAGCGCTATCGGTAAGTGCGTGTGATTGCGCACTGAACGCAAACCGCTGACATCCATTGGCAAAACTGGCTCTTCAATCCAGCCCGGTTCTATATGTTCAATCGCTTTAGCAACACGCCTTGCGGTATGGGAAGTAAACCGTCCGTGCATCTCCACATAAATTTGAATATCAGGACCGACTGTGTCGCGCACTGCTTCCAATATTCCAACTGAGCGACGCAAATCTGCAGTTGTCATCTCTGCAGATGCATGGCCGAATGGATCCATCTTCAATCCTCGGTACCCTCGTTCAACAACTTTGCTTGCATACTCTGCAATGATTTTTGGATCACGATCGCCTTGGTACCACCCATTGGCATAAGCCTCTACGCGTTCTGTAAAAATCCCACCAAGCAATTTATAGATAGGGACACCTAGGGATTTTCCTAAAATATCCCAGCAAGCAATATCAAAAGCGGCTAAAGCGCTCTGGCCAACTTCTCCTGGCAAGCCGTATTCGGCAACTTGAATATTCCATGCCAATTTTGAAAGGTCGGCAGGATCGCTACCAATTAAATAGCGATCGCCCAATTCTTGGATTGCTGAAACTAGAGTGTCTGTCTTATTGACCATGCGAACTTCGCCAACACCAGTAATGCCCTCATCTGTTTGGACTTCCACGATCGTTAATTCACGCCATGGTGCACCGACAACAATGATTTCGAAACCAGTGATTTTCACGAAAATTCCTCGCATCCGTTCATTCGAGACAGTAATTATCCATAGTGTATTGAACTCTTTGGAAAATGCGAACGACGATTCATTCTTCATTAAAGTTGGCTGTTCTGATGAAACTATTAGGCATGCCCGAACCTGTAGGAGGTGTGAGACCTTGATTTTCCGGTCTCAACTCCGCAGAATGGAGCCCTAGATTCAAGCATCTGCCATCAAAAAGGAATTGAGTTGCCATGATTAAAGCCCAAGTATGGGACAGCCGTCGTTGCTGGGTGGGCGAAGGTCCTGCTGCAACTGGGATTGATAATAATGATGTCACATGGGTAGACATTCTTAATGGAAAAATTCTGTTTAAGAATCTATCCACCGATAAAACATCCGAACATGTATTAGGTGAAGACGTTGGTTTTGCGATCCCGCGCACAAAAGGTGGCCACGTAGTCGGTACGAATTCAGGGCCCTCACTGCTTGGCGAAGATGGAACATTACATTCACTTCCGAATCGATTGAGTGCCGATGGAAAACCTGATCCGGTTCCTACCCGATGGAATGATGCAAAGATTTCACCTACGGGAGATCTATGGCTTGGAACATTGGCATATAACAATGAGCCTGGCTTATCTGCGCTTTACAAAATGGACCGTCATGGAAAATCATTAACCAGAATTCTCGATGGAGTAACCTGCAGTAACGGTATCGACTGGACAGATGACGGAAAAACTATGTACTACGTCGACACCATGACTGGGAATATAGATGCATTTGATTACGACGGAAATGACATTTCAAACCGTCGAGCAATGGTCTCTATCCCAGAAGATGATGGATACCCCGATGGAATTTGTATGGATGCCGAAGGTGGACTCTGGGTTGCTTTCTGGGGAAGCGGTCAAGTTCGACGCTTTGATGAGAAATTTAATGTCACTGAGATTATCGAAATGCCATCAAAGTTTGTCACTTCCTGCGTTTTCGCAGGGCCCAAACTTGACCAGTTGATTATCACGTCGGCGCATAATGGCGATCCTGATGGAAAGAATGAAGCAGGTATGACCTGTATCGCAACACCAGGAGTCCGTGGCAGGACGACAACCCTCTATCCTTTGTAACTATTCACCACCTCAAGGAGTCTCTATGTCAGAAAAGAATTGGCCCTCTACTCGCGATGCAAACGGCCCAATGGCT
>CAEZWS010000041.1_pt1 | contig 10781 bp, 7 predicted proteins | sample 7265061 | NCBI WGS metagenome assembly CAEZWS01 (sample SAMEA6813888, study PRJEB35770) | freshwater metagenome | biome: Freshwater; feature: Freshwater reservoir; material: water | place: Czech Republic | collected 2015-11-04 | depth 0.5m m | reverse complement strand
GGCCACAATATCGGTGCAGATCAGGAGTTATCTGCTCGAGTTATTGGTCGACTCAGTGATATTCAAGTGCGCGATTTCGCACTTGGCTCTCACGATGCCAACACGCTCGACACCTACGCAGTGATGTGGCGATACTTGATGCGCATTGCACCATGTGGCTATATCGCGCCTCTTGCATCGCTATTGGCAGCAGTGTCGTACGAGAGTGGAGCAGGTGCGTTGGCGCAACACTGCATTGACCGCGCGTTGGCAGATAATGGCGGGTATTCATTAGCCACTCTCTTGCGCAGAGTATTTAGCGCAGGGTGGCCTCCTGAGGCATTTGCGACGTTGCGAGCAGAGCTACATCCCAAAGTGTGTGCTTCGATATTTGGTCGCTAGTTTTTGACGTTTAGCATCTATCGCGTAGAATTATCGCTAGGTCACGAGTTCTAGGTTCCAGCCCCGGCTAACTAGACGGCAACCCTCCATCGCGGCGGGGTGCTCCGGGTGAAGACCAGGTTGGTAGTTCTTTTACTATCGGCAAGCGCGAAAGGCTTCACATGGTTTCACCTACGCAAGCACCGAAAACACCACCGCCCTTTAATGGCGTCACTGGAGCATGGCTTGAAACGCATGAACCTGGAGATCGTAGATTTCTTTCTATTGGTGCACTCGCATTAGAAAACGGTGAAGTTCTCGAGGATGTCACTATCTGCTACCAAAGCTGGGGAGTTCTTAACAAAGACGCTTCGAATGCAATTTTAATTAATCATGCGTTGACTGGCTGGTCAGATGTACCTGGTTGGTGGCCATCGATGGTCGGACCCGGACTTCCATTTGATACAGATAAATATTTTGTTGTGTGCCCCAACGTTATTGGTGGCTGTCAAGGAAGCACTGGTCCTTCCTCTATTGCCCCTGATGGAAAACGTTATGGTTCGCGATTTCCTACAATCACCATTCGAGACATGGTCGATGCAGAAGTTGCATTTAGTGATGCGCTGGGAATTAAGAAATACCTTTTATCTGTCGGGCCATCACTGGGTGGAATGCGCGCACTTGAATGGGCTGTGCAATTTCCAGAGCGCGTTGGCGCAATCTGCACAATCGGATCATCAGCAGTTGCAACGGGTGACCAAATTGGAACGGCATCGATTCAGATTCGTGCAATAAAGTCAGACCCACATTTTTACGGTGGAGATTATTACGATCAAGAACGCGGTCCCAACGAAGGACTGGGAATTGCTCGCCGAATTGCTCATTTGACCTATCGCACCGAAGCGGAGATGGATGTTCGATTTGGTCGCGAACTTCAAGGAGATGACACGGGGCGATATGCGGTGGAGTCATATCTCGATCACCAGGCAGGCAAACTCTCAGCCAGATTTGATGCCAATACCTATATTTGTTTAACCGAGGCCATGAACTCTCATGACATCGGGCGAGACCGAGGCGGAGTTGCTACTGCGTTGGCCTCCATCACAGTCCCGGTCATCATTGTCTCCATTGATACCGACCGACTTTTCCCTCCACGGCTCCAAGCTGAAATTGCAGAGCTCGTTCCTCGTGCACATGAATTGGTCACTTTGTCCTCACCTTTTGGCCACGATGGCTTTCTCGTGGAAGTAGAGGCGGTAGGAGAGGTCATTCGCAAGGCTCTCAGCCTGGGGTAGAGAGTTTGGGGGGCAAAATCAGGCTTTCGATGTGCATTTACCCCTGTGGATAATTTATAATATAGCCATCGCTTCTTCGCGATTAATCGGATAGAGATTAATCGGTGAAGTCAAAACAAAGGACTCTTGTGGCCTCTCTTAGTGCGCTCAAAAATAAGGCGAAAACAGCGAAAAGTAAAAAGGCTGTTGTTAAAAAGAGCGCGACGAAGAAAGTTGTGGCAAAAAAAGCCCCAGCTAAGAAAGCCCCAGCAAAAAAGGCGCCTGTTAAGAAGATCGAACTGAAAAAAGATCTCACTGTTGCCGATATTAAATTAATAGTTTCAGCAAAAGATGCCATTGCTCGACATAAAGAACTCACTGACGAGCTCGCATCGCGTGGAGTTATTAATCTCAACAGAATTGTTAAAAAAGTTGATAAGCCACTCGTCGATGAAGCGCGCGAGTTGGTCACCGTGGTTGCCACGCTGACCGAAAAGTTGCGCAAGCAAGGTCTAGGCAGTCCTAATCGCATTCTCAAGAAGTCCGATTACGCCCTTATCGCACCGCCTGCCCCAGTTGCAGCACCAGCTGAAAGCAAAACTGCTAAAACAACTGTTACAAAAATTGATGGCGAAGAAGTAGAACTTGAAGAAGTAGAACTCGAAGATCTTGAAGCCCTTGTTGCTGAAGTTTCTACTGATGAACCAGGTGAAGATAAAGCCAACGCTCCTCGAGTTGTTAATTTAACCGAAGAAAGCACCGGCAACGAAGAGAACGCGTTTACTCTTAAAGCCTCTGAAGAAGATGATGCTCCAGCACAAACAGTTATGACTGCTGGCGCTACTGCTGACCCAGTGAAGGATTACCTCAAACAAATCGGTCGCGTTCCACTTCTTAATGCAGAGCTAGAAGTAGAACTTGCTACTCGTATTGAAGTGGGTCTTTTTGCCGAAAATAAACTGTTTACCGAAAAGAAGTTAGAAAAGAAACTCAAGCGCGAGCTGGAGTGGATTGTCGAAGATGGAAAGCGCGCTAAAAACCACCTTTTGGAAGCTAACTTACGTCTGGTTGTATCTCTTGCAAAGCGTTACACAGGTCGAGGAATGTTGTTCCTTGATCTTATTCAAGAAGGTAACCTCGGTTTAATTCGCGCAGTTGAAAAGTTTGACTACACAAAGGGTTATAAGTTCTCAACATATGCAACATGGTGGATTCGCCAAGCAATCACCCGCGCAATGGCAGACCAGGCCCGCACCATTCGTATCCCCGTGCACATGGTGGAAGTTATTAATAAGTTGGCTCGAGTACAGCGCCAGATGTTGCAAGATTTAGGCCGCGAACCAACGCCTGAAGAGCTAGCAAAAGAACTCGATATGACACCAGAAAAAGTTGTCGAAGTTCAAAAATATGGTCGCGAACCGATTTCCTTGCATACTCCATTGGGAGAAGAAGGCGATTCTGAGTTTGGTGACTTGATTGAAGATTCAGAAGCTGTTGTTCCTGCAGATGCGGTGTCATTCACTCTCTTACAAGAGCAATTACATTCAGTTCTTGACACACTTTCTGATCGCGAATCAGGTGTAGTTGCAATGCGCTTTGGACTCACCGATGGTCAACCAAAGACTCTCGATGAAATTGGCAAGGTTTACGGGGTAACTCGCGAACGTATTCGCCAAATTGAATCTAAAACAATGTCTAAATTGCGCCACCCATCGCGTTCGCAAGTATTACGCGATTACCTCGACTAAATCGAAAGGCAATCCCATGAGCGAAAAAGTGAGCATGCGCGTTAAGGCGAACGGATCAATCCGCGTAACTGGAACTGTTGATTTCGTAGATGCTGATGGAAAAGTAATAAAGACTGAAACTGATTTTTCACTGTGCCGCTGTGGCCACTCAGCAAATAAACCCTTTTGCGATGGTGCGCATAAGTCACATGATTTTGAGGCGCCAGAACTTTAAGGCCATCAATGCGAGTTAGTGAGTAGGAGCCTCAACTAACTTCTCTGTTTCATCTTGAATGTGAGCAACAATTGGCTTAAGGCCTTCTGCATATTCCTTTGCATGATGGCCACAGAAAAGAAGTTCTCCGCCTGAAAGTAATACGGCGCGAACATATGCTTGTGCGCCACAACGATCGCAACGGTCTACTGCATTGAGTGGAGTTGTCTCCAGGATCATCTGCTCTGTCATTGCGCTCTCCTCACAATTGGGCCTAACGGCTCTGTGTTATAGAGAACATCAAACCATGTATTGGTTATTCCCCGCTCGCCAAACTAAATGTTTTTTCTGTGAGTGTGTTGAGTCACCCCCATGAAAATCAACTTTTGCAACCGATTTGCGCCCCTATTTCAGTATTTGAGATACATACGGCGCGCTTAACTTGGCAGGAGGCAATAGATGGCTAACCTTTGCGCCCGTGGCTAGCAAAGATAATGACTCAATAGAGGCGAGCTACACCGCCAAAGATCTTGCCGTCCTCGAAGGTTTGGATGCGGTTCGAAAGCGCCCGGGCATGTATATCGGCTCTACCGATTCTCGCGGCCTCATGCATTGCCTCTGGGAAATCATTGATAACTCAGTGGATGAAGCTCTAGCAGGACACTGTAAAAAGATTGAAATTAATTTGGAGTCAGATGGCTCTGTCGAAGTACATGATGATGGCCGAGGCATTCCTGTAGATAAAGAACCCAAAACCGGCTTAACGGGTGTTGAAGTAGTTTTAACAAAATTGCATGCTGGAGGAAAATTTGGTGGCGGTTCCTATGCTGCCTCCGGCGGATTACATGGCGTTGGTGCATCTGTTGTTAATGCACTTGCTTCTCGACTTGATGCAGAAGTTGATCGCGATGGAAAGATTTATTGGATGTCGTTTCAACGAGGCGCTGCAGGAATTTTCGATGGCGAAGGTCCAAAAGCGCCATTTACACCGTCGTCAGGTTTGCGTGTAGTCGGAAAAGTTCCACACAAAGTAACAGGTACTCGTATTAAATGGTGGAGCGATAAACAGATATTCCTTAAGGAAGCAGAGCTTGAATTAGAAGAGATTTACTCTCGTGCGCGCCAAACTTCTTATTTGGTACCGGGTTTGACGCTGATTGTTAATGATAATCGGACTAAAACAAAGACAACAGAAACTTTCTTTCATAAGGGTGGAATCTCCGAGTACTGCACATTCTTGCAACCCGATGAAGCGGTGGGGGATGTCATTCGCTTAACAGGTAGCGGGCATTATCAAGAGACAGTGCCTGTTCTTGATGATCAAGGACATATGGTTTCTACAGAAGTCGAACGTGACATGGGCGTGGATATTGCGATGAAGTGGGGAAATGGTTTTGAAACCACAGCCCGATCATTCGTCAACATTATTGCTACTCCCAAAGGTGGCTCTCACATGCTCGGCTTTGAGCGAGCAATTACTAAGGCATTCAATGAGGCGCTTCGCTCCACGAAAACTCTCAAGAACTCAGAAGCCGATGTTATTAAAGACGACATCATGGAGGGCCTGACAGCAGTTGTAACGGTTCGAATGTCAGAGCCACAGTTTGAGGGTCAGACCAAGGAAGTGCTCGGCACAGCAGCCGCTACACGCATTGTCGCCTCTGTTGTAGCTGATGAGATGAAAGCATTCTTTGCAACAACGAAACGAATCGACAAAGCAAACGGTCGGTTAATCCTTGAAAAAGTTGCGGCTGCATCGCGTACTCGAATTTCTGCTCGCGCACATAAAGATCTACAACGACGTAAAAATGCACTTGAAAATTCATCATTGCCTACAAAGCTTTCAGATTGCCGTTCTGAAGATGTCTCGCGAACCGAATTATTCATTGTTGAGGGCGAATCTGCTTTAGGTACAACAAAGGCCGCTCGAAATTCTGAGTTCCAGGCAATTTTGCCTATTCGGGGAAAGATTTTGAACGTACAAAAAGCATCTCTTTCACAGATGCTCGATAACACTGAATGCGCCTCAATCATTCAAGTCATTGGCGCAGGTTCTGGGCGCTCCTTTGAACTCGACGATGCCCGTTATGGCCGAATCATTTTGATGTCAGATGCTGATGTTGACGGGGCACATATTCGTTGTCTCTTATTGACACTTCTGTATCGCTATATGCGTCCTTTGATTGATGCAGGTCGCGTCTTTGCAGCAATTCCACCATTGCATCGCATTGAAGTCATGGGATCTGGTGGGAAAAAGGGCGATTTCCATTACACGTACTCTGATGATGAAATGAAAAAAGTTTTGGCTGACCTGACAAAAGCCGGCAAGAAGTGGAAGGAACCTCTTCAACGCTATAAAGGTTTAGGAGAAATGGACGCCGATCAACTCCGTGAGACAACGATGGATCCAGATCATCGAACCTTGCGTCGAGTGAGCGTAAAAGATGCAATTGCCGCAGATGCCATGTTTGAACTTCTCATGGGAAATGACGTCGCACCCCGTAAAGAATTCATTTCGACTGCTGAGATTGATCGCGAACGGATCGACGCATAGTTATATCTGGATGTCTGCGGAAATAAGGCAGCGACTAGCCCAAATTCGGATTGACCGGTTCACTGAGATGCTATTTAATCGCCTATTGCTTCTTTGAGAGAAACCCGGAGAGTCGCCATGGAAATTAGTTGTAGCCCATCGAAGGTGGCTGGTTCTGACACTGTCCTCACAAAAGACTCCATTAATTTTGTTGCTGAGTTGGATCAGCGCTTTCATGCAACAAGAGATCAGTTGCTCGCCGCAAGGAAAGCACGCAGAGTGGAAATCTCTGGCGGAAAAACTTTAGGTTTCTTACCATCCACACAATCTGTAAGAGAAGGTGTTTGGAAAGTTTCACCTGCACCATCTGATCTCACAGATCGTCGTGTCGAAATTACTGGCCCTACTGATCCAAAGATGGCGATCAATGCACTTAATTCTGGCGCAAAGGTATGGCTTGCCGATCTTGAAGATTCAAATACGCCTCATTGGTCCAACGTTGTTCAAGGCCAAGTTGTGTTACGTGGTGTTGCTCAAAAGAATTTAACTTTCACTTCGGCAGAAGGTAAAAATTATGCGCTTCGCGAAGATGGGAAAATTGCCACACTCATCGTTCGTCCAAGAGGTTGGCATTTTGATGAGTCACATCTACTTGTAAACGGTAAACCTGTCGTTGCTGCGCTCTTTGATTTTGGAATGCATTTTTTCAATAACGCTAAAACCTTGATAGCCCGGGGATCAGGACCATATTTCTACCTTCCGAAAATGGAGAGTCATCTGGAGGCTCGCCTCTGGAATGAAGTATTCACTTTTGCTGAAGAAAAATTGGGAGTGCCCATCGGGACTATTCGCGCAACGGTTCTCATTGAAACCATTCCCGCAGCATTTGAAATGGAAGAAATTCTGTATGAGCTCAGAGAGCATGCCAGCGGACTCAATGCCGGCCGCTGGGATTACATGTTTTCAGTGATTAAATACTTTAGAGATGCTGGTTCTGAATACATTTTGCCTGACAGAAATTCGATCACTATGACTGCTCCTATGATGCGTGCCTACACAAACTTGTTAGTGCGGACATGTCACAAGCGAGGTGCCTTTGCTATGGGGGGAATGGCGGCATTCATCCCAAGTCGCAAGGATCAGGAAGTGAACAGAGTTGCGCTAGAAAAAGTGCGCGCTGACAAAGAACGAGAAGCTAATGACGGCTTTGATGGTTCGTGGGTTGCTCACCCTGACTTAGTGCCAGTGTGTGCAGAAATCTTCGATAAATTCCTCGTGGGTAAATCAAACCAATTAGAAAAACAGCGTCCTGAAGTTCAGGTCACTGCGGAGGATTTGTTGAGTGTGAAGACCATTCCGGGGGAAGTGACGGAAGCAGGACTGCGTCAGAATATCGACATCGCGCTTCAATATTTGGCTGCGTGGTTAGATGGAAACGGAGCAGCTTCAATTCATAATTTAATGGAAGATGCAGCAACTGCAGAAATCTCCCGTTCACAAATCTGGCAACAGGTACAAAATAAAGTCACGTACAAAGATACTGGCCGCACCGCCTCACCAGAAATGGTCAGAGAAGTGCTTGCAACCGAAGTTACGCGCCTTCTGGGGGCCGGGTTTGATCCTCAACGCATGAAGGATGCTTCATCTCTTTTCGAGCAGGTCAGTCTTGATCCAGACTATGTTGATTTCTTGACCTTACCTGCAGTGAAAATGATTGATTGATGTGTAGTTCACTTCACCGCCTTTTGTGCCACACTGGTGAACCAGCCCATGACAAGGGACATTGATCGACCTATTGAGTAGCAGCTCTTACTCGTGACTAAGGTTAACCCTATGGAATTCACGCGCTCGCAGGACACCGTTACACAAGGCTCTGAATATGTAGCAGGTGGAATCAATAGCGGATATCGCACTGGATTTAAACCTCACCCTTTAGTTTTCACATCAGCACACGGTTGCACGCTACGCGATGTAGATGGCAACAACCTCACTGACTATGTATTGGGTATGGGCCCAATGATTTTGGGTCATAGTCCACAAGAAGTGATTGATAGCGCAAAAAAACAATTAGATATTTCTCTTTTGGTGGCCGGTCAAACTCCACTGGAATATGAAACTGCGAAGCTTTTGACCGAGATGGTTCCAAGTGCCGAGAGAGTGCGGTTTGCATCTTCTGGTTCTGAAGCAGTGCAAGTTGCTTTTCGTCTTGCTCGCGCAGCAACGGGTCGATGGAAAATGATTAAATTTGAAGGTCACTATCACGGATGGTTCGACAATGTATTGATCAGCGTCGCACCTGACATGTCCCTGGCTGGCGATGCACTTCATCCCAATCCGCTTACATCAACTCAAGGACAAGAGTTGAGTGAAAACATTGTTGTACTTCCATGGAATAACGCTGATGTCATTGAGGAGCAACTTAAGAACGGTGATATTGCGGGCATCATTATGGAACCCATCATGTTTAACTCAGGTGGCGTGCTTCCGCTTCCTGGCTATCTTGAGCGCGTACGTGAGTTGGCAACACAGTATGGAACTGTTCTAATTTTTGACGAAGTAATAACAGGATTTCGAGTCAGCGATGGGGGAGCACAAAAAGTATTGGGTGTTACTCCTGATCTAACAATTTTGGGTAAAGCCCTTGCCAACGGTTTTGCGGTTGCTGCAATTGTGGGCAAGAAAGAGTTGATGGACCACATTGCAACAGGAAAAGTTATGCATGGCGGTACCTATAACACCCAATCAGTTTCTATGGCGGCAACACTTGCCACGTTGAAATTGCTCAAGAGCCAATCACCGTATAAGAGTATTGATGTGTCAGGTGGTCGCTTAATGAAAGAGTTATCAAGCGAATTTGCATCTGCTGGAATTGAGCATGAAATAGTTGGTTATCCTGCGGTCTTTAACGTTCGCTTTGACCTCAAAGGACCAACTGAATATCGCTCAGCCATGAAGGCCAATCGTGAACGATATGCCAAATTCGCTTTTGCAATGCTAGAAAAAGGAATCAGAATCTTGCCAAGAGGGACATGGTTTTTGTCTAGCGCCCACACGAACGCGGATATTGATAAGACGATGAACGCAGTACGAGAGGTATTAAAAGCAGGAATTTAATGCGACTCGCGCGTTACTTCCGAACTGCTACTTCCTCGCAATAAGTCTAAGTCAGCTCCGTTATCGGCTTGCATAACATGTTCAACATATATGCGCTCCCAACCACGTTGAGGTTTCGCAAATGCAGCGGTCATAGCAGCTGATGGTTTTCTCTGTGCTAACTCTTGCTCGGAAATATCAATATTGATGCTTCTATTGGGAACATCAAGAATAATGATGTCTCCATTTTGAATAAGACCAAGTGGACCGCCATGTGCTGCTTCTGGGGCAACATGCAAAATAACTGTTCCGTAAGCGGTTCCGCTCATTCGCCCGTCGCAAATACGGACCATGTCAGTAACGCCTTTAGCCAAAACTTTTTCCGGCATGATCATGTTGGCAACTTCAGGCATACCTGGATAGCCCTTAGGTCCGCACCCACGCAAGATCAACACTGAATTTTCATCTACATCGAGGTCGGGATCATTGATCCGTGCATGGAAATCTTCGACGCTATCGAAAACTACTGCAGGTCCTTTATGCGTGAGCAAGTGTGCACTCGCAGCAGCAGGTTTAATGACAGCTCCATGAGGTGCAAGATTGCCACGCAAAATCGCAATACCCGCATTTTTCTGAAGTGGTTCCTTAGCGCTTCGAATAACATCTTTATCGAAAATTTCTGCTTCATCAAGAGGTTGAATGAAAGGCTTACCTGTCACAGTGATTGCACTGGGTTCTAGATGGTTTTTTAATTCTCGCAGCACTGCATGGAGTCCGCCAGCACGGTGAAGGTCTTCCATCAAATACGTCCCCGCAGGCTGCAAATTTACAAGGAGAGGAATGTGCGCACCATACTTATCGAAATCGTCCAATGTCAGGTCAACACCTAATCGACCTGCAATTGCGAGAAGGTGCACAACTGCGTTGGTAGAACCACCGATGCCAGCCAAAGTGATGATTGCATTGATAAAGGAAGCTTTTGTCATCACATCACTGGGTTTGCGATCTGCCTTAACCATGTCAACAATGAGTCGGCCCGTGTCATGCGAGGCCGCTAATAATCTGGAATCTGGCGCAGGGATCCCAGTAATACCTGGCGCAGTCATACCGAGAGCTTCTGCCATAAAGCTCATCGTGGATGCAGTTCCCATAGTGTTGCAATGACCCTTGCTTCGGATCATGGCACTTTCTGATGATAAGAATTTGGCTTTGCTCAGCAGGCCTGCGCGCATCTCTTCACTTCTTTTCCACACATCTGTTCCGCATCCCAGGGGAGAACCTTCAAATGTTCCGGTCAACATCGGTCCACCTGAAATAACAACTGCAGGTAAATTCACTGATGCAGCGCCCATCAACAAAGCCGGAATTGTTTTATCGCAACCTCCCAAGAGAACTACTCCGTCAATTGGATTTGCTCGTATCAATTCTTCAGTTGCCATTGCAACCATATTGCGCCAGAGCATCGATGTGGGACGTACAAGTGTTTCACCTATGGAAATCATGGGTAAATGAAGTGGAACACCACCGGCTTCCCAGACTCCATTCTTTACACTTTGAGCAACTTCAGTTAAGTGCGAATT
>CAEZWS010000040.1_pt1 | contig 10948 bp, 10 predicted proteins | sample 7265061 | NCBI WGS metagenome assembly CAEZWS01 (sample SAMEA6813888, study PRJEB35770) | freshwater metagenome | biome: Freshwater; feature: Freshwater reservoir; material: water | place: Czech Republic | collected 2015-11-04 | depth 0.5m m | reverse complement strand
GCAGTGAAGCGTCTGTAGGTTTTCCAGAAGGTCACCCTGCAATGAATTCATTTCTTGGAGTACCAATTCGCATTCGCGATGAAGTGTATGGAAGTCTTTACCTCACCGAGAAAAAAGGCGGACTAGAATTTACCGAAGAAGATGAACAACTTGTCATAGTGCTAGCTTCTGCTGCAGGCATAGCGATAGATAGCGCTCGAGGACAGGCAGCACAAAATCAAATTGTTGTTTTAGCAGAACGTGATCGTATTGGTCGAGACCTCCATGATTTAGTGATTCAACGACTTTTTGCAACTGGGCTTTCACTTCAAGCAGTGACTAAGGATGAACTCGTTCCAATGCGAGACCTCAAGATTATTCAGGAAACAATTGATAATCTGGATTTGACCGTGCAACAAATCCGCAACACGATCTTTGAATTACAGATACCGGGACCAATTGCCGGACTACGTGGACGTATTCAAGAAGAAATTGCAATATTTCAAGGCAAAAATGCAATTCATATTTCCAGTGAATTTCAAGGCCCGATTGACTCCTTTGTTCATGGAGCACTAAGTGAGCATTCAATCGCAGTTGTTAGGGAGCTGCTTACGAATGCAATGAAGTATGCACGCTGTCGCCATATTGATGTCTCAATTTCTGCAAATGAGGGTCAGATGGAAGTGCAAGTTAGTGATGATGGAATTGGATACGTTGAAGGACTTCGAAAGAGTGGATTATTGAATCTAGAAGAACGCGCAAAGGAATGTAATGGGACTTTTTCTATTACTAAGAAAGCGCCACAGGGAACTCGCGCTCGCTGGGTTGCTCCTTACTAATTCCTGCCTAGACCTAATCGTGCAGCCAACGCAGCAGCCTGCGTTCTTCGTTCTAAGCCAAGCTTTCCTAGGAGTGATGAGACGTAATTCTTAATAGTCTTTTCGGCCAAGAACATCGATTCTGCAATCTGCCGGTTCGTTAAGCCTCTGCCAATGTGTTCTAGCACCCTCTGTTCTTGATCAGTTAATTCATAAATCTCACTGGCTGGGCTAGACACCTTACGCAAGCGATTTGTAACAGTGGAAACAAGAGCAATATCTAAGAGGACTTCTCCCACAGCAACTTTCCGAATAGCCTCAAGCAAATCCAAATTTTTAATATCCTTAATCACGTATCCACTTGCCCCGCCAAGCACGGCTCCAAGTAATGCTTCATCGTCGAGGAAAGACGTCAGTATCAGAACTTTTACATCTGGATAGAGGGATCGGATTTCTCGACAAAGTTCGATTCCGCTTCCATCAGGTAAGCGCACATCAAGTACGGCAACATCAGTAACTACCGTTGTGAGAGCTACAAGTGCTTCCTGCACATCTCCAGCTTGGCCAACAACACTTAAATCCTTTTCGGTGTCGATGAGTTCAATCAATCCACGGCGGACAAGTTCGTGATCATCCACGACAAAGACTCGAGTTGTCATGTAGTAAATGCCTGAGTCAATGGTTTTCTGAGAGCAAAAACTACTGAAACTGCAATAACTAACATGATCGCACTCAATGTATAAGCGCTTCCCATATCAATATCCATGTCTATGTATACCTGCATTGCCCAAGTTTGAGTACGTCCCGGCAAAGAACCTGCAAACATCATTGTGGCGCCAAATTCACCTAAGGCTCGGGCCCATGCCAGAACCGCACCGGTAGCAATGCCATTGCGTATCTGTGGCAGGGCTATCAAAGAAAATACATCACGAGTTGAAGCACGATCAATCATTGCTGCCTCCTCGAGGTCCGTGGGCAGATGACGAAAATTTGATTCGACAATCAGAGCTAGAAAAGGCATTCCTACAAACACACCCGTAACAACAACTGCGACACTCGTAAACGGCATCGACCATCCTGTTGCTTGGAAAATATATTTACCAAGCAACCCATCTCGCCCAAGCAGCGCGAGCAATGCCATGCCTGCAACTGTGGGCGGCAAAACGATGGGAGCCAGAACTATTGGACGCAAGATATTGGTGATTCGTTCGTTACCTCTGGCCAATACCCACGCAAGTGGAACACCTAATACAACCGAGATGACTGCCGCCAACACAGAACTCCACAACGAAAGTTGTATTGCAGAAATTGAATGATCTTCGGTCAGACGACTTATGAAAGAACTCCAAGGAACTTTTTCTAATAAAGCAATCATCGGCGCTATAAGCAGAAAACTTGCAACAAGGGCAAGAGCCCCGGTGGTCCTATCTATTCGACGATGATTCATAAAATCACTCCAAACCCACTTCTGCGCAGGTATGAAATCGCCTGCGAGGATTGAACAAAATCTACAAAAGTGCGTGCCAGTGCCTTCTGTTTTCCGTCGGAAATGATTGCGATCGAATAGTTTGTCGTTGATGCAAGGCGATCACTGAAAACGATCTCCTTTAACGCTTTATGATTCTTGACAACATCGGTGTGGTAAACGATCGCCGCATCAACTTCACCCTGCATAAGTTTTGCGATGACCCCCGAAGCTTTTGGCTCAAGTGACACAGGCTTTGAAGTCACTGTTCCCTCGGACGCAAGCGCTGCATCGGCTGCGCTTCCACAAGGTAATTCATGTGCACATTGAATCCACTTAAGGCCTGGTTTATTAAGATCCTTGATTGCCTCAATTTTAGAAGCATTCTTGACAGGCACTGCAAGCACAATGCGATTAAAAACAAATTCTTGATAGATTGGAGCTCTCGCTGATGCACGTTGCATATCTTTGTTTGACGCTGAAACAAAAACATCTGCTGGCGCTCCTGCAATTATTTGTGTTGCCAAGGTTGGTGAAGCTAGGAATGAAAAGGTGACTGCAGCGTTCGGATGTGTCTTTTCAAATAACTTTTCTAGGTTGGTGAAACTATCGGCCAAGCTAGATGCCGCAAATACTGTCAAAGTGGTCTTTTGACTTGCATAACTTTGAGGAAGGATCGAAAGAAATGAAACAGCCAGTAGCGCGGAGAAGGTTTTCTTGTACCGCGCATGCATGCAGTGACTATACAACAGTGCAAAAGTGCATTCTCAAAGGCCTTTGCTACCCATATTTTCCAGGCTAGTTTAAAAACATGACCCAAAGTTGTAAAGGCATGAAGGCCTGGGTGCGCTACCTCTTATTCTTCGTTCTGGTTAATGCCATTCAGTTGTAGGAAAAAACAGGGCGTTCTTGAGCATTACATTGCGAGGCAGATTGACTTGAAGCATCACCATTTCTGCAACATCTGCTGGGCTCATCAGTGTGCTACGTCCTTCTGAGCCCGCACGATTAATATCTTTATTGAGGTCATCCCAAAAAGCTGTGTCTACTCCACCGGGACACAGAGTGGAAACACGTATTCCTTGCGCAATTACTTCTTGCGCAAAACTATCCATAAATCCCATAACTGCCCATTTGCTTGCGCAATATCCAGACCATTCTGGATAACCTTTAGTACCGCCAGCAGAAACTATTGCGATTATATCTCCTGCTCCTTGTTTTTGCATCACAGGTAATGCTGCTTTAACAATGTGCGCAGTTCCTAAGTAGTTAGTCTCCATCATCTTTGCCCAGTCTGCAGGATCTGATTCCGCTACTGACCCAATAATTCCAATTCCTGCGTTGGGAACAAGTACATCAATGGCACCAAACTTCTTAACAACTGCGTCGACGGCGCTAAGGCAGTCACTATAAATAGCTACATCGCCAACAATTGCAAGAGTTTGCGTTCCTGTTATGTCGGTAATCTTCTTTGATGCTTGCTCAATTCTTGTGCCATCTCGCCCAACAATTGCTGTTTGAATTCCCTCTTGCGCTAATCGAAGCGCAACACCAAAACCGATTCCGCGTGAAGCTCCTGTAACAAGTGCCGTTTTAGGTTTTGTCATACTATCCCCAAGGTCTGGCGTCTACCGGATCTTCCCAACTTGGTATTGGTGCTTGTAGCGGTTGATCAATCCAGCAGAATCTTCCGTTAACCGAATCACTTTCAGTGCTGACTAACTTCAGAACAAGATCCATTGCTTTCTTTGGATCATCGCCACCGGTTTGATCTACCCAATCCACCCACGCTTTGTAGTCTTTGCCAACTTCGCCCAATGCTTCTGCTTTGGCTTTGATGTCGGCCCACATGTCACTCTGAACATCGCCAGGGTGAATAACATTTGCAGTTACTCCTGAGCCTGCGATCTCTGCAGAAATGTGCCGTGTGAGTTGGTTGAGCGCTACTTTCGAGGTTCCGTATGCACTGTTAAGAGGTCCGGGTGGATGCAAAGATGCGGCAGAACTTAAGTTAATAATTCTGCCCCATTTATTTTTTAACATTCCTGGCAGGAAGGAACGTGCAGTGTAATACGGAGCAATCGCATCAATAATGATAGTTCGTGCCCACTCCGTAGGATCTGTATTTTGAATTAAATCAATAGGGCCAAATACGCCTGCGGCATTAACAAGTATTTGGACGACACCGTGCTCTTTAGAAACTTGCTTCTCGAGTTTTTCAACAAAGGAAACATCGCTGACATCACCTGTAATACTCGTAATCAAAGACTTCTGAGAAGCCGAAAGATCACTTGTATCAATGGGTGAACGTGAAACGGCAATAACTTTATGACCACTATCGGCCAGACCTAAAGCGATTTGACGTCCAATTCCACGGCTAGCGCCCGTTACGAGAGCAAGTTTCTGTTCCGACATCTTTCTTACTTACCAGCGTTTGTTTCTAAGTGGAAAACTTCGCGAAGTTCTGTTGAATTCACAATGCCATCCGCATTGAACTCCATCAATGGAGCCATCAATACTGCCCAGCGATCGTGAACCTCTGAGTGCCATAAACGGTCCCAAGCTTCAACATCGGTGATAACAGAATACATAACAAGCACTGGATCGTTTTCGAAAATAGTCATGTCAGCAATACCTGACTTTTCAAGTTCAGCAATCATCTCGCCCCAAATTTCATCATGGTGCTTCTTATATGTTGCCAAGCTTCCTGGCTTCAAACGCATAGTGAACGCTCTTCTTACCATTGTTTCCTCTTTCTCTTGCGATCGGTTTGGGTTATGAAGTTAGAACTATTCGTTGATTAACTTAATGAGTTCGGCGTCATCAACGCCGCTCACCTCACGTGTACTCACGCCATCTTTCACTACAACAATACGGTCGCACAAGGTTGTTAACTCAGAAATTTCAGTGGATCTAAACAAAATGCCTTTTCCTTCGGCAGCAATCTCGCGAACCAAACGGAAAAGCTCGACTTTAGCCCCGATATCAACACCGCGAGTTGGGTCATCGAGCAATACAAGCCCTGGACCGATTTCAAGCCACTTTCCAATAACAACTTTTTGCTGGTTTCCACCTGAAAGGTTGCCCACTCGTACTTGAACGTTCTCTGTTTTGATGACAAATTTCTCGACTAATTTCACAGCCGTCGTTGCTAATCCAGACTTAGAGATCAGTGGCGTTCCTTGTTTGAATCCACCAACAGAGACATGGGACAAATTGTCTGAAACGGTACGCTCCATCATTAAGCCAACTCGTTTACGGTCTGCGGGAATTAGGGCAACACCATCACGAACTGAATTCTGCGGACTTAAATTCGCCTTTTCTACTCCTTGCAGTTTCACTAAGCCTGCAACTTTAGAACGCGCCCCAAAGAGTGTTTCCAAAAGTTCATCTGCTCCGGATCCAATAAGTCCTGCAACTCCAACAATTTCGCCAGATGCTACGTTTAATGAAATATCTACAACTTGTCCGCCATTGCTCAAATTGTTAACTTCTAAAACTTTTTCAGCGCTGGAGTAGAGGTCTGCACTGCCCTTTTTCTTGGCAATTGACGTAGCCGTCTTTTCTCCAACAATTCCTTGAATGACTGTTGGTATATCAAGGTCTTTGGTTGGCTTTGAAAACACAAGTGATCCATTGCGCATTACTGTTATATGTTCGGCCACGGCAAAGACTTCATCTAATCTGTGAGAAACGTAGAGAACTGTTGTCCCCTGCTCAGGCAGTAATCTCACTAAATCAAGTAACCGCTTACTTTCGCGAGCATTCAACGCCGAAGTTGGTTCATCGAGAATAAGTAGTTTTGGTTTTTCAATAAGTACTCGAGCGAGTTCGATGAGCTGCTGATCTGATAATGCGAGTTCACCAACAATTTGATTCAAATCAACCGCAAGCCCAATGGACTTAAGTACTGGAATTGCAATTTCAGCCATCTTCTTTTTAGCAATAAATGGTCCAACGCGCAGTTCGCGGTCAGGAAAGAGATTAGTTAATACGTCGCGATGTTGAAATAACCGCAGTTCTTGATACATGATTCCGATGCCCAGTTTTGAGGCAGATTGCACAGTAAAGGATGAGAATTTTTCACCCATTAATTCGATAGATCCTTCATCTGGGGTCACTCCACCCGAGAGAATCTTCATGAAAGTTGATTTGCCCGCACCGTTTTCACCAACAATGGCGTGGACTTTGTTTGCTTCTAGATCTAAATCTAAACCGTTAAGAGCTTTTACCCCACCGTAACGCTTAGCCAAGCCACGAACGGAGATCACGTTATGAACCGATTGAGACTTCATTCCGTGACCTCCGTTCGTAGTTATTGACTTAGTTATTTATATTAATCAAGCAGATTCATCTGCGATTGGCTTGAGATTCTTGCGCCAATCCTTGATGTATCCCTTAACTAGTGGGTCGTAGTACTTGCGAGTCAATGTTGGTGAAGCTGACATCTTCTGCAATTCTGCGAATGTAAGCGCAGCTGACTTAAATGGCTCGATAACTGAAGTTGCAGTAACAATTTCAGTACCGGCATTTATGAAGCCTGGCTTGTTGATCTTGATCTTGTTACGGATGCTGTCAACCAAGATGTAAACAGGTAGGTAACCCTGGACGAATGGTGTCTGTCCTAGGCTGATGTGAGCAGTTCCGTTTGCTAGAGCTGCGAGGTTTCCTGTTGTGAGGTCATAGCCTCCACCAATGGTCTTTGATCCTGGTACAGCTGCGTTTACTTTTCCGATGCTCTCAACATCTGGAGCGCAGAGACCAACCATTGCAAGTGCGTTTGGATTTGCTGCAAGAAGTCCCTGCCAAGCAGCGAAGTTAGCTGCAGCATCAACCTTTACATCAGATGGTCCAACGATCTTGACACCAGGAGCCTTAGCTAAGCTTTCTAGAACACCCTTTGAACGGTTTTCCAAAACTGGGAATCCTGGGTAGCAGTTTCCGACAATAACGTCACCCTTTGCAGAGGTTCCGCCAATCTTGTCTAGAACCATCTTTCCTAGAAGACGTCCTGACTCAACTGACTTCTCACCAACGTATGGTCCGTTAACGCCAACACCAAGTCCGTTAAATTGAACGATAGGTGTTCCGGCCTTAATGATTGCGTTAAGACCCTTCACCATTGATGCTGCAGGAACAGAAGTTGCAATTCCATCAACACCACTAGCAGCTAAGTTCTGTACTGCAGTGAGTTGAGCATCGCCTTCAGCACCAGCTGGGCCTGTTACCTTGATTGTTACACCGAGATCTTTGGCAGCCATCTTTGCGCCATCGATGATTTGGTTAATAAATGGGTTACCAATTACGTGAACGACGAAACCAATGGTGAGCTTCTTCTGCGCGGCTTGCGCAGGAGTAGCAACTCCACTGGCAGTAAGCACCATCGCTGTAGTAAGTGCCAACGCACTCCAACGTGCCTTACGGCTCTTGATTGTCATCTTTACCTTCCCTTTTTTATTCAAGCAATGCCCCCTATGAGCAAGGTTGAAACCTATTTTTCTAACTCGCTCGATTTTTTCGAACTCGAACAATTTGATCGACACCGATTGCAAAAATAATTACAAGGCCAGTTACAAGGGTGCTCCACACGGCATCGATACCTAAGAAGACAACTCCAACACCAATAACGCCCACAATTAATGCACCTACTAGAGAGCCCCAAACCGTTCCTGCTCCTCCAGATAAAGGTGTTCCACCGATAATTGCTGCTGCAACAACTGGTAGCAATAAGTTGGCTCCAGTGCTTGGATCCACCGCTCCTCTAAAGCCGAGAAAGAGCACTCCGCCAATTCCTGATACAGCTCCCATTAGTGCACATACAAGTATTTTGGTTTGCTTCGTTGGAATACCTGCAAGACGTGCAGCTTCTGGATTACTTCCGATAGCGAGAATTCGATATCCAAAACGTGTTTTGTGAAGCGTTAAGTGGAGAACAAAAAATGCAAGAACTACAAAAATAAGAATAAATGGAATCGGTGTATCGATTTCGCCACCGAGAGCTCTAAAGAAAATATTTGAAGTAAGTTTTTCATCAGTTGGCACAACTGAGCCAGATTTATTCGAGATAAGAGATATGCCTTGGAAAACGGAGGCGGTACCTAAAGTGACGATAATCAAAGGTAGCCTCATGACGACTGTAAGAACTCCGTTGATGGCACCCATGATGCCACCTGCAACTATTCCGAGAATGATTGCAATCCAGACAGGAACGCCAGCAATCATTGTAAGTCCGGCAACAACTGCAGAAAGATTGAGAATCCAGCCAAAGGAAAGATCAATTTCTCCCATGGAAAGTAAGTAAACAATGCATCCTGCAAGCAACGCTGAAATCGAATAGCTTGCTGCAAGATTGAGTAAGTTTTGTGGTTTTAAGAAAGTTGGACGCAATGCGCCAACAATGCCAACGAGGATAAGGAGTGCGAAAATAACGCTCGCTTCTTCAGGAAATTTAAATCGACGAGATTTAGATTTAACGCGCTCGGACATAGATTGGCTGACCTCTCCGTAAATGCCCCGCTGGAATCCTTTCCAGACGGCAATGCCCTTATAAAACTCTTCCGATAACAGATTGTCAATACCTTTTATCTATTTGTTATAAAGCCCAAGGGCATCAAATTTGCGTAGGAAGAGGCAACATTCCCGGCACTACACGGCCCACAATCTCGCTCAAGACGCGATAAACCGATGGTTCCCCTATCCATAAATGCTTAGCGCCCTCTACGGCAACGATTTCGATATTCGGCATGACCGAAAATCTCTCGTGAGCTTTGTCAGGGGGCAAGTAATCATCAAACTCTGGGACTAGAGCAAATACCGGACGCGGATCTGAACTCCACCAAATCAAGTGCTCGGGAGTTGAGGTGCGAAGCGGTGGGCTCAAAAGAATTAGACCTTGGTGACGTGGATCCTTTGCGTGCTGAAGTGCAAGGTCGGTTCCAAATGACCAACCAACAACCCAGAGCTTCTTTAACTTCAATTCATCAAAGCAATAGTTAAGCATCGCTTCAACATCAAAGCGTTCACTGACGCCATTATCAAAATTACCCTCACTAGTGCCGGCTTCACTTGTTGTGCCTCGAGTATTGAAGCGGACAACACTCATACCTGTTAAGGCGGGCAAACGGTTAGCTGCTTTTTTGAATATATGGCTGTCCATCATTCCGCCTGCAGTTGGAAGCGGATGTAAACATAAAATTGCACCTTGAGATTGACCCGGTTCTTCCCCGACCGGGCAAGCAATTTCTCCAACGAGATTAAGTCCATCCTGCGTACGTACGAAAAATGAAGTTCGCGTCGCTGGCAATTGTGTATTTGAGCGAATTAATTCCGACATTGCGCCAGTCTACCGTGGATAAGAGCGCTAGACTTTTTAAATGGCTCTCTCAACTTTCGATTCACATAATCCCTCAACAGGTGAAGTTTTCAGTACGCACCCGATCTACACATCCGCTGAGGTCCAAAGTGCCGTAGCTAGCGCCCGTGGTGCATCCAAGCTTTGGCAAGAACTTGGTTTTTCGGGGCGACGCAAAGTATTACTTGCATGGAGTGCACTGCTCATAAATCGAATTGATGAGATCGCACAGTTGATTTCAGATGAAACGGGAAAGCCGATAAGTGACGCATCCCTCGAAGCAACCCTGGCAATTGGCCATTTAACATGGGCTGCGCGCAATGCGCGAGAAGTCCTGCGCTCACAAAACCGCCAACCAGGCTTACTTATGGCAAACATGTCTGCCGTAGTTGAGCGTTCTCCCGTTGGTGTTGTTGGCGTAATCGGACCATGGAATTATCCAATATTTACGCCAATGGGATCCATTTCTTATGCACTTGCATCAGGGAACACAGTTGTTTTCAAACCTAGTGAATTCGCACCCAGCGTTGGTGTTTGGATAGCCAAAACTTTTGCAATGGTTGCGCCCCATCCAGATATCTTTCACGTAGTTACAGGTTTAGGTGAAACAGGCAAAGCGCTCTGCGAAAGTGGAGTAAATAAATTGGCATTTACGGGGTCTACAAAAACTGCAAAAATTGTTGCAGCAACGTGTGCATCAACGCTCACTCCGGTGATTTTAGAATGTGGCGGAAAAGATCCAGTGCTCGTTGCAAAAGATGCTGATATTGAAACTGCTTCAGATTTTACTCTCTGGTCTGCAATGTCCAATGCAGGGCAAACATGTATCGGAGCAGAACGAGTTTATGTAGAAGAAAGTGTTGCCGATAAGTTCATTGAATTAATCGTTGAAGCTGGAAAGAAGATCACACCTGGTGCTCCAGGCCATGGCAACTATGGACCGGCAACAATGCCCAAACAGCTAGACATTATTAAGTCCCATATCTCAGATGCCATTTCTCGTGGAGGTAGCGCACTCCTTGGAGGAGTTAATTCAGTAAAGCCACCATTCGTAGAGCCAGTAATTTTGGTAAACGTTCCTGAAGACTCCATAGCAATGCAAGAGGAAACATTTGGGCCCACAATAATTATTAACAGAGTCCGCGATATGAAAGAAGCGATTGCACTTTCAAATGCGTCTCGTTACGGATTAGGGGCATCGGTTTGGTCCAAGCGCAATGGAAAGAAGATTGCTTCGCAACTGCAATGCGGAATGGTTGCTATTAACTCCACTATTTCCTTTGCTGCTGTTGCTTCGGTGCCATTTGGCGGAGTGAAAGAAAGCGGATACGGTCG
>CAEZWS010000031.1_pt1 | contig 13216 bp, 10 predicted proteins | sample 7265061 | NCBI WGS metagenome assembly CAEZWS01 (sample SAMEA6813888, study PRJEB35770) | freshwater metagenome | biome: Freshwater; feature: Freshwater reservoir; material: water | place: Czech Republic | collected 2015-11-04 | depth 0.5m m | reverse complement strand
AAGACTGGTTTCAAAGATTTAGACTCACTCACAAATGGATTACATCCCGGAAACATGATTGTTCTTGCTGCAAGACCTGCTGTGGGTAAATCAACACTCGGTTTAGATATTGCGCGCCATGCGTCTATTACAGACGGCAATACATCAGTAATTTTCTCGCTGGAAATGAGTCGTTCAGAAATCACAATGCGTATGTTGTCAGCAGAGGCACGTGTCGGTCTTAATAACATTCGCGCAGGAAATCTCAGCGACGATGAATGGTCTCGTATGGCTCGACGCATGGGCGAGATTTCTGCAGCACCTCTCTTTATTGATGATTCGCCAAACCTTTCACTCATGGAGATACGGGCAAAAGCGCGTCGTCTTAAGCAACGCCACAACCTTAAATTGATTGTGATCGACTATTTGCAATTGATGACGAGCGGAAAACGCGTAGAGAGTCGCCAACAAGAAGTATCGGAGTTCTCTCGCCAGTTAAAGCTCCTAGCTAAAGAGCTAGATGTGCCTGTAATCGCCATTTCACAGCTCAACCGTTCTCCAGAACAACGTACAGATAAGAAGCCAATGCTTTCAGACTTACGTGAATCCGGTTCGATCGAGCAGGATGCCGACGTTGTAATCCTTCTTCATCGCGATGATATGTACGACAATCAAAACCGAACTGGTGAGGCAGATTTAATTATTGCAAAACACAGAAACGGACCAACGCGCACAATTACAGTGTCAGCACAACTTCACTTTGCTCGCTTTGTAGATATGCCTCAAAACAATACTCCGCAGGATTACACGCAACAACGAAACGAAGATTAGCGAGTAGACCTTCTTGCCCGCTCTGCGGCAATAATTCCCATAAATACAAAGACGCCACCGACTAATTGAACTGGTTTCAAAGTTTCACTAAGCCAAACCCACGCTATTCCGCCTGCAACTACAGGTTCGATCATAGTAATAACACTACTTGTGGCAGCTGCCAATTCTTTTATGCCATGGAGAATAAGAATGTAAGGAAGGATGGTTCCCATTACAACAATCCATAGGAATAGCACCCAGCCTGGAAGGTTGTAATGACTAAAAATTCCTAACAGATTTATGTTTTCGGAAAAAACACCGAATGGGAAACTCCAAATTGGAGTAATGATTAACCAAACGATTGTTGCAAAGCCAAACCCCCACACAGTTAGCGATTCTGTACTTCGCTTTGCTCCGAGCTTTTCTCCCAGCAAAAAATATCCAGCTAATGCAAAAGCATCAAGAAATGCTGCGATAACACCAATTCCATCAAGGGTTAGTCCTTGCCACACCCGAGCAACCAAAAATAGGCCACCGAATCCCAAGGCTATGGAAAACCACATCAATTTAGGGACGAATTTTTTCTTAACAAATCGAATATAAAGGACAATCCAAATGGGCGCGGTAAATTCAATAATAAGTGAAATACTCACCGGCATTCTCGAAATTGCAATGAAGTACCCAACCTGAACGGCGGCCATTCCAATCGCACCGTAGGCAGCCAGCGCCGCTATTTCCCCTTTCTTAACGCGCAATGATTGTCGATTTCGAAGAAGGACATAGAAGGCAATAATGATAAAAGCACCAGTACATCGCACCTGAGTTAGGCGCCATGCAGATAATCCGCTTGTAAGAACTAACTTCGCAACTATTCCGTTGAAAGCAAAGAGACATGCGCCGAGGATGAGAAAAAGTTCAGCGCGAAATTTTCTGAGCATCCTGCGAGTATACTTTAGAAAGCTTGCTCAGAGATCTCCATAATCGCACTATCGGTAGATTCAACGATCATTCTGTCAGCAGTGATATGTGGCAAATAATTAAGCACAAAGAATTTAGCGCTGGCGACCTTGCCTAGATAGAACTGAGACTCTTTCTCAGTGATTCCAGGAACTTTTGACTTGGCAATTGATATTTCAGCGCTACGCAGTAGTAACCACGCGGTAATTACATCTCCAACAGCCATTAACGCGCGAGAGGTATTGAGACCAACTTTGTAGATTTCATCGGATTTCTCTTGAGAAGCCATCGCGTGGCCAACAAGAACTCCAATAATTCCGTTGAGATCTCCGAGAGCCTTCAATAGCGCGTTCTTCTCATCAGCCAAATCTCCACCTGATTGTGCGAAGGCTGTAATTTCCTTACCAAGCAAACCAAGAGCACGTCCGCCATCTTTAACCACTTTACGGAAAAAGAAATCCAACCCTTGAATTGCAGTTGTTCCTTCATACAAAGTATCGATCTTTGCATCGCGAACATATTGTTCTAATGGCCAATCTTGAGTGAATCCAGAACCACCAAATGTTTGAAGAGATTCAGTACCCAATAACGTCCAAGATTTTTCACTTCCAAAACCTTTGACAACTGGTAGTAGTAAATCATTGAGGGCTTCAAGATCATCTAACTTATCTTTATCTCCCCCGTCAGCCCGAGCCATTGCAACCGCATCTTGTATAGATGCTGTGTAAAGAACAAGTGCGCGCATTCCTTCGGAGTACGCCTTTTGAACCATGAGAGAGCGGCGCACGTCTGGATGGTTAATGATGGGTACGCGGGGGCTGGCTTTATCATTCATGACTTTCATATCGCCACCCTGGATTCGAGTCTTGGCATATGCAAGCGCATGTTGGTAGCCGGTAGAAAGCGTTGCTATTGCTTTCGTTCCAACCATCATTCGAGCGAATTCAATAATCTTAAACATCTGAGAGATACCTTCGTGGACATCTCCAAGTAAGTACCCAACAGCGGGCTCTTTTTCTCCCAAATTCATTTCACAAGTGGCTGAAACATTAAGGCCCATTTTGTGTTCAACTTTTGTTACATAGACGCCATTGCGTTTTCCTAATGCGCCAGTTTCAAAATCAAACATCAACTTTGGTACAAGGAAAAGGCTTAAACCTTTTGTACCTGGACCTCCGCCTTCGCGGCGCGCTAAAACATAATGAATGATATTTTCATTGAGATCACTATCACCAGATGTAATAAATCTTTTCGTGCCCGTAACGTGCCAAGTGCCATCGCTTTGCTCAACGGCCTTTGCGCGACCTGCGCCAACATCACTACCAGCATCAGGTTCAGTTAACATCATGGTTGCTCCCCAGTCGTTATCGACCATGAGCTTCGCCATTTTCTTTTGTTGATCGTTACCCAACATATATGCAACATGAGCAAAGGCGGTGCCCGAGGCATAAATGTGAATCGATGGATTTGACCCTAAAATCATTTCAGCAATTGCCCAACGCACTGATGCGGGAATAATTGTTCCGCCAATTTCAACCGGGGCATCTATCCGCCACCATTCACCGTCTATATATGAGCGATACGATTTTTTAAATGAAGGTGGAACTTTTATATCGCCCGTTGTGGCATTGAATTCAACGCCAAGACGATCTCCTTCAATAAAGGATGCTGCCAAATCATTTTCGGAGAGACGTTTAACTTCCTCGAGCATTCCCATGACTGTTTCGCGATCAAGTTCTGAGTAAATTGATTTTCCGAGAACACTTCCGCGATCTAATAGATCAAAGAGTGCGAATTCAATATCGCGCAGATTTGAGATGTAGTGACCCATGAGAAAAAGACTCCTTATGCGCTCAAGGCGAGCCCTCGAGTGCTACTGACCTAAGGATGCTACCGGTCGGTAACTTATGCAAGTATCCGGCCTTGTCCGGTGAATTTGAGTGCGCCCAAAGGGTCGTTAAGAGAGGTAAAGTCGCCAACTATGTTGCTTAGTGATCGCGATATCGCCAAAGAAATTCAAGCCGGCCGAGTCAAAGTTGAGCCATTTGAACAGGCAATGATTCAACCGTCGAGTGTGGATGTGCGCCTGGATAGATTCTTTCGAGTTTTTGAAAACCATAAATATTCAGTAATTGATCCTTCGATTGAGCAAGGCGAGCTCACGCGAGAAGTTGCAGTGGCCCATGATGAGTTTTTCATTCTTCACCCAGGTGAATTTGTACTAGCAAGCACGTATGAAGTCATTTCACTACCCGATGACATTGCAGGACGCCTTGAAGGAAAATCTTCACTAGGACGTTTAGGTTTACTCACTCACTCAACTGCTGGTTTCATTGACCCCGGATTTTCTGGTCACATCACACTTGAACTTTCCAATGTTGCCAACTTACCCGTCAAACTCTTTCCCGGAATGAAAATTGGGCAACTCTGTCTCATCAAACTCTCATCTCCAGCAGAGCATCCTTATGGATCAGCACTTTACGGTTCCCGATATCAAGGCCAACGTGGACCTACACAGAGCCGGTCGTGGATGAATTTTTACCAAAGTAAAGTGGAATAAAAATTCACTGTGCCCTCGGGTAAAAAAAGAGTAGATTAGTGACATGTCAAACTTATTGATCGTATTAGCGGTAATAGTAGTACTCGTTCTCATCCTCGTAACTTTCTATAATCGCCTTATCCGCCTTAACGTTTCAGTCGATGAAGCATTTGCGCAAATAGAAGTTCAACTTAAACGTAGATCTGACTTGATTCCGAATTTAGTTGAAACTGTCAAAGGTTATGCATCACACGAGAGCGCAACTTTTGAAAAAGTTATCAGCGCTCGCGCTAAGGCAACCACAGCAACAACAGTTGCCGACGTTGCAAAAGCGGATGGGGCGATTACACAAGCGCTACGCGGATTATTAGCTGTAGCCGAGGCTTATCCAGACCTAAAAGCTTCCACTAATTTTCTTTCGTTACAAGAAGAACTCTCAACAACTGAAAATAAGGTTTCATTCGCACGCCAGTTTTATAATGACAATGTTCGCTCCCTCAATACAGCGGTTAAAACTATCCCCACGTCATTTTTCGCGCCGATGGCAAAGGTAAGTGCACGTGAGTTTTATGAAGTAGAAGACTCGCAATCACGCCAAGCACCGAACGTTAAGTTTTAATCCTTAATGGATGGCGTTTCTTTCCGAGGTATGGAATCGGCTAATCGCCGAAAAACGTATCTCTTGCTTGCCGGAATGGGAGCCCTTGTTTGGGTTGTTGTTTATGCCGCACTTACTTATTTTGGCCAAAGCACTGTCGGAATAGTTCCTATTGCAGTGGGCATTGCTTTAGTTTCAGTGTGGGGCTCTTACTACGCGTCCGATTCAATAGTTCTAAAAATGACCGGAGCGAGGCTGCTAGAAGAAAGTGATAACCCAAAGTTATTTAATGTTATTCACGAAGTTGTTATTGCTAGCGGTCTTCCCATGCCCAAAGTTGCCGTTGTAGAAGATTCCGCGCCGAATGCATTTGCCACGGGCCGAAATCCCGAGCATGCAGTGATTGCCTTTACAACAGGAATTCTCGATGTAATGGATCGCGATCAACTTCAAGGCGTGATTGCTCACGAAATGTCACACGTTGCAAATCGAGACACACTTGTTTCTGCAGTTGCTGCAACGACTGCGGGTGCAATTGCGTTGCTCAGCGACATGCTTACTCGCATGATGTGGTTTGGTGGCCGCAGAGATAGCCGTGAAAACAACGGCAATCCAATAGCTTTAGTACTTTCACTTCTTGTCCTCATTCTTGCCCCACTGGCGGCTCTTCTTTTGAAATCTGCTGTATCTCGCCGACGCGAAGCACTCGCCGACGCCACTGCAGTGTCATTCACTCGAAACCCTGCAGGGTTGCGTTCAGCACTTGAAGTTCTTGCTAGGGATTCAACTGTTGTGCATCAACGCTCAACTGCTGTGGCACATATATGGATTGAATCTCCATTGGATGGGCGCAGTGTTTCAAAGTTGTTTGCAACTCATCCACCCATTGAGGAACGCATCGCGACACTAAAGGCAATGGAGAACTTGGGACCTTCGAGATAGTACTGGATTTAAATAACTACTGGAAAAAATAGAGTGAAGGTTGCTCCCTCGCCGAGCTTAGAAGTCACGCTGACGCGACCTCCATGTGCACGCATCACCGCATCAACAATAGATAAACCAAGGCCACTTCCCTCATCTGTAGTTCGCGTCCGTGAGGGATCTGCTCGGAAGAAACGTTCAAAGATTCTTTCCTGGTCTTGATTAGATAAACCAGGTCCCTTATCTGTCACTGAAATTGAAGTTCCGTTATCGTCTTGAGTAACCACCACCGATATTGCAGTACCTACTGGTGTATGAGTTCTGGCATTTGCAAGTAAATTCGCGATCACTTGATGGACTCTATTGCCATCACCCAAAATATAGATATCTCCATTTGGGATAGAAATAGATATCGGATGCTCAGGCCCTGCTGCACGTGCCGATGCAACGACTTCTTCAACAGCACTTCGAATATTTACTGGATTCTTTTCTAATTCGCGAGATTGATCAAGTCGGGCAAGAAGTAAAAGGTCTTCAACAAGAGCGCCCATGCGCATCGACTCTTTTTCAATTCGAACAATGAGTTCATTTGTGGCTTCCTTACCTTGCACCGCACCTTGCCTATTCAGCTCAGCAAAACCGCGAATCGCAGTTAGGGGGGTACGCAATTCATGACTTGCGTCGGCGACAAATCGGCGCAAACGATTTTCACTCTCTGTTTGCGCAGAGAATGCGCCTTCAATCCGAGTTAACATTTGGTTCAACGAAGAAACAAGCCGACCAACTTCTGTATCTGGCTTTGCATCCGGAAGGCGAGCCGAAAGATTTCCGCCAGCAATTGATTCGGCGGTAGTTTCAACTTCTGCGAGTGGCTTCAAACCAATGTCAATCACTTTACGTGATGCAAGCCCAATCAAAAGTAGTGCCACCAAGCCAATAAAGATAAACAAAATTTGCAACTGATGAATAGTGTTGTCTACATTGTCTAAAGATTGCGCAACTACAACACTTCCTAATTCTGAGGGAAGAACTCGAGCAAGAACTCTAAAATCAGCGCCAGGTGCTGAAATCGTAAATGGTTTATCTCCGCACAGTTCGACGTCATGAATGGTAAGACCATTGACGTAGTTGCCAATTTCTTGAGTGTTTAAATCTCCGCCAATAATCCCGAGAACATTTCCAGTTGGATCTAAGAGGGTGACAGAGATGGCAGTTGGTACTTGCCGGAGCGGCCTAATTGCTGGCGCTGGCTTAGATTTACGAACGTTTTCGTCAGCTTCATTCTCGGTTGAATCTTCAGGTATTGCGGAATTTTCATCGGGTGCAATTCCCGCACGATCGAGACGAAGCGCGGATCCCCCTGCGACACTTGCAAGTTGATCGTCAACTTGCCCAACTAGGAACGATTGAAGTGCGCTTCTAGCAGCAAAATCAGATGCAATGAAACCCAAAGCAGAAAGCACAACAACCCCGACGACTAATCGATTACGCAAACTCCACAGACTTAATGGATTGGAAACTTTGCGTAAAGGTGAGTCCATAGTCGTCGATGGTAGCCGATTGAATTACTTCTTAGGCGGCATTCGAAGTCGATATCCAACTCCACGCACTGTATGAATAAGTGGTGGCTGGAATACATCGATTTTCTTGCGCAGATAAGAGATATAGGTTTCAACAATTCCCGCATCGCCTCTAAAGTCATATTGCCATACATGATCGAGGATTTGAGACTTTGATACAACGCGGTCAGCGTTAATCAAAAGGTAACGTAAGAGTAAAAATTCGGTGGGAGAGAGTTCAATTAATTCTCCAGCACGTCGGACTTCGTGGGTCGCTTCGTCTAATTCAAGATCAGCGAATCTAATTTTTTCGTCATCAGGCTCTATTTCAACTGCACCAGTTCGACGCAATAGCGCTCGTATGCGAGCAACCAATTCTTCTAAGCTAAATGGCTTTGTCATGTAATCATCGCCACCAATAGTTAAGCCCGCAACTTTATCTTCCATGCCATCTTTAGCGGTAAGAAATAAAACACCAACGTTATGGCCTTCACTGCGCAATTGTCGGCAGACTTCGAAACCATCTTGGTCTGGCAACATCACATCAAGAATCATTGCGTGTGGGTGGAATTCCTCGGCAACTTGAAGTGCCTGTGCGCCGGTAGCTGCAGTACGAACGTCAAAGCCAACAAATCGAAGACTTGTTGCAATGAGATCGCTAATGCTTGATTCGTCATCGACCACCAAAATCTTGTGGGTCGTTGCCGACTTAGTTTCCGTACCTGTAGAACGCTCTTTGAGAGTCGTCATTGTCATCACCTCTTGCCTGCAGGGTGCATGGTAAACCTGAGGATTATCTGAGAATACTCCGCGTAGAACCTAGATGTTAGAGGGTTTGTTTTTTACGCTCCGAAGGAGAGTTTGAGCCACGTCTAAAACCTCAATGTCAGACTCACGCGCGCTCACGCCATCACCCACCATGACCCGACAGAACGGACAAGCGACGGCAACTTCTTGAGCACCTGTAGCAATTGCTTCGTCAACGCGATTGAGATTAATTCGCGAACCAATAGTTTCTTCCATCCACATCCGACCACCACCTGCGCCACAACAAAATGATCTCTCTTGGTTTCGGGGCATTTCTTTTACTGCCACACCAGTCGCAGCGAGGAGTTCGCGTGGTGGTTCATAAATTTGGTTATGCCGACCTAGGTAACAAGGGTCGTGATAGGTGAGTGTTTTTTCACTCTTAGTAATAGGAATCAGTTTGCGCTCGCGTACCAGTTGATTGAGAAGTTGCGTGTGATGCACCATCTCCAACTCAAAACCACTTTGACGGTAATCACGCCCAATAGTTGTGAAGCAATGTGGGCATGTAACAACCACTTTCTTCTTACCTTTATCCGTGCGCCCAGCAAAAACCTCTTCAAATGTTTCGATATTTTCTTTCGCAAGTATTTGAAAGAGAAATTCATTTCCTGCGCGACGTGCAGGATCACCTGTGCACGTTTCTTTCTTACCTAAAACTGCAAAAGAAACACCTGACATATAGAGCAGTTCTGCTACTGCTTTTGTAGTCTTCTTCGCACGCTCTTCATATGCGCCAGCGCAACCCACCCAAAAGAGATATTCCACATCATCAGGTAATTGACCTTCAACGACACGAATTGGGAAATCACATTCAGAGATCCATGCGTCGCGATCAGCCCGGTTAGCTCCCCAAGGATTTCCAGCTTTTTCTAGATTCCTAAATGTTCCACCAAGTTCAGAGGGAAATTCTGATTCAACTAAAACCTGGAAGCGCCGCATATTTACAATGTGATCAATATGTTCAATATCTACAGGACATTCATTAACACAAGCACCGCAAGTAGTGCATGACCATAAAACATCCAATGAAATCGGCGCACCATCTCCAACTAGATTTTCGCTTTCAACAACTTTGGACATCGCATGATCGCGCATAGCCATAATCAATAACTTTGGAGAGAGCGGTTTATCGGTATGCCAAGCAGGACATTGAGACTGGCACCGACCGCACTCGGTGCAACTTGTCATATCTAGCAGGCCTTTCCACGAGATATCAGCACGTGTTCCAAGCCCAAAGACATCATCCTCGGCAGGGTCTTCAAAGTTGATTGGTTTACCTTTGGAAAGCATTTCTGGCAATTCACCTAGTGATGGAGTTCCGTCACTGTGGCGTTTGAAATAAACGTTGAAGAATGCCAAGAATCGGTGCCAAGCGACGCCCATAGTTAAGTTGAGAGCAATCACGATAAACCACAACATCGAAACCACGATTTTGATAGTTGCAACGATTTGAATCCATTGAGTAATTGTAGAAAGTGACAAAGTTTTAAACATTGAAACAATCGCCCACGTGGTGATGTAATGCTTATTCCAAGAAGTTTCGTGCGAGAGCGCACCTTCTAATCCTCGCAAGGCGATAACGCAAAAAACAATTACTAAAATTGTTGCTTCTACATAATACGCTTTCAATGATCCGGATTTATAAAAACGTGAAGCACGATCCTTTTTTATAAAACGCGTAAATTGGCGAATCCCAATCAGCGCGACAATTGCAACGCCAGTTCCCCACGCAATTACTTCTGAGAGATATTCATAAAGAAAGAAATTACCAATAATTGGAAGCGAGAAATGGGGATCCCACACTTGACCGTAAGCTGTAATTAAAGTTCCAAATAAAGAAACAAAACCAATCATGACAATCCAGTGCGCAATTCCGGTACCCGTGAAGTTGAGCATTTTTGTGTGCCCAAGGACTTCTTTTAGCATGTGTCCAGTACGAGCACCACGATTATTGCTTCTTGTCGGATCAGGTTGTCCTGCGCGGTAAATTTTTATTAGCCGTCTTGCACTTATAGCCAGCAAAACAATTGCAACGAGAGTTATTGCATAACTCACTAAAGGTAAGAGTAAATTCACAATCGTAAGACTATCTCTACCGCATCAATTTCAACTGCGCTTAAGAAGTCTTACATGCTTAGGTGAGAGTTCATCTAGTGATGAAACGCCAATAAGTTTCATATTTCGAATCATCTGACCCTTCAAGATTTCAAGAGCTCGCTCAACACCTTGTTGTCCACCCGCCATAAGGCCATATAGGTATGCCCTTCCAACGTAGGTGAATTGGGCACCATAAGCGATGGCAGCCAAAATATCAGCGCCATGGGTAATTCCGGTATCGATATGAATTTCAAAATCTTTTTTGAACTCTCGTTTGATTTCAGACAAGAGATGCAACGGTGCTTGAGCACGGTCAATTTGTCGCCCACCGTGGTTAGAGAGAATTATCGCATCAGCGCCAGCGGCAGCTGCCTTCTTTCCATCTTCAAGGTTTTGAATTCCTTTTACTGTCAGAGTTCCATTCCATTGCTTGCGCAACCATTTGAGATCATCAAATGTCATAGTTGGGTCAAATACATAATCCATAAGTTCAGCCACGGTCCCTGGCCAATTTGAGAGTGAAACAAATGAAATTGGTGGTGTTGTTAGAAAATTCATCCACCACGCAGGCCTTGGTATTGCATCAATGAGCGTTCCTGCAGTTAAGCGCGGTGGGACTGTCAAACCATTTCGACTATCTCGCAGCCTTGCACCTGCAACTGGGACATCAACTGTCAGAATTAAATTCTTCACTCCAGCTGCTTTTGCTCGATCTACTAGCACCATGCTCGCATCGCGGTCTTTCCACATATATAACTGAAACCAATTAACACCATCTGGCGCAGCTGCTACGACATCGGTGATAGTTGTCGTGCCCAGTGTTGATAAAGAAAAAGGAATTCCAAATTTTGCAGCAGCTCTTGCGCCTGCAACTTCACCTTCAGTTTGCATCATGCGCGCGAATCCTGTTGGGGCAATACCCACAGGCATTGTGAAAGTTTCTCCTAGAACTTTACGAGAAATATCTAACTTGGAAACATCGCGCAAAATATTTGGAATAAATTCAATATCTCGATATGCGGCGCGTGCTCTTTCTAAACTCTGCTCAGACTCTGCAGAGCCGTCGGTGTAATCAAAAGGCCCTTTAGGGGTTCTTTTCTTTGCGATATCACGCAAATCCCAGATGGTTAAAGCGTTCTCTAAACGTGCACGCTTTCGGTTGAGTGTGGGTTTTCTAAAAGTAAGAAGTGGCGCAAGTTCTTTCCAACGAGGAAATTGACGCTTGACGTTCTTTGGAGAACCCATCGCTCACTCCTTATATTCAAGTTGTTCTGCGCGTTTAGGCGCACAATTGGCTTAATAGTAATGCTTATACGTGGGAGTGCTAGCAGATTCCGATCCCCCTTCACTAAGTCGGTTTTATGCGATTTACTTAAAGCACCCCCATCACTGAAGAGATTAGGTAAATAGATGCGCATCACACGTGTTGAGTTGTTGACGGCTCCGATGGCAACGAATTGGCTCACTGAACGAGTAATTGCTAACCCAATGAGTATTTATCCTGAGTATGCCGAGCGTCGAAGCAGTTGGTATCAAACTCAAAGTGCAGGCGTTGTTGTGATTACTGTTGAAGATGGAACTCAAGGTTATGGCTTTGTGGGTGGTGCGAAAGCTACAGCCTGTGTTCCAATGCTTGATGAACAAGTCAGACATCTACTTATTGGAAAGAGTTGTTTCCAGACCGAATTAATTTCCGAACAAATTTACCGAGCAACAATCATGTATGGACAAGGTGGAGCTGCTGCCTGCTTAGCATCAGGAATAGATATTGCGCTGTGGGATCTGAAGGGAAAAGTTACTGGGCTTCCTGTTTACGAACTCCTTGGCGGGCGAACGACTGATGTTCTAAAGCCCTACTTAACAAGTTGGGATGCAGAAGCACTTACTCGATTTGGAATTAGAGACGTAAAGATCGCAATGCCTTACGGACCCGCAGCCGGGGAGGAAGGTAAAAAGGCCAATGTCGCAGCGGTAGAAATAGCAAGAGAGACAATTGGTCCCGACGGATTCATTTCATTAGATTGTTATATGGCGTGGGATGTTCCATACACAGTAGATATGTACAACCGATTACGAGATTTAGGTATTGGCTGGATAGAAGAGCCGGTGATGCCTGAAGATATTTTGGGATATCGAAGTATTCGAGACCAAGTAGATTGCATGGTTACTGGTGGCGAGCACACGTACACTCTCGAAGGTTTCCGCAGGTTAATTGTCGAAGGTGGAGTAGACATTATTCAGCCAGATATTTACCGAGCTGGTGGACCAACAGTTTTAAAGAAAGTTGCCGCGCTCGCAAAGGCGTACGGGCGTAAATTGATTTGTCACGGCGTCGGATTACCGACTTACCATTTCCTCATATCAAACGGTCCAGACCTATCCCCTCGATGTGAATACTTAGATATTTATGCTGGAAGTCCTGCTGGATGGGTACTCAATGGCGAACCTGCACCCGAACGTGGTGAATTACATTTGCCAGAAGTTCCAGGGTTTGGCTACACACTTAACCAAGAGGTTTTTGATCAGAAACTAGCTGTATCGCCAATTTGGTAAAGAGTATTTAGACTAACGACAGATACCTTTTACCACGATCTTGTTTGAGCGAACTATAAGGAGAGAAGTATGTTCACTTATCCAATCCTAGATTCACGAATTGAAATTGTTGGAGCACTTGGATTTGATAACAGGGCTGACGGTTGGGTAACTCCTCGAAGATTGCCAGATTGGACTCGCATTCAGTTTGCAGATGCAGGTATCGAAAGATTTCTTAAGTTTCCGTCAGGAGTACGGATTCGCTTCCAGACATCAGCTGACCAAATAACATTAAAAGTTTTAGTTTCTAAAATGGTAATAACTGGGCTTGCCGAAGAAAAGCGCCCAGCGGCATTTGATTTGCTTGTTAACGGAAAAGAAGTTCAAACTCTCACTGCAGATCATGGAAATGTT
>CAEZWS010000026.1_pt1 | contig 15181 bp, 15 predicted proteins | sample 7265061 | NCBI WGS metagenome assembly CAEZWS01 (sample SAMEA6813888, study PRJEB35770) | freshwater metagenome | biome: Freshwater; feature: Freshwater reservoir; material: water | place: Czech Republic | collected 2015-11-04 | depth 0.5m m | reverse complement strand
TGAATAATGAGGGTTATCCAATTTGATATTGCACCTAGTAAGTGGCGGAGTTGCTTCAGAAAAAGGTGAAGAAGCAAAGAAGTTTATGAGAATTAGCAAAAGAACAAAGAGGGGGCTTTTGAATGATTTGAATGTGGTCATGCCGCGAGGATGACAAATACTCTGGACAAACCTTCCTGGTTATCCACAGAGTAAGTAAATCTGGCGGAGGATGAGGGATTTTTTCTCTTCAGCCTGGGTAATTCCCCATTTTTTAGATAAATGGGCCATAAATAGAAATCCAGCATTTCTTTTAAGTTAGTGAATCTGGCGAAGAGGCGAAGCGAGTCCTACAGTTCGGCTATGAGAATGAACCCACAAAAAGGTTTGGCTATAGTTATAAGCCTTTCAGTTGGTTTTACAATGTTAAGTGTGAAGGCTGGTATTTCGGCCGTTAAAACAGGAACAACATGCTCTAAGACCGGACAAATAACTCTCCTTTCTGGAAAAAAATTCACTTGTGTCAAAGTTGGCAAGAAATTGCAATGGAACAATGGCGTCATAGTTCAGTCACCAAAGCCAACTAACTCACCTACTGCTCAACTAAGTGGCCACGATTTAGTTATTTCTCAAATAGAATCCAATTGGAAACTATGGAGAAGCAAAAGCAGCAACACTTTTACTCCTATAAAGCTAATTGTTCAGCCTGGCTATGACTCAGCATGGGGCGGGGCGAGTAAGGCAGCAGATCTACTTATTTCAACTTTTACTGCTAATGGATATTCACTTCTTCAAGAACCCATTGCAGTTTTTGGTGATACCGAAGAGTGGCTAGCAGCAACTGGAAGACCAATAGCATGTGGAAGATCGGTTCCAGAGCAACCTCTTGGTATTTATTGCGGTCACGTAAACCTGGGATATGGATACTTTGTTTTAAACGCAACACAGGGCGAAAAATTTATTGGAAAAACTTTGACTCCTTTGCAAATAAATACCTTAAACTACATGGTGGTTCATGATGTAGCGACGATGTATGAACTACAAGCTCAATATGGGTCTATTAATTATGATGGAACTAAGAATCAAATTCCTGCTTGGGTTAGGGAGGGATTTGTACAGTTATTTGCGGCTCTCGCTATTTCAGATTCAAATGCACAGAAAAAGTCTTATTTTGATTTTTTTGTATCATCAAGCATGATTGAAAGTTTCCCAAAAGCCCTATGTGCGAAAACTCTTCAAGATTTTGAATCAAAAGATAGAAATTGGGGTGGAGGCTGTGTGTCGAGCCAAAACTTCTATGGCGTTGAGCTTCTTGCCGCAAGACACGGTGGATTGGATGCTCTATTCAAGTTTGTATCCTTATATGGAGTTTCAAATGATTGGACTTCAGCATTTAAGTCCGCTTTTGGAATTAGCCGAGAAGACTTCTATACAGAGTGGTATGACTACTTAAAGATTCCTCAAGGAAATAGACCAGCTTTAATCCCACCGGCACCTCCAGCGCATAACTAAAGCACCAGCGGAGGATGAGGGATTTGAACCCTCGGTAGGTTGCCCTACACACGCTTTCCAAGCGTGCGCACTCGGCCGCTATGCGAATCCTCCAAGGAGAGCACTCTATCGGTGTGCTAACTATGCTTAGACCCAGATCCCTCGCGCGGCATTACCGTGCTGAACTCCCCCAGGGCTGGAAGGCAGCAAGGGTAGGTGCGCTCTTATGGGTGCGCGAGGGGTCCTTTTATATGTTGTATAGAGATGTATCGATTGAAAAGGAGAGGAAACGATGTCGTTAGCGCTGTATCGCAAATATCGTCCTTCTCTTTTTAGTGACGTCATTGGTCAAGATCATGTAACTGTTCCACTCTCCAATGCACTCAAATCTGATCGCACACATCACGCATATTTATTTTCAGGCCCTCGTGGTTGCGGAAAAACTTCGAGCGCTCGCATTATGGCCCGCAGTCTTAACTGCGAAAAAGGTCCAACCCCCGATCCTTGCGGAACATGTCAATCATGTACTGACTTAGTTGCAAATGGTCCAGGTTCACTCGATGTTATTGAGCTAGATGCAGCGACGCACGGTTTAGTTGACGATGCTCGCGACCTGCGTGACAAAGCATTCTTTGCGCCAGTTCATAGTCGTTACAAGATTTATATTATTGATGAAGCTCACCAACTTGGGCCTGGCGCCGCTAACGCGCTTTTAAAAGTTGTAGAAGAACCACCACCTCACGTTATTTTTATTTTTGCTACGACAGAGCCAGATAAGTTAATTGCAACTATTCGCTCTCGTACTCATCACTATCCATTTCGTTTAGTTCCTCCAGGAATTCTTTCTGCCCACCTTGAAAAGATTTGCAATGCAGAAGGTGTCAAAGTAGCTAAAGGCGTTATTCCTCTAGTAGTTCGTGCAAGTGGTGGCTCTGTTCGTGACGCCCTATCAGTTCTTGGGCAACTCCTTGCAGGTGCTGGCGATGAAGGTGTTAGTTATGACATTGCTATTCAACTTCTCGGTTTCACTGATGGAGCACTACTCGATGATGCAGTTGATGCGTTAGCTGCTCATGATGGCGCAACGCTATTTAAAACCATCGATCGTGTTATTGAATCAGGCCATGACCCCCGACGATTTGCTTCGGATTTTCTTGAGCGGTTGCGCGATCTCATGATTGTTGACGCACTTGCTGCAGGAAGTGCAAATGCAATCTTGCGAGAAGTATCAGATGATCAACTCGAGCGTATGCGCACACAAGCACAACGAATTGGTTCTACAGGACTTTCTCGCTCTGCAGATATTGCAGCTGAAGGTTTAACTCAAATGCGTGGAGCAACAGCGCCGCGACTAATGCTCGAACTTATTTGCGGGCGCATGTTATTGCCATTAGGCGATACAACCGAGCGCGGATTACTTGCTCGCGTTGAGAGATTAGAGCGAGCCGATGGTTTGGCTCCAATGAGTAGCGCGCAACCTGCAAAGCGACCAACAGAAGATGCGAAAGCAACACAAAAACCTGTTGAACAAAGTGGCAACGCAGAGGCTGCCTCGGCACCGGTTGAACAAGGTGGAAATGCAGACTTGAGCACGAAGTTGGTTGGTGGAGGAGACGCTAAAAAAGTTCTTCCCGCGTCGACGAACCAATCCGATGAGGGCGCTGCGAAATCAAAACCAAAGGGAACAACCGATATTGCAGGCCTCCGTCGCCTATGGCCAGATGTTATTGAAGATGTTAAAAAACGCCGTCGGCTTACGTGGTCGCTATTGAGTACCAGCGCACAGATTCTTGGCGTAGATGATGGCGCAATAACTATTGCAATTGTTAACGCCGGTGCGCGCGATTCCTTTATTCGTTCAGGAAGTGACGAGATTTTGCGCCAAGCTTTTATTGACATCGTCGGACTCGATCGCAAGATAGAAGTAGTTGTAGATCCTTCGATTAATCCCAACACTCCACAAGCACGCGCTGTTCGTTTAGATGAATCGCCATCTGATGCCGATCAACTCTCGGGACAAGCGTTACTTGCAAAAGAGTTAGGTGCAAGTTTTGTCAGTGAGACACAGCGTCCATGAGTGGCATGTATGAAGGAGCAATTCAAGATCTTATTGATGCCCTAGGTCGCTTGCCTGGTATCGGTCCAAAGAGTGCACAACGCATTGCATTTCACATTCTCCAATCAGATGCCGAAATCGCAGGAGCGCTCGTTGATGCTATTCGCACAGTAAAAGAGCGCGTTAAATTTTGCACCGAATGCGGAAACGTTTCAGAAGAAACCCAATGTCGTATCTGTCGCGATCCTAGACGCGAGAACACATCAATCTGCGTTGTTGAAGAAAGTAAAGATGTCATTGCAATAGAGCGCACTCGCGAATTTCGCGGCAAATACCATGTGCTTGGTGGCGCAATTAGTCCTATAGATGGAATCGGCCCTGATCAATTACGTATTCGCGAACTTATGGCCCGTTTGGCAGATAGCTCCGTGACAGAAATTATTTTGGCAACAGATCCCAACTTAGAAGGCGAAGCAACGGCTACCTATCTCGCGCGATTGATTAAACCTCTGGGGCTTAAAGTCTCGCGATTAGCCAGTGGCCTTCCTGTGGGCGGGGACCTGGAATATGCCGATGAAGTCACCCTTGGACGCGCATTTGAAGGTCGTCGCACTGTAAATGAGTAGTTGTCTCATTATTTGAACTGCGCGCTGTATCAATATATGAGATAAATTACCAAATCAAGGAATCTTCCTTCACACTTAGGCCATGGGTCTTATCGTTCAAAAGTTCGGCGGCTCCTCCGTGGCCGATGCCGAGGGCATGAAGCGTGTGGCCGCTCGTATCGTGGCAACTAAGCGCGATGGCAATCAGGTCGTTGTGGTGGTGAGCGCAATGGGCGATACCACCGATGAACTGATCGATTTAGCTAATCAGATCACTCCAATGCCAAAAGGGCGCGAGCTCGACATGTTATTAACTGCCGGAGAGCGAATTTCTATGGCGCTTCTTGCAATGGCAATTTCAAATCTTGGCCACGAAGCACGTTCTTTTACAGGAAGCCAAGCAGGAGTCATTACGGATTCCGCACATGGTCGCGCTCGCATCATTGATGTCACTCCAGGACGAATTCAAGAAGCACTTAAAGAGGGTGCGATTGCAATTGTTGCTGGCTTTCAAGGAATTAGTCAGGATACAAAAGACATTACAACTCTAGGACGTGGTGGATCAGATACAACTGCTGTCGCACTAGCTGCTGCACTTGATGCCGATGTGTGTGAAATCTACACAGATGTTGATGGAGTCTTTAGCGCAGACCCTCGCGTAGTACCTGCTGCTCGAAAACTTAAATCTGTTACATACGATGAAATGTTAGAACTCGCAGCAAGTGGCGCAAAAGTATTGCACCTGCGTTGCGTCGAATACGCACGTAGATATGAGATGCCAATTCACGTTCGTTCATCTTTTTCAACCAACGAAGGAACATGGGTGGTCAAAGATCATCCTGAAGGAGGAGACATGGAGCAAGCAATCATTTCGGGAATCGCTCACGATAAGAGCGAGGCCAAGATTACGATCGTTGGTGTGCCAGACCGCACTGGCGTTGCTGCGCGCATCTTCCAAGCAATTGCAGATGCCGACATCAACATCGACATGATTGTGCAAAACGTTTCTGCAGCAGCAACTGGATTAACAGATATTTCTTTCACCCTTCCTAAGAGTGAGGGTGCTAATGCGACAAGTATTTTGCAACGTATTCAAGGCGAGGTGGGTTATGCCTCGATTCAATACGATGATCAAATTGGAAAACTTTCACTAGTTGGCGCTGGTATGCGCTCGCACCCAGGTGTTACAGCCACATTTTTTGCTGCAATGTCAGAGGCTGGAGTCAATATTGAAATGATTTCAACATCAGAAATTCGTATCTCCATTGTTTGCCGCGCATCTGATCTTGAGCGGGGCGTTAAAGCAGCACACACTGCTTTCGAACTCGATGCTGACCAAATAGAAGCAGTTGTTTACGGGGGATCTGGCCGATGAGTCGCAAACCATCTCTTGCAGTTGTTGGAGCAACAGGGGCTGTTGGAACAGTCATGCTCGACATTCTTTCAACGCGTACAGATGTCTGGGGAGAAATTCGCCTTATTGCATCTGCTCGTAGCGCAGGCAAGAAATTAATCTGTCGTGGAGAGGAGCTAACAGTTGTTGCTCTAACACCTGAAGCATTTGATGGCATTGATGTTGCAATGTTCGATGTGCCTGACGAGGTTTCTGCAGAGTGGGCACCAATTGCAGTTTCACGTGGCGCCGTAGTGGTCGATAACTCTGGCGCATTCCGTATGGATTCAGATGTACCTCTGATTGTTCCGGAAGTAAATCCACAAGAAACCAAGAATCGCCCGCGCGGAATTATTTCAAACCCTAACTGCACGACCCTTTCCATGATTGTTGCAATGGGTGCGCTCCATCGTGAGTATGAATTAAAAGAATTAGTTGTTTCCTCCTACCAAGCGGCATCAGGAGCTGGACAGAGCGGTATTGATTCATTGCGCGCACAAATGTCTGCAGTTGCAAATACCGCTGTTGGAGACGTTGCCCGAGATGTTCGCACAAAGATTTCTGACTTTGGACCTTTCCCAGCACCTCTTGCACTTAATGTCATTCCTTGGGCTGGTTCGCTTAAGCAAGACGGTTATTCATCAGAGGAGTTAAAGGTACGGAACGAATCACGAAAGATTCTGGCCCTTCCAAACTTAAAAGTTTCGGTCACCTGCGTACGTGTACCTGTAATAACAACGCACTCCCTAGCTGTTCACGCTGTTTTTGCTAAGGAACCTTCACGCAAAGGCGCGCAGGATATTTTGCAAAATTCGGCTGGAGTTGAATTAGTGGATGATCCTGAAAACCACATATTTCCAACGCCGGCAGATGTAGTGGGTACGGATCCAACTTGGGTGGGCCGTGTTCGAAAGAGCCTTGATGATCCAATGGCGCTTGAATTATTTGTCTGCGGTGACAACTTACGTAAAGGCGCAGCTCTTAATACCGCCCAAATTGCAGAACTCTTAGCAATCGAATTTACGAAGTAATTTACTTACTTGTAAAGGTTACTAACGAAACTTCAGGTGGGCTTGCAACTCTAATTCGTGCAAATGGACTAGTCCCCATACCAGCGGATACATGGAGCCAGGGTTCTTGACCGAAACGAGTTAATCCACGTGCCCGCCATGTTGGCAGATCGCAGTTGGTGACAAGTGCCTTACTTCCACCAATCCACGGTAATCGAACTTGTCCGCCATGTGTGTGTCCAGCAAATATTGCATCTAAGCCATCGCGATGCATTGCATGCAATACGCGCAGATAGGGAGCATGAGTTACACCAAGTGCAATGTCGGCACTTTTAACTCGCGCCCCACTTACTAGCGCATAATTATCGCGATTCAAATGGGCATCATCGGTGCCCCGTGCCTCGATTGTGGTTCCGTTGATTGCAATCAGCGCTCGAGAGAAATTAATATCATTCCAGCCTCTACGGGTTAGACCGTGTGCAAGATCTTCCCACGGCAGTTCATTGCCAAACTTTCTTATTCCGTCATCCTTCGTTAGATAAGAAAAAGGATTCTTAACTCTTGGGGCGTAATAATCATTTGACCCGAATACAAAGAGTCCGGGAATGTCGAGTAATTCATCGAGCGCATCAAGAACAGTAGGGACAGCATCCATATGGGCCAGAAAATCACCGGTGCTAATGACTAGGTCTGGCTTGTGTTTAATGAAACTTTTGATATCTGCAATTTCGCGCGTGCGAGATGGCGTCAGATGAAGGTCTGAAAAATGCAGTACTCGAATTGGGGCTGCGCCAGAGGACAAGATAGGGATTTGCGCTTGGCGAAGCTTGTAGCTCATAACATGAGAAGATACCGCTATGGGACTTAAAGAACGACTCAAAACCGACCTGACCGAAGCAATTCGCAGCAGAGATGAAATTACTTCGGGCACTATTCGCATGATTTTGACTGCTATTACTATGGAAGAAGTTTCAGGCAAAGAATCTCGCGAGCTTGCAGACGCAGAAGTAATTACCGTCCTCTCACGTGAGGCAAAGAAACGTCGAGAAGCCGCCGAAGCATTTGATGCTGGTGGGCGAACAGATAAAGCCACACTTGAACGTGCCGAAGGCGAAATTATCGCTAAGTATTTACCAGAACAATTGAGTGATGCGCAGTTGAATGAAATGATTAAGGCAGCAATTGCTGAAACGGGTGCTTCAGGGCCATCCGGTATGGGTCTCGTTATGAAAATTATTGCTCCAAAAATTGCAGGCAAAGCCGATGGTGGCGTTGTATCTGCAGCAGTAAAAGCCGCGCTTGCCTAAAGGAGAGTCATGAAATTCGAATATGTCACAGTCCCGCTATTAACACACGCGACAAAACAGATTCTCGATAATTGGGGATCTGAAGGTTGGGAGCTGGTGCAAGTTATTCCAGGACCCAACGGTGGAGATCAACTAGTTGCCTATATGAAAAGAGAACTTGCATGAGCGATGTCAGAGCAAAACTTGCTGAATTAGGACTCACACTTCCCGTAGCTGCTAAACCAATTGCCGCCTATGTGCCAGCAGTTCGTACAGGCAATTTAGTTTTCACAGCAGGGCAACTTCCTATTGTCGATGGGAAAATAGCTCTAACAGGAAAAGTTGGTGGAGCCGTTACTGTTGAACAAGCCAAAGAATTAGCTCAAGTATGCGCACTTAATGCCTTAGCTGCTGTTGAGACAGTTGCACATGTTGATGACATTGTTCGAGTTGTTCGTGTAGTTGGTTACGTTAATGGCGTACCTGGCTATATAAATCATCCAGGAGTTGTTAATGGTGCAAGTGAGTTATTTGTACATATTTGGGGTGAAGACGGAAAGCATGCCCGCTCTGCAGTTGGAATTGCTGAGTTGCCATTAGATTCACCAGTGGAAATTGAACTTACAGTGGAGCTACGAAGCTAATTAACGACCGCGTTTTCCTAAACGCTCAACGTCGATAATGAGTACTGCTCGTCCATCTAAGCGAATCCAATTTCGTCCTGCGAAATCTGCAAGAGCTTTATTGACGGTTTCGCGAGAGGCACCAACTAATTGAGCTAACTCTTCTTGAGTTAAATCATGATTCACATAAAGTCCCTCGGGAGTATCTTTTCCAAAACGCTCTCCGAGATCAATAAGGGCTTTTGCAACACGACCCGGAACATCAGAGAAAACTAAATCTCCAACAACTTCATTTGTGCGTCGCAACCTTTGAGATAAACGCCCGAGTAAATCAAGTGCAACTTGTGGATGTTGAGTAACCCAAGGAATAACTTTGTCGTGTCCAAGGCTTAGCAAACGAACATCAGTTACAGCAGTTGCAGTGGCGGTACGTGGTCCTGGATCAAATAAAGATAATTCGCCAAACATTTCTCCGGGCCCGAGAACTGAAAGTAAATTTTCACGACCGTCTCCGCTAGATGTACCGAGCTTCAATTTACCTTCGACGATGACGTAGAGATGATCACCTTCGTCACCTTCTGAAAATAAAACTGTTCCTTTGCCTAACTTCACATTTTCCATTGACGCGCGGAGTGATGCAGCAGAGGCATCATCAAGGGCGCTAAAAAGTGGGGCTCGGCGAACAACTTGGTCATCAGTCACAGGCGCACTTTACTATTAATTTGGAGGTAGTTGGACCGCCTTAAATTCGGGCGTAACCTTCCTCAAATGAGCGCTGGCACAGATCTGAGGAGTAGCGCTACTGCCATGTATCGAATATTGAGAAAAACCTACCCAGAAGTGCGATGCGAGCTCGATTTTGCTAACCCACTTCAACTACTCGTTGCCACAGTGCTATCTGCGCAATGTACGGACAAACGAGTTAACCAAGTGACGCCGAATCTTTTCAAAAAATATAAAAATGTCAAAGCGTTCGCCACCGCCGACCTTCGTGAACTGGAAACACTTGTTCATTCCACTGGTTTCTATCGTGCAAAATCCAGGAACATTAAAGGTTTAGCAGCGTCGATAGTTTCAGATTTTGGGGGTGTAGTGCCGAGCACTCTAGATGAACTCATCACCTTGCCCGGAGTCGGACGAAAGACGGCCAATGTTGTCTTAGGTCACGCGTTTGATATCCCAGGTATCACTGTTGATACACATTTTGGAAGGTTAAGCCGTAGATTTGGATGGACGAAAGAAAAAGATCCCGTAAAAGTTGAATCAGCAGTGGGAAAGTTAATACCGGAAAAGGAGTGGACCAATTTGTCACAGCGAATGATTTGGCATGGACGACGAATATGTCATTCACGCAAACCCGCATGTGGTGCATGTCCGCTTGCAAAACTTTGCCCCTCAGTTGGAATTGGTGAAATGGATCCAGTTAAAGCACAAGCGCTAGTAAAAGTTGATGCGGATTTTCGATGATAAGAAAAATTGCATTCACGTGCTCGCTTCTTTTGTTGTTAACGGGTTGCTCATCTCAATCTTCTGCAATTCCGGCACTTGGTGAAGTAGTGAGTTGCGATTCGATTATGCGCTCTGCATCAACCGAAGGGGTAGAGCTACCTTGTTTAGATGGGAAATCTTCAATCTATTTCTCCGCATTACAAGGCCCACTGATTGTGAATGTTTGGGGTTCCTGGTGCGCCAGTTGCAAAGATGAGCTTCCGATTCTTCGATCCTTTTATGCAAAAGCACAGTCACGAATTCAGCTTATGGGTGTAGATGTGGAAGAAGCGAAAAGTGATGACGGGCGTAGATTTATTGTCAAAAATGGAATGACATGGCCGAGCCTTAATGACCCAGACGGTAGAACGCGTGGAGATTTTGGAATGGGAGTCCCTGTGACCTGGTTTATAGATGAAAGCGGTGCTGTGGTTCATAAAAAAATTGGCGTATTAACAAATGAAGCAGAACTTCATGATTTAACTCTGCAGTATCTACATGTAGCCATCGGCTGATTCATGGTTATTGACGCCGTACTTCTCATCAGTTTTTGTCTAGCAATATTCTTTGGTTATAGAAGAGGATTCCTACAGACAATCTTTTCAACAGTTGGATATATAGGTGGCGGAGTTCTAGGACTTATTTTTGCTCTCGAATACAGTCCACACATCCACAACACTGTTTATAGATTCCTTGCCATACTTCTTTCGATTTTTGTGGTTGCAGAAATCGGGCGTCGAGTTCTCGGCGCAGTTGCGAAGTTTTTCAGAACGAAATTACTGTGGGCGCCATTTCGCTTTGTTGATTCTCTTGCAGGCGTTGCACTGGAATTAATCAGAGTTGGCCTTCTTGCTTTTGTACTCGTCTCACTCATTCTTTGGTCACCCTGGACCAGCGCACGTGATCAAGTTGCTCACAGCAGGATTTATCCAAAAATAAGCGCGCATGTACCAAATTTACTCAGCCAGCTTCGTGTTGAGATTGAAAAGAAACTAACTATTAATCTTCCGAAGTAGTTGTCTTTAAACCGTCTGCAATTAACTTCATTATGTTTGGATCTGCAAGCGTTGTGGAGTCACCAACTGCACGATTTTCTGCAACATCACGAAGCAAACGCCTCATGATTTTTCCACTGCGCGTCTTTGGAAGCTCTGCAACAACCATTATTTGACGGGGGCGAGCAATTGCCCCGATCTCTTTTGTGACGTGCGCGCGAAGTTCCTTTACTAGATCTTCACCATCGGCATGTGCAATACCGCTTCGCAAAATAACAAAGGCAACAATTCCCTGCCCTGTCATTGCGTCCGTCGCGCCAACTACAGCCGCTTCAGCAACGGCGTGATGTGAAACAAGCGCCGACTCAACTTCGGTCGTTGAAATACGATGCCCTGAAACATTCATGACGTCATCAACTCGACCAAGTAACCAGATGGCACCATCTTGATCTAGTTTCGCGCCATCTCCCGCAAAATAAAGTCCATCAAACTTTGACCAGTAATTTTCTTTGTAACGCTCTGTTTCGCCCCAAATTCCTCGCAACATTGAAGGCCAAGGCTCATTAAGGATGAGATATCCGCCGTGACCATCTGCAACTGGTTTTCCGTTGTCATCAACAACTTTTGCGCCGATGCCAGGTAGCGCGCGCATTGCTGATCCTGGTTTGCAGGCAGTAATTCCAGGTAAAGGTGAAATCATGATTGCACCCGTTTCGGTTTGCCACCATGTATCTACGATTGGACAACGTTCGCCACCAATAACTGTGTGGTACCAAACCCATGCTTCAGGATTAATTGGTTCACCGACCGAACCGAGTAATCGAAGTGAAGAAAGATTATGTGCTTGTGGAAACTCATCTCCCCACTTCATCCATGTGCGGATAAGTGTTGGAGCGGTATACAAAATAGTTACTCCATATTTTTCAACGATTTCAAACATTCGTCCTTTATGTGGAGTATCAGGCGTTCCTTCATACATCACTTGTGTAGCACCATTAATGAGCGGTCCATAAACAACGTAAGAGTGGCCAGTTATCCACCCGATGTCGGCAGTACACCAATAAACATCACTTTCGGGCTTGATATCGAAAACCATTTTATGAGTGAAGGCGGCTTGCGTTAAGTACCCGCCTGTAGTGTGAAAAATTCCCTTTGGCTTAGCAGTGGTGCCTGATGTGTAAAGAATAAATAACGGATGTTCACTGTCGAAACTTTCTGCAACATGCTCGGCGTTCTGGCGATCGACAATTTCATGCCACCAAACATCACGATTGTTATCCCAAGCTGTTTCTTGACCGGTACGTTTCACAACTAAAACATTTTTGACGTTTGTTACACCTAGGAGCGCTTCATCTACTGCAGGCTTTAGAGCAAATGGCGCACCTTTGCGATAACCACCATCTGCAGTGATTACAAGCGTTGCATCAGCATCTTGAATACGTGAAAGCAGCGCTTCTGCAGAAAATCCGCCAAAGACAACTGAGTGAGGTGCACCAAGTCGGGCACAAGCCAACATTGCGATTGCAGCTTCAGGAATCATTGGCATGTAAATCGCGACGCGATCACCAGACTTAACACCTAGTTCGATAAGGGCATTAGTAGTTTTCTTTACATCAGCAAGCAACTGCGCATAAGTGATAGTGCGAGTGTCTCCTGGCTCGCCTTCAAAATGAAATGCAACTCGTTCTCCGCGACCTTCAGCAACGTGGCGATCTAAACAATTAACACTGGCGTTAAGTTTTCCGCCAATAAACCATTTCGCAAATGGAGGTTGCCAATCTAAAACGGTGTTCCATGGCGCATCCCACTGAAGTTCGGATGCTTGGCGCTCCCAAAACGCTAAGCGATCTTTGTTGGCCTCTGCATAAATAAATGGTTGAGCATTTGAATCGGCAGCGAATTCATGGGAGGGCTGAAAAGTTCTCGTTTCAGTTGAGAGATTTTCTAGTGTTTCTTCGCTCATGATTTGAGGAGGTTACTCCGCAGAGAGGGTTTTAGGTAGCGATTCACAGTGACGAGTTATTCACAACAGCCTTAAAAAGAAAATTTAGCGCTCAAAGCGGGAGTGAGAATGCACCTCATCCCATCCGTGAACACCTCTCGAGATGTACAGCAGTAAGAAAGGAAAAATGACACTAGCGGCATTTATCGCAGCCTTTATGAAGATCCTCTCTACCCCGTCTCTGGTTGGCAAGCTCTTTTTGCTTCTCGCCAAGATGCTGGGCACCTTGCCTCATTGAGTTAGCGCTTGCGCTCAAAGTAAGTAAAAATCGCCATACGGGCACATAACCGTATGGCGATTTTGTCCATCGGGGCTTAAATGTGGTGGGATTGGGCGTAAGCCTCAAAGTCAGCCCAAAGGCGCGCTCGATTCGAGATTTACATTCGTGCGAGTGAATGGGAGATAGATATGCCAATCGCTAGTCCTGAGATTTATTCACAGATGTTGGATCGGGCTAAAGCGGGTGCATTTGCATACCCGGCAATCAATATTTCATCTTCATCAACAATTATTGCAGCAATTCGCGGATTTGCCGAAGCTGGTTCTGACGGAATTATTCAAATTTCATGGGGCGGTGCTGAATATGCATCAGGCTCAACAGTTAAGAAGATGGTCGATGGCGCAGTCGCGCTCGCTGAATTCGCACACGTAGTTGCAAAAAACTACAACGTTCACATCGGACTACACACAGATCATTGCCCAGCAGAAAAGATTGACGGATTTATGCGCCCACTATTAGAACTTGGCGCGCAACGAATTAAAGACGGTAAAGCTCCACTTTTTAATTCACATATGTGGGATGGCTCAGCGGTTGATATGAAAGAAAATATGAAAGTTGCAGCAGAGATGCAAAAACTTTCAATCGCGGCTAAAACAATTCTTGAAATTGAAATTGGAGTTGTAGGCGGGGAAGAAGACGGTGTTGAAGCAAAACATGATGCCAAGTTGTACTCACACCCTGAAGATGCTTTGTTAACTGTTGAAACACTTGGTACAGATCCAAAAGCGCGATATTTAGTTGCCGCAACATTTGGAAACGTACATGGTGTGTACAAGCCAGGCAACGTTGTCCTGCAACCAAAGATTTTGCGCACTCTTCAAGACGCAGTAGCAAAAAAACTGGGACTACCTGAGGGCAGTAAGCCAATGGACTTGGTATTTCACGGCGGTTCTGGCTCACTTTTGAGTGAAATTCGAGAAGCCCTTGATTACGGCGTAATAAAGATGAATATCGATACTGATACTCAATATGCATACACGCGGCCTGTAGCAGATCACGTTCTCAAAAACTATGACGGCGTTCTAAAAATAGATGGCGAAGTGGGAAACAAAAAAGCCTACGACCCTCGTGCGTGGGGCAAAGCTGCTGAAGCCGGAATGGCTGCCCGCGTGGTTCGCGGTTGTGAAGATTTGAGATCTACCGGTACTTCCTTACTCGCTTAATTGTCCTGCTCGTCATAACAGAAAGGCTTAACTTATGCCTGCATTAGTTCTCTTAGGAGCCCAGTGGGGCGATGAGGGTAAAGGTAAAGCCACAGATATTTTGGGCGACCGAGTTGATTATGTTGTGCGCTATCAAGGTGGCAATAACGCTGGACACACAGTTGTCATTGGCGATCAAAAATATGCGTTGCATTTGTTGCCATCGGGAATCTTAAGTCCCAACGTAGTTCCAGTAATTGGAAACGGCGTTGTTATTGACCCAAGTGTTTTGCTTGAGGAAATTAAAGGATTAACTGAGCGCGGCATTGATTGCTCAAAGTTAGTTATTAGTTCTAATGCACATCTCATTACGCCTTACCACCGGACAATCGATAAAGTTACTGAGCGCTTCTTGGGTAATTCCAAAATTGGAACTACAGGTCGAGGAATTGGTCCAGCCTATGCTGACAAAATTAATCGAATCGGAATTCGCGTTCAAGATTTATTTGATCCATCAATCTTGCGTCAAAAAATTGAAGGCGCATTGCGCGATAAGAATCAGGTACTAATCAAGGTCTTTAATCGTAAAAACATTGAGGTTCAAGAAGTTCTTGATGAGTATTTGGGCTACGCCGAAATTTTGCGTCCATATGTAACAGACACAGTGCTATTACTTAATAAAGCACTAGAGGCTGGGAAAACAGTATTACTTGAAGGCTCACAAGGAACTTTGCTCGATGTTGATCACGGTACATATCCGTTCGTTACTTCAAGCAATCCAACTGCAGGTGGTGCCTGTACAGGATCAGGAATTGGTCCAACAAAAATCAC
>CAEZWS010000024.1_pt1 | contig 17222 bp, 20 predicted proteins | sample 7265061 | NCBI WGS metagenome assembly CAEZWS01 (sample SAMEA6813888, study PRJEB35770) | freshwater metagenome | biome: Freshwater; feature: Freshwater reservoir; material: water | place: Czech Republic | collected 2015-11-04 | depth 0.5m m | reverse complement strand
GGAAAATTATTCACTGAAATAACGTGGCGATCTATATCCAACCTTATTGGCCCCACAGTTAGGACACCCAAATCGAGATCGCTTGAGTTATCGCTCCCACGGCGCATTACTGCACGAATTCGAGCGATTAATTCTCTTGAGGAATAAGGTTTTGTAACATAATCATCGGCGCCTAATTCAAGCCCAACGACTTTGTCTATTTCCGTGTCTTTAGCTGTAAGCATGATGATGGGCACTTGAGATTTGGTGCGTATTTGGCGACACACTTCGGTGCCCGAAAGCCCTGGAAGCATAAGGTCTAGCAAGATTAGATCTGCACCATGTGCCTCAAATTGAGAAATGGCATCAGGCCCATTTTTTGCAATGTCTACTTCAAATCCTTCCTTTTTCAACAAGAAGGAAATTGCCTCAGAGAAAGATTCTTCGTCTTCAACGACAAGTATTTTTGTCATGCTTGGCTCCCTATTTCAAGTTTCTCTTCACCAATTGGTAGCTTCATTGAGAAAGTACTTCCAACACCGAGTGAACTCCATACTGAAATATCACCACCATGATTTCTGGCAACATGTTTAACAATAGACAAACCTAAGCCAGTGCCACCCGTTTCGCGGGAACGCGCTGAATCTACTCTATAAAAGCGTTCAAATATACGAGCAATATCTTGTTCAGAAATACCAATACCTTGGTCGATTACGGAGATTTCGACAATTCCTTCAGATGCCTCGGTATTAATTGTTACCTTTGTGCGATCAGGGCTGTAATTAATAGCATTTTGAATCAAATTATGAATTGCCATAACTAACTGAGTTCGATCTCCAACTACAATCGCAAAAACTCTTTGGCCACGTATAAATTCAATATCACGCATATCAGCTTCAAGCTGGCACTGATTTAGCGCTTCATCAACAATATCATCAACATCAACTGTAATCGCATCTAGCAAAGGATCGGCGTCTTGAAGTCGAGACAAGTTGATAATTTCTTGAACCAAGTCGCTCAACCGTTTAGTTTCTTTCTGCATTCTCACTGCAAACTTTCGAACCGCATCGGGTTCATCACTAGCGCCCAGGACTGCTTCACTTAATAGAGATAGCGCCCCGATTGGAGTTTTCAACTCGTGGGAAATATTTGCAACGAAATCACGTCTGACTGCATCAATTCTTTCTGCTTCGCTTTCATCGCTCAGCAATGCAAGGACCAAATCTTCTCCACCTAGTTTTGTTACTTTTACCGAAAGGCGACGCGTACCTTCCCCGATGGGACCTCGAGGAACTTCAATGAAGCCAGTTTGTGGAATCCCGGTTCGCCTTACCACTCGTATCAGTGCAAGCAGCTCTTCTCCAGCAACTCTTCCATCGCGAATAACTCCAAGAGTTAGTGCCGTTGGAGAGTAATAAAAAGGTATTTCACCAGGAGCAAGAATCACACTTGCAATATCAATGACATCAAGAAGTTCTCGCACTTCTGCGGAAACATTTTCATTAATTGACCCTGACGAGCCATCTAGGTTTCGGCGCTTCCCCAACCAACTCATGCCCTAATCGTAGGCAGTGTCACCAAGCACCTCCTGCCAATAATTGAGCCTGCCTGCCTACTTCACCGCATGTTCACCCAAAGGCAACGCCACGTTCACGCTGGGAGCAAAAAGAAGTCTGGACTAGAACTACCCTTAACCCCATGCGCGACGCCTTCCATGATGATTTAGAAGCGATCAACCAAACGTTGATCTCTATGGCAACGTTGGTAGGTACAGCCATGGACCGCGCGACAACGGCGCTACTGACCGCAGACTTAGCACTTGCAGAAGAAGTTATCGCCGAAGATGACCGCGTAGATGTGATTCAGCATGACCTCGACGCTAAAACACTTAATGTTATGGCCCGCCAGCAACCTGTCGCCAGTGATCTGCGCGCACTTGTTACTTCGCTTCGCATGAGCGCTGACTTTGAGCGTATGGGAGATTTTTGCCATCATATTGCGCGCATTGCACGAATGCGTTATCCAGCAACTGCCGTGCCTCCAGAGCTTGCGCTCACAATTCAAGAAATGGGCGATACTGCAAAAAGGATTATTGTAAAAGTAACTTCGCTTCTAGATTCGCACGACTTGACGGTGGCTCTTGAAGTAGAGCGAGACGATGACGAGATGGATAGATTACACCGTAAATTATTCGCAACTCTGCTTGATAAATCTTGGTCACATGACATTGAAACTGCAATTGATATGACACTTCTTGGTCGATATTACGAACGTTGTGCCGACCACGCAGTATCAGTTGCCCGCCGAGTGTACTTTCTTGTTACTGGGGAATACTCCAAAAAATCAAATTAGCTTTTTCCTTGATTTGCAACAGCGCTGATCGCAGCCTTTGCCGCATCTGCATCTAAATATTCTCCACCTTTAATAATCGGACGCAGTTGCGCGTCCAATTTATATAACAAAGGAATGCCTGTTGGAATATTGAGTTCCGCAATATCTGCATCCGAAATTCCATCCAAATGTTTTACAAGCGCCCTCAGTGAATTACCATGAGCGGTTACCAGGACTCTTTTCCCAGTTTTTAAATCAGGAGCAATTGACTCATTCCAATAGGGAAGTATGCGAGCAACAACATCTTTCAGGCACTCGGTGTTAGGAACTGGTGACCCAATTTCTGTATAACGTGGGTCATTTGCCTGGCTATACATATCTGAATCATCTATTGGTGGCGGCGGAACATCATAAGAACGGCGCCATAATTTGAACTGGTCTTCTCCGTATTGTGCGAGAACCTCTTTTTTATCCTTACCTTGTAAAGCACCGTAATGACGCTCATTGAGCCGCCAGGAACGCCTAACGGGAATCCACATCCGATCGCATTCATCTAGTGCAAGCTGCGAAGTGTGTATCGCTCGGCGAAGGAGCGAAGTGTGGAGTAAATCGGGAAATAAACCTCTTTCTTTAAGAAGTTGCCCACCTCGCTTCGCCTCATTTTCGCCTTTAAGTGAGAGAGCAACATCAACCCAGCCAGTGAAAAGATTCTTAGCATTCCATTCGCTTTCGCCATGGCGCAAAAGAATTAATTCAAATGTACTCATGTGCCTATCCTGCCACGACTTATACTTCTTCTACTTACCTTTGATTCCAAGGAGATTTCTGTGGCGCTAACACCTAAAGACGCTGTGCTTTTCGACCTATACACCTCTCTTGCTGAGCGACTGGCCTCTGGTGCGCGCACGGCGGTGGATCTGGTAAACGGACCTATGGAAAACAGAAAAGATTTGGCTAAACGCGTAGGCGCTATTGAGACCGAAGCAGATGAACTCCTAGGAAAGATAGTCCGACGTGTCGATGACATGTTTGTGACTCCATACGATCGTGGCGATTTACAACAACTTGCGAATTATCTAGATGATGCAATGGATGCGCTTGAAGAAGCTACCGATTTAGTAATTCTTCATGGCGTTGGCGAATTCCCACAAGGAACGAGTGATTTAGTAGATGCAGCCAGAAGGCTTGCGGAGTTAACTGCAAGCAGTATGCCTAGACTTAAAAATTTGAAAGATTTAGAACATTACTATCTTGAGGCAGATCGAATCGAAGATGAGGGAGATCGTATTCATCGCCGGATAACTTCATTGCTATTTAGCGGAAGTTTTGACGCCATGACCGTCTTGCGTCTTGAATCTGTGATTGATTTATTTGAAGATTCACTCGATGAAATGGCTAGGGTTGCCAGAACAATTAGAACTATCGCACTCAAGGAATCCTAATTCGTGTCAACTTCCTATCTTTTAGTAATACTTATTGTCACATGCGCCTTAGTCTTTGATTACACCAATGGTTTCCATGATGCTGCAAATTCAATTGCTACATCTATTGCGACTAAAGCACTAAAAGCACGCACTGCACTTGCTATTGCTGCAATCGGAAACCTTGTAGGTGCGTTCATAAGTGAAGGTGTAGCAAAAACAGTTGGTAAAGGAATTATTGATGTTGAGACGAGCAACGCTGGTCTGGTTGTAGTGATGGCTGCCCTCTTAGGAGCAATCTCTTGGAATCTGCTGACATGGTGGCTTGGGCTTCCATCCTCTTCATCCCATGCACTTATTGGAGGACTTGTTGGTTCGGCACTTGCTGCTCGAGAAGTCGTGCACTGGCAGGGAGTCATCGACAAAGTTGCGATTCCAATGGTTATCTCGCCAATAGTTGGTTTAAGCCTTGCCTTTCTCTTAACTCTTTTGTTGCAATTTATTTTTAGAAACGCCAAACGATCGCGGGTAGGAAAAGGTTTTCGTGTTGGACAAATCGTTGCAGCAGGAACAATGTCCTTAGGTCATGGGCTGCAAGACGCTCAAAAAACCATGGGTGTCATAACATTGGCACTTGTTGTTGGTGGATTGCATTCGGGAGACACAATTCCTGTATGGGTAAAAGTTTCGGCCGCAGTAGCAATTAGTTTAGGAACGTACGCTGGTGGTTGGCGAATAATGAAGACCCTTGGAAAGCGCATGATTGAGATGGATCCAATTCGGGGTGTTGCATCGCAATCGGTAGCTTCAGGCATTCTTTTTATTATGGCAATTCATTTTAAAGCACCAATTAGCACGACGCACACAATTACCTCTTCGATTATTGGTGCAGGGGCTACGCGTGGGCTTAAGTGGGTTAGATGGAAAATTGTCAAGAATATTTTAGCGGCTTGGGTATTAACACTTCCTGCTGCAGCGTTATGTGGAGCTCTCTTTCACATGTTATTTAGATTTTTAGGTATGCCTTAACAGACTCTCTAAACCAAATGTTCAAATGCTTTTAGGTTAGCTAAGGATTCTCCGCGAGATACTCGCCAAGCCCATTCGCGCCTAATTGCCGAGGTGAAGCCCAATTCTAATAGTGGATTAAATGCCGAATCTGAATACTGTAAAACCGCGCCTAATAGCCGGTCGATTTCTCGATCCGTTACAGCGTTTAGGGGCAAACGCCCGACGAGAAAGACATCACCCAAATCATTAATCGCGAAGGCAACTCCGTACATACCAGCATTTTTTCTCATGCACCACTCGTGTACTGCAGCAGCATTTTCATCGGGCTTACGAATAACAAATGCATTGATGCTCAGGGAGTGATCTCCAACTAAGAGTGCACAGTGTGTTTCTAATTTTTTATCGCCCGGCAAAGTAACTAAGAAAGTATTTGCATTTGTCCGCTCAAAATCAAGTGCGTGTGAATCTAAAAACTCTTCAATGGTGACTCGTGGGTCAATTGAAGGCATTACCTATCTCCCGTATGTTGCGCGAATTTTTGCTGATTCAGATAACACGCGATCGTAAACATCAAGAGTTCCGCGCGCAGTTGCATCCCAGCCAAAGTGGGATGCGTGTTCTATTGCCCCCATAGAAAGCAAGACTCGGCGTTGAGGCTCGGCCAATAAACGAGCTAGAACTGATGACCAGGCACGTGGATCGTGGCCATCAACTAATACGCCTGAAATTCCATCTGCAACGGCTGTTCGTAATCCGCCGACCGCTGTTGCAACAACTGGTGTTCCACACGCTTGAGACTCGAGTGCAACTAATCCAAATGATTCGCTATAACTTGGGACGCATACTAAATCTGCTGCTCGATACCAATCTGGGAGTTCGTTTCGAGACATTGGAGGCATGAAGCGAACTACATCGCTAATGCCTGACCACTTCACCATCTCTTTTAATTTCTCAACTTCTGCAGTGCCCGCACCAGAGACCCCACCAATGACAAAAACTATAAGTTTGCTTCGCAGGTGAGGCGAGTGAGAGAGCATCTCGGCCGTTGCTCGGATTAATAAATCAGGACCTTTATGTGGCTGAATCCGACCAACAAAAGTAATGACGTGAGCACCTGCAGGAATATGTAATTGTTCGCGGGCATGTGCTCTACCTTGCCCAGCGGTGAAGGTGTAAAGATCAACACCAGGCGTTACTACGTGAACTAAATCTGGGCATGCCGAATATAGAGAAACCAAACTAGCTGCTTCTGCATCTGTATTTGCAATAAGTCCTTGAGCAGATTCAACAACTTCCATTTCGCCTCGTACACGAGAACCCGGCTCTGGCGATTCCCCTTCTGCAAGATTGAGATTCTTTACCTTGGCCATCGTGTGCATCGTATGAATAAGAGGGATACCTAATTTCTTACTTGCTGGGATGCCAACTTCTCCAGAGATCCAATAATGCGAATGAATAAGGTCATACGCTGTTGCGCCTTCAAGTGCGCTGGTGAATTGGCGAGCGAGCTCTGGAATGTATTGAGGTAATTCCTCTTTTGTTACACCCTCAACTGGGCCCGCATCTAAATGCCTGACAGTAACGCCGGGTGCGAGTTCTACTGTGTCTGGCAAATCAGCGTTATTTCTGCGAGTGAAAATATCTACCTTGACGCCCATAGTCGCCATGCGCTTAGCGCCTTCTGCCACATAAATATTCATGCCACCAGCATCGCCCGCACCTGGTTGATCAAGCGGTGAGGTGTGCACCATCAAGGTGGCGATATGGCCTTTCATCTGCATATTCTACCGATGCTCAGAATTCACGCGAATCTAAGCGTGAGCCTATTGACCTTAGTTTCTGGAGAGTTTTAGGCTTTGCCCCATGAAAATTACCTCTAGATACAGCTCTGTGTCGATTGCTCTTAGTCTATTAATTGCAATCGGACCAATTGTTGCGATAACACCTGCAAACGCTGCCACACCAAAACCTGGAGCGACGTGCAAGCAAGCTGGCCAACAAGTCACAGCATCTAACTTGGTCTACACCTGCAATATGTCTGGAAAGAAATTGGTTTGGTCAAAAGGGGTAAAGAAATCTTCAGGAAATGCAGCGTCCAACCAATCAAACTCGGGTGCGGTGACCGAAGGAGTTTTGTGTGATAGCTCAAAGGACTCATCAGGGCGCAGCAGTTCTGGAGCAGCACTTGTTTGCACAAAAGGCAGCGACGGAAAGTATTCATGGCGCCCACCACAAACTGGTGGAAGTGGCTCAGGAAATGGATCAGGAAATGGGAATGGTTCTAATCCCGATAAAGCATCACCCACTGACGACAAGACTTATCTCTATGGAAAACGTCTCGGGATGTCCTGTAGTAAAGATGGCGTTTTTGGATTAGTCGGTGGCGCTCTTGCAATCTGCTCAAATGCAAAAGTGCGTTATGCACTACCAACCGATATTCCAGCAACTCCTTCAGGTGGCTATAAGACGAGACCATCGTGGTATCCAACTTTGGCTCAACAATTGGGTGAATCGGAACCAACGTGCGCACCAAGTTCTATTAAGTTCACGTCACCAGTTATTCCTCTTGATCAAATCGCACCAATCATTCCTTACGGAGCAATGATTGGTGGCCACGTCACTCCGATTGACCATGCATACCTAGGTCTGAAGCCGCTTTATAAAGCTACTGCAAGTAGAACTGAATCTGATTATGTCTCTGTCACAGCGCCAGCCGATGGCATTATCACAGAACTATCAAGTCTTGGTTCTCCAACTTCACACCGAGTCGTGATAAGACACGGTTGCAACGTGGTTTCTGTTTACATGGTTCTTAACCGACCATCGGGTGTTCTAGCTTCCTACGCAGCAGAACTTGCAAGTAAGGGATCGGTCAATGTCAACGTCGCGATAAAAGCTGGTCAAGAATTTGGCCAACAACGTGATAACGCTTTGGATTTCAACGTTTTCGACGGAACCAGTTGGCTAAGTGGTTTTGCAAATCCGTTCTCTTATACATCACAAGATCAAACTAAGCCTTACACCGCAAACCCATTGCCTTTCTTCACGCCTGCAATTCAAGCCGCTTACCAAGCCCAGCTCCAACGTGCCACCGGCAACCGCATGGGCAAGATTGATTATGACGTAATTGGCGCCGCCTCTGGCAATTGGTTCTTAAATGGCACGATTGGATACAGTGGCAATCTGATAACTACTTATCAAAATGCGACTTCACTTGTAATCGGTGGTTCGGTTGCAGGAAAAAACGATTACTCATGGAGCCATCTTGCCATTGCTCCAGAACCTGTTGACACTACTAAGTGGATTTTCTCAACTGGTTGGTGGACAAATCCAGACGGTGATGCAACGCAAGTAATGTTCAATATTGCCGATGGACAAATTACTCCAGATAAATTAACTGCTGCCTCAGGATTGGTCGCTTATCAATTAGTAACTTTCGTAGCTAACGATCCACCCGGATCACCCACCGGAGGTCCGGGATACACGATTCCTCATGCAGTTGGATACACCGTCGGCGCCGGCACGGTACGAGGTGTAGTGGGGCTGCAAGTAAATACTGATGGATCGCTGTCAGTTGAAATTAACACTTCGATGACATCTGCTTCACAATTTACTGGATTTACATCAGCTAAAAGAATCTACCGACGTTAACTTACGCGCGGAAGCGTTGACCAAAGGTGAGGTTGCATGATGCGGCCTTCGGCTGCCATGTCGTAAGCGAAAAATAGTTCGCCTTCAACTAGGCCGTAGAGGCGAGAGCCAGCAGTAACAATCTTTGCGCTTGGCGCTGAATATCCTTGATCCATCTCTAATTGAATTTTTGGGCCATCAAAACGTCCAACCCATCCTTCGCTGATTCCCGTGTTATGTGAGATAACAACTTCTAAAACATTGTCAGGTTTCACTCTCCAGAAACCAGTTTCAGATCCACCTGGACGAACTACTTCTCCATCGGCATCCAAAATCCATGAGCGAGAGTAATAGGTTAGAAATGGGCGGCCGTCATGTGCGAAAACAACTTCATGGGCAAACTCAAACGGTGGAACGGTTTCGTACTCTCCGCGACCTTTGCCAATCCATGTTCCAACTAACCATGCGAGTGGATTGAGATCTGGATGTAGCCCATCTGGAATTTGAAAAACCATTACCTACTGCCCCTTCGACGAAGTCCGCTTACGCCCCAAGCAATGAGTGCGATTCCAATAACAATTGCTGCCAGCGCTAGAAGGATAGAGGTAATTAATTCCATCGCTTCTCCATGATGTAAGCCTACCTTTCATCTATCGGTAAGCCCTGTAAGCACTTATTCCTCAGGTGTTTACTCTTGAATTGCAGGGATTCCGGCAACGGTTAATTGTGAATCCAGTGGCACGTTTCGCTTAACTACAGCAAGTGCGATTGTTCCTAACTCGTGATGGCGGGCTACGGTGCCAATGTAACCAACGCTTACGCCATCTCTTTCTACGATTGTGCCAGTAGCTGGAACTGTGACGACACTGCCGTCAAGATGCAATAACACTAAACGCCGTGGAGGCTTACCTAAATTTGCGACCTTGGCCACGGTTTCTTGGCCACGGTAACAACCTTTATTCATATGTACCGATTTGTTAAGCATCTCGAGCTCATTTGGAATCGACTTATTATCTGTTTCAAAACCAATTCGCGCTCTGCGTTGGGCAACTCTTTGAGCCTCTAGCGCCCATGTACCAATCTGCATTGAAGTAGAAGTAAAAGTTTCTTTCATCTGCTCGAGTTCTTTACGTGGGACAAGTGCGTAAGGACCACCTATCTGATCACTAACACCTGGTGCGCGTAAAATCGCAAACTCACTTGACGCATCTTTGATCTCAACTCGCAAATTGAACTTCATTTTCTGTAGGTGAGTGAGCAATGGCGCAGCGCGACCAGTATCTAGAACTAGCCATGAAGTTTCCCCGTCATCAACCATTAAGAATTGATGTTCGATGTGTCCTTGCGGATCAAGAATCAATACTTCTTGCCAAAGGGCCGGTGCTAATTTCTCAAGATGTTGGGTTGTCAGTGAATGTAGCCACGTTAATCGATCAATGCCGGTAACTGAGATTATTTCTTTATAAGAAAGATCTGCCCACGCTTTTCCACTTTCGAGTGCGCGCTGTTCTTTGGTTGGTTCACCAAAATGCCAGATAGCACCTTTGTCAGGACCATCTTCAACAAGTACAGCGGACATGGCATAAGCCTAGCCGTTAAGGTTTTTCGAAGCAGTCCTCACAGCGACCAGAAATTGCCAAGTGCTCCAAATCTGTATGAAAGCCATAATCATTTAAGAGTGATTGAGTCAGAAGGGATGTTTCCTCAATTGGGACTTCGATCAATACACCGCACCGCTCGCAAGTGAGATGGGCATGTAGTTTGGCTTCAGCGGCGTGATAAGTCGCACCGCCATGGCCCAAATGTGTGTGCTGAACAAGCCCAACATTTTCAAGAGTTTCGAGGTTTCTGTAAACGGTTGAAAGATTTATACCTGGGTGCGTTTGGCGAACTCTTTCTGCAACATCTTCAGGAGTTGCATGTCCTAACGAACGAACAGCAGAAAGTACAAGTTCGCGTTGCGGAGTAAGTCGTAAACCCTTTTCGCGCAATTCATGTGGCTCAGCCATGTGAGAAGTCTACTTTAAGCGAAGCACAAGTAGATATATCTCGCACCCAAGGCAAAAGTTAAATGCAGCATTTAAAAACGCTGCTCCAAGGGCAAAACCAAGTGAAATGGTAAAAAGTAGGGGAATGTTGGCGATAATTCCAGCTAAGCCGACGATTGCAAAAACTAAGCCGACGCTTTGTGCGAATTGAGGTGGTCGAACATCCTCTTGAGGAACTTCACCCTTAAGTCTTGGTTTGATGAGTGATCTGAAAATAAACGCGTACGGCGTGAACTGCGGACCTCTAATCGCCCCAATTGCGAAAACGATAATTTGAATTGCTAAAACCCAAATTGATTGGGTGTAAATCGCAAGAGATAAAACGAACAAAGTAAGTACGGCAGAAAATCTTGGACCGCGGGCATCGATAGTTACATTCTTCTTTACAGTCTTTTGAGATGTTACTTGAGTCATGAAAGTTCCTTTGTCTAGGTTGAATGGATGTGAAAGCTAAAAGCGCTTACATCACATTCGACACAGAGAGCCCGCTAAGCGACCAAAATCCAATACGCGTCGCTTAGTGAAATGCAATTGCTCAATGTGGAACATGAAAGGAATTGTAAAGAACGCAAATGCATTTACCTAATTGCGAAAGATTCGCACTTACTCAAATTCAATTTAGTGCAGCAAGGGCGGTAAGTACCTGCGCTCTATTTGGCGCACCTACTGCTCGACCTACTTCGATTCCGTGGGAGTCGAGAAATAGCGTGGTCGGAGTTGATCGAATATCGAGTGTGCGAACCAGTTCTAATTGCTCTTCTGCATCAACATCAATATGTACGACACCGGGCATATCGGCAACAATGTTTTGGAGCAAGCTCCTAGTTGCTCGACATGGGGTGCAGAAAACAGAGGAAAACTGCACCAACGTCGCGTTGACGCCGAGGGGTGCACCAAGTACTTCTTCGTTCAGTGACCCGTATTTGTTCGCACGCTGTTTAACGACGCCACGAGTACTACGGTGCCAAAATCCGTATGCAGTGGCGAGCGCAAGAATTAGGACGATTGGAATCATCGATTTCACGCGAGTAGTCTTGCCTATGTTCTGGGAATTGGAAACCACTATGAAGGGAGCCAGGCATGGCACGTGTTCTGTTATTAACGAACACTCATGGCGCTAGCGCAGAAGTGCTACCTGCTCTTGCTCTCCTGCAACACAGCGTCAAAATTATGCCTGCTGAAGCAAGTGCCCTCATTGATTTTCCTGAAACTGATCTCTTATTTATCGATGCACGTCGCGAATTACCTGCAGCTAAGAACCTTACTCGTTTACTCACCACCACTGGCATCGGTGCACCTGTAATTGTTATTACAACTGAAGGTGGCTTGTCTGCTCTCACTCAAGATTGGGGTGTCGATGATGTCATTCTCGATACAGCAGGCCCTGCTGAAGTAGAGGCAAGAATTCGTTTGGCAATTGGCGAATACAACGCAATTCGTAATGCCGCCGATCCAACATCAGGTGAGATTCGAAGTGGTGAAATCATTATTGATGAAAAAACTTACACGGCGAAACTCAAAGGTCGATCATTAGATTTAACTTTCAAGGAATTTGAACTCTTGAAGTATTTGGCACAGCATCCTGGACGTGTGTTCACTCGTGCCCAGCTATTGCAAGAAATTTGGGGCTATGACTACTTCGGCGGTACTCGAACTGTAGACGTTCACATTCGTCGCCTTCGGGCGAAGTTAGGCGCAGAATTCGAATCAATTATTGGCACCGTTCGAAATGTTGGCTACCGATTCACCATTTCCAGCGGTAGTAAAGAAAGTCACGCCTCCGAGCGCATATAGATATGCGCCATATCCTAAAAATTCATCGCTCGCTTCAGGATGCAATTCCAGAAAGCAGTCATGCTTTCACAATCGAAACGTTTAATCCTGCACTCCATAAACAATCCTGGTTGGACCTTAACAATAAAATTTTTATTGCCCACCCCGATCAAGGCAATTGGGCAATGGCTGATTTAGAAAACAGAATTACAGAGCCTTGGTTTGATGCAAAAGGATTCTTCTTGGCAGTTGAACACGGGCAGATTATTGGATTCTGTTGGACCAAAATCCATCATGAATTCGTGAATCAAGAGCCAACCGGAGAACTTTATGTAATCGGTGTCGACCCAGACTTTACGGGTAAAGGCGTTGGCCGTGCGGTTTCAATAGCGGCTATGAATTACTTGCTCAGCGAGGGGATTAGGGATGCGATGTTGTATGTAGATGCAGACAATGAGAAAGGTTTAGCGCTCTACTCGCACTTAGGCTTCAACTAAATCCGCACACATCTTTCTAAACGCGCTTGTGTGAGCTTCGACGTCGGCCATAGTTGTTTCTGGTGACATCAGCGCCATGTTGTGAAATGGCGTAATCAAGAATCCATCATTGAGCATGCGAAGGTGAATGTATTGCTCTAGCTCAAAATCACCAGCGTCTGCGGCTTCTTTGCCTGTTTTCGGTGCAGTAGCTTGAAATAAGTATTCACCTCGTGCGCCAAGTCGAGAGCAATACCAAGGCAAATTAAATTCCTTAATCGCAGAATCAACGCCATCACACCAAGCGGTTCCAAGGCCAACCATTTTTTCGAACGCGGAGGCGGTAAGCACGTGAGTAAGCGTTGCTCGCATTGCGGCAAGGCTCATTGAGTTACCAGCCAACGTTGAACCAATTCCGCCAGTATCAATAATTTCGCGAGATGTTCTTTCTTTAATTTGCCGTGCAACGTCGTTCGTCATTCCAAATGTTCCTGTAGGAATTCCACCCGCTATTGCTTTGCCGATTGTTAACATATCTGGCTTCAAGCCATACAGTGCAGTCATTCCACCGGGGCCAACAGAAATTGTGTGCGTTTCATCAATAATCCAGATAGCGCCATATTTCTTTGCAAGGACACCAACTGCTTCTAAGTAACCTTCCTCAGGCAGAACAATTCCAATATTTGTCATTGCTGGTTCCATCAAAATTGCGGCTACATCACCCTTTTTTAGGGCGTTCTCCATCGCAGCCAAATTATTAAATTCAACAACTCGGGTGGTCTGATCTAAATCAACAGGTGCACCTAAATTGCCTTCACGCTTGATGGTGTTTCCTGCGCTATCTAACGTTGCGAAAGTTTCATCAACACTTCCGTGATAACACTTATCAATGACAATAATTTTGGATTTACCCGTAATAAGCCTGCAGTAACGAATTGAATGTCGATTAGCGTCAGTGGCAGTAACGGTGAATTGCCAAAGTGGAAGGCCAAAGCGCTGAGCTAACTCTTGAGAAACAATGACCGCATCTTCAGTAGGAAGCATTGAAGTAAAACCATGTTTCATTTGCTCCGTAATTGCCTCAACGGTTGCACTCGGTGAATGACCAGTCATTGAACCTGTATCACCTAAACAAAAATCTACGTAGGTGTGGCCATCAACGTCAGTAAATTTGGCACCCTTTGATGTTGCAACAAAAACCGGGTACGCCCCTGGCCACTTGGCCATCCATGACATGGGAACGCCACCCGGCATTACTTTCTTGGCCTGGGCAAAGAGCGCACCACTTTTTGGATGTAAATCCAAAAAGCGCTTCTCTTCACGCGCAGTAAGTTCAGCTAAGCGTTTGCGATTAATCATTTATATATCTTGGGAGAAAACAAATAGAGCTTCCATGTAATGCTCGCCGACAATTCCAAGGTTTGCAGCCTCAGGTGGAGCGGTTTGAGGTTCTATACAGACGCCTTCGGAATCTTCTGTGTAGACAACCCACCATGGCGTATCGCATTCGATATCAATGCGAGCAGCTCCATCCCAAACAACTGCAGGAGTGCCACGAATTTCGGTAAAGATGTCATCCCATGGTTGCTTACACGGTTCAATGCGTTTTCCTGTTGGTAAACCATCACTTGCTCGCTCGAGCATGACATTTGCTTTGAATTCAACTTCTGCGCTATCGCCACGGCCCAAATCGCGCGGAAACCAAGGATGAAAACCGATCCACGCAGGTAAGTCGCAATTTCCGGGCTCGTATTCCAAACTCCAACGAACCGCATCATCTAGTACTTCAATGGTTTGCTCGACAGTTGCGCCACCATACGGCTCTGGAAGTTCTAGTAGAGAACGTCCTGGGCCAATTTCGCGCCACGATGATGTGTAACCAAAACCATGCATTGCATGAGGTGGATCAAAATTTGTTGGCAACTGAAATTCTTTGCCTGCAGGATTTTTAACTAGGCCATTGCGAATGCGGCCGGCCCATGGTGCCATTGCATACCAGCCCCATGTTGGAACTTCTCCTCGAAAACCAACAGAGAATTCCATTTCGCGCCATTTGAGTGAAGCAATGCGTGCGCCTTGATCAAGATCGATTGCAATTTGAAATTCTGCATCATCGATAAATTGCACAACGTCCTACCTTCTTCAAGAGTTTATAAAGCAACTTCTAGAAGTAATCTACACACAATTGGTGTTGACTCAAAGCGTAGGTAATCTTTTTTTGCAGTGCATTCGAGCAAGCAAATCTCTTTTACGCTTTTCCCTCGTGAGGGCCAACGCTCCAAGCTATCTCGCCGTGACGATCAATTACCCAGGCGGAATACAACGATAATTCAGGTTGTGAAAACCATATTGCGCCGTCACGACCTTCGACCATCAGCGCGGTAGCAAGCGCGTCGGCCAATCCACCATCTGGGCCCACGACTGTTGCAGATTTCGCACCGATTGCAATCAATCCTGTATGGGGATCAACAATATGTGCCCCACGCTCATAGCTTCCACTGGTTGCAATTGCACCATCAGTAATATCAAATACCTGCACATGTTCTTTTCTATTTTCAGGATTTACAACACCAATGGACCAAGGTTTCACTGCGCCATCGCCAGCAAACCCTCCACGTAAAGATAAATCACCTGCTGCATTTACTTGAATATATTGCGCGCCATTTCTTTGCAAAATCTGCGCACACTTATCTGCTGCCCATCCTTTAACTAAACCAGATGGGTCAAAGCCTCCTTCAACTGCCCATGGGTCAAATGCTCCGTCGGTGAGGTAGCGCGCAACTGCGCATCGCTCCCAAACGTCTAGTACTTCTTCACTACATGATTCGATTCCTATGTGATTTTTTCGAAGTTGAGTAACGATTGAATCTTCTTTATAGGTTGAGAAAACTTCATCAACATGAAGTGTAAAAGCGCGAACGTGGTCTATACCTTGCTGAAGTTGGGATTCATTCTCACTATCAGAGGCAACATCAACAAATACAGTTGTGCCCCACACTTGGATCTCAGCGGTTAAGCGAGCCACCTAAAATCACATGCCAGCTTTTACAAGTGCAGCCTGTAGGGATGTATACCAACCCCACGATGTGTATGAAGCACCGGATGCTCCTTGAATTCGTGATGACTGTGCGTTGAGGGTTTGTTGTCTAAGAATTGGAATTGCATATTGCGTGAATCGATCGCTACGTCCGTTCGGCGCTTGTAGTGCGCGTGCATCAGTAATTTTTCCATTTTCAAGAGTGAGTTGAACTTGGACATATCCATATTGGACATACACGTTTGTTCCGACGAATGTTCCTGATGCTCCCTTTGGTGTTGCCTTACTTGGAGTTGGTGTTGGAGTTGGAGTTTGCGACTGGGTAGGAGTTGCTGCCGGGGTTGGAGTTTGTGATTGCGTTGGTGAGGCAGTAGGAGTTTGTGTTTGTACTTGCGCAGTCGTTGCAACGCTTTGCGCTTTTCGAGCGGTAACTTTTTGCTTTTTAACTGTTGTTGCTGAAGCAGATGCACTCGCTGAAGGAGTGGAAGTATGTGCAGGGGATGAAGCAGACGTTGCAGAAACAGGTGCAACTTGAGTTGCTGATGTTCCGGCGACAGTCCCCGAATTTGTCATCGCTCCACTTTGCATTCCAGCTAAGCCGCCAGAAGTTCCTGAACCAAGCTGTGGTGGAGTGATCGACAAAACCGCGCCAAGGCCACCTACTGTGCCTCCTGCGATGAGCAACGCCCGCTTCATGCTGACCCCCTGGATGTTCGCCAGCTTTCGCTAACGAGTGAAATCTGGCCTACGAACCTGTGAGAGTCCTTAAATCGTGCCGAGCATGAGGTGCGACTTTGTTTGCTACTTAGAGACAAGGAGTTTGAAAACACTGGCTTAGTCATGACTTCACCCTCACTCGGAATGGAAAGCGAAGGCTTCATCATGGAAGCGATTTTTAGGGACACCACAATCTTTGGCGGCTTCACGTACAGCCTCTACAAGTGGGCCAGGGCCACAAATATAGATATCTGAATCGGCAAAGCGAGGAACTAATTTGCGCAAACTTTTGGCATCCATCGGATGATTTTTACGAGGGCCAACTAAATAATGAATACGAGTAAGTCCTTCTGATTTTTGTGCAAGGTAATTGAGCTCTTCGCGCAAAACTAAATCCTCTTCCCGAGATGCGCGGTAGATAACATCCATATTCACACCATCACGAAACTCTTCCATAATGGCCCTAATAGGCGTTATTCCTACGCCGCCGCCAACAAGGACAACGTGCGGCCTGGATGAGCGACCAGCAGTAAATGCGCCATATGGCCCTTCAACAAATACGCGAGTGCCTGGGCGTAAAAATGCGAGCGATCGCGAATGATCACCAAGATCTTTCACAGTGATGCGCAAGAGATGTTCGGTTGGGGCCGCCGATAATGAATACGGGTGAGACATAAGAAAATGTCCGCGAGCAAAGAAGCGCCATCCAAAAAATTGCCCACCTTCTGCAGCCAACTTACTTAACTTGCGACCGCGCATGATGACAGAGATAACACCAGGGCCCTCGACAACAACTTTT
>CAEZWS010000023.1_pt1 | contig 17653 bp, 15 predicted proteins | sample 7265061 | NCBI WGS metagenome assembly CAEZWS01 (sample SAMEA6813888, study PRJEB35770) | freshwater metagenome | biome: Freshwater; feature: Freshwater reservoir; material: water | place: Czech Republic | collected 2015-11-04 | depth 0.5m m | reverse complement strand
CGAGTTTGCAGATGCCACATATATCGAACCAATTACGCAAGAATTTTTGGAAAAGATTATTGCTCACGAAAGACCAGATGCAGTTTTAGCAACTCTTGGTGGTCAAACCGCTTTAAATGCTGCTATTTCTTTACATGAACATGGAACATTAGAGAAATATGGCGTCAAACTTATCGGAGCAGATGTTGCAGCAATTAACCGTGGTGAGAATCGAGAGCTCTTCCGTGGAATAGTGGAGAAGGTTGGAGGTGAATCTTCTAAATCATTCATCTGTCATTCCATGCCCGATTGTCTCGATGCAGTAAAGGTTTTGAACTATCCAGTAGTTGTTCGGCCATCTTTCACAATGGGGGGATTAGGTTCAGGAATTGCTTTCGATGAAAGAGAACTTCTCCAGATAGCCGGTGCAGGACTACGCCACAGTCCCACTTCCGAGATTCTCTTAGAAGAGTCCATTATTGGTTGGAAAGAATTTGAACTTGAAGTAATGCGTGATCGCAAAGATAACGTCGTTATTGTTTGTACAATTGAAAATTTGGATCCCATGGGAGTGCATACCGGTGATTCAATTACGGTAGCACCCGCTATGACCCTCACGGATGTTGAATTCCAAAATCTGCGTGATTTATCTTTGAAAATCATTCGCGAGGTAGGAGTAGACACTGGCGGTTGCAATATACAGTTTGCGATTCATCCAGAAACAGGTCGCATCATTGTCATTGAGATGAACCCTAGGGTTTCGCGATCGAGTGCCTTGGCGTCTAAAGCCACTGGTTTTCCTATAGCGAAAATTGCAACGAAATTGGCTATTGGTTATACCTTGGATGAAATTGAAAACGACATAACAAAAGTCACACCGGCTTCGTTTGAACCAACTTTAGACTACGTGGTTGTAAAGGTGCCGCGTTTTGCCTTTGAGAAATTTCCTGACGCAGATGCGCGTTTGACGACCACCATGAAGAGCGTTGGCGAAGCCATGGCAATCGGACGCTCTTTCCCAGAAGCCCTCCAAAAGGCTTTGCGTTCGCTTGAACGCAAAGAGGCCCCCTTCACTTTTCCCGCAGAGATTGCTGTCGAAACCAAGAATTCTCTACTTAAGACAATCAAGATTCCTACAGAATATCGCTTGAAGGATGTTCAACAGGCGCTTTGGCATGGCGCGACAATTGCTGAGGTTTTTGAGCAGACGAAGATCGATCGTTGGTACCTCAATCAAATTTCGGCTATTAATGATCAAGCAAAAATTGTTGCGACAGCTGGAGAGCTTACAGATGCGTTGTTGAAAGATTCTAAGCAGATGGGTTTTTCAGATATTCAATTAGCTGCTATCCGTGGTATTAGTCAAGAAGAATTGAGGAAGCTAAGACATGCAGCGGGGATACGACCTGTATTTAAGACCGTAGATACATGCGCCGCGGAATTTGAAGCCTTCACGCCTTATCACTACTCCAGTTATGAAGAAGAGAGTGAGGTTCGCCCGCGTACTAAACCGGCCGTAATCATTTTAGGTAGTGGGCCAAATCGAATTGGACAGGGAATCGAATTTGATTATTCGTGCGTTCATGCATCATTTGAGTTGCGTAAAGCTGGTTTCGAAACAATTATGATCAACTGCAATCCAGAAACTGTTTCTACAGATTACGACACCAGCGATCGACTCTATTTTGAACCATTAACAATTGAGGACGTTCTAGAAGTTGTCCATGCCGAAGAACTTGCCGGGCCGGTTCTTGGCGTAATAACCCAACTTGGGGGTCAAACACCTTTGTCGTTAGCGCAAGGACTGGCTTCTGCCGGTGTAACTATGTTGGGTACGAGTCCAGAGGCAATCAATCTTGCAGAGGAGCGGGGAGCATTCGGAAACATTTTGGCACAACAAAATCTTGTTGCTCCAGAATTTGGAATGGCATCGACGAAGCAAGAAGCGCTAGTTATTTCTAGTCGAATTGGTTATCCGGTATTAGTGAGACCATCGTTTGTTTTAGGTGGACGTGGTATGGAAATTGTTTATGACGATATGGCTTTATCTTCATTCATTGAAAGAGCCACAGATATCACTCCAGATCACCCGGTTCTCGTTGACAGATTTCTGGATTCTGCCATTGAGATTGATGTCGATGCTCTCTTCGATGGAGATGAACTTTTTCTCGGCGGAGTGATGGAGCATATTGAAGAGGCGGGTATTCACTCAGGAGATAGTGCTTGCGTTATTCCTTCTATGACGGTATCTGAAAAACAGCGTGCTGAAATTCGCGATGCAACCGAGAAGATTGCACGCAGTGTTGGTGTAAGAGGTTTGATCAATATTCAGTTTGCAATCGCAGATAACACCGTTTTTGTCTTAGAGGCCAACCCTCGCGCCTCACGTACAGTTCCTTTTGTCAGTAAAGCCACTGGGGTTTCATTAGCAAGAGCTGCCGCTCGTATTGCCGTAGGAACCACCATTGAACAATTGCGAATTGAAGGTTTGTTGCCGCGCAATGGCGATGGGATAGCTCGAGGCATATCAGTGAAAGAGGCAGTTCTGCCTTGGAATAGATTCAGAAGAAGTGATGGACGTGGCGTTGATGCAGTGCTGGGCCCGGAGATGCGATCAACTGGCGAAGTTATGGGAATCGCACAAACATTTGGTGAAAGTTACGCCAAGAGTCAAATTGCCGCTTTTGGTTCGCTACCAAAACACGGAAAGGTATTTATCTCTCTCGCCGATAAGGATAAGAACGCCGGTATCGCACCTGCGCGAGCGCTAGTTTCGATGGGTTTTTCACTTGTTGCAACTGCAGGTACTGCTCATTTTCTGCAGCAACAAGGAATCGCTACATCAATTGTTCGCAAGAATTCTGAAGGAATCGGGCCTTTCGGTGAGCCCACAGCCGTTGATTTGATCAATTCCTCAAGTGTGGATTTAGTCATCAATACACCTGTAGGAAGAGGAACCAGAGCAGATGGCTGGTTTATTCGTACCGCTGCGGTGCAAAGAAGTATCCCTTGCATCACCACAACGGCTGGTTTCAGTGCGGCCGTTGAAGGTATCAAAGCGTTGCAATCGAGTACTCTATCGATTCGGTCGCTTCAGGATTGGCTTTCACAATAATGAGTTCTATCAATAGGCATAGCCAGCAGGTTGTTGCGACAATCTTAAGCAACAAACGTGTGGGGCAATATCACCAAATTTTGATCAATGTGGGTGAGATTGTGAAACATTGCAAGCCTGGCAATTTCGTAGCAATCAAAGTTGGCGGTGATCATTCGAGTTTAATCTTGCGAAGAGCTTTTGCAATTTCGCGAGTTTCAGATCGTGGAGAATATGGTGGCACAATGGAACTCATTGTTGCTCCTCACGGTTCTGGTAGTCGATGGCTGTGTACCCAAGAAGTAGGAAGTTCACTTGATCTTGTTGCTCCGCTAGGCACGCCATTTGGTATTCCAACAGAGCCTGTTCAAGCTCTCCTTATTGGAGGCGGATATGGTTCAGCCCCACTTTTTGGTTTGGCCGAAGTGCTCAAAGCCCGCGGGTGTCGCGTCGATATGATTTTGGGTGCCAGTACGGTAGCCAAAATTTATGCACCAATAGAGGGCAAAAGATCAGTTAATTCGTTGAAGATTTACACTGAAGATGGAAGCACTGGAGAGATGGGTAAAGTTACAGATCCTCTACCTTCGCTAATTTCAGAAGGCGCTGTTGATGTAATTTATTCATGTGGTCCCATGGGTATGCTCCAAGCTATTTCTGGCATCACCTCAAACACCGATGTAGTACACCAATGCGCTGTTGAAGAATCAATGGCGTGTGGAGTTGGTATTTGTATGACGTGTGTATTGCCCGTTCGCAAATCTGATGGATCGATTGCAATGCTTCGATCGTGTATTGATGGACCGGTAATGGATGGTTCAAGTGTTGCGTGGGAACTCGTCGGCAAGAATGCAATGACGCCATGAGAGAAAGTTCTTTTGATTTTTCCACAACATTAGGCTCGGCATGGTTTCCGGCACCTGTTTTTACGGCCAGTGGTTGCGCTAGTTCGGGCAGAGAGTTGTCGCAGTTTTTCCCACTCGATGAGATTGGGGCAGTTGTGACAAAATCGGTAATGCTCAAGGAGCGATTAGGTCGCCCAACACCTCGTATGGCTGAAACTCCAAGTGGAATGCTCAATTCCATCGGATTACAAGGTCCGGGAATTGATGCCTTTTTGGCTAAAGATGTGCCATGGCTTGTTGAAAATAAGGCACGTGTAATTGTTTCTATCGCTGGTGAAACTGTTGATGAGTACGGAGTTTTAGCAAGACGTTTACGTTCCGTTCCTGGTATTTCTGCAGTGGAGGTCAACATTAGTTGCCCGAATGTAGATAACAGAGGCTTGGTTTTCGCATGTGATCCAGAATCGGCGAAAGCTGTTGTTGAAAGCGTACGACGCACTCTGGCAGGTGACCTTCCTATCATTGTTAAGCTTTCACCGGATGTAACAAATATTGCCTCCATTGCACGCGTTGTTGTTGATGCGGGCGCTGATGCACTTGCGCTAATTAACACTCTATTGGGAATGGTGATTAATACAGACACTATGTTTCCGCATTTGGGTGGCAAAACTGGTGGGCTTTCAGGTCCTGCGATTCGCCCTGTTGCGGTGAGAGCTATTTTCCAAGTTCATGAAGCCCTCCCTAAAGTTCCAATTCTTGGCATGGGTGGAGTTCGGACAGGCAGAGATGCGTTTGAAATGATTTTAGCTGGAGCCAGTGGAGTTTCAGTGGGAACGGCTTCATTCGGAAATCCAACTGCATTAATCGATGTCCAAAATGAGCTTAAACAATTATTGATCTCTAAAGGATTTAACTCTGTGCAAGAAGCGGTTGGATTTGCTCATAGGCCCTCGAAGGCTAATCCTTGATGTCAAAGCCACCAATCATTCTTGCGCTAGATACTCCCAACTTGGAATTGGCCCAACGATGGGTGGAATGCACTGGGGATTACATCAGTGCCTACAAACTTGGTTTGGAGTTTTTCTTAACCCATGGCGCTGAGGGCGTACGTCAAATTCAAAACAATACTGATCTCGATCTTTTCTTAGATTTGAAATTGCATGATATTCCAAATACGGTCGCTAAAGCAGCCCTTCAAGTGGCAGAGCTTTCTCCGCGATTTCTCACGGTGCATGCGTCAGGTGGTAGTGCAATGATTGAAAAAGCGGTGACTGCGGTTCCCGATAGCGCCATTACAGCGGTCACAATTCTTACCTCGCTAAGTGAAGACGACCTTAAGGAAATTGGTTTCGAGCGCAGCGCATTAGATAGCGCCGTTGGTTTAGCAATTTTGGCGGTTAAAGCAGGTGCACGCGCCATAGTGTGTTCACCGTTAGAAATTGCCGCTATCGCCAATGAGATTTCGGAGAATGTTCTAATCATTACTCCTGGCGTAAGAGCGTTGGAGGATGTTGGGAAAGACGATCAAAGTAGAGTGATGACGCCGAGGAAAGCACTGGAAGCAGGAGCTGATTTGCTCGTTATCGGGCGCCCCATCACCGGTTTCTGGGAAAAGGGCGAAGCGGCAATGCGCGAGCGAGCACGAGCCATTGCAGGTGAGCTTTCATAAGAGTTGTGGTGCGAGATAGGTTTGCGACATGAAGAACCCTCCCGTGCTATCGGTTCTACAGCGCCAGCAAGCCCTTGAAAAAGCATCTTTCTCTCGTAAAAAAAGAGCTGCGATAAAGATTCAACTTAAAAATGGAGAGTTGAGTTTTCGAGATGTTTTGGATCTAGCGAAAACTGATCAGATTATCGCAAAGATGAGAGTTCGCGAACTTATTGAATCAGTGCCTGGCGTTGGAAAAATCAGAGCAGCCGTGATGATGGAAAAGCTAGAGATTTCACTAACACGCAGAATTCAAGGATTGGGAGTTCATCAATTGAACGCCTTAATGAGAGAATTTGCTGTGCCTTCTTCCAGTACTAGACGCGGCAAACTCATTGTCTTATCAGGACCCGGGGGAGTTGGTAAAAGCACAATTGCAGAGCGCTTGCGATCTCGTAGTAATTTTTATGTCAGCGTTTCTGCGACAACGAGAAATCCAAGACCCAATGAACGCGAAGGCATTGATTATTTCTTTCTCTCGCGCGATCAATTTCTCACCAAGATTGATAATGATGAATTCTTGGAATGGGCCGAATTTGCAGGCGCACTGTACGGGACACCCCGTGCCGGTGTAGAAAATTCATTAGCACAAGGGCATGATGTTCTTTTAGAAATTGAAATTGAGGGCGCAAGACAAGTGAAAGCGCATAGTTCTGAAGCGATTTTGGTCTTTCTCCAACCACCAAGCTGGGAGCACTTAGTTGCGCGATTGGAAGCTCGAGGGACGGATACCCCTGAAAGAAGAGCGCAAAGACTGGCTTTAGCACAAGAAGAGATTGCCGCATCCGGGGATTTCGACCTCGTTCTGGTCAATGACGAGGTCGAGAACGTGGTCTCACGACTGGTATCCTTGACCACTTAGCAGGTTTGGTTTTGAACAATTATTTCTAAGGGGCACCATGGACGGCATTACAAATCCACCAATTGATGAACTTCTTGACAAGAGTGGTTCGAAGTACAGCTTGGTTCTTTACGCGGCAAAGCGCGCCCGTCAGATCAATGCTTACTACTCACAACTTGGTGAAGGACTGTTGGAATATGTCGGACCCTTGGTTGAAACCCACGTTCATGAAAAGCCATTGTCGATAGCGCTTCGCGAGATCAATGAAGGTCTTCTTACTATTGAAAATCTAGAACCGACCGCGTAACTACCGTTCGAAATTTTTTCGCATGTCACGTTCAGGAAGAGAAATTTTACTGGGCGTCGGTGGTGGGATCGCAGCGTATAAATCGGCGGACTTAGTTCGTCGACTTCAAGATAGCGGATACCTTGTTACCGTAGTTCCTACCCCTGCATCATTGAATTTTGTAGGAAGTGCTACGTGGGAGGCGTTAACGGGTAGACCCGTTCAGACCCAAGTGTGGGAAAACGTTCATGCAGTCCCGCATATTTCGTTGGCTGAGAACGCTGACTACATTGTCATCGCACCTGCCACTGCAGATTTGATAGCACGTTTAGCTCAAGGTCGCGCGGATGATTTATTGACGAACATAGTTCTAGCGAGTGCAGTCCCTAAATTGATTGTCCCTGCAATGCATCCAGAGATGTGGCACGATCGTGCGACTGCTGACAACGTAGAAGTTTTGCGCAACCGCGGATTTGTTGTGATGGAACCAGACGTTGGTCGTTTAACTGGAAGCGATGTTGGAGCAGGTCGTTTTCCCGATAGCGGTTCGATAATTTCTGAATTAAGCGCCATAGTGGGTAGAACAAGTGATTTGCTAGGTGTCAAAATTTTAATCACGGCAGGTGGAACTCGCGAAGCAATAGATCCAGTGAGATTCATCGGGAATCGCTCTTCTGGGAAACAAGGGTATGCGATTGCCCAGGCAGCGTTAGCACGTGGCGCTACCGTGAGATTGGTATCGGCAAATTGCGATCTACCGATTCCACAAGGAGCACAAGTAACTCCCGTGGAAACCGCAGATCAGATGCAAGATGCTCTTGAGGAATTCTTTGAAGACAGTGATGTTCTCGTCATGTGTGCAGCGGTTGCAGATGCTAAGCCTCGAAACTTAAGTGAAATGAAAATCAAGAAAAAGGATCTACATTCCATTGAATTGGTGGCCAATCCAGACCTTCTTGCAACAATTTCGCACAAGAGAAAAGCAGGCCAGATAATTGTTGGGTTTGCAGCCGAAACATCCAATCTAGAGTTGCATGCTCAAAACAAACTTGACGAAAAGGGCTTGGACATGATTTTCGTTAATGACGTTTCGGGTGGAGCCATATTTGGTAGTGACCAAACACACGGCAGATTCCTCTTTAAGGATGCCCCCGGAATCGAAATTGCTCCAACATCCAAAGACACGCTGGCCCATGAATTACTCAATCAGGTTCGCAATCGGTTAAGTTAGCCCAATGTCACAGCGCCTATTTACCTCAGAATCGGTGACCGAGGGTCACCCAGACAAGATCGCAGATCAAATTTCTGATGCGGTTCTGGATTCACTCCTGTCGCAAGATGCAGCAAGTCGCGTGGCGGTCGAAACACTTATCACCACCGGTCAAGTTCATGTTGCAGGTGAAGTAACCACTAATGGTTATGCCGATGTTATGGGAATTGTTAGGGATACGGTTTTGGGAATTGGATATGACTCCTCAGACAAAGGTTTCGATGGAAATACTTGTGGCGTCTCCATATCAATCGGACAGCAATCACAAGATATTGCGCAAGGCGTTGATGACGCTTATGAAAAACGAATTTCTTCATCTGGGGATCCTCTTGATCTACAAGGAGCTGGTGATCAAGGTTTGATGTTTGGGTATGCCTGTGATGACACTAAGGAATTGATGCCATTACCTATTTGGTTAGCGCACAAATTGGCGGCAAGGCTTTCTGAGGTAAGAAAAGACGGAACGTTGCCTTATCTACGCCCTGATGGAAAAACTCAAGTGACCATTGCCTATGACGGGGATAAAGCGGTTGCACTTGATACAGTCGTTATTTCTAGTCAACATTCGGCTGATGTTGACGTTGCTAAGACCTTAACGCCTGATGTAATTAAACATGTTATTGATCCAATACTCGCTGAAATTGATTTGCCTAGAAAGAATCTGAAAACTCTTATCAACCCAACTGGACGTTTTGTTATTGGTGGCCCTATGGGTGATGCTGGGCTTACAGGACGAAAAATCATTGTGGATACGTACGGCGGAATGGCGCGCCACGGCGGGGGAGCTTTCAGCGGTAAAGATCCATCAAAAGTTGATCGCTCAGCCGCATACGCGATGCGTTGGGTTGCAAAAAATGTTGTTGCTGCTGGCTTAGCACGACGTTGCGAAGTGCAGGTGGCTTACGCCATTGGTAAGGCCCAACCGGTGGGTCTTTTCGTGGAAACTTTTGGTACAGAAAATGTTCCAGTAGAGAAAATACAACAGGCAGTTTTAGCAACTTTTGATTTGCGACCCGCAGCGATCATCAAAGATCTCGCGCTACTTCGCCCAATTTATGCATTAACAAGTGCGTACGGACATTTTGGCAGAGAGTTGCCACAATTCACGTGGGAGGCAACGAACCGCGTGGATGCTTTGCGCTCTGCGACGAAGTAAGTATTCATAAACGTGGTCACTCCACGGCCTCTTAAATTAAAATCTCCTGCCAGCCCTAGGGTTACGCAAGTTCCAGCTCCAGAATCTGCAATTGCATCGATTTGGGTTGATAGCGGTGTTTATCATCTGGACGAAGCTTATGAGTATCTGGTTCCACTTGAACTCACGGAGCACGTGCAGGTCGGAGTTCGGGTAAGTGTTCCATTTAATAAGAGCATATGTGAAGGGTTAGTGATTTCCCGGGGAGATGTCTCACAAAGTACGTCAAATCTCAAATTTATTGAGAAAGTAATTTCCACTTTTCCAGTCGCTACCCATGAAACGATTGATCTTTTCACAAAGGTCGCTAATCGGTTTGCTGGAACAGCGTTAGATGTAGTGCGTTCTGCAATTCCACCGCGCAGTGCGCGTGTTGAAAAAGAGATAGATAATACATGCGCGCCTTTACCTAAAATGGATTTCAATTCTTCAATAGAAGAGGAGCTACTCAAGGAGAATTTGAGAGTCTTCTGGGCCTTGCCACCTGATTCCTCTCCGCATCGCACGTTAGCCCTCCTCATTGTGCTTAGAGCAAGAGAAAATCAAGTTCTCGCAATTTTCAATGATGAAGCTGAACTTGATGGCGTGGCTCAAGAAATTAACACTCTCATTGGAACAGGGTTTTATGCTCGATTAGATTCCGGAAGCGAACGTTCTGATCGGTATAGAGATTTTCTGCTTTTCACGCGACAACAGCGTTCTATAGCTCTTGGCTTACGCGGAGCTATATTCACACCGCTTTCAGATGGGGCTACCCTAATTATTTCTCATGAAAGCTCGCCTCATTTTTATGAACCTCGCGCACCACGTTGGAATGCTCGTGACGTCGGGTTATTGCGAAGCACCCATTCACATTTTGCTCTAATCCTGACAGGTTTTTCACCATCAATGGAAGTTGCTCGATTGCTCGACGTAGGGTGGCTCCGCCTAGTGCAATCACCATCGGTGCATATCGTTTCAGCATCGGAATCAAGGAACGGTGAGTTGATTCCGAGTAAAGGTTTTTCCATCATACGAAATGCTCTGAAAATTGGGCCCGTTTTGTTTCTTGTGCCGAGCAAAGGTTACGGCAATGCAATTCTGTGCTCTAAGTGTCGCAATATCGGATTATGCGATTGCGGGGGGCGTTTAACGCGCAATTCTGCAGATGCCCTCCCTGAATGCTCGTTATGTAAAAAAGTTATAGATGATTGGAGATGCTCCTCGTGTGGTGGAGAGAGAATATTTCTGGCATCAAGAGGAATCGACCGCTTTACGGAGGAGATCGGTCGAGCTTTTCCAAATTTTCCCATCATCAAATCCTCTGGAGAACACATCTTAAGAACAGTCGAGAGAAGGGTTGCGTTAGTTTTGGCAACTCCGGGGGCCGAACCATTTGTTGAGGGTGGTTATAGCGCTGTCGTATTATTGGAAGGTAATCGATTCTTCGGTCATGCAAGCCTGCGCGCGGATGAACGAGCACGCGAACATTATTTCTCCGGCGCATCGTTAGCTACCGCTGGCGCTGCAATTTACATTTCGATGCAAGCCGTACATCCAATAGTGGCCGCGCTTACCAGGTGGAATCCATTACCAATGGTTCGACGAGAGTTGCAAGAGCGCGAAAATCTTGGCTTGCCTCCATATAGAAGATTCATTCGCCTCGATGTTCCTGGCGACGAAGCCCAGCAGATCTTTGATGGTATTTCGCATGCACAATCTGATAATCGGTTGCCCAAAAATCTCGAGTTACGTCCACCGATAATTGGTTCCAAAAATACGGGTTCAATACACCTTTCGGTCCCTTTTGAGGAAGCGTCGGTTGTCACCGCTTTTCTGCAGGAATATCAGAAAAGACGCAATCTTTCGAAGAAGGAGTTGTTGGTAATCCATGTTGATCCATACGAACTCACTTGATTGCTAAGATTAACCCATGCCAATTCAACCTATACGACTATTCGGTGATCCCGTCTTGGTTACACCGACAAGTGAAGTTGTTGACTTTGACAAAGAATTGCGAACGTTAGTTGCTGATTTAACCGAAACGATGCTGGCGGCACCAGGTGCTGGTTTGGCCGCGCCTCAAATTGGTGTTCCCTTGCGCGTATTTGTTTGGGATGTTGATGAAGCCTTGGGACATTTGGTTAATCCAACGTTGCATTTAGGTCAAGAAATTCAAGAAGGTGAAGAAGGTTGTTTGTCTTTCCCGGATATGCGCTATGAAACACCCAGGGCTATGAGTGTGGTTGCCAAAGGGTGGAACATGTATGGAGAACCGATCGAAGTAGAAGGATCTCAACTTTTGGCTCGAGCCTTGCAGCATGAAACTGATCATTTAGATGGAATCTTGTTTATCGATCGATTATCGAATGACGATAGGAAATTGGCAATGAAAGAGATTCGCGAATCGGATTGGTTCGGCACTGCGATTGCGCAGGGAATCACGCCACAGATAAAGGTTTCTCCACATAACGTATTTGAAAAAGGGCTCTAGTGCGCATAGGTGTTGCGGCCACTCCTTCGGTTGCATTGCCAACTCTTGATTGGTTATTAGATAGTCAATATAGCCTTGTGCATGTATTTTCAACGCCAGATCAACCAGCAGGTAGGGGTAGAGCACTTATCTCTTCTCCTGTGAGTACGTGGGCGAAGGCTCATGGCGTTCCTCTAACAACCACTCGCGAACTAGAAGTGTTGGAAGAGTGTTTCCGTAGTGTTGATATTGTTCTTGTTATTGGTTTTGGGGTAATTTTTTCGGAGCAAATCCTCAACGCACCAAAGTTTGGGTGTATCAACTTACATTTTTCCCTACTTCCACAGTGGCGAGGTGCCGCTCCCGTGCAACATGCATTGATGCAGGGTCAAAATGCTTTGGGTGTAACAGTGTTTAGACTCGAAACCGGCGTAGATACCGGTCCCGTGTTCTCATCAAATTCGTTGGAAGTTTCATCTGATGCTACGTACGGCGAAGTTCTTGAACAGATGTCGGAATTAGGAGTGAGCGCAGTTCAACGAGCCCTAGAGAAAGTAGTCGCCGGCGAATCGCCTGTACCTCAATCTGGTGACGGTATTTCTCTAGCGCCAAAGATTTCACGGCAAGGTGCCAAAATTGATTGGACGAAGTCCGCTAGAGATATACATAACAAAGTACGGGGCCTTAATCCTGAACCAGGTGCGTGGACAACGTGGCGCGATGAGCCATTGCAGATTCGTAGAACTCAGGTAGAGAATTCGACATCGTTATTGCAAGCAGGAGAGATTGCACTTGTTAATGGAGTCTTGTTAGCAGGGTGTGGTGACAATGAGGTGTTGCAAATATCCACGCTCATTCCATCTGGCCGACGTGAGATGCCTGCCAAAGATTGGGCTAACGGTGCTCGACTTCAGCAAGGTGCAACTTTTGTCTAATACTCCGCCAAAGATTGTTAAATCAGGTGCCAAATCCTTCAGATCCCCGCGTCCAGATCCTTCAAGACTCTTAGCATTTGAAGTTCTTTCCGAGGTTAATCAACGAGGTGGATTTGCCAATTTGCTACTGCCCAGGGCTTTGCAAGAGAGCGATTTAGAATCGCGAGATAAGGGCTTTGTCACAGAATTGGTATATGGAACTCTGCGAATGCAGGGTTTACATGATTGGATCATCGAACAAGTTATCGATCGTGATTTTAGTGATGTAGATGCAGGCATTGTCGATGTCTTGAGATTGGGCATTCATCAGCTTTTTCATATGCGGGTGCCAGTGCATGCGGGTGTCTCAGCTACAGTGGAGTTGGCCCGCAAAGTATTGGGAGAATCCAAAGCAACGTACGTGAATGCATCTCTTCGTAAGATCAGTGCCAGAGAATTGACGCACTGGATCGAGCCTCTTTCATCGATGGATGATTTGGTTGCTCGCTACGCCATTGAACATTCGCACCCAGAATGGATTGTTTCTTCCTATTTTGATCTACTGAAAGAAAGTGATGAAGTTGTGTCGGCGCTACGAGCAAATAATGTGCCCGCATCACCCACTCTGGTTGCTTGGCCGGGTAGGTCCACGCAAGAGGATCTTCTTGTATATGGAGGAACTGCGACCAAATATTCAGCTTACGGTGCAACCGCACAGAGCATCCCATCAGAAATAGATTTGATTCGTAACAGATTGGCAGGGGTGCAGGATGAGGGATCGCAAATAGTTGCGACTATTTTTGCCAAAGCCGCTTCTCGACAATCAAAATGGTTGGATCTTTGTGCCGGACCAGGAGGAAAGGCTGCCCTCCTATCTAGTATTGCCTCGCAGGAACAGAAATCATTTACTGCTAACGAAGTATCCTCGGCCCGTGCCAAGCTTGTGGAGCAAGTAGTTGTAGGCACTCAAGTGTGGGTCGGTGATGGTCGCGAAATTCACGAGCGCGGCGAAAATTTCAACGCTGTAATTGCTGATGTTCCTTGCACGGGAATCGGAGCGTTGCGCAGGCGGCCAGAAGTTCGTTGGCGTAGAACCCCAGGTGATTTAGCCAATTTAATAACATTGCAACGGGAATTATTGGATTCTGCAATTACGGTCACGGAACCAAAGGGATTGATTGCATATGTCACGTGTTCGCCACATCTGGCCGAAACCAAACTCCAAGTAAGGGATGCCCTCGAACGACATAGGAATATTCGTCAGATCCCAATCGGTAGTTTTCTGCCTAATGGCCTGGAAGATGCCAGGGCAGGGGAGAGCATGCAACTATGGACGCATAAACACGGAACAGATTCAATGTTCATGGCGCTATTTGAACGCCTTTCCTAGAATCGAATGGGTACTGTTCTGTCATGATTCGTGAAATTCGAATGACGCCTAGCATCCTCAATGCTGATTTTTCCAATTTGGAATCTGAAATTAGAGTAATTTCTGAGGTATCTGATTTCGTCCATTTGGATGTTATGGATAATATTTTTGTTCCGAATTTCACATTTGATTTCGAATCGGCCCAAAAAATTATTGCTGCCAGCGCCCTACCCGTCGATGCACACCTGATGGTTGCTGATTGCGATCAAATGGGTCCACAGTATGCTGATATTGGTTGTGCGAGTGTCACTATTCACGCTGAAGCAAGCCAGGATATTTCAGGAACTCTTAAAACCATTCGCAACGCGGGAGTTCGCGCGGGGTTAGGAATCAAACCCAACACTGCGGTAGAACTTTACGCAGATATTGTTGATTTAGTAGATATGTTTTTAATCATGACAGTTGAGCCTGGTTTCGGTGGACAATCATTTATGGATGCGATGCTTCCCAAGATTAGGCGAACTCGCGAGATTATTGGTGACCGACCTATCTGGTTGCAAGTAGACGGTGGAATATCCATTGAAACCATTGAACGGGCCACGCAGGCTGGTGCTGATACTTTTGTAGCGGGTAGTGCTGTGTTTAAGGCCGAAGATCCAGCTGTAATGGTTTCTACATTGCGCGCATTGGCACAGAACGTGGCAGACTAATCCTTGAAGTTCCGGGGGTCGGTGTAAATCCGAACCGGCGGTTAAAGTCCGCGACCCGACCATCGCCAGTGGTCGGTTGACTTGGTGTAATTCCAAGACCGACAGTTAAAGTCTGGATAAAGGGACATCAATTGTGTTGTGCTACCTGCCTGCGCGTTGAATGTAAGTACCCCCTCTATTCATTGGAGGAGATATGTCAGTATTAAATTGGTTGTTCGAAGCCGAAATCCATATAGGTTCTAAAGCGATTCTGTGGCGTGAAGTAATCGGAAACGCTTTCGGTTTGGCAGGTGCCATATACGGGATGCGTCGAAAAGTTTGGACATGGCCTGTTGGAATGGCCGGCAACATTTTGCTTTTCACTGTGTTTTTAGGTGCGGTGTTCAATACCCCACAAGACAAGAATCTCTATGGACAAGCAGGTAGACAAGTATTTCTTATTATCCTCAGCATCTACGGTTGGGCTACCTGGCGAAACAATCGCAAACACAATTCCAATACATCCGTCACGCCTCGATGGACTACACGCCGTGAGAAATTTCGAATTCTTCCGGTTGTTCTCGTTTTCTATGTTATTTCTTATCTGCTCTTGCGATCACTTGGTTCTTGGGCCCCGATACCTGATGCATGGATTTTCACGGGCACGGTTTTGGCAACGTATGGCATGAGCAAAGGTTTTGTAGAATTTTGGCTTGTCTGGATCGCTGTTGATGCCGTAGGTGTTCCTTTGCTGATTAAGGGCGGTTACTACCCATCTGCGACTCTTTATGGGATTTACGGAGCATTTGTTATATGGGGATTTGTGTCCTGGTTATCAATTGCATCCCGCGAGAGAGCAACGTCGGGTAAACTAGGAGCGTGAAAACATTTGATGAGTTATGGGTAGAACTTCAAAAGATTGCGAAAGATCGTCCATCAGACTCATCAACTGTTCACGCTTTAGATGCCGGAGTTCATCAGATCGGTAAGAAGATTATCGAAGAGGCGGGCGAAGTTTGGTTAGCTGCCGAACATGAAAGCAACGAAGCGCTAGCCGAAGAAATGAGCCAACTTCTCTATCATCTACAAACGATGATGATCGCTCGTGGAATTACTCCCTCTGATGTCTATCGCTACTTGTAGCTGAAACTAGGTACCCAACGTGTTGAGAATCGCTGTTCCCAATAAGGGATCTCTGTCAGATAGTTCAGCTGAAATTCTCAGAGAAGCCGGATATAGGCAACGCACGGACTCCCGAGATCTCATTCTTTTAGATCAAGAAAATGGCGTGGAATTCTATTATTTACGCCCGCGCGATATTGCGGTTTATGTTGGATCTGGTGAATTAGAAGCGGGAATCACTGGTAGAGATCTCATGATTGATTCTGGCGCAGAGGCTTCAGAAGTATTGTCGCTAAATTTTGGGGCTTCCACATTTCGCTTTGCGGGACCGATTAATCAAAAACTTACTCTAAAAGATATTCAAGGCTTGCGAATTGCAACTGCTTATCCGGGTTTGGTTGCACAACATCTTTCCGAATTGGGTATTCAAGCCACGGTCGTGCGTTTAGATGGAGCAGTGGAAAGCAGTATCCGACTAGGAGTTGCTGATGTAATTGCTGACGTTGTTAGTACTGGTAATACTTTACGACAAGCCGGTTTAGAAGTGTTTGCTGATCCAATACTTACCAGTGAAGCGGTAGTTATCTCTCGAAAAGGCGGAACGATTCCGGCAGGTTTAGAAATTCTTATTCGTCGTTTACAGGGCGTAGTGACAGCGCGCCAATACGTATTGTTAGATTATGACGTTCCAAAGGACCAAGTGGAGCGAGCTTGCGCGATCACGCCAGGTTTGGAATCTCCCACAATTTCGCCGTTGCAGAAACCGGATTGGATGGCTGTGCGAGCTATGGTTTTACGAAGTGAAACAAATCGTTTGATGGATGAATTGTGGGCCCTTGGGGCTCGCGGAATTCTCGTTACAGATATCCACGCTTGCAGACTTTAGCGGTCGGCTTCTTCTACATCCTCACGAGAAATACCCATGAGATAAAGAACTGAATCTAAATACGGTTGAGAAACTGCACTGTCGGCCGCAGCGCGCACTGCTGGCTTTGCATTGAACGCAATACCTAAGCCCGCAGCAGCAATCATGTCAAGATCATTGGCGCCATCACCGATTGCAATTGTTTGCTCAATTCCAACTCCGACGGCTGAAGCGAAATCTACGAGTGTTTGTGCTTTCGCTGCTCGATCAATGATCGGACCGCGAAGACCGCCGGTGATGATGCCCTGGGATGTTTCTAGACTATTTGCTCGATAAAGTTCAATACCTAAATCTTGTAATAGCGGTTCGATAACTTCTATGAAACCGCCCGAAACTACTGCAACCGTGTGCCCCAGGCGAGTGAGGGTGCGAATCAGGGTGCGTGCACCGGGGGTGAGAGTAATTTCTGCGCGAACTTCCGCGATTGCTGACTCTGGCAAACCTTTGAGAAGTGCAACGCGATCTCGTAGCGATTGTTCGAAATCAATGTCTCCGCGCATTGCTGCTTCAGTAATTTTTACAACCTGTTCGCCAACTCCCGCCTTCTTCGCCAAAAGTTCAATGACTTCTTGGGCAATTAAGGTGGAGTCAACATCCATGAGAATAAGTTTTTTTGCCCAGCGCATCAAACCACCAGGTTGAACTGCGATATCAATATTTTCTGAAACAGAAACTTGCGCTAGTGATGTTCGTACGTTTTGCTGAGATGCGCCAGAAACGACAAACTCAACGGCAGTTACTGGGTAAGAGGCGTTGCGAAAGATACGCTCAATATTGGCGTTTTGCGTGGCTAAAGTTTTCGCAATCATCGCGATAGCGGAGGGCTTTAATGGATTACCCAGAACGATGACATGTAGTAAGCCAGTTTTAGCCGCAATAGAGTGGATTGACGATTGAGAAAATGCCACTGCTATATCAACGTTAAGCGTCGTAGCGCACAGAGCTAAGTCTTCTTCAACGGCTT
>CAEZWS010000022.1_pt1 | contig 17689 bp, 18 predicted proteins | sample 7265061 | NCBI WGS metagenome assembly CAEZWS01 (sample SAMEA6813888, study PRJEB35770) | freshwater metagenome | biome: Freshwater; feature: Freshwater reservoir; material: water | place: Czech Republic | collected 2015-11-04 | depth 0.5m m | reverse complement strand
TCAAATGTTGCAGATAGCTTGCCTAAAGCAATTACCTCTTCCCTATTCGTGGGTGGTTGCGTATCCGTCATTCCTAACTCATCGAGTAGATCTGCGTAACGGCAAGCGGTGAGATGTTCCAATATCTCGCCAACGCTCCAATCATCATTAGGGGCACAGAGTTTCAGGTCAGCATCTGGTCGTTGTGAAACTAAATCGAATACACATTGATTGGCCCAAGCCATATGTCTAAAGAGGCGATCTGTTACTAAATCCATATATACAGAGTATCAAATACTCCTATTCGCCTATGCAAAAGAACTTGCTCAGTTATATTGGCGCAATGCATTTGAGCGCAAAAGAGCGAAGCGGACTTCTCTTTGCGCTCCTTGGGGTTTTTCTCTTTTCCCTATCCCTTCCGATGACTAAGTGGGCGTTGGAAAGTTTCGATCCTTTTCTAACTGCCACGGCTCGTCCCATCATTGCGTGCTGTGTTGCTATTCCTGTTTTTGCCTACCTCAAGATTCCTCGCGTCCCGCGTGAATATGTAAGGCCGATGATCTTTACAGCAATTGGCGCAGTCTTTGGTTGGCCCATATTTATTGCTTTAGCTTTGCAAAGAACAACAGCAACCCATGTTGCAGTTATCGCATCAATCATGCCTCTTGTTACGGCCATCATGGCGGTTATCAAAACGAGAAAACATGTGCCATTGCAATTTTGGTTTGCTTCCTTATGCGGAACGGCGATGCTTGTGCTCTTTGCTGTGACACGAGGTGGCGATCTTCATGCAAATCTCAGCGCTGATGTTCTTACCCTTATCGCAGTTCTTGCTTCTTCTTATTGTTATGTCGAGGGGGCTGAGCTAACGAAAATTATGCCCGGTTGGCAAGTTATTTCTTGGGTAGTGATTTACACGTTACCTGTCTGCATAGTGAGCAGTGTGATCATTTGGCTGCGAACACACAACGACCATCCCGTGACTTTTCACGGTGTATTTGGATTAATCATGATTGGTATCTCATCTATGTACCTGGGCTTCTTTGCTTGGTATCGAGGATTGAGAGATGTTGGAACTGCACGTGGATCTCAAGTTCAACAACTGCAAGCGCTCTTTACTTTGGGTTGGGCAGTTTTGCTGTTGAAAGAAAAAGTGAGTGCTCTTACCCTTTTGACCGCTGTGGGAGTAGTGCTCTGCGTTTTATGGGCGCTATCTGCACGAAGCAAAAATCAATCCGCTCTTGGTTCGAATTAACGCTACATGTCCCGTGTCTGTGCTGTCGCCTAATCTTTCCCTATGAAAGATGACATAGGCGTTGAATCAAAAACTCTCTTTGAAACAACTTTCGTCGTCCTCGATTTAGAGACTTCAGGCGGACAACCATCAACAACGGTGGGAATCACAGAAATTGGCGCTGTCAAAGTTCAAGGTGGGGCCGTCATTGAAGAATTTAGGACGTTTATCAATCCTGGACATTTGCTTCCTGAATTTATTACATCACTTACAGGTATTAGTGACTCGATGCTCGCAGAAGCTCCAACCATTCATGAAGTATTCCCGGATTTCCTACATTTCTTGGGAGACCCGTTAACAACTGTTCTTGTTGCACATAACTCACCTTTTGACTTGGGGTTTTTAAAATCTGCTGCAGTTGCCACCAATCACGATTGGCCTGAATATCTTGTTATAGATACTGTGCGATTGGCTCGACAGGTGCTCAGCTACGACGAAGTTCCTAACTGCAAACTCGGCACCTTGGCGCAGTTTTTCAATACAACCGTGGCACCAAATCACAGAGCCTTAGATGATGCTCGAGCAACAGTAGATGTACTACACGGACTCTTTGATCGGCTGGGATCTCACGGGGTAACTACCCTTAAGGAAACTATGAAATTTAAGAGGCCGAAATCTGTTGGGACAAAGCCACCCATTGATTAAGGAGCGTTGTTGCTTTACCGCTATCAATGGCCTGTATTGCTTTCTCTATTCCTGCTTCAATTCTTTCGTTGAGAGATAAATTCGTTAATCCCTCATACGCAGCAATTGCTGCGGCGGCATTGAGAACAACGGCATCCCTTGGCGCACCACGTTCTCCTGCAAATATTGCTTTAGTTATTTCCGCATTCTCTTTAGCGTCTCCCCCAACAAGTGCTGATACAGGGGCTCGGTCAATCGCAAAATCCAGAGGATCCAAAGAATTCTTTGAAAATTTTCCACCAGAAATTGTGAGCACTGTCGTTGTTGTCCCCAGAGTAATTTCATCTAAACCGTCATCGCCTCTGAACACAAAACCTTCAACGCCGCGATCTGCCAAAACCTGGGCCATCAGTTGATGAACGCCAGCGTTTGCAACTCCAACTGCCATTGCTTTTGGTTGCGCTGGGTTGGCCAGAGGCCCCAAAATGTTAAATATTGTTGGAACGCCTAGTTCTTTACGAGCAGGCCCCGCAAAGCGCATTGCAGGGTGAAAAATTGGTGCAAAACAAAATCCAATACCGATTTCCTCCACGCACCTAGCAACTCCATCGCCATCTAAAGTGATTGCGATTCCAAGCGCTTCTAAAAGATCGGCAGAGCCTGATTTTGATGAAGCTGCACGGTTGCCATGTTTGACAACGCGAGCACCAGCTGCAGCGGCGATGATTGCAGCGGTGGTGGAGATGTTGATTGTGTGCGCACCATCGCCGCCAGTGCCAACGGTGTCAACAGCACGCTCTGTAATCAATATTGGTGAGCAATGTGCAATCATCTGCGCAACAAAAGATTCAACTTCTTGCGCCGATTCACCTTTTTCCTTTAGAGCGAGAAGAAATGCTTTTACGTTTTCAATTTCAGCATTGCCATCCAAAATTTCACGCATGGCCCATTGGCTCTGTTCAAGAGTGAGATCTACTTTCGCCCAAAGCAGGAGCAAAATTTCCGGCCAGATCGGTGTTTTGGCCATAGAAGTTGGTTAGGCGATAGAAAGAGAACGCGCACGCAAGAGTGCCTCAACCGTTGACGCCAACGTAAAGGGGTCAACTGGGTGCATCACGAAAGCTTCGGCCCGAGACCACGTGGCAAGCCATGCATCGTCGGCGCGAGCAGTAATGAGAAGCACTGGTGGACATTCGAAAACTTCATCTTTGAGTTGGCGGGAAATCCCCATTCCACCTTCTGGGACGGCTTCGGCATCTAATATAAAAAGATCAGCTTTGAGTTTTCCATCTTGACCTTTGCGATCAATGAATAATCGAAGGGCCTTGCCTGTTGCGAATTCATGAATTTCATGGACAGGTAAATCGGTAGCAACTTGCTTTCCAAGGCCGGCAATGATGCTCTGGCGGACAGAACTGTCATCGGAATAGACCACGATGTGGAGTGGGCGTTGCGTCATATGGCAAGTCTAACGACCCGAGATGGGTTTCGTCACGATAGACAAATTCGCAACCACCCCAAGTGACCTGTTTCACCCCATAATGGCAAGGCGCGTGAAATATTAGGTCGGTCGGAATTACCACTCAGCGCCGATTACGGGAATAATCTCCCCCATGTCGAGCGCAACCATTTCTACTCCCAAGATCAACAGGCCGAACCTAGTAGCCGTAGGAACAATCGTCTGGCTATCCAGTGAGTTGATGTTTTTCGCAGCGTTATTTGCAATGTACTTCACCACTCGCGCAGTACAAGGTCCGCTTGAATGGTTGAAATCTACCGAGATGCTGAACATCCAATTCGCATCTATCAACACGACCGTTCTTGTTCTTTCATCCGTCACCTGTCAGTTCGGAGTTTTTGCAGCGGAACGTTTTCAATTTAAGCGCACGAGTTCGATTTTCAAATTCGCCAAATGGGGAATGATGGAATGGTTCGTTTTAACATTCTTAATGGGCGCGTTCTTCGTTGGTGGCCAAGCTTACGAATATCTCAAATTGGTTCATGAAGGTTTGACTATCTCGTCCAGGGCATATGGGTCAGTTTTTTACCTCACTACAGGTTTCCACGGTTTACACGTCACCGGCGGGCTTATTGCTTTCTTAATAGTTCTGCTCAGGGTAAAGAAGGCACGACGTTTTACACATAGCCAGGCAACTACCGCAATTGTCGTTTCCTACTACTGGCACTTTGTTGATGTTGTTTGGATTGCTTTGTTCTCAGCCATTTACTTAATCAAATAAGGGGAAACGTCACAGTGAAGCGACTATCGCGATACCGTAAACACCGCTACGCGGGACCTCTCTTACTCACATTCGCTTTATTTATAATTGGTACTTCATTTTCAGTGGCAAGTGCAAGCACACATCGTTCAACAACTACTTTTTCACGTTCAACCGCAATCGATGCTGGGCGTCAACTATTTCTCAAAGGTTGCTCTTCATGCCATGGCCTCAACGCAGAAGGTGGGTCCATAGCGCCATCACTTATCGGTGTTGGAGCTGCATCAGTAGATTTTCAAGTTGGTACAGGAAGAATGCCAATGGCTGACATGACAGTGCAAGCAATGCGCAAGAAGCCTGCTTACACGCCCGAACAAGTTGCAGCGCTCGCAGAATACGTAGCCTCACTGGCACCTGGACCAGCGATTCCCGGTGCGGAACTTTTGACGTACGAACGCGATGGCAACACTGCACAAGGTGGCCAACTCTTTAGAACAAACTGCGCCATGTGTCACAACTTTTCCGGACAAGGTGGAGCACTAAGCCAAGGAAAATACGCACCAACACTTATGGGTGTAGATCCTGTGACAATGTACGAAGCGATGATTGTCGGCCCGCAATCAATGCCAGTTTTTTCCGACAAAATTATTACTCCGCAAGAAAAGCTCTCCATCATTAAGTTTCTTAAAGCCGCAGAAGTAGAACCAGCGTTAGGTGGAACAGCCCTAGGTCGCGTTGGTCCCGTAACAGAAGGTTTACTCATCTGGACACTTGGAATCGGACTGCTCATAGGTATTGCAGTCTGGTTGACGACGAAAGCGAGATAGAACATGTCAAACGAAATCGATCGTCTTTCTGATCCAGGGCTACCTGAACATCAGCACAGAACTACAGACATTGATCCTGTTGCAGAAAAGAAGGCAGAGCGTCAAGTTGCCCTGTACTTTGTTTTTTCAGCACTAGGAACAATTCTCTTTATTTATTCTTACATTTTCGTTCCACTGACAAGTTTTGTATTTGTTCCAATTCTTGGATCAACAAATACCCATCAGCTCCTGCTTGGACTCGGACTCACTTTCTCCTTGTTATTCATAGGGCTCGGTGCAATTCATTGGGCCAAAACCTTGATGCCTGATAACGAGGTAGTTGCTCATCGTCATGAATTCCGTTCTCCAAAAGAAGATCGTGACGATTTTGTGGCCACTGTTAAAGAACGCGCGGGTGCTGCAGGACTTGGCCGTCGTTCTCTTATCAAGCGATCCCTTGGTCTTTCCCTTGGACTCATAGGTCTTTCACCTGTGCTTTTGTTGCGCGACCTTGGCCCGCTACCAGCGAAACAATTGGAAACCACCAGTTGGGCAAAAGGTGTTCGTCTTTTAACTGATCCAGGCGATCGCCCAATCAAAGCTACAGACCTTGAAGTGGGCGCTGTTGCGCAGGTGCTCCCCGAATTGGGAGCGGGAGTTGAACGAACTCTCAATAGCATTGGCAAAGATGCCGTTTTGCTTATCCGCCTTAAGCCTGAAGAATTTCGCCTATCCCCCGAACGCCTTTCTTGGACGCATGAGGGAATCATTGCCTTTTCAAAAATTTGTTCACACATGGGTTGCGCGGTGGCTTTATATGAACAGCAAACAAAACATCTTCTCTGCCCTTGCCATCAATCAACATTTGATGTGCCACAAGCTGCCAAAGTTATTTTTGGACCAGCTGCTCGCCCATTGCCACAATTGGCAATTACCGTGGATAGCGAGGGCTACTTGATAGCTCAACAACCATTCACTGAACCAGTTGGTCCTAGTTTTTGGGAGCGTTCATCATGACAGCAAGTGAGAGAGCACTTGGCAATGTTGCCAACTATGTAGATGAGCGCACTGGCGCAGCTGCATGGATGAAGAAGAACCTCACTAAAGTTTTCCCAGACCACTGGTCATTCATGCTTGGTGAAGTAGCGCTGTATTCATTCATCATCTTGCTGTTGTCTGGAACATTTCTTACTTTTTGGTTCGACCCATCCCAGCGCGAAGTTCTCTACGAAGGTGACTACCAGCCTCTTAGCGGAGTCAAGATGTCGGCGGCCTACGCGTCAACTCTGCATATCTCCTTTGATATTCGCGGCGGATTACTGATGCGACAGATTCATCACTGGGCAGCACTTCTATTTATGGTTGCAATCATTGCTCACTTGCTTCGTGTTTTCTTTACGGGAGCGTTCCGTAAACCGCGTGAATTCAACTGGTTAATTGGCGTTGGACTTGTCACTCTGGGAATCGTTGAAGGCTTCCTCGGGTATTCATTGCCTGATGATCTTCTCTCAGGTACAGGTATTCGTATTGCTGAAGCCATTTTGCAAGCGATACCCGTGGTTGGAACCTATTTGGCGTTTTTCGCATTTGGTGGCGCTTTCCCCGGGGAAGCTTTTATTCCTCGCATTTTTACGGTGCATGTTCTCTTGCTACCTGGAATTTTCCTCGCACTCATAACAGTGCACTTGATGTTGGTTTGGTATCAGAAGCACACACAATTCCCTGGTCCTGGGCGCACTGAAAAGAATGTAGTGGGATATCCACTGATGCCTGTTTACATGGCAAAGGCCGGCGGATTTTTCTTCGTTGTATTTGGTGTCGTTGCATTTCTTTCTGCGGTTGCATCAATTAACCCGATTTGGCTCTACGGTCCGTACACCCCTGCACAAATCTCTGCTGGATCTCAACCCGATTGGTACATGGGATGGCTTGATGGCTTAGTGAGAATGGCACCTCCACTAGAAACGCACGCCTTTGGTCACACCATCTCATGGAACATTCTTATCCCAGGATTGATTGTTCCTGGAATTCTTTTCACTGGCATGGCTCTGTATCCATTCCTTGAAAGCTGGATGACTGGTGACAAACGTGAGCATCATCTCCTTGATCGTCCACGCAACGCACCAAACCGCACTGCATTGGGTGCAATGTCTCTAACATTCATTCTGGTTACTTTACTTAATGGCGGAAACGACATTATTGCCACGCACTTCTCTCTCACTATTAATCAGATCATGTGGTTTAGCCGTATTGGAATTCTTGTACTACCACCGATTGCATTTGTCATTACAAAACGGCTATGTCTATCTCTGCAAAGAGCAGATCGCGATTTGGTTCTACACGGAACCGAATCAGGCCGCTTACTACTCTTGCCTCACGGTGAGTTCGTTGAAGTTCATGAACCGCTCTCAGCAGAGAAAACATGGACCCTTACGCAACATGAACAGATCCCTGCGTTGGAACTCAATTCCCATGACTCACATGGAGTCCGACGTCCAGGCGGATTGAAGAACCGACTGCTTAAGCGGATGAGTGTTGCTACGGTAGAACAGGTTGCAAAACCTGATGCCGATGACATAAAGGCCATAGAGCACCACTAGCTTCATAGATTTTCACCCCTCTCCCGTGTAATCTGCCGTGCATGAAGCGCACGCCATTAGCCCTTGTTGCCTTACTCCTCCTCATTATCGGAACTGCAATCCCAGCACATGGTGCAGCAGCTAACGCTCCTGGAACAAAATGCACCAAAGCAGGCGCCAGTGCCAAGTCGGGTTCGGTGATGGTCAAGTGCGTTAAAAGCGGCAGCAAACTCCTTTGGCAAAAAGTTGTTGTTGCAACGAAGGTAGCTCCAACACCTAGCAATTCAACCGCGCCATCTACGAGTGAAACATCACAAGACGCGACATCAACATCCTCACAAAATTCTCCAAAACCTAATGTTCCAAAAGGTCCGCCTATGCCAGGAAACCCATGTGCAACTAATGGTGAAACACAACCTCTAGGCGCTGGATCTATCACATGCATCAATTTCAAATGGGAACCGGTAAATCCAGCAGGAAGTGGCACTGCACCTGTCGGTAACGCGCCTAGTGGTAGCGCATCTTCTAACTTTGGATTAACAAATACTGCAGAGATCACGCCTTGGGCTTATCTGAGTGTAATTGGAAGTGGATCTCAAGGACTTGGAAATGTCTCCGATGCATCTTTGGTCCAGGAACCATCAGGGAAAATACGAGTCTATTTCAAAAACGGAAACGATAGCGAAGCCAATCTAAAGGGTTTTGATAATTTCATTCATTCGGCTACATCAACTGATGGTGGAAAAACTTGGACAATTGAATCTGGAGTAAGAATTGCTGTTCAATCCCCTGTTGAAGTTTTACCAAAAACGGGAGGCGGGTACCAAGCTTGGGGCTGGGGCCACAAACCCGGCAATGACTATTTGTATTACGCAGAATCAGCTGACGGATTAACGTTTACCGAAATTGCGATTCCAGGGTTGGACGTCACTAAATGTAAAACGAGTTCTGGGCAAGCCATGGGACCGATGGGCGATCCAGCCATAGTTAAGCTTTCTGATGGAACATGGCTCATGCATCTACAAGGTTTCGGCGTTGGGAACACTGGTCCTGTATTCGCACGATGGGCCTGTGTTGCTACTTCCCCTGATGGAAAAACTTGGACGCCAGTGCAATCGCGGTCATATGGTGGCAGTCCCGATGTTCAAACAAATCCGAATATTTATATGAACAAGAGCGGAAAAATTGAATGGATGTGGCCATCCCCTCTCGGCGTTATTACCAAGGTAGGAGATGGCAATGATTACGGCGATGCAAACACATACATCCAGGCTGGCGACCCAGAACGCCTTGATTTAGCCGATGGGACTGAACTTTATGCAATGGGTGGATTTGATAACCGCGCAGGCGGTGTAATTACCTTTGCGAAAAAGGTTAATAATTCCTATTCAATTGCAACAGTCATGGGGGGCCCTTCAACCGGAGGATCTCCCAATCGGAAAATGACGTGGACAGTTTCAGGCGCGAGCGAATCTCAGATCACCGTACAGAACTTCTGCTTGAATAAAAATGTTAAGAATATTTCTGGGGCCACAGTCACGATGACAACTACGGGTGGAGTTGTAACGGTAGTTGCAACAGATCCTGCCAACGATCATGCCTGCGTGGGCGTACTCGTTGGCCCAGAAAGAATTATTGGTTAATTCATCAAGTATTTGTAGACAGAAAAAGTGCGAACTAGTGAGCGGAGTTTGAAGGTTTCTCATATTCAGTAACAAAACCAATGACGCTGATAATAAGTGCTCCGACAGCAATAACTGTGAGCCACCAACCCACAATAAGTCCCAAACCTGCAGCGCAAGCAGAAAGGGCTAACGGCAAAGGCCACCAAGAATGCGGGCTGTAGAAACCAAGATCTCCGGCACCGTCGGCAATTTCCGCATCCAGTGAATCCTCTGGCAGAACTCCACCAGTTCTTTTCGAGACAAACCACATGTAATAAGCAATTAGGCCAGCTAGCCCACCACTGAGACCCATTGCGGTGATCCCAACTGCTTCGCCACCTAATAGCCAGTAGATAATTGCAAGTGCAATATAGAGAAGGCCAAAGCCTAAGAATAAAATCCAATTAGTTTTCATTAGTGACCTTCAGTCTTAATGTGGGGATGGTGCAGATCAAAGGCAGGACGCTCGCTCATGATTCGTGGCATTGACATGAAATTATGACGAGGTGGTGGACAAGACGTTGCCCATTCAAGGGACGCTCCATAACCCCAAGGGTCATCAACTCCCACGGCAGGAGTGCTTCGAGTAATCCAGATGTTAACTAAGAACGGGATCATTGAAACTGCCAAGATTACAGAACCAACGGTTGAAATTTGATTCATAAAAGTAAATCCGTCAGTTGGTAAATAGTCTGCGTATCTGCGAGGGAAACCCTTTATGCCCAGCCAATGTTGGATAAGGAAAGTTGTATGAAATCCAATAAAGGTGAGCCAGAAATGGATCTTTCCTAAACGCTCGTTGAGCATTTTGCCTGTCATTTTTGGCCACCAGAAATAGAAGCCTGCAAACATCGCAAAAACCACAGTTCCGAAAAGCACATAATGGAAGTGTGCGACAACAAAATATGAAGCAGAAACAGCAAAATCAAGCGGTGGAGAGGCAAGGATGATTCCGGTTAAACCACCAAAAAGGAAGGTGATGAGAAAACCCATAGTCCATAACATCGGGGTTTCAAATGTGATTGACCCTCGCCAAATCGTTCCTATCCAGTTAAAGAATTTAACTCCCGTGGGAACGCCAATCAAAAACGTCATGAACGAGAAAAACGGTAACAGGACTTGCCCTGTTGCGAATAAATGGTGAGCCCACACCGAAACTGAGAGCGCTGCAATAGCGATAGTTGCGGCGATAAGACCTTTGTAACCGAAGATTGGTTTACGACTGAAGACAGGCAAAATTTCAGTTGCTATACCAAAAAATGGTAGGGCGAGAATATAAACCTCTGGATGCCCAAAGAACCAGAAGAGGTGTTGCCAAAGCATGGCTCCGCCATTCGCCGGATCGAAAATATGAGATCCAAATAAACGATCAGATTCAAGAGCTAGGAACGCTGCTGCGAGTGGAGGGAAAGCAAGTAAAACAAGTACGGAGGTGAGCAAAATATTCCAGGAAAAAATCGACATACGAAACATTGTCATACCAGGAGCGCGCATTGTAAAAATAGTTGTCACGAAGTTAACGCCACTCAAAATCGTTCCTAGTCCACCCATTGCAAGACCGATAACCCATAAATCCCCACCGATGCCGGGAGAAAATTGCGAATTAGCAAGCGGTGCGTATGCAGTCCAGCCAAAGGATGCTGCGCCACCAGGACTTAAGAATCCCCCGAAAGCCATAGTTCCGCCAAATAGATACAACCAATATGAAAACATATTTAAACGAGGGAAAGCTACATCCGCTGCACCAATCTGCAACGGCATAATTACGTTAGCGAATCCAACAAATAGTGGAGTTGCAAACATAAGAAGCATGATTGTTCCGTGCATAGTGAAAATCTGGTTGTACTGTTCGCTACTCCAGAATTGTTGGCCAGGAGCAGTAAGTTCAGCGCGTAAAAAGAGGGCCAAAATGCCGCCAATTAAGAACCAAGCAAATGAGGTAATTAAGTACATGTAGCCGATTGTTTTGTGATCGGTAGAAGTTATCCACTTAACGAAAAGTCGACCCTTATTTGGAGCAGCGTATGTCGCCGGCTGGCGAGTTACCCGTGGGGGCTGAGCAAGTGTTGTCATGATTGTGCCACCTTAAGTTGGGCTAGATAGCTTTGGTAATCAGCAGGAGAGACTACTTTCACGGTGAATAACATTCGGGTGTGATCGCGACCGCACAGAATGTTGCAACGTCCTGGGTAGGAACCAATTTTGTTTGCGGTAAATTCAATGTGGTTGGTAACTCCCGGTAAATTCTGTAACTGAATCATAAAAGCTGGAATCCAGAACCCGTGTACAACGTCGTTAGACGTGAGCGTGAAACGAACTCGCTCACCCTGAGGCATCACTAGAGTTGGTGGCTTATCTGGCGTACCTGTCACAACTGCGTTAGCACCCGCTTCTGGATAAGCAAATTGCCATGACCATTGGATGCCTTCAACAGAGATGTCATGCATTACCTGTGTTGTTGATTTTTCCATGATCTTTGATTCCTTTGTAGCTGTGAATGCAAAGAGAACCGCGACGATAATCAATGGGATCAACGTATAAGCAACCTCTACGGGAATGTGATACTGGGTTTGCTTTGGAAATTCTTCGTTCTTTTTGCGGTGGAATACTGCCGCCCAAGCTATTAACCCGGCAGTAAAGATTCCTACAACTCCCGCTGCAATCCATGCGCCCTGCCACAACGGTAATGAAATATCGTTAACACTTGATACTTTTTCAGGAAATCCCAAGTTGGAAACCTTAGAGCAACCCGTTAGGAAAAAGAGGCCAGGGACCGCAATTGCAAAAAAACGAACTCGAAGGAGCATTTTTGAGCGTGGGCCTTTTAGCATGGGCTAAATGATAGTGGTCTATTTCCCCTTACATCGCAGGGGCGAGTAATCTTCCTCGGGTGGTTCCTATCACAAGTAATTTTCGGACCGATGCTCCGATGCATCCGAAAGCGCGAGAAACTTTTCTCCAGGCTGTCGACCAGGGTTGGCATGACCCCCGAAAATTAGGTCACCAGAGCGCTAAAACAGCGATTCTGCGCCAAGAAGCGCTCTCTTCCATTGCAGGACATCTCGGTGTCGACATCAGTGAGGTGGAGGTAATTGGAGAGCCCGCACTTGCCACTTTTTACGCCATTCAAGGATTGCTCCGTGCAGGTGATCACCTACTGCACTCGGCGATCGATAGGAAAGAAGTACATGCGATTGCTCAAAGTTGGCCATCTGTCAGTCAGATGTCAATTCTTCCCAACGGAAAGATCGCTCTCGAGGAATTGGAACGTTCGGCAAATAATCACCACGGGGTCTTTGCCCTTCAAGTCGCCAACGGTGAAACCGGGGTAATTCAAGATATTGAAAAGCTCGTGAGTAACTGCGACCAATTCCAGATTGCTTGCGATTACACGCAGGTACTGGTTTCCCTCCCCCTGCCATCTCGTTGGAGTACCGCTTCTTACAGCGCTTCGACATGGCAAGGACCAACAGGTGTCGGAATCATTGTTATTAATAAACAAGCTCGGTGGGAGAACCCCCTACCTCACATTGGAATTGAAAGAACTCCAAATTCAGTCTCACTTCCATTGCTCTTAGCAAGCGCAATTGCGTTAGATGAATGGTCCAAAGATAAGGAAGCACAGTCACAACGCCTACGAGCCATGAATGTAAAGGTGAGAAATGGAATCTCCCAGATAGAAAATGCATTTATCGCCGGTAACTTGGAAGAATCAATGGAAAATCTTATTTCAGCATCTTTTCTTGATGTTGAAGGCGAAGAACTATTGAGAGCTCTAGAGCTCGAAGGAATTTGTGTTGATTCGGGCTCGGCATGCAGTTCAGATAATCTGCGACCAAGCCACGTGCTTGGGGCAATGGGGATGTTGACGCATGGAAATGTGAGAATCACTCTTCATTCAGCAATCGGAGAAAATGAAGTAGACCGACTTATTGAGGCCATAACAAGAAACGTTGCTGCACTTCGAAGTTAGTTATTTCATCCTTAACGTGAGTTAAGCGTCAAAGCCAAAATGAACTAAATGCTCACTGACATCATGGGAGGCACTAGCGCCGAAAGCAGATTCAAAACGCTTCAAAAATTGATCGCGGGTGAATCTATATTCCTGAGTGCCTTTCGTTTCAATCACGTAGGTTGCAAGCATGGAGCCCATTTGTGCACAACGCTCGTAATTCAATCCCCATGCCAATCCAGCAATAAACCCAGAGCGATAAGAATCTCCAACGCCAGTTGGGTCAATCTTGGCCTCTTCTTGCGCAACCCCAACGAAGATTGGCGCAGAACCCTTTTGTTCAATTTTCGAACCCTCAGAACCTAATGTGACAATGCGAACTTCAACACTGTCAAGAATTTGAGCATCGGTCCACCCTGTTTTTTGAATAGCCAATGCCAATTCATATTCATTGAGGAATAGATATTTTGCACCCGTAATGAGGCGCTTAATCTCTTCTCCATCCATTCGCGCCATCTGCTGTGATGGGTCCGCTGCAAAAGCTATTCCTTGTTTGCGCGCGATTTCGCTATGGCGCAACATGGCTTCTGGATCATCTGGAGAAATAACAATGAGATCGAGTGCTCCGCACTTATCCATGATGGGTTTGAGTTCAATATTGCGGGCCTCACTCATTGCCCCGGGAAAAAAAGACGCAATTTGATTGAGTTCAGTATCTGTTGTGACCATGTACAAAGCGGTGTGCAAAGTTTCGGACACCAATACATGCGAAGTGTCAACGCCGTGGCGCGAGAGCCAGGCGTCATAATCAGCAAAATCCTTGCCTACCGCAGCAATCAAAATGGGATTCAACCCCAAGACGCCCATACCAAAGGCGATATTTGCGGCGCATCCCCCGCGGCGAATATCTAACGCGTCCACGAGAAACGAGAGAGAAACTTTTTCAAGGGATCCAGCAACAAGGGAATCAGTGAATTTACCTGGGAAAGTCATGAGGTGATCACGACCAACAGAACCAGCAACACCAATTTTCATGAGTGCAGAATTAACCTATCTAGATGCTAGTTCGGAATGAAATTTCGAGAATTGGATTCTTAACTAAAGGAATCGCCACAAGCGCAAGAGGTGCCTGCGTTTGGATTATCGATCGTGAATCCTTGCTTTTCAATAGTATCTACGAAATCAATTGAGGCGCCTGCTAAATAAGGATCGCTCATCTTGTCAACAACGACCTTAACTGCTCCGAAGGCGTAGGTTAAATCGCCTTCTTGATTGCGATCATCGAAATAAAGTTGATAGCGCAGTCCAGAGCAACCGCCCGGTTGGACTGCAACGCGCAGAACCAAATCATCGCGATCTTCTTGAGCCAATAGTGAGGCAACTTTTGTGGCTGCTACATCTGTTAACTTGATCCCAGTCGTAACTGGTGCGGTCGTTGTTTCTGCACTCATTATAAATCTCTCATTTCTCTCCGCCGTAAAGCTCTTTTTCGATGTTCTTCACATCACTGCTGGCAAAGCCTACTCGCACAATCTTAAAGAAAGCGCCAGAATAGCCTCATGGCATTGAGTGACTTATTACTCCTAGGCGCGGGTTCGGACCTGGCGAGCGAGCGAGGGGTTTCTTGCGATGGTGAATTACCGCCAGCCAGTGATCCTCAACTTAAAGATAGAGCTCGTGCCGCGCGAGAAGCGTTAGGTTCCCGTGCATTGATCCTGGGTCACCACTATCAACGAGATGAAGTGATTGATTTCGCAGATGTCACTGGCGATTCATTCAAACTTGCCCAAGAAGCTGCCAAACGTCCAGATTCGGAATATGTAATTTTCTGCGGAGTGCACTTTATGGCCGAGAGTGCAGACATTCTCACAACTAAAGATCAAAAAGTAATTCTTCCCGATTTGGCAGCAGGTTGCTCCATGGCCGATATGGCGTCAGCGCAACAGGTGGCTACATGTTGGGATGCACTCACAGAATTGGGAGTTGCATCAACAACCATTCCTGTTACGTATATGAATTCATCAGCAGCAATTAAAAGCTTTACCGGTTTCAACGGTGGAACGGTTTGTACGTCATCAAATGCGGCTCGCACCATGCAATGGGCGCTGACCAAAGGCAAAAAGATCCTCTTCCTACCAGATCAACATTTGGGTAGAAACACGGCAGTACTTTCACTCGGACTTTCCCTTGATGATTGCGTTCTTTGGAATCCATGGAAACCAATGGGCGGATTAACGCCAGAACAGATTCATCGTGCAAAAGTTATTTTGTGGAGAGGACATTGCTCCGTTCATGGCAGATTTACGCTAGATACGGTCCATGAAGCCAGAGCCCGTATCCCCGGCGTTTCTGTTCTCGTACATCCAGAGTGCCAACACGAGGTTGTAAAGAATGCAGATGTTGTTGGCTCCACTGAGATGATTATTCGAACAATTGAAAATGCACCCTCGGGTTCTTCATGGGCTATTGGTACCGAATTGAATCTCGTTCAGAGACTTGCTAGAACCCACCCTGATAAAAAGATTGTGTTTTTAGATAAAACAGTGTGCTATTGCTCAACCATGAACCGTATCGACCTGCCCCATCTTGTGTGGGCAATGGAATCCCTCGTTGCCAACCACCTCGTCAATCAGATTAAAGTTGATGAGGAAACTGCCCGTTACTCAAAAATTGCCTTGGAACAGATGCTGGCGCTGGCTTAATCTGGCAAAAGCCTCCAGATTGCATCTATAGTCCCTCCATGAGCGCAACTCCGAAAAAGAAGGCTTCAAAGGCCACCAGTAAAACACCAGTCGTTAAAGGTAAAGCCACACCCAAGAGAAAAGATGCCGAAGCAAAGCTTGTCGTCAACTCCATGGCACCAGCAACAAACAAAGAAGAGCGACGTAAGCAGAAAGATTTGCAACGTGCTTCCCGTCGCGAATCACGCGAGGCCTTCATGCGCGGTGACGAGAACGCTTTAACTGTACGAGATCGCGGTCCCGCCAGACGATTTGTGAGAGATTTCGTAGATACCCGTCGCTCAATTGCCGAATATTTACTCCCTGCACTACTAGTGATTGTTTTACTTTCCAATGTTGCGCCACTGACCAGAGTCATCGCTAATTTGCCACCATTGCTATTCATTGTGGCGATTGTCGAAGGTTTCGTATTGAGCAGAAGAATTAGGAAAGAAGTTTCTGAAAGATTTCCACATGAATCAACAAAAGGCTTAGGCTTCTACGCTTGGTCTAGATCAACCATGATTCGACGAATGCGCGCTCCTAGACCACAGAAAAAACCTGGAGATAAACTCTCCTAATTCAGAAGAGTTTACGCTCGTGGGTTAGGGCTGACGTTCTTTTCCGGATCGGTTTCAGGCAACATCCCTAGGACGTGGTTAATCCCGCGCATTACTTCAGGTGAAAGTTTCACTCCCGATGCTTTGACATTTTCTTTCACTTGCGCAGGCTTTGTTGCACCAATAATCGCACTTGATACGTTGGGGTTTTGAAGTACCCACGCGACGGCCAACTGGGCCATCGTGAGACCAGCTTCATCCGCGATGGGCTTCAAATGAGTCACCGTGTTGAGAACTTCTGGCTTCATCCAACGAGAAATCATATTGGCGCCACTCTTTTTATCAGTTGCTCTCGAACCTACCGGCGGACGCTTGCCAGCCTTGTATTTTCCAGTCAAAACTCCCTGGGCCACAGGTGACCAAACAATTTGTCCGATACCTTCACGAATTGATAGCGGAACAACTTCTGCCTCAATCACTCGCCACAGCATTGAATATTGCGGTTGGTTAGAAATAAAACGGTTGTAACCGCGCTCATCTTGAATTTTCAGAGCAGCTTCAATCTCGCTAGCTCGCCATTCTGAAGTACCGATGTAATGAACTTTGCCTGCGCGAATGAGATCATCGAATGCGCTGAGTGTTTCTTCGAGTGGAGTTTCATAGTCAAAACGATGGGCCTGATATAGATCAATATGGTCAGTATTTAATCGCTTGAGGGAAGCATTGCACGATTCCATAATGTGTTTGCGAGATAGGCCTCGGTCATTCTTTCCATCTCCAGTTGGCCAATACACTTTTGTAAAAAGTTCATAGGACTCTCGTCGCACGCCTTTAAGCGCTTTTCCCAAAATAGTCTCTGCTTTTGTCTTGGCATAAACATCGGCGGTATCGAAGGTTGTGATTCCGACATCAATTGCAGCTCGTACACAAGCAAGTGCACTCGCCTGCTCAACTTGAGAGCCGTGAGTAATCCAATTTCCATAAGAGATTTCGGAGACATACATTCCCGTACTTCCAAGACGACGGTATTCCATTACTCAGACTCCTTCAGTAACCCAGTGTTGACCAGCGTTTGCGCGCGCCCTATTGCTAACTCTACAGACCTGTGGTTGCCTACGCACACAACTTCATAGTCCTTTGCAATCAGGGGAAGTCCGGTGAAAGTCCGGCGCTGACCCGCAACCGTAAAGCAGATTAATTCTGCTAAGTCGGATTACCTGAGTAAAGGCACGAACTACAACACCCGCCGAGGTTTGCGGGGCGTTCGTCCAAAGAAATGTCTTCTGCATTCG
>CAEZWS010000020.1_pt1 | contig 17860 bp, 15 predicted proteins | sample 7265061 | NCBI WGS metagenome assembly CAEZWS01 (sample SAMEA6813888, study PRJEB35770) | freshwater metagenome | biome: Freshwater; feature: Freshwater reservoir; material: water | place: Czech Republic | collected 2015-11-04 | depth 0.5m m | reverse complement strand
TGTTGAAGTTAAGGAAGCGGACATTGCTGAGCAAGTTGATGCACTTCGCGCTCGCTTTGGAACTCTTAACGTTGTTGAGCGAGCAATCGCAACAGGTGACTTTGCAACAGTTGATTTAGTTGCTCGTATTGACGGAGCAGAAGTAGAAGGTGGCACCGCCTCTGGTATTTCTTACGAAGTTGGCTCAAACCGCATGGTTGATGGACTAGATGAAGCACTTGCTGGATTAAAAGCAGGAGATACGAAGGTTTTCCAAACTCAACTCGTTGGAATGCAAGATGGAAAAAATGGTGATGTTGAAGTAACTGTGCAAGCAGTAAAAGAGCGCGAGCTTCCTCCACTTGATGATGCATTTGCAAAGCTTGGTAGCGAATTTGATACTTTGGAAGAGCTTCGCGCTGATATTACCGAGCGTTTAACTCGTTTGAAGAAAATGGAACAAGGTGCACAGGCTCGCGATTTACTCGTTGAGAAACTGCTTGCCGATATTGAAATCCCAGTTCCAGAAGAATTCGTAACTGCAGAAGTAGATGACCACCTTCAAGGCGAGAGCCGAATGGAAGATTCCGAGCACCGCGCAGAAGTCGAAGGACAAGTTCGCAGTTCCTTGAAATCAGATTTCCTACTTGATGCAGTTGTTAAAGCCGAAGCGGTTGAAGTTACTGAAATTGAATTAACTGAGTACCTCATTCGTACATCTTCCCGATACGGAATGGGTCCAGAGCAATTTGCTCAAGAACTCTCCAAAGCCGGCCAAATAAGTCAGTTGGTTGCTGAGGTTGCGCGTGCAAAGGCACTGGCCTCGGTATTGAGTCGCGTAAGTGTTGTCGATGCATCAGGTAAGGCCGTTGATCTTGAAGCCCTTCGGCCACAACCTGCTGTTGCCCCCGAATAATTCTGCGCTAATAGCGAACATCGCCAAAAATCGCCTGACTTTCACGCTCAATACTTCACTTCACTCAAATTTAGGGAAGCATTTGGCGAGCCAGGTTGTTAGGGTCAATACAAGAAGTTTCATCTAGGAGGATGTCAGTGGATTTAATTAGCCCAAAAGGAGCCGAGATTGTTTCTCGTGCCCAACAAACTGGTGGACTTGATGATCAGGTCTATAACCGTTTGCTCAAAGAACGCATCATCTTCCTTGGCTCAGTTGTAGAAGATTCAATGGCCAACGCAATCTGCGCACAGATTCTGTTACTCGCTGCAGAAGATCCTGATAAGGACATTTTCCTTTACATCAATTCTCCCGGCGGATCTGTTACCGCAGGTATGGCGATTTACGACACTATGCAATACGTCAATAACGATGTTGCAACTGTAGGTATGGGCCTTGCGGCATCCATGGGTCAGTTCTTGTTATGTGCAGGCGCTGCAGGAAAGCGTTATGCGACGCCACATGCACGCATCATGATGCACCAACCATCTAGCGGAATTGGTGGAACTGCCACTGATATCAAAATTCAAGCAGAGCAAATTGGCTTCACAAAGAAGAAGATGGCAGAACTTATTGCGATGCATACTGGTCAGAAACTAGAAACAATTACCGCTGACTCAGACCGCGATCGTTGGTTTACTGCCGAAGAAGCGAAAGAGTATGGATTTGTTGATCATGTTGTTCAGTCTGCAGTTCAAGTATCAGGTCGTGGAGGCACAGCATGAGAAACGAATTCGATCGCATTAATGAAGTAACTAGCCGTTACATCTTGCCTGTATTTGAAGAGCGCACCAGCTACGGCATGAAGCGCCTTGACCCGTACACGAAGTTATTTGAAGAGCGCATTATTTTCTTGGGTCAAGCAATCGATGACACTGTTGCCAACGACGTTATGGCTCAGTTGCTCACACTTGAGTCAATGGATTCTGATCGCGACATCATGATTTACATCAACTCACCCGGAGGCTCTTTCACAGCTTTAACTGCGATTTATGACACCATGCAATTCGTGCGACCTGATGTGAGCACAATTTGTTTGGGTCAAGCGGCTTCTGCGGCTGCAGTTTTGCTTGCAGGTGGCGCAAAAGGTAAGCGTTACGCCCTTGAGCATTCACGCATCTTGATTCACCAACCTTCAAGCGAGGGTGGGGGACAAGCATCCGATATCGAAATTCAGGCTCGTGAAGTTATGCGCATGCGCTCACTTCTCGAAGAATTAATCGCTCGGCATTCAACTCGGTCAACAGAACAAATTGCGCAAGACATTGAGCGCGACAAGATTCTGACTGCAGAGGAAGCCGTTGAGTACGGTCTGATCGATCAAGTTCTTGCCAGCCGAAAAGCTAAACCCGCTAAGTAATCCTCTTTGCCGGTAGCAATATTTGGCCGAAATTCTTCTAAGAGCGAACGCACTTTGCGCTTATTAGAACGCTTAGCAGAACGCTTTCAATCTACCCTTAGCCATCGCCCTATTCCCCAGGGCCAAAAGGAGTGTCATGACCCGCATCGGCGAAACTAGCGATTTGCTGAAGTGTTCCTTCTGTGGCAAGACCCAGAAGCAAGTAAAGAAACTTATTGCCGGTCCTGGCGTTTACATCTGCGATGAATGTATCGAACTCTGTAATGAAATTATTGTTGAGGAACTTGCTGAGGCAGGAACGCTCGGACTTCAGGAATTACCGAAACCTCATGAGATCTTCGATTTTCTAAATCAATATGTCATCGGACAAGATCGAGCAAAGAAGTCTCTTTCTGTCGCTGTTTACAATCATTACAAAAGAGTTCAAGGTGGAGATGGAAAGCGCGAAGACGGCGTAGAGCTTGCAAAGAGCAACATCCTACTTTTGGGACCAACTGGTTGTGGCAAGACTCTTTTAGCGCAAACTCTAGCTCGCATGCTCAATGTGCCATTTGCAATTGCAGATGCAACCGCTTTAACTGAAGCTGGTTATGTTGGCGAAGATGTTGAAAATATTCTTCTCAAACTTTTGCAAGCAGCAGAATTTGATGTCAAGAAGGCTGAAACAGGAATTATTTATATTGACGAAATTGATAAAGTGGCGCGTAAGTCTGAAAACCCATCAATCACTCGAGATGTTTCAGGTGAAGGTGTTCAGCAGGCTCTTTTGAAAATTCTTGAAGGTACTGTTGCATCTGTTCCTCCTCAAGGTGGCCGTAAGCATCCACACCAAGAATTTATTCAAATCGATACAACGAACGTACTGTTCATTGTTGGTGGTGCATTTGCTGGCCTAGAGAAAATTATTGAAGGTCGTAAGGGTTCTGCGGGAGTTGGTTTTAACGCTACTTTGCAGTCCACAGAAGATCGCGAGAAGGTTGATATTTTCGCCGATGTCATGCCAGAGGATTTACTTAAATTTGGAATGATTCCAGAATTCATCGGTCGTCTTCCTATCGTGACTAGCGTTGAAAAACTTGATAAACCAGCGCTGATGGAAATCCTTACCGAGCCAAAGAATGCCCTTGTTAAGCAATACGCGAAACTTTTTGATCTCGATGATGTAGAGCTCGAATTCACTCCGGAATCTTTAGATGCCATTTCCGAACTTGCTCTCAAGCGTGGCACTGGTGCGCGAGGACTTAGGGCAATTATGGAAAGCGTCTTGTTATCTGTGATGTATGACGTCCCAAGTCGCACCGATGTCGCAAAAGTCATCGTGACTCCAGAATGCATCAATGATGGCGTTCCACCTACCTTTGTTAAGCACACGGGCGATATTCCAAAGCGTGGACTTCGCCAACAAAAAGGTCCAGAGGAGAAGAGCGCGTAATCTAGACTCAGCACCATGAGAGAACTTCCATCGGCGTTTACGCCAGCCGAAATGGAGGCACCCCTCTATGACAAATGGATTAAAGCCGGTTATTTCACGGCCGATGCTAATTCAAATAAGCCACCTTTCACGATTGTTATTCCACCTCCGAACGTAACCGGAAGTTTGCATATTGGTCACGCGTTAGATCACACATTGCAGGACACGTTAACGCGAATGAAGCGCATGAAAGGTTTTGAAGCGCTCTGGTTGCCAGGTATGGATCACGCAGGAATTGCGACTCAAAACGTTGTCGAAAAACAATTAGCTGCACAAGGATTATCTCGACATGACTTGGGACGCGAAGAATTTGTTAAGAAAGTATGGAGCTGGAAAGAAGAATCTGGTGGAGCAATCTTGGGACAGATGCGACGCCTTGGTGATGGCGTGGACTGGACCCGTGAAAGTTTCACCATGGATGAAGGATTATCCAAAGCAGTACTAACGATTTTCAAACGTTTATATGAGGCAGAATTAATTTACAGGGCAGAGCGAATAATTAACTGGTGCCCTCGTTGTTTAACGGCGCTATCAGATATTGAAGTTGAACATAAAGATATCGATGGTGAATTTGTATCCATTCGATATGGTGATGGTGATACTCAAATAACTATTGCAACTACGCGTCCTGAAACAATGCTGGGCGACGGCGCTGTTGCTGTAAATCCAAATGACCCTAGATACAAAGACATGATAGGCAAGGAAGTCTTATTGCCACTTGTTAATCGCATGATCCCAATCATTGCTGACGAATTAGTTGATGCTGATTTCGGTACTGGTGCTGTGAAAGTTACTGCAGCACATGACCCTAACGATTTTGAAATGGCTCGTCGCCACAGTATCCCAATGGTAAAGATCATGAATGAGCATGCAGTTATGGATGGCTCTGGTACCGAATTCGATGGGATGGATAGATTTGTTGCTCGTAAAGCAGTAATCGAGAAGTTGCGCTCTATGGGCCGCGTTGTTGCAGAAAAGCGCCCGTACTCACACTCGGTCGGTCATTGCTCGCGATGCGAAACTATTGTCGAACCGCGCTTGTCTTTGCAGTGGTTCGTAAAAGTTGCACCTCTTGCAAAAGCAGCTGGTGATGCAGTTCGCGATGGTCGCGTAAAGATTGAACCTGCAGAACTTGCACCTCGTTATTTCGACTGGGTAGACAACATGCACGACTGGTGTATTTCACGGCAATTGTGGTGGGGTCATCGCATTCCTGTTTGGTATGGACCAAATGGTGAAATCGTTGTGATGGGTCCAGATGAAGTTGCACCGGCTGGATACATCCAAGACCCTGACGTCCTTGATACGTGGTTTTCATCAGCTCTATGGCCGTTTTCAACTTTAGGTTGGCCAGATCAAAGCGCTGATTTGAAGAAGTTTTATCCAACCAGCGTTCTCGTTACTGGTTATGACATTTTATTCTTCTGGGTTGCCCGCATGATGATTTTCGGTTTGTTTGCAATGGATGGCATTCCACCGTTTAATGTTATTGCGCTTCACGGTTTAGTTCGTGACAAATTTGGTAAGAAAATGAGTAAGAGTCGTGGCAACACTATTGATCCACTTGAATTTATGGATCGGTATGGATCAGATGCACTTCGATTTAGTTTGGCTCGCGGTGCAAATCCGGGTACAGATCAAGCGCTAGCAGAGGAATGGGTAGCCGCTTCTCGAAACTTTGCAACAAAATTATGGAATGCCACTCGATTTGCCATGATGAACGGTGCAACGGTCGAAGGCGAACTCCCAGCATTCGAATCACTTGGAGCAATTGATCGCTGGATTTTGAGTCGTTTAAACGAAACAGTGACCGAAGTAGATGCACTGTTTGAGGCATTTGAATTCTCTAGAGCATGCGAAATGATTTATCACTTTGCTTGGGATGATTTATGCGACTGGTATCTAGAACTTTCGAAAGAGTCATTTGCAACATCCGACGCTAAAGATTCGAAAAGAGTGCTTGGTTTCGTGTTGGATCAATTACTTCGATTGATGCACCCAGTCATGCCATTTATTACAGAGGAGCTATGGGTGGCGCTCACGGGCGGCGAATCACTTGTCATTGCCACTTGGCCCGTAGCTCATCCTGAGCATGCCGATTCTCACGGCGAAAAGCTCATCACTCAAGTTCAAGAAATAGTGACTGAAGTGCGTCGCTTTAGAAGTGATCAGGGAATTAAAACGAGTCAACGCATTCCTGCACGATTTGTGGCTCCTGCAACAATTAAGCCGTATGAAAGCGCGATGAGATTTGTATTGAAACTCGATCCAGAACCTGCAGGATTTACTCCAAGTGCAACTGTTGAAATAGGCAAGATCAAAGTGGAGCTAGATATCAGCGGAACGGTAGACCTTGTGGCTGAACGTGCACGCTTAACAAAAGATTTGGCTACAGCGCAAAAAGATTTGGCTACAGCGCAAGTAAAACTCACAAATGAAAACTTCATGGCAAAAGCACCAGCAGAGGTGGTTGTTGAAATCAAAGCACGCCTGGTAAAGACCCAAGAAGATATTGATCGCATTACATCTGCTCTAAAATCTTTGCCACAACAATGACAAGTGCCGAAGACCAAGCAAGACTAAAAGCCATCGAGGTAGCGCTGGAAACTCGTTGGCCAGAAACCGCTATTGAGCCAACTCTAGAAAGAATCGCAGCGCTTGTAGATATTTTAGGTTCACCGCAACTTTCATATCCAACAATTCATATTGCGGGTACAAATGGGAAAACCTCGACTGCCCGAATGATCGATTCCTTGCTTTTCAATATCGGTATGCGGACGGGACGTTATACAAGCCCCCACCTTGAAAGTTTTTTAGAGCGAATTTCAATTAATGGGCTACCCATTGATTCTAAGGATTTCATCTTTGCTTACAACGACATAGCTCTGTATTTAGATTTGATGGATAAGAAATTTGAAACTCCGATTTCTTATTTTGAAGCGATGACAGCGCTGGCATTTGTGGCATTTGCTGAATTTCCAGTTGATATCGGCGTTATTGAAGCTGGAATGGGTGGGGAATGGGATGCAACGAATGTTGTTGAGGCAGTTGTTTCAGTGATCACTCCTATTGGTTTTGATCACATGGCATACCTCGGGAATACCTTGACTGAAATAGCTAGAACTAAAAGTGGAATCATTAAAGAGGGTTCAAACGTTGTGTTGGCCCAACAGCAACCAGATGTAGCTACTGAGCTCATGCGGCGGGTTGCCCAAGTCGGTGCAAATGTGGCACGCGAAGGGGTTGAGTTCTCACTCACTTCACGAAACGTTGCCGTCGGAGGACAGCTACTTACCGTTAAAGGACTCGGTGGAGTGTATGAAGATATTTTCCTGCCGCTTCACGGAAAACATCAAGGAGAGAATGCTGCTACTGCGCTGGTAGCGGTCGAAAGTTTCTTTGGTGGCCAGGAGTTAGATCAAGAAGCGGTTCGCACAGGATTTGCCCAAGTTGCTTCACCTGGAAGATGCGAAGTCGTCCATCGAGATCCAACAATTATTCTCGATGCGGCACATAACCCGCATGGAGCCAAAGCGCTTGCCCAGACCCTTGAAAATGAATTTACTTTCGATGAGATTATTGGCGTTGTTGGTGTTTTTGCAGATAAAGAGGTCGAGGAGATTTTGAGAGAGCTCGAGCCAATAGTGAATACACTGATTGTTACTGAGAGCATTTCCCCAAGGGCGCTTCCTGTTGAAGATTTGGCCAGAATCGCCATGAAGATATTTGAACCCGATCGAGTAATTATTGAACCGCGCCTGCAGAAAGCAATAACCTCTGCTATTTCCGCTGCAAAGAGCGCGGAGAATAATGAGTCTGTTGGAATTGTTATTACCGGATCTGTTACAACAGTGGGTCAAAGCCGAGCAATTATCAAGGGGATAGAAAACGAATGAAAATTTTAGGAGCTTCAGTACTGGCTATGGAAAGTTTAGTGATGGGATTTGCGCTCTTGCTTGCCGGCAAGAGTCATAGTTCATCGGTAATAGTTTTTGGTGGAGTGATTGCAGTTTTATTTATGGCTCTTGCTGGGACTCTCCGGAGAAAGTGGGCTTGGATTGTAGGTTCGGTTTTACAGATAGTTTTAATTGCATATGGCTTTTTCGTTACCCCAATGTTTTTTCTCGGAGCCCTCTTCGGAGGCCTTTGGATTGCGGCCATAGTGGTGGGAAGAAAGGGTGAGGCCGCGCGTGCCTCCCTGCTCAAAGACGGAGTTTCGAAGCCCCAATAGAACGATTACACTCTGGGGGTGAGCATGGAGAGAACCCTGGTATTAATCAAGCCCGACGGCGTACGTCGTTCCCTTGTTGGTGAAGTTATTTCACGTATTGAATCAAAGGGATATTCCATTGTTGGAGTGCGAATGATGAATGCGGATCGTTCAATTCTTGAACACCATTATGCAGAACATCAAGGGAAACCTTTTTACGAACCACTTCTTGAATTTATGTCTTCTGGTCCGATAGTTGCATTAATCGCAGAGGGCAATCGAGTTATTGAAGGCTTTAGATCACTAGCAGGTGCAACTGATCCAACTGTTGCAGCTCCCGGAACTATTCGTGGCGATCTTGCCCGTGATCAAGGAACCAAAGTTGTACAAAATATCGTTCATGGATCGGACTCAGTTGAGTCAGCAACGCGGGAGATAGCAATCTTCTTTCCGGAGGGAATGTAATGAGTAACAGAATGTCCTTTATTGGTCGCGATATGGCCGTTGACCTCGGTACTGCTAACACGCTTGTTTATGTGCGTGGACGTGGAATTGTTCTTAACGAGCCAAGTGTTGTCGCTGTAAACCAAGATACTGGTGGCATTCTCGCTGTTGGTCTTGAAGCAAAGAAAATGATTGGCCGCACCCCCGGAAACATTGTCGCTATCCGCCCACTTAAAGATGGTGTTATCGCAGACTTTGATACGACAGAGCGTATGTTGCGTTACTTTATTCAAAAGGTGCATCGTCGTCGTTATTTAGCAAAGCCACGCATCGTTGTTTGTGTACCTTCCGGTATTACCGGTGTCGAGCAACGTGCAGTTAAAGATGCCGGATATGCGGCGGGAGCTCGAAAGGTTTACATCATTGAAGAGCCAATGGCTGCAGCAATTGGTGCTGGACTTCCTATCCATGAACCAACCGGAAACATGGTTGTTGATATTGGTGGAGGAACAACTGAAGTTGCAGTGATTTCGCTAGGTGGAATCGTGACTTCTCTTTCAATCCGCGTAGGTGGAGACGAGCTCGACCAATCCATTATTAACTGGGTTAAGCGTGAGTTCTCACTCTTATTGGGAGAGCGCACTGCTGAAGAAATCAAAATGGCGATTGGTTCTGCTTATCCAATTCAAGGCGAGCCAGATGCTGAAATTCGCGGTCGCGATCTTGCTACCGGACTTCCAAAAACAATTGTTGTATCTGCTGCAGAAATTCGCAAAGCAATTGAAGAGCCAGTTAATGCAATTATCAATGCCGTAAAGAGCACTCTTGATAAAACTCCACCAGAGCTTGCAAGTGATCTTATGGACCGCGGAATTGTACTTACAGGTGGAGGCGCTCTCTTGCGTGGACTTGATGAGCGCTTGCGTCGCGAAACAGGAATGCCTATTCACATTGCAGACCGTCCACTAGATGCAGTCGTTGAAGGATCTGGCAAATGCATCGAAGAGTTTGAGGCTTTAGAGAAGGTCTTGATCTCCGAACCTCGCCGATAGGCTTCTTCAATGCGAAACGGCGGCGACAATAGAAGTCGTCTGTTACTCGTGATTTTAATTGTTACATCACTATTTCTTATTACGCTCGACCTTCGCGGTGTTGCTGTTATGCAAGGGGCTCGAAACGGCGCACAAACTATTCTTTCCCCATTCCAGCGTGGCGCAAGTTTTGTTTTCACGCCAGTTGGAAACTTCTTTTCCGATATTGCACACCTTGGCCGAACCCGCTCGCAACTTAAGTCACTTGAAGATGAGAATGCAAAACTGCGAGAGCGCATCCTTACTCGCAAGAGCATTGATGTAGAAGTTGGCCAATTGAAAACAGTGCTCAATCTTGCGGGCAAAGCAAGTTACAAGGTTGTTAATGCGCGCGTGATTTCTCAAGGTTCGAGCGCTTCATTTACGCAGACCATAATTATTGATGCCGGCGCGAATATGAAAATCACTCGTGACATGACTGTTATTTCAGGAGATGGTCTCGTTGGCGTGGTGAAGGATGTGTATCCAAATACTTCTCTAGTGATGCTGGCTTCTGATCCTTCTTTTCGAGTTGGAGTTCGAATTGCTGACACTGCTCAAATCGGAATACTTTCTGGGCAAGGAACAAGCCATGCAGTCCTTCAGCTTTTGGACAGCCAAAGCAGCGTTAAAGTCGGAGACGTTTTATTGGCGCGCGGAAGCCAAGGCGACAAACCGTTTGTTCCTGGAGTGCCAGTCGGGCAAGTTACCTATGTTGCAGATTCGGCTGGAGCAGTTTCAGCAACTGCTGAAGTTCGATATTTTGCACATCTGAGTTCATTACGAGTTGTTGCTGTCGTTGTCAAAGCTCCTGCTGAAGATCCTCGTGACGCTCTGGTGCCACCAAAACCTTTCCCAACGCCGACTCCGACTGTAACGATTTATGTAACACCGTCGGCGTCTCCAAGTCCTAGTACTAAAAAGTAAAGTTGCATGCTTACTCGTCGCCTGTTTCTTAGCTCTTCAATCTTCCTTATTCTCTTCGTTTTGCAAGAAAGTTTGTTCAATCAAGTGAGATTGCCACTCGGGGGATTTTCACTCTTCTTAATATTTACCATGTGTTGGGCATCGCTCAGTACTCCCGAAGTTGGTGCAATAACAGGATTTGGCGCAGGACTATTGCTCGATTTAGCTCCATCAAACGATGGGCCAATAGGTCAATGGACACTTGTCTTGATTGTTATTGGATACGGAATTGCATTCCTTCGATATGGAGATGACAGCTTACGAGGAAGTCCTTTTAGCCTGGTGGTTCTGGTTGCAGTTGGGGTAGTAGTAACCCTTGGTGTCTATCTTGCAACAGGCGTGCTACTGGGGCTCGACATTGGTACTGGGTTTCAATTAACGAAGATTGTCATTGGAAACGGAATCTGGACCCTAGTAGTAGCGCCATTCTTATTACCTCTCATCTCGTATTTGCACAGATCTATTTTTGAAACACGTGAAACGCTATGAACCAAAGATCTCGTCTGAGTTTAATTGTTGTTCAGGTTTTTATTCTTTCACTGATGTTTGCCTTGCTCGGGCGCTTATTTTATTTACAAGTAGGAGCCGGTCCGAAGTATCGAGACGCTGCCCTAAGTATTCAAAGTCGCGACATCGTAAATCCAGCTACAAGAGGCATGATTGTTGACTCATCTGGTGTTCCTCTAGCACTCAACAGAGTTGGTCTAGCAGTCACCGTCGATAGAAGTGTTATCGATGCTCAGAGCGATAAAGGTGGCGCGGTACTTAGTCGAACTGCAAAGCTATTGGGGTTGAGTTATTCAGATGTATACCGTCGCACTCGCTTATGTGGTGAATTAGCAAAAGGTAATCAACTCGGTTGCTGGACTGGTACTCGCTACCAGCCAATTCCGATTACAAAGGATGCAGACCCATCTAGAGCTTTGGCAATTGTTGAAAGAGCAGACTTATTTCCAGGAATTGATGCCATGCCGGTTGCGGTTCGCAACTATCCGGGCATTGGTGGTGTCAATGCTGCACATGAATTGGGTTACGTTGGACCCCTTACGGAATCAGATTTATCTGGCGTCAATGGAAATAAATATTATCGAAGCGAATCCATCGGTAAAGCCGGACTTGAATATCAGTACGACGCATACCTGCGTGGCAAACCAGGGATTCGTACTGTCATCGTTGATCGAAAAGAAGCAGTTACTCGAGAATCTAAAAACACAAAATCCATACCTGGAGACCACGTTGTTACAAGCTTAGATGTTCGCCTTCAAGCCTCTGCGGAGAGCGCTTTGGCGGACGCAGTTATGCGCGCACGAAGCATTGGATATCGTGGAGATGCAGGTGCTGCAGTTGTTATGGATGTAAAAACTGGACGAATTCTGGCAATGGCTTCATATCCAACCTATGACCCAAACATTTGGGAAAAGGGTTTAACAGTGAAGCAAGCTAAAGATATGTTTAGTGAATCAACTGGTGTGCCCGCGCTATCTCGCGTTTTACAAGGCTTGTATGCACCGGCATCAACATTCAAATCAGTTTCTTTGGTTGCTGCAGCAAATGCTGGCTATGACTTACGCGCTACCTATTCTTGCCCCGCACAAGTTACCGTCGGAGATCGAGATTTTCAGAATTTCGAGAGTAAAGCCCAAGGAAGATTGACGATGAAAAAAGCAATCGCAATCTCTTGTGACACTATTTGGTATCAAATTGCCTACGACGAGTGGGTACGAGATGGCGGACTCTCGCCAAAGAAAAACGCTCATGATTACTTCTTTTCCGCGGCTCGAGGGTTTCAAATCGCTCAAAAAACGGGCATAGATTTACCATCGGAATCAAGCGGGCGTTTAGCGGATCGACAGTGGCGTAAAGATTGGTATGTTCAAAATAAGGATTATTTCTGTAACTACCAAGCAAGGGCAAAGAAGAACCAATTAACACCATTCTTAATCGCACTTGCAAAAGAAAATTGCATTGATGGAGACAAGATTCGAGGGGGAGATGCAGTGAACTTCTCAATCGGTCAAGGAGACACGGTTATCACTCCTCTCAAGTTAACGCAGATGTACGCGGCCATAGCCAATGGCGGCAAGATTTGGCAACCAACTATTGCCCAAGCTATTGTCAAAACTAACGGAACGATTATTGAGAAGTTGAAGCCGAATGTTATCGGCAACCTTCCTGCTACTTCGGCAACGCTTTCATTTTTGCGTGAGGCGCTACGAGAAGTTGTTATCAGCGGAACCGCTGCAGGAGTTTTTAGTGGCTTCCCAGTGGCAGTTAGCGGAAAAACTGGTACTGCTGAAGTTTTCGGGTTGAATCTCAACGGAACAAAAAAAGATAACACGTCATGGTTTGCTTCATTTGCCCCAAGTGATAAACCGAGATATGCCGTAGTGATGATGGTAAGTCAGGGTGGATTTGGAGCGTCGACAAGTGCTGTTGGAGTTCGAAAGATTTACCAAACTCTTTTTGGTGTTGTGGGCTCTAAAGTTGATCCAACTAAAGCACTATTTCCAAAGGGACCTCCGACAACTTTGCCTAGAATTTCGGCAACGACGAAAGTGAAGAAGTAATGAGTTTCAGACATTTCACGGGCCGTCGCCACAAAGTTCGCCGAGCCGTGATGGAAGGCTTTGACCCGATACTTACAATTGCAGTAGCAATTCTTCTTGTTATAGGCACGCTTTTGGTTTATGCGGCAACGCGCAGTTGGTATGGATCTTTGGGACTAGATCCGCAGTACTACTTAAAGCGCCATATATTTAATATCTTGATTGGTGGAGCTTTAGCCTTTGGTACCACATTGATTGATTACCGCCTACTTCGTGCCTATACGCCAATTGTGTGGGGCGTAGGCGTTATCGGGCTGATAGCAGTTCTTATTCCTGGTATTGGCAGAGAAATTAATGGTGCGCGCGGTTGGATTTCGCTACCAGGTGGATTCCAAGTGCAACCAGCTGAGCTAGCAAAAATTTCCATCATCATCGGGCTCTCCATGTTGCTGTCGGAGCGGCTACACGATGGCGATCAACCAAGTTCAAAGGATGTGTTGCAAGGTTTAGCAATTGCTGCACTTCCCATTGCATTGATTTTGGTTCAACCCGATATGGGAACTGTCATGATCATTAGCGCATCTGTGGTCACAATTATCGCCGTGTCAGGTGCGCCATCTCGCTGGGTTGTAGGTCTATTAGTCATTGCACTCTTAGGTGGCTTCACTGCAGTGAAGGTTGGCGCAATTAATGATTACCAACTCAAGAGGTTGCAATCTTTTGTCGATCCCACTGCTGATCCACAAAGCAGCGGGTATCAATTACGACAATCTCGAATAACTGTTGGCTCTGGTGGTTTGATCGGTAAAGGACTCTTTAACGGCCCTCAAACCAATGGCAGATTTGTTCCGGAACAGCAGACAGATTTTATTTTTACAGTTGCAGGCGAGGAACTTGGCTTCTTAGGAAGTGGTGCAATTTTACTTCTCTTCCTCATTATTTTGATTCGAGCATTTAGAATTGCGCGAAGATCTCAAGATTCATTTGGGCGATTGGTATGTACAGGAGTTATCGCGTGGTTTGCATTCCAGGCTTTTGAAAATATCGGCATGACTATGGGTCTAATGCCCATGACTGGAGTTCCATTGCCATTTATGTCTTATGGTGGTTCGAGTATGTTCGCTAATTTGATTGGTATCGGCCTATTGCAGAATGTCCACGCTCGCCAGAGGGGCTAAATAGCGCCACTTTGGGTTTTCACCCCTCTATCTGCCATACTGAGGCCAACGTCCAGCGCGGCTCGCGATTTCTTCGCGATAAATGCCTAGCGCGGACACACAGAATTGCTCGTTTTCGAGCCAGAGCGCGTTTTTTACAGAACGCATAGAGGATTTGGTGCCATGGCTATTGAGCCAAAGTCGCCGCGCAAGCGTGCGGTGAAAAAAGTTACGAAAGCTCCCGTTGACCCTGCAGTGCAGACAAGCGATGACGCGGAGAAAAAACCTTCAACAAAAAAGAAGAGCGCTGCTGCGATTCCGGTTCCCATGTTCCAAGCGGCAACAACTGATACCAAGCCAGCCAAAGCCGTTCGCGGAAAAGCTGTTGCTAAAAGTGTTGAACCTGCAAAGGCTGAATCCGAGCCTTCGACAGATGGTGATTCAACAGATTCTCGTGGGCGCCGTCGCCGTCGAGGTGGTCGCGGGCGTCATCGTTCTGGCGATATACAAGGAGCGACAAGTACAGAGGTTTCTACTGGCATCGAATCAGAAGAAGATGGTTCAAAAGGTGCAACACATCGCCGACGCCGCCGCCGATCAGCATCAGATGGCGTAACTCCTGGCGAGACAATTGAAGAAGATGGCGTCATCACTGTAGTCAAAGTCCGTGAAAGTCGCCCTGTTCGCGAAGTCCGTGAAAGACCTCGTAAAGAATCGCGTTCACCTGTTCGCAGAAGTCGAGAAAATCGCAGCGAATATCGTGAGCCTTACCGCAAGCGCGGAACCATTATTACTGAAGGTGAATTCCTGGCACGTCGCGAAAACGTTGACCGCGAGATGTTGGTGCGCCAAATCGGTGATCGCACCCAGATCGCCGTCATTGAAGACAAGGTCATGGTTGAGCACTACGTCAATCGTCACAGCAATATTTCTTACGTAGGAAACGTGTACTTAGGACGAGTGCAGAACGTACTTCCAAGCATGGAAGCAGCATTCGTTGATATTGGAAAAGGCAGAAATGCTGTTCTATATGCAGCCGAAGTTAATTGGGATGCTGCAGGAATATCTGATTCGCAACCACGCAAAATTGAGATGGTTTTAAAAACAGGGCAACCTGTATTAGTACAAGTAACTAAGGATCCAATAGGTCAAAAAGGTGCACGACTAACTAGTCAGATTTCACTTCCAGGTCGATATTTAGTTTATGTTCCAGGCGGGGGAATGAGCGGTATTAGTCGCAGACTTCCGGAGCCAGAACGTGCTCGCCTTAAAGCAGTACTAAAGCCAATTGTTCCTGAAGAAGCTGGCGTCATTGTCCGCACTGCCGCAGAAGGTGCAAGCGATGTTGAAATTGAAGGCGATGTTGCTCGACTTAAAGCGCAGTGGGATGACATTGTTCAGAAATCAGAGAACCCAAATTTCCACGCACCAGCACTTCTTTATGCAGAACCTGATCTGGCAGTGCGAGTTATTCGTGATATCTTCAACGAAGATTTCCGCAAGCTAACAATTCAAGGAAGCCAAGCCTGGGAAGAAATTCACGGTTATTTGAGTTTCATCGCACCAGAACTCACATCAAAGATTGAAAAGTGGACTGGGCTCGGCGACTTATTTGCTGACTATCGAGTTGATGAGCAATTGTCTAAAGCGTTCGATCGCAAAGTGTATTTACCATCTGGTGGCTCGCTCGTTATTGATCGTACAGAAGCCATGGTTGTAATTGACGTTAATACAGGAAAATTCATCGGTAAAGGTGGCAACTTAGAAGAAACCGTTACCAAGAATAACTTGGAAGCAGCAGAAGAAATAGCTCGGCAATTGCGTCTTCGCGATCTTGGTGGCATTGTCGTTATTGACTTTATTGACATGATCTTGGAATCCAACCGCGAGCAAGTTTTACGTCGCTTAGTTGAATGTCTCGGTCGCGATCGCACTAAACATCAAGTGGCTGAAGTAACCTCGCTTGGATTAGTCCAAATGACTCGCAAGCGAATCGGACAAGGACTCATTGAGGCGTTCTCAACAACATGCGATAGTTGCGCGGGCCGCGGAATTCATATTCATACAGAACCGGTGAAGGTAAAACCAACACCTGTATTTGTTGAAAATGATTCACAAAATTCTCACGATGACATGGAAAATGCGCGCGAGGATCGAGAAGATAAGAATCAGAGTGACATGGATTCCGATGTTGACTCGACTACTGAATCAGAACAGACTTCCACAGAGGTTGTCATTGAGAGCAGTACGGAGCCCACAAAGGGTCGAAAGCGCCGTCGGGCGGTCAGTACAGGGGTCGTAACCCCTGGTGCTTGAGGGGCTCAAACTCTCAGTTTGACCCAGGCACCCCTCATTGCCTACCCTTAGCCTTCGATTAGTGGTCGCTTTTACCGCTGACTGCAATAGCACTGCAATAGAACTGGAGCACCAACGTGTACGCAATTGTGAAAGCTGGCGGGCGCCAAGAGAAGGTCGCCGTCGGAGACACGCTCACCGTCGATCGTATCGATGGGGCTGCTGGTTCAACCATTACTTTTTCCGCTGTTCTTGTCGTTGACGGAGCAAGCGTTACTACCGATCCAAAAGTTCTTTCAGGCGTAAAAGTAACTGCCGAAGTTCTTGATGAAACGAAGGGCAAGAAGATTCATATCTTGCGCTACAAGAACAAGACCGGTTACCGCCGTCGTCAAGGTTTTCGCTCACAAAATACTCGCGTAAAAATTACTGCCATCAACGGCGTCAAGTAAAACCAAACTTCAAGGAGTTGAGAAATGGCAAGTAAAAAAGGTGTCTCCTCGACACGAAACGGTCGCGATTCCAATGCGCAGTACCTCGGAATCAAGCGCTTCGGCGGTCAAGTAGTCAACAGCGGCGAGATTTTAGTTCGCCAACGCGGAACTCACTTTCACCCAGGTGCCAATGTTGGTCGCGGCAAAGATGACACACTATTTGCTCTCGCTGCAGGTGCAGTTGAATTCGGTCGCGCTCGCGGACGTCGCGTAGTTAATGTGGTTCCGGTCGGGTAATTCGGTTCTCATAAAAGAGCGGGCCGTTAATGCGGACCCGCTTTTTTTATTCCATTCTTAGGTTTGCACGAACGCTAGTTAACTAGAAGGGCAAGGTGATTACATGACTACATTCGTAGATCGCGTCACTCTCTTTGCCTCTGCCGGAAAAGGCGGCGACGGTTGTGTTTCCGTAAAGCGTGAAAAATTCAAACCACTGGGTGGACCAGATGGAGGCAATGGTGGTCGTGGTGGAGACATCACGTTAGTTGTCGATCAAAATGTCACAACACTTCTTGATTACCATCATTCGCCACACCGAAAAGCAACATCAGGTCGTGCCGGATATGGCGATCGTAAAGATGGTCCGTCAGGTGAAGATCTCATTCTCACAGTTCCTAATGGCACTGTTGTTTACGATGCTGACGGAAATCAACTCGCAGATTTAGTTGGTAACGGCACTATTTTCATTGCTGCTCAAGGTGGTTTTGGAGGACTTGGAAACTTAGCTCTTTCATCATCAAAGCGTCGTGCTCCAGGTTTTGCTCTCCTTGGAGAACCAGGTGAAGAACGCACACTAATTTTGGAGCTAAAAAGTGTTGCTGACATTGCACTCGTTGGCTATCCAAGTGCTGGAAAATCTTCGCTCATTGCTGCAATTTCTGCTGCTCGTCCCAAGATTGCTGATTACCCATTT
>CAEZWS010000018.1_pt1 | contig 18294 bp, 20 predicted proteins | sample 7265061 | NCBI WGS metagenome assembly CAEZWS01 (sample SAMEA6813888, study PRJEB35770) | freshwater metagenome | biome: Freshwater; feature: Freshwater reservoir; material: water | place: Czech Republic | collected 2015-11-04 | depth 0.5m m | reverse complement strand
GTTGTGATTTTCACAGTGGTGAGATTACAGGCAAAGTAATTGGGGCCCACACCCGAAGGTGCGAGCCCCAATTAAGGTTGCGCTTGTGGTTAGTACTTCAACTCAGTTGGACGGAAATCCAAATCTGGGTTTAAGCCCACACCTTCGGCAATGTTCTTAGCGATTAATGCATCACTTGGAATATTGCCAGAGTTTGCTGCGTAGTAGAGCAATTTGGCGAAAGCCATTGTTTGCGCAGCGGAGAAGGCTTGGTGGCCTACTCCAGAATTGGCTCCAAGTCCTGTAAGAACTGGGAGACCAGCATCTGTGTACTTGGTATATGTCTCAGGTGTCATTGCATAAAGTGCCAATGTGTTCCATTTTGGCTTCAACTTCTTAGCTGCAAGAATTTGAGCTCCAGTTTTGGCACTTGCCAAAGCATCTTCGTACTTGCTTTGGTTAGCATCAAATACTGCACGCTTTGCATCTACATAGGCAACAGATTGTCCTGGCCATACCAAGCGATCCGCTTCGTTATGAAGCAAAATTGTTGGTTTGGTGGATGTGTAGTTGACTTTATCAAGAGCTTTTATGCCAGCCATTGCTGTAGCTTCACCGGTAATGCGTGGTGCCATCTTGAGCATCAACAACATTGCACCAATTGCTTCATCACCAGATAGTCCTAAGTTGTAGCGACCTGAATCTGCTTCATCAAGCAAAGAGGTGTAGTCAGTTTTTGTATTGTCGTAGAACTTTCCACCGACAACTTCTGATACGGCTTGACCGGCAAGAATTCCGGTGGCTGCAGCATCAAGAGTGTTTTCTAGAATTGCTACTGTTGCGTTAATACTCTGTTCTGGAACCAAAGCTGAAGTTGTGATTCCATCCATATGTTGACTCTTGGTTGGCATGCCAGCAAGAAGACCCATCAACAACAGAGCAGAACGTTGTGGAATTCCGCCTCCCTTGAGCGCTGCAGGGTATTCAAGTCCTGGCGCACCTAAGTTCTTTGACCAAGCAGTTAAGAGCGCGCCAACTTTGGCAAGTTCGCCCAAAGCAGCCATGTGTCCAGCTACGCCTTTGCCACCAAGTGCATCGCATCCTTTAATTGTTGGATCAAAGAAAACGCTCATGATGAAAAAGAGGTCGCAACCAGATTGCAATTGACGACCAATATTGGTTGCAACAGGTGTTGCTAAACCAACTGCATTCGTTAACTCTGGATACTTCTCGGCGAACATATTGACAACTGGCGCACCACCTGAAGAGCCCCAGATAACTGACTTAGTGGCATTTGGATATTTCGCTTTAGTTGTATCAACGAGTTCTTTAAGCATTGCAACACCTTCGGCTGTGTTCCAACCATGAAGACCGCCAGTGGATCGATCGTAGGCAGCAACACCGTAACCCAGATTGAGCATCTCATTTGTGGAGTCACTCTTTGTAATTTGATTGCCGAGGGTTATTTCTTCAACACCCTTCGGTGGTGTGTAACCAGGATATGGATATGAGGGACGGAATCCGTGGTTCCAGTAAAAGACTGTTCCTTTGAAGTTCGAAGGGATTTTAATTGCATAGGCTGCACCATTACTGAGGACTCCACCGCAAGTTTCAATCCCTGCTTTGGTTCCGCATACTGGCGCTGCGCTTGCACTTGGAATCGCCAAAATCGTTCCGCTGACAATGAGCGCTGTTGCGCCAACCATCGCTACGACCTTACGCATTGATAAAGACTTCACGTTAGGCACCCTTCGGTAGTGCATCCACAGGCATTGCTGGACGCTTGTATGTAGAAACTGTTACTGGACCTGATCCTGAATCTGTGGTGTAAACGACGCGATCCGTACCTACTGGCTTCAAGACAGTAGATGCGTCGTATGCGCCAACCCAGAATCCTGTGTAAGCCTCATGTGTTGCCTTGGAATATCCAAGTGGCACAAGTGCTGCGCTACTCAACGATGATCCCTTTGTTTCTAGGTAAGAAACCAAAGCTTTGCGAGTGAGGTTCTTTCCCACTCCAAATAAAGCCTCTGTAGTGAGATAAGCAGCGTTCATACCTTGCAAAACGTTGTTATCCCAAGCCTTTGAAGGGCCCTTGTTGAAATCATCATTGATTTTTTTGAATGCAGTGACAAATTCATCGGAAGAATCTCCAGCAGCTGGAGCATGAGATGCTGAAATAACACCAGTCAACATTGCAGCGCTCGTTGCGAATGGGACTCCACCAGCATAAAGAAGACCTTGGATTGTTGTTGCATCGGCCCCTACGCTAATAATTGCCCACTTCTTAGGGGCATAACCAATTTTCGCAGCTGTACTGATCGCGACGGCACTTGCCGAGGAGACCGCGGCAATAATGACAACTTCAACGCCTGCAGCTTTCAGTTGTGACATTTGGCTAACAAGACCAAGAGAGCCCTGTGTTCCTGCAATGAATGTCGCAGCAGTTTCTTTAGGCGTGAATTTCAGACCTGCTGTTGCAAATCCTGCAACAGCATTTCGGCCGAAGTCATCGGTTTGGTAGAGAATTCCGATTTTCTTGTCGCCGTACGTTTCCTTGAGGTACTTTCCAAGAATTTTTGCTTCGACAACATATGTTCCGAGGCCACCGAATGTATTTGGATACTTCTTTGGGTCTGTGTAGAACCCGCTGTATCCGCTGTTCACGAAAATGTCAGGAATTCCACGACGATTAATATCTTTGATAACTGAGATATGTGTCTGAGTTCCGATGCTTCCAACAAAGGCAAATACCTTTTTTTGGTTGATTAATTTAGAAGCGGTTGAAACGGTAAGCCCGGCTTTGTAAGCATCATCTTCAACTTCAAGACGAATCATGCGACCATTGACTCCACCTTTGGAGTTGACGTAATCAAAGTAGGCGCGCATTGCGTCATCCACTTTGTTATAACCTGGGCTAGCTGGACCACTTTGTGGCAACTGCATTCCCAGAACAATTTCTGTGTCGGTAACACCTGGATCACTTGCTGCGTTAGCTGGCAGTGATGAAAGCGCGAGCGCTCCTACTGCCAAACCCGCAACAAGGGTCAGGAACCCTGGCTTGCTCAGAGATGGATGGAATTTCACTACATTCACTCTTTCCTTGAACGAGATAGCGCCATGCCTCAAAGGCTGGCGATAGCTGGGTCGGAGGCGACCCACGTAAATGGAAAGTTAGCAGAGGGTGTACAGGAAAGGAACGATGAAATGGTGACAAAAGCGTTGTAGAAGAGGCGCCACCTCATTATTTATGGGTTATCTCTATTGAAAGCGAGCCAAAAAGGGGGTCTAACCGACGGCTAACGATTCCAGTCGAGAATAAAAGTCTTACTTATTTTTGTGAGGATGGAGAGCATGTGCTATCCCCCCCGGATTAAGGATCACAGTTAAGAGGAGTAATACGCCCCCGATTAAACCAGGTAAGTAATTGCCTATCTGCTCAGATAGAGCCAACGGCCTCGTAGCCCACTCGATGAGATCAGGTAAGAAAACAACGAGCGCGCTACCAATGAGGGCTCCAGCAATGCTACGCAGTCCCCCCAATATTGCACCCGTTAATAATAATAAAGAAAGCGAAATTGGGTAAACGCTGGGACCGACAATTCCACGCAATCCGTACAGTGCCCCAGATAATCCTGCAAAACCTGAACTTACAACAAATGTAAAAATTTTATTGTTGGAAACATTTATTCCCATCAATGAAGCAGCGCTCTCGTGATCTCGAATAGCTCGCCACATGCGACCAGTTCGTGAAGACAAAATATTTGCAGTTGCAAGAAGAGCTAGGCACGTGAGCGGAACTGTTGCATATAGTTGCCATTGTTCATAACCGATCTCACCAAATGCCGATACTAACCAGGCAGGTGGATTTCCAAAATCAACATTGAGGCCGACATCTCCTCCAAGGACTGACTCAAAACGGATAGCAAGTGAGGGCAAGGCAAGGGCCAATACAAGTGTTGTTCCGGCAAGGTATGGACCAGTTAATCGCGCAGCTGCAAATCCAAGGAGTAGTCCGGCAAGTGCGCTAACAATTATTGCCATGACAAGTGCAAACCAGATAGAAAGTCCGAGGTTTAGAATAGTTAGCGCACTTGCATACCCGCCTACCGCCATGAGCGCACCTTGGCCAAGTGAAATTTGACCTGATGTTCCTGTTAATAAAGTTACAGAAAGAACTCCAATAAATAGCATCGAAACAACTGCAAGTTGACCTTGGTTATAAGGATCAAGAATTGCCCCCAATGCAATTATCGCAACTGTGAAAATGAGAGCGATTGCGAGATTGCGTATCCCCGTTCTCTTATATTTAAACATTGCGCACCCGCTTGCTTCCAAACAACCCGCCAGGTTTAACTATGAGAACAACTAGTAGGAAGATTAAGAGAGCCAGGAACACATCATCAGGAGCGTCGTACACATTCACTACCGCTATGAGTAGGCCAAGGATGAATCCGCCGACAACACTTCCTGGCAAACTCTCAAGGCCACCGACAACGGCTGCGGTAAATCCAACGATGAGAATTAGATCTAAAGTATTAGGCGACAAATTTGCAGAAGGTGTAATAAGCAATCCTGCTAGTGAGGAGGCGACGCCAGATATCGCCCAGCTGAGTGTTCGAACACGACCAATTCGGATTCCACTTAATCTCGCCACTTCTGGGTTGAGTGCAGTGGCTCTCATCGCTAATCCCATACCTGTTTTTGTAAAGAAGAGCGTGGTTGCTGCAAGAGTGAACAGAACAACAATGATTATGAATAAATCAAAATTGGTGAAGGGGGCAGTTTTCCCAAATGCTTTGACTGCAACATCGCTCACTGGTGATGGGAATCCGCGCTCTTCTGCTGCCCAGAGAATTCCAGCAAGGGATTGCAAAATTCCTAAAATTCCGAGTGAGGCGATTACTGGCACAGTGGCACGCATGGATTCGCTCGCCAAAATTCCTGAATGACTTCGTTTAGTAAGTGGTCTCATCACGGCAACATCTACCAACGCACCTAATAGCGCTCCGGCTATTAATGCAGTTGCAAATGCAAACCAGTAACCATGCCCTGAAATAATCAAGCTCGATGCGATGTACGTTGAGAACATTGCCTGGCCCATTTGCGCAAAATTCACGATGCCAGCACCGCGCCAGACAAGAACTAGCCCCATTGCAACAAGGGCAAAAACCGCGCCTCTTGTGGTGCCTAAGAATAATGTTGTCAGCGCTGTATCCATCAGTACCCCAAATACGCTGAACGTAGCGCTGAGTCAGCTCGCATAAGCGAAGCAGGTTGATCGGCAACAACTGATCCAAGGGATAATAAAACTCCATGATCTGCAACGGCTAATGCAGTGTTTGCATTCTGTTCAACCAATAGAACGCTCAACCCAGTTGAAATGCAGAGTTGCTTTATGGTCGCAATTATTTGTTCCACTACTAACGGTGCTAAACCAAGTGAAGGCTCATCTAATAAAAGAAGTGAAGGTCTGGAAACAAGAGCTCTACTAATAGCCAGCATCTGACGCTCTCCACCTGAAAGAGTTCCTGCAAGTTGGTTTCTTCTCTCTTCTAACCTTGGAAAAAGGGCATACATTTCGGAAATAGCCACTCTTACATCTTGCTTATGTGCTCGTCGACGAAAAAGTGCACCCATCTCAATGTTTTCTGCGACAGTGAGTGAGGCAATGACAGCATGCCCTTCTGGTACATGGGCTACGCCAAGTCGAACAATTGCTTCAGGGGTTTTGTTTAAAAGTGAGTGACCTTGCCAAGTAATTGATCCACTTGTTGCTGGTTCAAGTCCAGAAATCACGCGAAGTAGCGTGCTCTTTCCAGCACCATTTGCCCCAATAACTGTTGTGATCTTTCCAGCATCTGCAGTAAATGAAATATCACGAATAGCAAGGACGGGACCATACGAAGCAATCAAATTGCGAATCTCTAACATTCTATTTACCTCCTAGAGAAGAGGTTCCAGAATCATTTGAAGCGCCTAAATATGCCGAGATCACTTCTGGATTCAATTTAACTTCGCCAAATGTTCCGCTAGAAATAACCTTGCCAAAATTGAGAACGTAGACTCTGTCCGATATCTTGCTTACAAAGTCCACGTGATGCTCGACAACCAACACTGCACATTTACTTTTAATTTGCTTAATTAACGTTGCTAATTTCTCTATATCGTCATGCCCAAGGCCAGCGGCAGGTTCGTCTAAGAGCAAGAGCGCTGGCTCAAGGACGAGTGCTCGCGCCAAAGCCACCCGTTTTGAATCTGGGTATGTGAGCTGGTCTGGAAACTTATCCGCAAAAGTATGTGCCCCTGTCCATGCAAGGGCCTGCATCCCGCGTTCTCTAAGACGAGCTTCATCGCGAGATGAAAGTCCTGCAATGTCACGAAAGAAGTGAGAACTTCTGTGACGATCTGCGCCCATCATGACATTTTCCAAAACAGTAAGACCAGCGAAGAGCCCCACTCCTTGAAGCGTGCGAGCTATGGCGAGTTTTGAAAGTTGATGAGGCTCGGGCCAAGAAATTTTCTCCCCGTGCAGGGCAATTGTTCCTTGTGATGGTTTCACCAAACCTGAAATTGCGTTAAATAAAGTTGTCTTACCAGCTCCATTTGGTCCGATTAAACCAACTACTTCATTTGCATTAACCTGAAGGAATACGTCCGATAGCGCGTTAAGCCCACCAAAATTTACAGAAAGATTGGAGACTGACAGCAGAGAGTTTTCTTTCATTCTCCTGCCCTTCGTCTTCGCACGTTAAGAACGTACTTTACTTCGCGGAATTTGTGTAAATCTTAGGCACTCTTGGACCAATTCTTGTCACAATTTCATAATTAATACTTGAACTTGCCTTTCCCCAATCATCAGCCGTAAATTCACCGAGAGTTCCTGGCCCAAAAACTATTACCCAATCTCCGGCGACTGCCGTCGAATCTGCACCGAGGTCTACAACAAATTGATCCATAGAGACACGACCAATAATGGGTGCACGACGGCCTTGGCTAAAGACACCAGCCAATTGCGCCGAACGTGGAATGCCATCGGCATAGCCCATTGCGATCACAGCCAAGGTGGTGTCGGATTTTGTTACCGCTGTTGCCCCATATCCGACAGGAGTCCCAGATAAAACTTTCTTGACCAAATGAATTTTCGCTCGCAGCGTCATCGAAGGTAATAGCCCTAAATCTTTTGAACTTCCCATATGTTCGACATCTGGAGATAGGCCGTACATTGCAATTCCGGTGCGAACCAAATCAAAGTGTGAAGATGCATCTGCGATTGTTGCGGCAGAATTTGATAGATGATGCAAGGTTGGTTCGATTCCGATTCGATTGAGATCGTCAGACATTTCGAAAAATCTCTTCAATTGTTTTGCGTTCTGAGGTTCACCTGGTTCATCAGCGCGAGCAAAATGCGAAAACAAACCAACAATCTCTACGTCTTCCCTATTTTCGGAAAGCAATTCTAGAAAAGCATCCCATTCATCTAAGAATCCACCTCGAGTCATTCCCGTGTCTACTTCGATATGTATGCGTGCCTTCTTCGCAAGCTGTTTTGAAGCAGCGACAATTTCTTGAAAAATCTCTATTGACGCTACCCCGAGATCGATATCGAATGTAATCGCATTGAGAAAATCAGATCCAGGCGGCACAAGCCAAGAAAGTATTGGTGCCTGGATTCCGGATTGCCTCAATGAAATCGCTTCTTCGAGCAACGCCACTCCAAGCCATTGTGCTCCGGCATCTATGCATACCTTTGCGACAGGAATCAAACCATGACCATATGCATCAGCCTTTACTACAGCCATAATCGGGGTACCGGCGCTTTTCTTAAGCATGGCAACATTATGCGCAATTGCATCTAAATTTATTTCGGCTTGCGCTCTATTTGTCATTTAACGTTCCACAATAACTATTGCTGATGCGATTCCCGCATCATGTGAAATGGAAAGGTGCACATGTGCACCATCTATGAGGTCGGCTATTTCTCCTCGAAATATGAAGGCTGGTTTACCTGACTCCAAGTTAATCACTTCTGCATCCAGCCATGACAAACCTTTTCCGGCATCAAGAGCTTTGGCTAACGCTTCTTTCGCGGCAAAACGGCCCGCTTGTGAAGAAATGGATAAAAGTCTTTCAGAGACAGTAAAGATTCTCTCAGCTAGCAACGGCGTGCGTTCTATCGATTGCGCAAAACGATCAATATCAACGACATCGATTCCAATTCCTTCGATCATGGTCACATACTAAGTCAAGAACGTTGGCTTGCAGAAGGGACAAATCTATCTACCGCGATTACGAGTACCAATAGCGCTCCTCCAATGAAGAGCCCGCCCAATAAATCTGAGAGCCAATGTGTATTTCTAAATAAAGACACTATGCAGACTGAGAATGAAATTAAGCCCACGCCAGCACTTGCAAGTCGACCCTGGTAGCGATCAACGTGGGCGTATCTGTAAATGAGGTACGCCAAGATTCCCCAAGTAAGAAGTGCATTCGAGGCATGACCACTTGGGTAGGAAAGTCCACCCGCGTAAATTAAATCGATATTGAGGCGGGGTTTCGTTCTGCCAATACCCAATTTTGCAATTCCAACAACAAGGTTAAGAGCAAGGAGTGATAGAACGGCCAAATTCATAGGACGCCAAGTTTTAAATTTCATTGAAATATAAAGTGCCGAGAGTAGGAGAATTGTGGCAGTTAAACCGCGAAGACCTAAATTATCAACTCTGCGGAAAACGGAATCTATCCACGGAGTGAAATTATGACGATGGGCATTTGCGATTCGAGCATCAAGATCAATTAATGGTCCGTTGACCATGACTTGATTTGTAACAATGAGAAATCCAATGATGAGAAGAGCACTCCAGCGAAGAGCGCGATTCATTTGTCCTCTGCGCGAAACATCCGCTCTTTGCACTTATTCGACCGTAACTGATTTAGCCAAGTTGCGTGGTTGATCAACATCATTGCCACGCGCGATGGCCATCTCATAGGCGAAAACCTGCAATGGCACCGTTGCAAGCACCGCCTGCAAAAGTGCAGGTGCACCTGGAATTCTAATAACATGATCAGCGCCATCGACAGTAATGTCCTCTTGAGCGATAACAATAACTTTGGCACCACGCGCTTTCACTTCTTGGATATTACTTAACATCTTTTCATCCAGTGAATACTCGTGTCCGAATGGCAAGATTGCGATTACCGGAGTGCCATCTTCAATCAGTGCGATTGGGCCATGCTTGAGCTCGCCGCCGGCAAAACCTTCTGCATGCATATATGCCAATTCTTTTAATTTAAGCGCGCCTTCTAATGCAACAGGAAATCCAATATGACGTCCGAGAAATAAGACTGAGGTTGATTGGGAGAAACTACGCGTAAGTTCTCGAAGTGGTTCTACGGTTTCAAGTATTTGTTCTACTTTCGCGGGAAGTTCATCCATTTCATCAAAAATCTTCCTGACATCATCGCCGCTCATTACGCCTCGAGCTTGAGCTAAATACAAACCAATCACATACACGGCGATTAGTTGGGTAAGAAATGCTTTTGTCGAAGCCACTGCAATTTCAGGACCTGCATGTGTGTAGAGAACTGCATCAGATTCGCGGGGAATCGTTGAACTATTTGTGTTACAAACAGCGAGCACTCGTGCACCTTGTGCTTTGGCATAACGCAATGCCATCAAGGTATCCATAGTTTCGCCAGATTGAGAGATGGCAATAACGAGAGTTTGCCCATCGATGATCGGATCTCTGTAACGAAATTCGCTCGCCAACTCAACTTCTACCGGAATCTTCGCCCATTTTTCAATCGCATATTTAGCAACTAGGCCAGCGTGATAGGCGGTTCCACAAGCTAATACAACTATCTTCTTAAGATTCCTTATTTCATCCTTGGTTAAACGCAGTTCATCGAGAACTATTTGATTCTTTGGTCCGAGGCGACCTAGCAACGTGTCAGCAATTGCCTTAGGTTGTTCAAATATTTCCTTAAGCATGAAATGAGTAAAGCCACCTTTTTCTGCAGCTTTTGAATCCCAGGTAATTTCATATTCCTTTATTGCGATTTCGCGACCTTTTAAGTCGGTGATTGAAACTGAGTTGGGAGTAATAGTTACAACCTCATCTTGCCCAAGTGCAACCGCGCGCTTTGTGTATTCGATAAAGGCGGAAACATCTGATGCTAGGAAGTTTTCTCCATCACCAAGACCAACCACGAGAGGTGAATTTCTGCGAACTCCAACAATGACCTCGGGTTTGTCGCTATGAATTGCAAGAAGCGTAAAAGATCCTCTTAATAGGGTTACCGCTTCACGCATTGCAGAAGCGAGATCTCCTTTGTGGGTTTTGCGAAGCTCACTGAGCAAATGCGCTACCGATTCTGTGTCAGTCTCAGAATCAAATGTGTGTCCTCGAGATTCAAGATCAGCTCGTAGCTCTGCGTAATTCTCAATAATTCCATTATGAATTACTGCAAGTTTTCCTTCATTGTCGCAATGAGGATGGGCATTTCGATCACTTGGCCCGCCATGCGTGGCCCAACGCGTGTGACCAATTCCGCTATGTGCATCTGGAATTGTTCCATCTAGCGAGTTTTCAAGATTAACTAATTTACCGGCTCGCTTTTCAACAAATAATTTATTCGCAGTTCCGAGAGCGATACCTGCAGAGTCATAACCGCGATACTCAAGTCGACGCAAACCTTCAATGAGGTGTTCGATTGCAGATTGTCGTCCCGTGTAACCGACAATTCCACACACGATTTACCCCAATTCCTGAGTTACTACCAGAGCTAGTTTATTTGCAACCGCTAAGGCCACGCTATCACTTGAGGCTTCTACCATCACTCTAACTAAAGCTTCTGTCCCTGATGCCCGCAATAAAACTCTACCCGTATCGCCTAACTCTTCTTCGGCCAAGGCAACTGCGGTGGCAACGGCTTTGGATGTGCCTAATTTTTCTTTGGATACATTTTTAACATTTATTAAGACTTGAGGAAAGCGCATCATGACCGCGGCGAGCTCTTGAATACTCTTTCCTGATTGCTTCATCTCTTGTAATAGATGCAGCGCAGTTAAGGTGCCATCACCTGTGTTCGCAAAATCTTTCAAAATGACGTGTCCTGATTGCTCGCCACCAAGATTCAAACCATCCTGAATCATTTTTTCCAATACATATCGGTCGCCTACTGCAGTCTTTAGAACGCTAATTCCGTTTTGCTCCATCGCTTTCACAAAACCCAAATTACTCATAACTGTACCGACAACTGTTTTTGACTTGAGTTTCTTGGAATTGTTTAGCGCAATGGCCAAAATTGCCAGGATTTGATCTCCATCAACATCAGCGCCAGTTGAATCAATAACTAAAGAGCGGTCAGCATCGCCATCGAGTGCGATTCCAATATCTGCTTCATTTTTCACTACATGAGCGCGTAGGGAATCTAAATGAGTAGAACCGCAATTCTCATTAATATTCCATCCATCTGGTTGATCTGAAACTGAAATGACTTCGGCGCCAGCTCGACGTAGAACTTCTGGGGCTACATGTGAGGCCGCACCATTTGCACAATCGATCACAACTTTAATTCCTGAAAGTTTAAGATTTATTGTTGAGAGAAGATGAGAAATATACGTTTCTTTAGCGCTCTCATTATTGATGATTCGCCCAACATCTCGTCCAATTGGTCTCTGCCATGGTTCTTGTAGGCGCGCTTCAATTGCTGCTTCAAGTGCATCATCTAATTTGTCGCCGCCTCGTGCAAATAATTTTATTCCGTTATCTGGCATCGGATTGTGAGATGCACTGATCATTACTCCGAGGTCTGCCCCACTTTGAGCAACCAGGAAAGCGATTGCTGGAGTTGGTAATACACCTACGCGATACACATCAACACCAGCGCTGGTTAAGCCAGCAACTACTGCGGATTCTAAAAACTCACCCGAGGCACGAGAATCTCTGCCAATGATTGCGCGAGGACGTGTTTTTGTAGACCCAAGGGCTTCTATCAAGATATGAGCTGAGGCAACTCCAACGGCTAAAGCGAGTTCTGCTGTGAGTTCGCTGTTGGCTAAACCACGAATACCATCGGTGCCAAAAAGCGCCATGTTCGCCGGTTAAATATCGCGGATGTGAATTAACGCTTGCTGTATTGCGAGCGCTTACGAGCTTTCTTCAAGCCGTACTTCTTGCGCTCAATAACACGAGCATCGCGAGTAAGGAATCCAGCTTTCTTTAGCGCTGGACGATTAGCTTCTTCATCAATTTCATTGAGTGCACGTGCAACGCCCAAGCGAAGTGCACCAGCTTGGCCAGAAACTCCGCCACCATCGATGCGAGCAAATACGTCGTAACCATTTTCTGCACCAACAGTGCGGAATGGCTCAGAAACTAATTGTTGGTGAACTTTGTTTGGAAAGTACGCAGCAAGTTCTTTGCCGTTTACAACCCAACGACCTGTACCAGGGACGAGACGAACACGAGCGACTGCTTCTTTGCGACGACCGGTACCGCCACCTGGTGCTTTGATCGCAGGGCGGTTAGTAGCTGGCGCAGGAGTTGATGAAGAGTAAGAAGTTGGAACTTCAGTCTCATCAAGTTCGGTCACTACAGTGTTGTCAGACATCATTGGTTTTTATCCTCTATTTAACGATTACTTAAGAATTTGGGAAACTTGTTCGAACACATATGGTGTTGGTGCTTGTGCAGCATGTGGGTGTTCTGGGCCTGCATACACCTTTAACTTTGTTGCCATTGCACGACCAAGAGTATTCTTCGGCAACATTCCCTTAATAGCTTTCTCAACTGCACGAGTTGGGTACTTGACCATAAGATCGCCGTACACCGTTGAAGTTAAGCCACCTGGGAAACCAGAGTGTTGGTGAGCATATTTTTGTGTGCTCTTTGAACCAGAAAGTGCAATCTTCTCTGCATTGATAATGATGACGAAGTCACCCATATCCATGTGAGGCGCGAAAGTTGGTTTGTGTTTTCCGCGAAGTAAAACTGCAGCATGAGTAGCAACGCGACCCAATACAACATCTTGCGCGTCGATGACATGCCACTTTCGCACTACATCTCCAGGCTTTGGGCTATATGTACGCACGCTCTTACCCTCGCTTCTACTGATTGCTTTTTGCTACGCGCCCTTGTGGCGCAGAAGGGTAAGGGTACCTTTGTTGCGCCCAATGGGTCAAAACAGCCTATTTCCTTGCTCAGGACCCACGCTTAGGGGCTACTTCTAGATCAGGCTTTTACTCCTCGTCTCCGCGACGGCGAAGAGTGGACTCAATCCTTGCCAGCAATTGATCAGCCGGAGGATAGTCAACGCTCTTGAGCGTTAATCCACGAGCAGGAAAAACCATGCCGTCAGAGATTCGCTCAGCATTTGTGAGAACTGCGGTGATCCACGATGGTGCAAATCTTCCCTCCCCTACGCAGGCCACTGCACCAACCAAATTACGAACCATTGAATAACAAAATGCATCGGCAACCACATGAGCTACTAAAACGCCTTCTTCGTTGCGAATCCAATCGAACCTTTCGAGATTGCGAATCGTCGTAGAACTTTCACGAAACTTACAGAATGCAAAAAAATCGTGCTCCCCCAAGAGAAGACGACTTGCCTCGTTCATGAGATCTAAGTCCAAGGTCCGATACCAGGGTGCAACATCCAATCGCATCAAAGGTGGCACTACTTGATTGCCATCCAAAATCTTGTACATGTAATGCCGGCGAAGTGCCGAAAAGCGAGCATGAAATCCAGGCTCTGCAAGAACCACGCTATTTATTCGAATATCCACATTAAGAATTCTATTTAATTTAAAGACTAAATCTTCAAGCTTAAGATCCTCTGGTACGTCCACATGAATTACTTGGCCGAGAGCGTGAACACCTGCATCGGTACGACCCGCGACAACGCTGTCGATCTTTACTTGCGAAATAGTACTGAGTGCGCTTTCCACTTCTTCTTGAATCGTGATTCGATCTGGTTGCTTACCCCAACCAAAATATCGCGTTCCGTCATAGGCAAGCTCTATCCGTAAACGACGAAACCCACTCTCGGCAAAGAGAGTGGGTTCAGTCATGGACGCTTATTGTGAGTTGTTACTCAGCGGCTTTCTTCGAAGCAGATTTTTTGGCTACAGCTTTTTTAGCTGGAGCTTTCTTTTCTTTTGCTTCTGCCTTAGCAGGAGCCTTCTTAGTAGCCGCTTTCTTTACTGCCTTTTCGGCTTCAGCAACTGTTGCTGCTTTTGCTGGAGTTCCATCGGTTAGTACTTCGATGACCGCCATTGGAGCGTTGTCACCTTTACGAGGACCGATTTTTGTAATTCTTGTATAGCCACCGTTGCGTGTTTCAAAGCGAGGACCGATCTCAGTAAAAAGAGTATGCACAACGCTCTTATTTGAAATGGTGGTCATCACTTGACGACGTGAAGCGAGATCGCCCTTCTTTGCAAAAGTTATCAATTTTTCTGCAAGGGGACGCAAGCGCTTAGCTTTTGCCTCAGTCGTTGTGATCTTGCCGTGCTCGAAAAGTTGCTCGGCGAGAGTTCCTAGAAGTAAGCGCTCGTGTGAAGGGCCACTGCCCAGACGAGGACCTTTACTTGGTTTTGGCATTTTTTATCTCCTAGGCCTGCTCTGAATCAACGAATTCGTCGTCGACATTGGCGTCGTAATTGTGATGTTGCGTTGGATCAAAGCCAGCAGGTGAATCCTTCAGGGACATTCCCATGGAGATTAACTTTGCCTTAACTTCATCAATTGATTTCGAACCAAAGTTACGAATATCAAGTAAGTCAGCTTCGCTTCGTCCTACGAGTTCTCCGACTGTGTGAATGCCTTCGCGCTTCAAGCAGTTGTATGAACGAACTGTGAGATCGAGATCTTCGATGGGAAGAGCTAAATCAGCAGCGAGTGCAGAATCAACAGCGGAAGGCCCCATCTCAATGCCTTCAGCATCATGATTGAGTTCGCGTGCAAGTCCGAAGAGCTCTACAAGAGTTTTTCCAGCTGATGCAACAGCATCGCGTGGCTTCATGCATGGCTTGGTTTCGACATCTACGACTAAGCGATCGAAGTCGGTACGTTGTCCAACACGAGTTGCCTCAACTTTGTAGGTAACTTTCAACACGGGTGAGTAAATAGAGTCAACAGGAATGCGACCGATAGGTGCTCCAGAAACTTTATTCTGCACTGCGGTGACATAGCCACGACCGCGCTCAACAGTTAGCTCAATCTCAAGATTGGCTTTTTCGTTAAGTGTTGCAATGTGCAATGAAGGATTGTGAACGTCAACGCCAGCAGATGCTGCGATATCGGCTCCAGTTACTGTTCCTGCGCCACTTTTGCGAATATAGACAGTGGTTTCTTCATCGTTGTCAGATGAGAAGACCAAGTTCTTGATGTTCAAGACAATGTCAGTCAAATCCTCAGTAACGCCTTCAAGAATGGTGAATTCATGAAGAGCGCCTTCAACTTTAATGCTCGTAACTGCAGCCCCTGGAATTGAGGAAAGCAGAGTACGGCGCATACTGTTGCCGAGGGTGTATCCAAAACCTGGCTCTAGCGGTTCAATGATGAACCGTGAACGGTTTTCACTAACTGGTTCTTCAACGAGGGTGGGACGTTGTGCAATTAGCACTATTGCTCCTCCATATGTCAGGGAGATCCACTATTTGATCTCCATCTTTTCTATTCAGTTCTAGGTAGTACTTGTACTGCAAATCCAAAAATTATCTGGAGTAGAACTCAACGATGAGCTGGTCTTGAACTTGAGTATCAATGACTGCACGAGCAGGAGTTCCGTGGATAAGGATGCGCATTTGAGCACCCACCACTTCCATCCACGCAGGTACTGTCTTTTCACCAAGTTCAGCGCTTGCGACGATGAACGGTGTGAGATCAAGTGACTTAGGAAGCACATCGATGATGTCCATTGGAGTGACGCGGAAAGAAGGGATATTTACTTTCTTTCCATTCACAGTGAAGTGTCCGTGGCGAACCAACTGGCGCGCCATGTCGCGACTCTTTGCAAAGCCTGCACGGAAAATCACGTTATCGAGACGAGTCTCCAAAAGTACGAGCAAGTTCTCGCCAGTCTTACCTTGGCGACGATTAGCTTCTTCGTAATATCCACGGAATTGCTTTTCCAATACGCCATAAATACGTGCGCACTTTTGCTTTTCGCGCATCTGAAGTAGGTACTCGGATTCCTTTGCACGCCCACGGCCGTGTTGCCCTGGTGGATAAGGACGAGATTCGATTGGACACTTTGGACCATCGCACTTAGAGCCCTTAAGGAAGAGCTTTACTTTTTCGCGACGGCAACGCTTGCAGTCTGCTCCGGTATAACGAGCCATTTATTGTCTTCCTTCCTTAAACTCGACGTGGTTTGGTTGGGCGGCAGCCGTTGTGTGGAGCTGGAGTGACATCAGAGATGGCACCAACTTCTAGACCGGCTGCTTGCAATGAACGAATTGCTGTTTCGCGTCCAGATCCTGGACCCTTAACAAAAACATCAACTTTCTTAAGACCGTGCTCTTGCGCACGACGAGCGGCAGCTTCTGCAGCTAGTTGTGCAGCGAAAGGAGTGGACTTACGTGAGCCCTTGTATCCCACTTGGCCAGATGATGACCATGAGATAACAGCGCCAGTTGGGTCGGTGATGGAGATGATGGTGTTGTTGAAGGTGCTCTTAATGTGCGCCTGTCCAACAGCAACGTTCTTCTTCTCCTTCTTGCGAAGTTTTACTTTTCCTTTTGGTGCAGCTTTTGTAGTTGCTGCAGCTGGTTTTGCTTTAGGAGCGGCCATTACTTAGTCACCATTTTCTTACCGGCAATTGCTTTACGAGGACCCTTACGAGTACGAGCGTTTGTATGTGTGCGCTGACCACGTACAGGAAGTCCCTTGCGGTGACGAATACCTTGGTAGCTTTGAATTTCGACTTTACGTCGAATATCGGCGGCGACTTCACGTCGCAAATCGCCTTCAATTTTGAAGTTAGCTTCAATGAACTCACGGAGTTTTGCTAACTCTGGCTCTTGAAGATCTTTAACGCGTGTATCTGGACTAATGCCAGTTGCCGCGAGAGTTTTTTGAGAACGGGTCATACCCATTCCGAAGATATAGGTGAGTGCGACCTCAACACGCTTTTCGCGCGGTAGATCGACACCAACAAGACGTGCCATGTAACCAACCATTCATTAATCCGATAGGTCCTCCGCAACGCTCCCCATCAATTGATGGGCCTTGGCCTACCGGTCCAAGGGTCTGCGCGATTTATCTTTCGATATCTCGAACAGTTGCGCCACGCGTAACACTTTCCTTAAGTCACCTTTCGATAACTTAAGTTTTTCCTTTTTAGCCCTGACGTTGCTTATGTCGGAGGTTGTCGCAGATAACCATGACGCGACCCTTGCGACGAATAACTTTGCACTTTTCGCAAATCTTCTTCACGCTTGGCTTAACTTTCATGAGCTGCCCTCCTTCGTTTACTACATCTAAAATTATTTACGAACAATTAATTCTTAAAAGAATTACTTGTAACGGTAAACAATCCGACCTCGGGTGAGATCGTATGGACTCAACTCCACGATGACACGATCGGCTGGAAGGATACGGATGTAGTTCTTCCGCATCTTCCCGCTGATGTGAGCGAGAATTTTGTGCCCGTTCGTTAACTCCACGCGAAACATCGCGTTAGGTAGCGCTTCAGCAACAGTGCCTTCAATTTCGATAGCACCATCTTTCTTGGCCAAGCGATACCTTCTTTTCTGTGCATGTGGAATTGACGTAAAGCGAAAGGTGATTCTAAAGCCAGGCGGGGGTATAAGGGAAATCGCCTAAGAGTTCAATGGGCTTACAAGGGTGTAGTTCCTGCCACACCCGTGTAAAAGCTCGAAAAGTGGGCAAATTAAGCGAGAAGTTCAGATATTTGGATGCCTAACGCCCCAAGCCGTGCTTTGCCTCCATCAAGGGCTGTAAGCACAAATGGTTTCCCATCAGGGGCAATGCAGTACGAATTCTCAAAGTGGGAACCTCTGGATTTGTCGTTTGAAACAACAGTCCAATCATCGGAGAGAACTCTTGTTTTATGTGTTCCACGCGTGATCATCGGTTCAATTGCTAATACGAATCCAGGCGTAATTTCTGGACCCAATCCTTTTTTACCAAAGTTTAAAACATGCGGTTCTTGATGCATCTCGGTTCCGATGCCGTGCCCGCCATATTCTTGAAGAATTCCATACTTGCCTTGAGATTTTATATATTCTTCAATCGCATGACCGATATCGGTCAATTTCCCACCACTACGACCGGCAGCAAT
>CAEZWS010000014.1_pt1 | contig 21681 bp, 20 predicted proteins | sample 7265061 | NCBI WGS metagenome assembly CAEZWS01 (sample SAMEA6813888, study PRJEB35770) | freshwater metagenome | biome: Freshwater; feature: Freshwater reservoir; material: water | place: Czech Republic | collected 2015-11-04 | depth 0.5m m | reverse complement strand
CATCAATAATCATTGCGCCAGCCTACAAGCAATAAAGATGAGTGACTTCGACTAACCTAGCCACCGTGCTCGCCTTCATTCCCGGGTTTTTAACTGGGTTATCCCTCATCGTCGCTATCGGCGCACAGAACGCATTTGTAATAAGACAAGGTTTGGCACGCCAACATGTCTTGCTTGTTGTAGGCATATGCACTCTTTCAGATATTTCACTCATTGCCATAGGCGCAGGAGGTCTAGGAAAAATTGTTCAGTCGAACGCCTCTTTCTTTGAAGTCATTCGATGGTTTGGCGTTGTCTATCTAACGTGGTTTGGACTCAAAACACTTCGTTCTGTTTTTAAGAAAGAAGTTCTTACAACAAAAGAGTATTCCTCTGTATCAATAGGGAAAATCGTTCGGACAACCTTGGCGCTCACTTGGCTCAACCCCCATGTTTATCTAGATACGGTGATCTTGTTGGGAACCGTTTCTAACCAATTCAAAGACAATCGTTGGATTTTCTCTGCTGGCGCAATGCTGGCAAGCGCACTCTGGTTTGCAGCAATTGGTTTTGGCGCACAATCTGCGGCACGGTTTATGTCTCGGCCAATATTTTGGAAGATCCTCGATGGAGTAATTGCAGCAATCATGTTCTCTATAGCAATTCTCTTAGCCTTTTATAATTTCTAATACTCGTTTGGCCCCTTGCCTTCAAATATCTTTGGAGCAGATTTCACAATTCGCGCCTCCATTGTTTTCTCTTGTTTTGCTGAGGAGAAGTGAAGAACATATGCTCGTTTGCGACCTGGGGTGAGATCTTTGAAGGCTGTTGCAAGACCTGGAATCTTTTTTAACTTTGCTTGAATATCTTTTGGAATCACTAAATCAGCAGGCTTTTTGAATTCAACTTTCAAACCCGCCTCTTCAATTGCAATCGCCTGAGCGATATAAGCCTTAAGTACCTTTTTCAATGTACGAATCTCTGCAAGGCTTGTGAATCGGACCTGGCGACTAGATTGAACATTTTCGGTTTGTTGAATGAGAATCCGCTCTGGGTCTTTCATGAGTGCACCTTTAAAGAAGGCTATAGCGCAGTAATGTTTAAAACCATGGATCAAAATGACGTTGCCATTGTTAAGCGTGTAGCAAGGATGGCCCCACTTTAAATCCTCTGTTAGGCCCGATGCCAAAGCAATTTTTCTAAGCTCGGTAAATTCTTCCCGCCACTGAGTGGCTTTACTTAAGTAGATATCTACTTTGCGGTTCACGCGAGTAAGTCTACTCAATAACTATCTTCTAATTGACTTGAATTCAAGGAACTTATCTGACACTACTAGCCAAATTAGCGCAGGAACCTGAAGTCATTGCAGCAATTGGATTATGTGACTTTGACGATCTTGCTGAATTCCGACACCTAAAGCCGTGGATCTGTGCATTCGTTGTAAAACCAAACTTGCTCGAACTATTCATGTCATGAAAAAAAAGCTTCTGACATCAATGAAATGTTTCACTTATAAGCCAAAGAATAGGAAAGGGCCCCGATATCTCGAGGCCCTCCCATGCACAGCTATTGCAATTCTTCAGACCATTACCAATAGATCGAATTGCACTAACTAAGACTGTGGTGGAGGCGACGGGGTTCGAACCCGCTCCTGCCGCTTGGTAAACGTTTGTGCTACCAATTACACCACGTCCCCATCACGAGGAGGAAGTTATGGCCTTGTGAAACATCTTGTTCCTGCAATAGCCATTTAGTGTGCAAAGAAATGAATTGTTTATAAACAAGAAGGACCCGAATAATTTCGGGTCCTTCTTCGCTACCAAGCGACAGTAAAACAATTATGTCACACATTTGCGAACCCAAGAAGGGAAAAGCAAAAAGAACTTGGTTTTCACCAAGTCCTAATTACTACCAAACAAGCGACTCTAATTATGGCACAAAACAAAATCTATTGCACAAAAGCAAAAAGGACTTGGTTTTCACCAAGTCCTAATTACTACCAAACCGTCGTAGTGGAATTATGGCACATTAATGAAGTTACTCGCAGTAACTAAATGTGAAGAAGAGTCGCCCTATAAGCCGGATCCTGTCCTCTTGCGAGGGATCACCATCCATCTAGTTACGTAATTGCTTACGTAATCAAGCGACCTACCCGATAGCTCGAACGAGCAGTTCTCAAACGCTATCTGTCTGGTCTTGCTCCAAGTGGGGTTTACCTAGCCATATACGTTGCCGTAAATGCTGGTGGTCTCTTACACCACCGTTTCACCCTTACACATTATTTCTAATGTGCGGTCTATTTTCTGTGGCACTCATCCCGCGGATTTCTCCGGGTGGGCGTTACCCACCACCTTGCTCTGTGGAGTCCGGACTTTCCTCGGTGTACAAGTACAACGCGGTGATCCGGGCGACTCTTCATTGCAAAGGGTACGGCACTAATAGATAGGAAGGAAACCCTCGCTCCCCTACGATGAGAGTTATGAAAGAGGCGCAGTTACCGCATGATCCAAACTGGACCAGAGCGCACACTCTTTTTGGTCAAGCTCGCGGAAATTGCGATGTCGCCGTAATTGGCGTTCCAGCCCATGAAACTTCTATTTCAAAAACTTCGGCTCATTTAACTCCTGGTGCTATTCGACAAGCGCTGACTCGCTATTCAACGTATTCAATATCTCGCAACATCGATTTACGAGACATCACGATGTGCGACCTCGGAGATATCGAATCACCTGACAATTCAGAAGGCGAAGCTCGTGTGGCACAGGCAGTTTCGGACCTGCGCAGTAAACATAAATTATTAATTGCTCTCGGTGGTGATAATTCAATAACATATTCTGTAGCACGCGGAATGTGGCCAGATTTGAACAAAGTCGGATTGATTACTTTAGATGCACATCATGATTTACGTGATGGAATTTCAAACGGTTCACCAGTATGGCGTTTAATGCAAAGCGGAATGCCTGGGGCAAATATCGTGCAGATTGGTATTAATGACTTTGCAAATAGCCGCGAATATTCAGAGCGTGCGAAAAGTGCCGGCATCACAGTTATTACTCGTGAAGCCTTGCGCACGCAATCAATAGCCGATGCCGTTTCGCAAGCTCTAGCAATTGCAGGAGCGGGCGGGCGCGAAATTTATGTAGACCTTGATGTGGATGTATGTGATCGCTCGGTTGTGCCAGCATGCCCAGCTTCAATGCCAGGTGGAATTAGCGCTGATGAACTAAGACAAGCTGCATTTTTACTTGGAGCTGATTCGAGAGTGCGCGGACTTGATATCACTGAAATTGATGCATCACTTGATGCGCCAGATCAACGCACTGTTCGTTTAGCTGCGCTACTTGTTTTAGAGGCATCTTGCGGAGTTGCACAGCGTAAGAAATAGCGCAGGTCTTTAATGACCTCAATCAACGCAGATCTTTAATGACCTCGCGAGCAGCCGTTACAACGTTACCTGACTGCACCAAGGTAACTGCTGCTTCAAGTTCTGGAGATAAGAAACGATCTGGACCTACTCCAGGTACAACAGTGCGTAGAACTTTTACAACACTTGCAGTTGCGGGGGATGGCTTGAGTTCTTTGCGAAATTCAATGGCCCGTGCAGAAGTAACAAGTTCTATTGCAAGAATGCGAGATAAATTCTCGACAACTTTGCGCAACTTACGCGCGGCACTCCACCCCATAGAAACATGGTCTTCTTGCATGGCAGAACTTGGTATCGAATCAACGCTTGCAGGCGTTGCTAGACGCTTGTTCTCACTCACTAATCCAGCTTGTGTGTATTGGGCGATCATCAAGCCAGAATCAACGCCTGGGTCTTGCGCCAAAAATGGTGGCAGACCAGATGATCGATTTTGATCGAGCATACGATCTGTTCTGCGCTCTGACATTGACCCGAGATCTGCTGCAGCAATCGCAAGAAAATCTAGAACATAACCAACAGGTGCGCCGTGGAAATTACCATTTGATTCAACCCGACCATCTGGCATAACAACAGGATTATCAATACTGCTTTCAAGCTCGCGTTGTGCAATCGTTGAAGCGTAGGCAACAGTGTCACGAACGGCACCTGCAACTTGTGGCGCACAGCGAAGCGAGTAAGCATCTTGCACTCGTGAATCATTTTCCAGGTGTGATGCAACAATTCCCGAACCTTTAAGCATTGCAAATATGTTGGCAGCACTTACTGCTTGACCTATCTGTGGACGCAAAGGTGCGTGAAGATCTGGAGCAAAAACTCTGTCAGTACCTAACAAGCCTTCGATGCTCATTGATGCCGTAATGTCTGCAACAGTGCAGAGCGCTTCTAAATCTGCACACGCCATAATCAACATACCCAACATGCCATCGGTGCCATTGATGAGAGCAAGGCCCTCTTTGGCTTCTAATTCAACGGGAGTAATCCCTGCAGATTTCATTGCAGTAAGGGAGGCAACTAATTTGCCACTGTTGTCGTGAACGTTACCTTCACCCATCATTGCAAGTGCACAGTGTGAAAGCGGCGCTAAGTCACCACTGCAACCAAGGGACCCAAACTCAGGAACAACAGGAGTGATATTTGCATTGAGGAAATCGGCATACGTTTGTGCAACAACAACTCGTACACCCGTGCGTCCTGAAGTCATCGTGCGAAGACGCAAGAACATCAAGGCACGTACTACTTCATTTTCAACCGCCGGGCCAACGCCTGCGGCATGTGAGCGAATGAGAGATTTTTGCAATTGTGTACGATCTTTTACATCAATGTGCCGATTAGCCAGTGCTCCAAAGCCAGTTGAAACTCCATAAACAGGAACTCCCCCGGATGCATACTCCTCAATGTATTTTCGAGAAGCGTTCATGGCAACAATTGCTTCAGGTGTAATAACTACTTTTGCTCCGTGACGAGCAACAGCTATGACATCAGAAAAACTAACTCCGCTAACGCCGAGATTAATGCTCTTACTTGATTCGACTGCCATGGCGCCATACCTCATCTATTAAGGAAACTCCTGGGCGATATGCCAAGTGAATGTAGGAAGGTGAACTCAAAATCGAAAAATCAGCGCTTGCGCCTTTCGATAAGTGCCCAATATCGGTGCGACGCAATGCTTGCGCTCCGCCTCGTGTTGCAGACCAAATGGCTTGTTCAGGTGAGAAATGCATATCGCGCACAGCAACTGCAATAACAAATGGGATATTTGTTGTGTAAGAACTTCCTGGGTTGCAATCTGATGCAAGTGCAACACTTACCCCAGCTTCAAATAAGCGGCGTGCATCTGGGTAGGCAGACCGTGTGGAAAATTCTGCAGAAGGCAACAAGGTTGCAACGGTATTAGAGCCTGCAAGAGCGCTCACATCGGCATCAGAGATATGGCTGACATGATCAACAGATGCTGCATCCAGCTCGACGCCAATTTGGATTCCTTCACCGGGTTCTAATTGGTTGGCATGTAAACGCGGGAGCAACCCTTTTGCCATACCAGCCTTCAAGATTGTGCGTGCTTGGTCTGCAGTAAATGCGCCTTTGTCGCAAAAAACATCGATCCACTTTGCATGTGGCAAAACGGCATCAAGCATGGGTCCACACACTAAATCAACGTAATCTTGCGGGGAATCCTTGAACTCTTTTGGAACTACATGTGCGCCAAGAAATGTAGTTTCTGAGGTTACTTGTTGAGCAATTGCAAGTGAGCGGGCTTCATCCTCAACTGTTAAGCCATATCCGGATTTACATTCAATTGTTGTTGTCCCTGAAGTAACGGCTTCAGCAACTAAACGTCGTGCACTATTTAATAGGTCGCCATTGGAAGCTTTCCGGGTTAGTTCAACTGTGTAGTTGATCCCGCCTGCTTGATATTTCTCGCCCTGCATGCGAGCGCGGAATTCTGCGCTCCTATCCCCTGCAAAAACTAAATGTGTATGGCTATCAACAAATCCAGGTATGACACAACGTCCTACAGCATCGACTGTGTTTTTAACATCTTTTCGCGGAGCGTCAGTAGATGAGCCAACCCAGGTGATGATTTCGTTTTCGACCACGATTGCAGCGTTTGCGATAAGTCCAAGCGGTGTTCCATCATGTTGTGGGTCATTAGTAACAAGTAAGCCAATATTGTCGATCAGCATAGGTGTCATTCTTCGGTGTCCAACATTGGAACGTGTACGTGCTTTTCACGCGCAGTGTTTGTTGCAATCTCATAACCTGCATCAACGTGGCGAATAACGCCCATACCCGGGTCATTAGTGAGTACTCGTTCTAGCTTTTGTGCAGCCAATTTTGTTCCATCTGCAACGCTTACTTGACCAGCATGGATTGAGCGACCAATTCCAACTCCACCACCATGGTGAATAGAAACCCATGAAGCACCAGATGCAATATTGATCATTGCATTGAGCAAAGGCCAGTCTGCAATTGCATCGGACCCATCTTTCATAGCCTCTGTCTCACGGTATGGAGATGCAACTGATCCACAATCAAGATGATCTCGCCCAATCACAATCGGAGCAGAAACTTCACCGCGCGCAACTAAATCATTGAAAGCAAGCCCTGCTTTGTCACGCTCTCCGTAACCCAACCAACAAATACGTGCAGGCAAGCCTTGAAAGGCAACTTTCTCTTGAGCCATCGTGATCCATCGTTGTAAACCTTCATTTTCTGGAAAGAGATCGAGCACCGCTTTATCTGTGCGGTAAATATCTTTGGGGTCTCCCGAAAGTGCTACCCAACGAAATGGTCCTTTGCCTTCGCAAAAGAGTGGGCGAATATAGGCAGGGACAAAACCTGGGAATGCAAAAGCGCGCTTGTACCCACCTTGTCTGGCTTCATCGCGAATCGAATTTCCGTAATCAAATACCTCGGCGCCCTTATCCATAAAGCCAACCATTGCTTCAACATGTGTGGCCATGGCTTCACGAGACTTTTTGGTGAAATCTTCAGGGTCTTCTTTTGCTAAACGGGCGGCGTCGTTAAAGTCAACTCCGATTGGGACATAGGAAAGTGGGTCATGTGCCGATGTTTGATCGGTAACGATGTCGATTGCCACATCCATAGTAAGTAGTTGTGGCACAAGAACTGCGGCGTTGCCTACTAAACCAACAGAGAGTGGACGCTTTTCGTTCTTAGCTTTTAGAACTCGCTCAACCGCATCGTCTAAGTTATCTGCGATTTCATCCAGATAGCGAGTTTCAATTCTCTTCTCTAAACGAGACTTATCGATATCGATAATTAAACACACGCCACCATTCATGGTGACAGCAAGTGGTTGCGCACCGCCCATGCCACCGCAACCTGCAGTAAGCGTGAGTGTTCCTTGAAGAGTTCCGTTAAACCGCTTGTGACCAATTGCTGCAAAAGTTTCATAGGTTCCTTGCAAAATTCCCTGAGTACCGATGTAAATCCAAGAGCCAGCGGTCATTTGGCCATACATCGTTAAACCCATCTGTTCCAAACGTCGAAACTCTGGCCAATTTGCCCAATCTCCAACAAGATTTGAATTGGCGATCAAGACACGAGGCGCCCATTCGTGGGTTTGAAAAACGCCTACAGGTTTACCTGATTGAACTAAAAGCGTTTCATCATCTTTTAACTTTGTTAGGGTTTTTACAATTGCATCAAATGAAGGCCAATCTCGGGCAGCTTTGCCTGTGCCACCATAAACAACGAGATTTTCTGGGTGCTCTGCAACTGCAGGATCTAAATTGTTATGCAACATGCGAATTGCTGCTTCTTGGCCCCAGCCCTTTGCGCTCATATTCGAGCCAGTTGCGGCATGCAAAATTCTTGAACTAGAAGTCATAACTAGAGAATAGCGGGCATTTCAAGCACAATACAGTCATGAAAAACACGGTAGATGCTGACTTTCTCGCATTGCCTCTCACGAAAACCGCTGATGCAGGTCTAAGTGAGGCAAAGAACGCTGGTGCATCCCATGTTGACATCCGTATCGAGCGAGTCCGCACGGGCTATTTACAAATGCGAGATGCAAATCCAGAAACTCAATCAGATGACACAGTCACTGGAATTGGCGTACGAGTCATTGTTAATGGTGCGTGGGGTTTTGCATCCTCCCCTGAAATCTCTCCAGAAGTTGCTATGCGCCTTGCGCGGACCGCAGTTGCCATGGCAAAAACAAGCAAGCCACTTGCAACGGAACTAGTTTCTTTAGCGACTGAACCCGTGTATTCAAACAAAACGTGGGTTTCAGATTACGAACTCGATCCATTTGCAGTCAGCGATGAAGAAAAATTTGCACGCATTGGGGGTTTAAGCAGCACGCTCTTGAAATCAGCATCTGTAACCCATGTAGATGCGCACACAATGTTCGTGAAAGAACAAAAATTTTATGCAGATAGTTATGGAACATCAACAACGCAACAGCGAGTTCGACTACAAACTCAAGTTGAAGCTATCAACGTAGATGACGACGGGTTTGAATCAATGAGAACTCTTGCTCAACCAGTTGGATACGGCTGGGAATGGATGGATAACAAGGTATATAACTGGGACAAGGAAATTGCCGAACTGCCCTCGTTATTGGCCGAGAAAGTTAAAGCACCTAGCGTTAAGCCTGGAAAATATGACTTACTGGTTGACCCTTCAAATCTTTGGCTCACTATTCACGAATCTATTGGCCATGCAACGGAACTAGACCGAGCTGTTGGATATGAAGCCAATTATGCGGGCACATCCTTTGCGACACCTGACAAACTCAACACCTTGAAATATGGATCTGCGCTGATGAATGTAACCGGTGATCGCCAAACTCCCCATGGTTTAAGCACTGTGGGTTTTGATGACGAAGGTGTAGCCGCGCAGCAATGGGACATCATTAAAGATGGCGTTCTGGTTGGTTATCAATTAGATCGTCGTATTTCAGCGCGAGTGGGTCGCGATCGTAGTAATGGCTGTGCATTTGCAGATTCACCAGCCCACGTTCCGATTCAAAGAATGCCCAACGTTTCTTTACAGCCCGATCCACATGGTCCAGATATGGCGGGTCTGATTGCAAGTGTTGAAGATGGAATTTTGATTAAAGGCGATAACTCTTGGTCTATTGATATGCAACGCTATAACTTTCAATTTACCGGTCAGCAATTTCATAAAATCAAGAATGGCAAGATTGTTGGTCAACTTAAAGATGTTGCGTATCAAGCAACAACGACTGATTTTTGGGGTGCAATGCGCGCAGTTGGTGGACCTTCAACCTATGTACTTGGTGGCGCACTTAATTGCGGTAAAGGTCAACCTTCCCAAGTAGCTGCCGTAAGCCACGGATGCCCTGCTGCAGTCTTTTCTTCTATTAATGTTCTCAACACAGTTTCCGAGGCGAACTCATGATTACACCTCAAGAACTCATTGAGCGCATAACTGCAGCTGCAGATTACGATGACTGTGTCGTAATAATTAAGGAAAGAACGCAAGCAAACTTGCGATGGGCAAATAGCACCCTCACAACCAATGGTGTTATTGCAGAACGCTCGGTAACTGTTATTGCATTTGTCGCACTTGATGGCGGAATGACATCCGGTGCTGTAACTCGCACAGATGTTTCAACGAATGAAATTGCTGAAATTGCAAAGCAGGCCGGTATTGCTGCCCGAGGTGCCGGTAAGGCAAACGATGCAACTGAGCTTGCTCGTGACACCACCCGTGGGCAGTGGAGCGATCCACACCATGCAACGGGGCCGGATGTTTTTGCACGTGTTGCACCAGAGCTTGGAGATATGTTTTCACGATCTGTATCAGACAAGATTGAACTCTTTGGTTATGCAGAACATACCCACCTAACTACGTGGGTTGGATCTAAAGGTGGGTTGCGTCTTCGTTGGGATCAACCTGCGGGTCGCATTGAAATGACTGGCAAATCGCACCAACGTTCTCGCTCCACGTGGGAAGGTGTTTCGACAAGAGATTTTGCAAATGTATCGATTTCAAAAATCGATTCAGCCATTCGTACACGCCTTGATTGGCAAGCAAAGAAATTTGATGTTCCTGTAGGTCATTACGACACCGTTATGCCATCAAGTGGTGTGGGTGACTTGCTTACATACATGTTGTGGAGCGCAGGCGCAAAGAATGCATTCGAAGGTCGATCTGTTTTCTCAGGAAAAAACGCCCGTACAAGAATCGGCGAAAAGCTTTCTAATGTAAAAGCCAATCTTTATTCTGACCCTGCATACAAAGGCCTTGAAGCAATTGATTTTGTTTGCGCATCTGCAAGTGGCCCTGTGAGTTCTGTCTTTGATAATGGCCAAAAGATTTCTCGAACCGACTGGATCAAAGATGGAGAGCTAAACGCACTGGTGCAAACACGTGCCTCGGCGAAAGAAACCAACCTTGCCTATACCCCAGCATCAGAAAACATCATCCTGGATGTTGTTGGCGCAAGCGGTTCACTTGAGGACCTCATCTCAGGAGTAACTAACGGCCTGCTCTTAACGACACTTTGGTACATACGAGAAGTGAATCCGGCAACGTTGCTTCTTACGGGCTTAACGCGAGATGGCGTGTACCAAATCAAGAATGGTGAAGTGACCGGAGCGGTAAATAACTTCCGTTGGAATGAATCTCCAGTTGAGTTACTGTCTCGTATGAAGGCCGTAAGTAAAACTGAAGTTACGCAACTCCGCGAATGGGGCGATGATTTCGATCGTGCCGCAATGCCTGCCGTTGTTTTTGAAAACTTTAATATGTCAACGTTGAGCGAGGCGAATTAACGCAAGTGTCCGCGCTCGTTTGCTCCGCGAAGTGCCCGTAATCCATCGCTAGGCCAAATTGCAATTGTGGAAATTGAGCACGGCGAAATATCAATATGGTAAATGCTCTCTGCGGACCCACCTGTTGCTAAACGAATTGCTTCGCGAATAACACCGTTATGAGTCACGACAACTACACGTTGCCCTGGATAAAGGGCGGCTATGTCGTTAAGAGCTTCATCAATTCGCCAACCAACTGCATCGTATGACTCTCCACCAGGTGGGGCATATGCAGGTGATGAGACCCACGATTGATACTCATCAGGGAAAGTTTGCTTAACATCATCAATGGACATGCCATCCCAGATGCCGAATGAACATTCAAACCAAACTTCGTCAAAAATAATGGGGAGGTCTACTTGTTCAGCAATTAATTGTGCAGTTTGTGTTGTTCGAAGTAATGGGGACGCAAGAAGCACTTCTGGTGAAAGTTTGGCAACTTCTTTAGCAACAAGGGCTGCTTGTGCCAAACCTTCTTCCGTGAGCGGTGGATTGATTTCACCAGTGCCAGAAAACTTGCGGTCAGGAGTCAGAATTGTTTCTCCATGGCGCACAAGGAAAATAGATGTTGGAACCTCATCAGAGCGCAAACGTTCAGTGAGATAGTTCAATCTTTGTGGTGCACTTGCACCTCGCTCATCGAGTGCTTTATTAGCCAATCGATCTGCATGTGAATTCTCATCACGCGGGATCCAGGAATATGTAACGAGGGAAGGGTTATGTGCTCCACGGGCATCTTGGGCAAGGGTTCGCATGTCGGCATGTTTAATCTGCCAGCGTCCAGACATCTGCTCTACAACTAATTTACTATCCATTCGCACATCAATAGTGGCTTCTGGATCTAGTGCGTGAATTGCTTTTAGTCCTGCAACAAGGCCACTGTATTCGGCCACATTATTTGTTGCAGTGCCGATGTATTCAAATAGCTCGGCGACAATCTTTTTATCCTCAGATACAACTGCGCCATATCCAGCATGGCCAGGATTTCCTCGCGAGCCGCCATCTGCCGTTAAGAGAAAATGACGAGCCACTATTTAGATCCTCTAACCAAGATGCAACGACACTCTTCACAGCGAACAATTTCGTCATCAGCCAACGTTTTTAATCGATTGAGTTCAACTCCGTTTATCGAAAGATGGCAACCATCGCACTTGCCTTCGCGCAACGCTGCTGCGCCAGTTCCGCCAGAGGTTCGAATCTTTTCGTAAAGTTCAAGAAGTGATTTATCTACTGTGGCAACAGTGCTTGCACGCTCAGCAACAGTTGAGTCAATTTCAGCTTCGAGGGCTTGTGTCGCAGATTTCTTCAAACTATCAATTTCTGCAGATTGCGTTATGAGTATTGCTTCTTCTGCCTTTAACTCATTGAGGCGGGCAGTAATGCCATCAATGCGCATCATGATCTCTAGCTCAACTTCTTCTAGCTCTGATCTACGAGTAATCAGTGTTTGAACCTCATGTTGTAATTTTTCTAAATCTTTTGCGCCCGTCGATCCATCAGCTAAGCGCTTTTCATCTCTTTGGAGCCGAGTTGCCACTTGTTCAACATCGGACTCAGAACGAGATAGTTCAACTTTAATGTCACTTATCTGCGTTTGTGCGGCAACTTGTAGATCACGCACAACAGTTAAGCGAGAGTTGGTTGTGTTTAATTGTGCAATTTCAGGAAGAGTTCCCATCTTGTTGCGCAAAGTGGCAACATGAAAATCCATACGCTGAATATCTAGAATCTGGAGTTGGTCACTTGGGCTGGCTTTCATATTTCTCCAACCCTTCCTTTATAGAAGCAAACGCTGGTGGGCGCTGAGGGTTTCGAACCCCCGACATTCTCGGTGTAAACGAGACGCTCTACCACTGAGCTAAGCACCCTGAATGTTCACCGCAGTTTTTACACTTCAGCAAACACGACTTACTGGTCTGGCGAATCTTACTTGAAAAGAGGCTAAGTAAGAATTCGTGAGCCTAAAGGGCTGAAATAGCCGCTTTGTAGTCACCAAGATTGCGAGCATCTCCTAGACCGTTGATGATCTGCCAGCGCAGAATGCCTTCTTTATCGATTACGAAGGTTCCACGAGTTGCACACCCGCGAGCGTCATCGAAAATTCCATACGCTTTTGCTGTTGCGCCATGGGGCCAGAAATCTGTAAGTACAGGGAATGTGTATTTTTCAGCTTCTGAAAATGCACGTTGTGTAAACATAGGATCGCACGAGATTGCAAGGAGCTGAACTCCATCATTTTGAAATGAATTGAGGTCATCGCGAATTGCACATAATTCTCCGGTGCAGATTCCAGAAAATGCAAATGGATAGAAAAGAACGACAACGTTCTTTTGACCTTTGAATGAGGAGAGAGAAACTTTCTCGCCATGTTGATTGCTTAGTTCAAACTCTGGTGCAGGACTTCCAATTGTTAATGACATAGAACAAATCTATCTCTTTGAAGACTTTCTTGCCACTAGCCGAGTTGCCGACCAATCTGGGGCAATTGACAATGTAGAAGTCTGGCTAAGGCCAGCAGTTGGAGCAGCGTCTTGTATATCACTTGGCTCGACATGTCCTTCGCGGCCAACTTTGGGAGTGAAGACCCATACCTGACCGTTTTCCGCTAAATATGTAAGGCTGTCAACAAATTCATCGACGAGATCGCCATCACCGTCACGCCACCAAATAATTACGGCGTCAACGACTTCATGAGCTTGGCCATTTAAGAATTGAGTACCAGTAATGGAAACTATTTCCTGGCGAAGGGTTTCATCACAATCATTGCCGTGGCCAACTTCAAGAATTAAGAAGCCACTTTCAAAACCCAAACGCGACCCCATGGGGGTATTCACAAACACGAATCCTTTCTCTCGCACCTCTTTAGAAGGATAAGTCCACCTAACTATGGCCAGATGTGCAAGTGTTTTTATCATTTTTTTCGGCTTAATCGTCATAAAGAATCAATATTCATCTTGGAATGGGGCGAATTAACCCTCCCAAGATGACTCTTTGTGCAAAAGGAGAGAGAATGGGTCAATGAGCGAAAATTTCCAAGCGCCGGATCAAGTCATTGATCAACTTGTAGATACCGACCCTGAAGAAACCGCTGAATGGCATTCCTCCTTTGACTCTGCGCTAAAAAATGCGGGGCCAGTAAGAGCTCGCTACCTCATGCTGAGTATGTTGCAACATGCTCAAGAACAAAATGTTGGAATTTCAAATCTTCGAACGACTGATTACATCAACTCAATTCCACCAGAACGCGAACCAGAATTTCCTGGAAATGAATCCATTGAAAGAAGTATTCGTCGAGTAAATCGCTGGAATGCAGCAATCATGGTGCATCGCGCCCAACGCCCTGGAGTTGGCGTTGGTGGACATATTTCTTCTTACGCATCATCAGCGTCTCTCTATGAAGTGGGTTTCAATCACTTCTTCCGTGGAAAAGATCATCCTGGCGGTGGAGACCAAATTTATTTCCAGGGCCATGCAAGTCCTGGAATGTATGCACGTGCATTTATGGAAGGTCGTTTCACTCCGCACCAAATGGATGGCTTCCGACAGGAAATTTCTCACGAAGGCGGCGGACTTTCTTCTTATCCTCACCCACGACTTATGCCAGATTTTTGGCAGTTCCCGACAGTATCTATGGGACTTGGTCCAATCAATGCAATTTACCAAGCGCGCTTTAATCGCTATTTACACAACCGAGGAATTAAGGACACGAGCGATCAGCGTGTTTGGGCGTTTCTTGGAGACGGCGAAATGGATGAAGTTGAAAGTATCGGAGCTATTAGTCTTGCAGCACGCGAAGGTTTGGATAACTTAACTTTTGTTGTCAATTGCAACTTGCAACGCCTTGATGGACCAGTGCGTGGCAATGGAAAAATCATTCAAGAGCTCGAATCAGTGTTCCGTGGAGCCGGTTGGAATGTTATTAAAGTTGTTTGGGGTCGCGAGTGGGATCCTCTGTTAGCGCAAGATCGCGAGGGTGCCCTAGTAAATTTGATGAACCAAACCCCCGATGGTGATTACCAAACATTTAAATCAGAAGATGGCGCATACATTCGAGAGAATTTCTTTGGTCGCGATCCGCGCACGGCGGCGCTCGTTGCTGATTGGAGTGATGATCAAATCTGGAACCTCAAGCGAGGTGGCCATGATTATCACAAGCTTTACGCTGCATATCACTCTGCAACACAGCACCAAGGTCGCCCAACAGTAATTCTTGCTAAAACTATTAAGGGCTGGACTCTTGGGTCTCACTTCGAGGGTCGCAACTCCACGCACCAGATGAAGAAAATGACACTTGATGACATTCGCACATTCCGTGATCGCTTATCGATTCCACTTGCTGATGATCAACTCGATGCGAAGTTGCCTCCGTACTATCGACCATCTCAAGATTCAGAAGAATTCCAATACCTTATGGAACGGCGAAAGGCGCTAGGTGGTTCGATTCCATCACGACGCGCAATCTCACGTCCGCTTCCACAACCTGCTGAAGCAGCATTTGAATCTTCAAAGCGTGGCTCTGGCGCTCAAGAAATTGCAACAACCATGGCTTTCGTTCGAATGCTCAAAGACTTAATTAAAGACCCGGGAATAGGCGCACGCTTTGTGCCAATCATTCCTGATGAAGCACGCACATTTGGTATGGATTCACTCTTTCCAACTCTAAAGATTTACTCACCTCACGGCCAGACATATACATCTGTTGATCGCGAATTGATGCTCTCCTATAAAGAATCGACTACCGGCGTAATTCTGCACGAAGGAATCAACGAAGCTGGCTCTGTTGCATCATTTACTGCAGTGGGAACTTCGTACTCTACGCACGATGAACCCATGATTCCTATTTACATCTTCTACTCAATGTTTGGATTCCAAAGAACTGGCGATGCGTTCTGGGCAGCAAGTGATCAGCTCACACGAGGTTTTGTTCTTGGTGCAACTGCGGGACGCACAACACTTAATGGCGAAGGTTTGCAACATGAAGATGGACATTCTCATCTCCTGGCATCAACTAATCCTGCTGTGGTTGCTTACGACCCCGCATTTGGATTTGAACTGGGCTTAATCATCAAAGATGGCATCAAGCGCATGTACGGCGAAAACAGTGAAAACATTTACTACTACATCACCGTTTATAACGAGCCATACGTTCAGCCGGCAGAGCCAATTAATGTTGATGAAGAAGGAATTTTGCGTGGAATCCATTGTTACTCGGCTGCGAGTACTCGCGCTAAGAAACCTGCAAACATTTTGGCCTCTGGTGTTGGAGTCAACTGGGCAATGAAGGCCCAAGAACTTCTTGAAAATGACTGGGGTGTTAGCGCATCTGTCTGGTCTGTTACCTCTTGGAATGAACTTCGCAGAGACGGCTTAGCTGTTGATAGTCACAACATGCTTAATCCTCACAACAAGCGCAAGGCCTATGTCAGTCAAAAACTTGCGCTGGCAAAAGGTCCTGTTGTTGCTGTGAGTGATTTTATGCGCTCTGTTCAAGATCAAATCGCACCGTGGATTGATCAACCATTTACATCGCTCGGGACAGATGGTTTTGGACTTTCAGACACTCGTGGTGCGCTACGACGTCACTTTAAAGTTGACGCAGAATCAATCACTATTGCCGTACTTGCTGCGCTGGTAAAGAGTGGCGACTTAAAACCTCAGGTGCTTGATCAAGCCATTTCTAAATATCAGATATTCGATTTGAGTTTGGTTGATCCTGGAAATACTGAAGGTTCAGGTTAAAAGCTAGATCTCAATATTTCTTAATATTTTTGTAGCAAAGGCCGTGCACATCAATAGCAAGCCTGGAATCAATAGGGCAACAGAAATGGATGTTAGCTGAGCCGTCCAAGCAATAATGGCTTTGCAGAAGAAAATTAATAGCGTATTGATAACGCCAAGTTGTCCAATCACTACTGCACTTGGCGCCTTGGATCGACCAATACCTGCAATCATAAAAGCAGGAGTTAAGAATGAAGATGCAAGTCCCGCAACGAAAGTGCCTAGTGCGTAGATTGCAAAACCCAGCGTAGGCATAGTTTCAGCTACACGAACAGCAATAAGAATGCTCCCGACTGAGAATCCACCACCTAGTAGCACGCTCTTTTGTGCAAAGCCTCCAAAGTCTTTTTGTGAAGGTAGTCGATGAATTCCCAGACGCCCCAATATCACAGCAAACATAAACAATATGTAAGGGATTGCAGCTACTCCTGGGCTCATATGTAAATCTTCTTTAGAAAATATTGTTGACCAATCCGCAGTACCAAGTTCAGCCATCGCAACACAAATGAGCCCGATAGAAGCAATTCGATCGACGCTAAATGATGAAAAAAGTGTTCCGGGCGAATATTCCCCGCCTTTAACACCAGCAACAAGATCCGGTGATATTTTACGAATTAAGACCAATATAAGAACGTAACAAATAATTGCTACCGAATCGATATCCGCGGTGAGGGAAACCTTACCCACCAGGAATCCTGACACTATTGCAGTTGTAAGCGCACCAAAAGCCCAAAAGCCATGGAACCTAGGGATGAGATTAGATTTAGTCTTTTCTTGTTCATGAAACGCTTGGCCGTTAATAGCTATATGAAAAGCAGAAATCGAGCCTCCGTAAACGATATTGCATAAAAGGAAATGCCAGGAATTACTCACGTGGACGATTGCGATAAGCGAGACAAGTAAAGTAGTTGAACTTAATACTAAAATTCTCTGACTTCCAAAGCGATGAACCATATGGCCGACTGTTAGCAAACCAATAACTGAGCCGATAACGCTTGCACTAAGTAGAGTGCCAAACTGACCTTTGCTGAGCCCTAAATTGTCTTTAACTTCCGGAAAACGTGGAACCCAAGCAATAATTTCTACGCCAAATAAGAAAAATAACGCTGCTAATACTTTGCGTTCGAGAGTATCCATTAAAAGAGTGCACTTGCCAGGGCGCTTCGCGCTTTAACTAATCGTGGATCTGATGGATCTACAAGTGCAAAGAGTTCTAAAAGATGAGCTTTGGCTTGACCCTGGTCTGAGCCATCGAGTGTGCGAACGCAACGTAGCAATCTATTAAAGGCGTTATCCACGTCCCCTTGAGCAATCTCTAAATCCGCACATTGAATCTGTACTTCAAGATTATTTGGTTCCGCACCCGCTCGAGCAGAGACGTCAGCAAAATCAAGGCCCACCGTTCGCAACATGAGTTGAGTTTGGGCCAGCCCAAGTTTTGCGAAAGGATGCTGAGGCAAACGTGCTAACAATTTCCTGTATGCAGTTTCAGCGGTAACAAAGTCTCCTGACTCAAGAGCAGTTAGCGCTTCATCTTCTTCTGGCTCAATTTTTTCGGGAACAACTTCACCGACACCTTGTTCACCAGCGAGAGAAAGCACTTTGTCGATAACCATGCGAATTTGTTCTGCTGGGTAGGCCTGCTCGAATAGAGGAACAATCTGTTCTGCAATCATCGCCACTGCATATGGCACGGCTCTTGCTTGCAATGCTTGGGCAACTTGTGTTTCTGTGTCGGCGTTTACCGAGCCTAGAATCCAGCGTCCTTGATCTGAAGTTTCAAGCGCTCCCATTATTTCTAATACTGCAAGAGATTCTGGACTCCTAGCTGACCAACAGAGCAAAATTACTGGCTTAGTTTTGGATTGTTCCAAAAATTCACTTGTTAAATTCCCGGCATTAACTTCTTTACCGAAAGCAGTACTTGGTTTTGGCGCAGGAGGTTTGCCTAGCGAGCTTAAATCAAATGCACGACCAAAATTAGCGGGCAAAGTCACTGACCTATCATGCCCTGAATCCGATGCTAATTTCACCCCCATCGATAGAACTCATAAGAAACTTACACTTTTGCTTAGATGTGTTCGGCACCACCACCTACAATGAGAACATGGCAATCAGTGATCGCTTAAAGAAGGTTCGTACAAAAAAGGAAGTTGAACCCGTAGATTTCGGAGCCCTCGGAGCGCCAGTAAATCGGTCGCACCCTTTCTACTTTGGCTTTCTTGCCACTACTGGTGGCCTCCTTGCGCTAGTCGTTATGCGCTCCCTTGCAGCAGCAAGTCAAACTTTTGTTCTCATCATTATCGCTTTATTTCTTGCAATGGGACTTAATCCAGCAGTTGAAGCACTTCGCAACCGTGGTCTATCGCGCACCAGGGCCGTCAGTGTCATCTTCGCACTGGTTATTATCTTTGTAGGGCTCTTTGCTTGGCTAGTAATCCCACCCGTTGTTTCTCAAGGCGCAGAGCTAATCAATCGAGCACCATCATTGCTCAATGATTTGAAACATAATGCGACGATTGCTTCACTCAACGATCATTATGGAATAGTTGATACGTTACAAGAAAAACTCAAGTCAATTACGGGAGATGGAACTTTAATTGTTTCAGCTTTTGGCGGAGTAATAGGCGTCGGCAAAACCGTATTATCAGGAACGTTTGCATCGTTAACAGTCTTGGTACTGACGCTATATTTCTTAACATCGCTTCCAACAATGATCAATCTTGGCATTCGCCTTGTTCCTTCTACTCGCAGAGACCGAGTTTCGCGCCTTTCTAATGCCATCATCGCCCGAATTGGCGCATTTGTTGGAAGCCAAATTGTTGTCTCGGTTTTGGCTTCAATCTTTGTCTTGATCCTTTCTATGGCGATTGGACTTCCGTCACCATTTGCTCTTGCAATGATTATCTTGGTCTGCGGATTAATTCCACTCATTGGCCATTTCATTGGATGCTCAATTGTTACCGTTGTCGCTCTTACCCAATCAGTCTCAGCCGGCGTTATAGCATTCGTTGCTTACGTTCTTTATGTTCAGATTGAAAATTATGTAATAACTCCCAAAATCATGCGTAAATCACTTGCCGTGCCAGGAGCAGTCACGATCATCGCTGCCCTACTTGGTTCATCACTCTTAGGTTTAGTCGGCGCACTTCTTGCAGTCCCATTAGCTGCAGGTGTAATTCTTATCCTTGAGGAAGTTGTGTTTCCAAGGGCTGATAACTCTTAAGTTCTCGCCGCCATTTAGAACCTAATCGTCCGCCCCGCAGCAAGTTGTTCAGTTGGCGCGCCCTGCAAAACATGAACATTTGCTTGTCCACACACTTCCCAATAATCACTTCCGCTTCGTTGAACTAAAGCAGTCACCTCATCCACTCCAAGCAAAATAGAACCTTGCGGTGCGTGCAATAAAACTTTTGCCGCAGCATCTGGAATCCATTTGAAGAATTTATTGAAGTGCGGAATTACCCTAATATTTCCAATTACATCAAGACCGGGTGTTGGTCCATGCTTTAAGATTCGAAAGTTTGGAATCTCCGAGCTCATTACCATTGCGCCAGCGCTGCATCCGGCTAGTGATCCGCCGCTATGCCAATTCTTTATTATCGCTTTCCACACCGGCGTGCCAGTCAAAGTTTCGGCTAAAAAATGCGGATCTCCTCCTGACATATAAATAAGGGCACCATCAGAAATTAAATCTGCATACTCATGGCTATTTGCACTTTCCCTATCAAAAATTGGGAGAAAGATTTGTTCTGTCCCAATTAAGGATGCTTGCCTTGCGCCAAGTTCTCTCCAAAATTCCAAACGATCTTTGCTCTCCCGTCCAGCAGCGGTTGGAATTTGAATGAACTTATTAGCTTTTCCATGATTTAATCCATCTTGAATTAATGATTTCTCTAGTTCAGCCATTTCTGGCAAATATTCGCCAGAACCAACTAAGGCAAGAGATCCACGCATAAATGAAGTCTAGAGATACGAGTCTCATATATCACTTAATCACAGAATCGGTGGGTTTGCGGCCCTCACAAGCCAGCGAGATTAATCAAAAATTCCATCTCTCTGCTTTCCCCCATTCAAAAATGGAGAGAAGTTTGTTGAAGTATCTTCATTTAGTTAAGAGTTGGTACTTCTATTCTGCCCGGTAATTGCCTTATGGCTGCCATCACACCACGGTTTGTCTTTGCTCAATGAGCAGCCACAAAATTTCACATTTTCTTTAGTTTCTAGAATATTACCTTCAGCATCTACAAAATCTACAGCTCCGAGAATTTTAATAGAACCGCTTACTGGGTTGATGTAAATAGTTGGGTTTGCCATGTGTATCCGCCTCCTTATTTCAAATAATCGAAAAATGGTTGCGAATCTGATTGGTGAGGAGTTTTAGACAAGGCAAAGACCTTAATGGAAACTATGGCTAACAGTAACCTTCGCATTGCTAAATCCTATCTTAGGCAGAGATAATTCCTTTATGGAAACCGTAGAAGTTCGCTTCTTCGCCGCTGCACGGGCGGCTGCAAAAACAGACCAGATCAACTTGAACTCTGGCACGCTCCAGGAGATTCTTACTACTTGCATCGCGAATTATCCAGAACTCGGGCGTGTTATTCCTCAATGTTCTTTCTTGGTTGACGGAGTAGCAAATCATGATCTTGGTTTGATCATCAAAGAGGGAAGCCAAATTGATGTACTACCTAAATTTGCTGGTGGTTAATTTTATCCGCCGATAGCTGACATCGGCCGTCGTGGTTGAATGAAACTCGGATCGTTAATTCCATGACCTGAAAGCTTTTCTGCAATTGTTTTATGAAAACGCTCAGAAATTTCTTGAGCAATCTCTTGGCTTGAAAGATTAGGGTCACGCAAAACTTTACGTAAGTCCATCTCTTCCAAAGAAAAAAGACATGAGCGAAGTTGACCATCAGAGGTTAAACGCAGGCGATCACAAGCACCGCAAAAAGGTTGAGTAACACTGGCGATAATTCCAACTTTTTCTGACGTGCCATTAATATAAAATTCTTCTGCTGGCGAAGAACCACGGTCTGGCACGGGAAATAATTCAAAATGCACTGACAATGAAGTCAGAATTTCTTGTGCCGTAACCATCGTTGTTCGATCCCAAATACCGCCTGCATCCAATGGCATCTGTTCAATGAAGCGCAGAGAAAATCCTTCGTTCATCGCCCAAGT
>CAEZWS010000010.1_pt1 | contig 28536 bp, 20 predicted proteins | sample 7265061 | NCBI WGS metagenome assembly CAEZWS01 (sample SAMEA6813888, study PRJEB35770) | freshwater metagenome | biome: Freshwater; feature: Freshwater reservoir; material: water | place: Czech Republic | collected 2015-11-04 | depth 0.5m m | reverse complement strand
GACGCAGTACTTGCGTGTGTAGGCGGAGGCTCTAATGCAATCGGAATTTTCCATGCATTTATTCCTGATGCGAATGTGCAACTGATTGGATTTGAAGCCGGAGGAGACGGAATCGAAACTGGTCGACATGCGGCAACAATTACGGGTGGATCTCCGGGAGTTTTGCACGGTACCCGTTCCTATGTTTTACAAGATGCAAACGGTCAAACAGTTGAGTCTCATTCCATTTCGGCAGGTCTTGATTACCCAGGCGTTGGCCCAGAGCACGCATTCCTTAATGACATTGGTCGCGCACAATATCGAGCTATTACAGATGCGCAGGCAATGGAAGCTTTTGCCATCATGTGTAAATGTGAAGGAATAATTCCCGCCATTGAAACCGCACATGCATTAGCGGGAGCCATTCAAGTTGGAAAAGAACTCGGACCTGATGCGATTTTGTTAATTAATTTCTCAGGACGCGGAGACAAAGATGTTCACACCGCTGCCGGGTATTTCGGAATTCCCCTCTAATGAGAACTCATTTAGATCAAGCACTCGAGAAGGCGAAGAACGAAAATCGAGCAGCACTGATCGCCTACATTCCTGCAGGGTTTCCTTCATATGAAGGTTGCAAAAAAGTCATTTCTGTTTTCCAGCAAGCTGGGGTAGATGCTGTTGAGATCGGGTTTCCTTACAGCGACCCAGTGATGGACGGTCCGACAATTCAAGAAGCAGCAAGCATTGCATTGCGCGGACGAACTGGCGCAGCGCAAGTTTTTTCAACTGTTAAACATGCGCACGAGTCAGGACTAGCAACGCTAGTCATGACATATTGGAATCCCATCGAAAAATTTGGCGTCGAAGCTTTCGCTCAGGAGATTTCAAATAATGGAGGTTCTGGCGTTATAACACCTGACTTACCTATTGAAGAATCGACACAATGGCAAGGCGCAGTGCAAGCGTCTGGGATCAATTCAATTTATGTTGTTGCGCCAAGCACCACCCAGGAAAGGTTGGCGCGAGTTACATCACATTGTTCTGGTTTTGTTTATGCAGCTTCTCTCATGGGAGTCACAGGTACACGCACATCTGTTGCATCCGGAGCACAAGATTTGGTTTCGCGAATTCGAAAGGAAACAACAATCCCAGTATGTGTTGGCCTAGGCGTTTCCACTCGCGAACAAGCTAAAAGTGTTGCCTCTTATGCCGATGGAGTTATTGTTGGTTCTGCATTTATTAAGATTTTGCTTGAGGCCAAGAGCGAAGCGCAAGGCTTGGAAAGAGTTGAGGCTCTTGCAAGAGAACTTGTGTTGGGAGTCAGGGAGGCACGATGAAAAAATATCAGCCATGGGTTGGCTTAGTTTTTCGATTAATTGTTGGTGGAGTTCTAGTTTTTGCCGGATATCTCAAAGCATTTAATCCAAGTAAAGCGAAAATGGCGGTACGTGCTTACGAAGCGCTTCCAATTCCAGTTGCAAATATTTTGGGAGTTGCCCTTCCCTGGATCGAAATTGGTGCTGGCTTGCTCTTAATACTCGGAGTAGCCGTTCGTTACACTTCAATTTTCTCAGGAGCGCTTATGCTGCTTTTCATAGTAGCAATTGGTCAAGCTTGGGCACGCGGTTTATCTATTGATTGCGGATGCTTTGGTGGAGGAGGCCAGGTAGAAGCAAAAGACACCAAATACGTTCAAGAAATTGTTCGGGATTTCGGTTTAGGCCTCATGAGTTTGTATCTATTTCGGTACCCTACGAGTCGGTTCGCACTTGAAAGAGAGAAGGTAGCCCATGAGTAAGAAACAAGGTGGAGATAAAGTCACACGCTACATTGTGATCGGAATGGTCATTTTCATTGTGGCGGTCGGTGTCATATTTTCTTTTGTGAGCAGTGCTAGTAAGGCCGCTCCCTATCCTTCTATCGTTTCAAAAAGTGATGGCTACGGTGTTGTCTTTAATGGCGATCTTAAGGGAGTTCCTACAGTTGATCTATGGGAAGACTTCCAGTGCCCAATTTGTGCCCGATTTGAAGAAACAAATGGCGCATATATGCAGAAACTCATCACTGAAAAGAAAGCAAAAATAGTTTTCCACCTTTTATCTTTCATTGGCCCTGAATCAATTCTTGCTGCAAATGCTGCAGCGTGTGCCGCAGATGAAGGAAAGTTCTTGCAGTTCCACTCTTATCTTTACGCGAATCAATCTCCAGCAGAAAACACGGGTAAGTGGTCTACTGAAGGCTTGGTTAGCGCAGGATCACAAGTTGGTCTTACATCCGACAATTTTAAGAAGTGTGTTACTGATGGCACCTATGGGCAGTGGGTCAAGAATGTAGCCGATGATGGCGCTTCGAAGAACATCAATTCAACTCCAACAGTATTTCGAGATGGTAAAGCGCTGAATCGTGATACCGAATATTTCGATCCTGCTGCGTTCGCTAAAGCAGTAGAAGGGTAGTAATTGCGATGTTGCGATTCATTCCAACTCCAAACTCTAGTTCCATCAGTATTGGTCCTCTACAAATTCACTGGTATGCACTATGCCTAATTGCGGGAATTGCTGTGGCTATTTGGTTGGGGGATAAGCGCTATCGCGCGATGGGTGGCGGTAAGAGTGTTGTCGCCGATGTCGCAATAGTTGCTGTTCCCGCAGGAATTATCGGAGGACGTATTTATCATGTCCTCACTTCGCCTACAGATTATTTTGGCAAGGACGCAGATTTTTCAAGAGTATTCAAAATCTGGGAAGGTGGACTAGGAATTTGGGGAGCGATCTCCTTGGGAACCTTGGCAGCCTGGATTTACTATCGCAATGTACAAAAAGGCGATCGTGAAGGAGTTCTCTCTTTTGCAAAGTTTGCAGATGCGTTAGCCCCCGGCATTCTCTTCGCTGAAGCGATTGGTCGTCTCGGCAATTGGTTCAATGGCGAGCTTTTTGGAAAACCAACAACATTGCCGTGGGCTCTAGAAATTCCGCCCTATAACCGCCCGTATCTATATGGAAATTTTGAAACTTTTCATCCAACTTTTCTATATGAAGCGCTGTGGTGCGTTCTCATCGCGGTCTTCATTTTGAAGAAAGAGCGCATTTTCAGATCAGGACAAGTTTTTACTGTATATGTGGCCGGATATTGTTTCGGTAGATTCTTCATTGAGATGTTACGTATTGACTATGCGAACCACATTTTTGGTTTAAGAGTAAATGTCTGGGTCAGTGCAGTAGTTTTCCTTTCATCCCTTTGGATTTTCATAAAGTTGGGAAAGCGAACTGAAGATCAAGTGACTCATGAATCCGATACTCTTTAACTATGTCACTTGAAGAGGTCTACCAGCGCAATCTCCATCACCGGACTCACAGGGCAGGTTGGCTTCGAGCGGCAGTTTTAGGTGCAAATGATGGCTTAGTTTCTACGGCATCACTTATGATTGGTGTTTCAGCGGCGAACGCCGATAGTTTTCTCATTACTGCAGGAATCGCAGGAATAGTTGCAGGTGCGATGTCGATGGCCGTTGGCGAATATGTTTCAGTGCGCTCTCAAAATGATGTTGAAGATTCGGATCGTATTTTGGAAATGGAGCATTTGGCTCTTGATCCAGAAGGTGAACTATTAGAACTTGAGCACATTTATATTAATCGTGGACTTTCGCAGGAATTGGCACATCAAGTGGCAGTTGCAATGCATGAGAAAGATCCACTCGCTGCACACTTGCGAGATGAACTTGGCCAGCACCCACATACCAAAGCTCGGCCAGTTCAAGCCGCGCTTGCATCGGCCGCAAGTTTTACACTGGGTGGACTCATTCCTTTCGTTGGAGCGTTTGCACCCACACCTGGTGCAAAAGCGTGGAGCATCGTGGTCTTCACTGTTATTGGCTTGCTCGGAACGGGAATTGTTAGTGCTCGTACGGCAGGTTCTCGAGTAGTGCCAACAACTGTGCGCGTATTAATTGGAGGCAGTTTAGGTATGGCTATTACTGCGGGCATTGGTAGTTTGGTTCATTTAAGCGGAATCTAGGCTCCATCGCGTATATCTACCGTTGGAAAATCTTTGGTACTCTTATCACAGCAGATTTTTAGGGCCAAAGTTGTCCCTCCTTAATTAGGACAACTGGAGCAAATTCGTGACACTGCAATCGAACTATCCTCAGAAGCAAGGTCTTTACGATCCTGCTTTCGAGCACGATGCTTGCGGCGTCGCGATGGTTGCCACTCTAAATAAAGTTCCAACTCATGAGATTGTTTCCACTGCACTCACCGCACTTCGTAATCTAGAACATAGAGGAGCATCAGGAGCCGAGCCCGATAGTGGGGACGGCGCAGGAATTCTTATTCGCATTCCTGATGAATTCTTTCGAGCAGTTGTTGATTTCACGCTCCCGCCGGCAGGGCAGTACGCCTCAGGTATCGCATTTGTTGAACAAGGCGTTGATGCGAAATCTGCAATCGAGAAATTGGCAGAAGAAGAAGGCCTACTCATTCTGGGCTGGCGCGATCTTCCCATTAATACGACCTCGCTGGGTAAAACTGCTCTTTCTGTTATGCCCAAGTTTGAGCAACTATTCGTTTCCGGTAAGAAAAATGAATCAGGGATACATCTTGACCGCCTGACATTTTGTTTGCGCAAACGAGCCGAGCATGCGCTGGCAGTGTATTTCCCTTCACTTTCCTCGCAGACAATTGTTTACAAAGGAATGTTAACAACGGGGCAGTTAGAAGAATTCTTCCCAGATTTGTCAGACGCGAGAATTGTTTCACCGTTAGCGGTAGTTCATTCTAGATTTTCAACGAACACTTTTCCATCGTGGCCGCTGGCGCATCCATATAGATTCATTGCGCATAACGGTGAAATTAATACAGTTAAAGGAAACCGAAACTGGATGCGGGCGCGAGAAGCGCTTTTAGAAAGTGATCTGATACCTGGAGACCTTTCTAGAATATTTCCCATTGTCGATGCGCACGGAAGCGATTCGGCATCTTTTGATGAAGTATTAGAACTTCTTTATCTTGGTGGAAGATCGTTGGCCCATTCAGTCCTCATGATGATTCCTGAAGCTTGGGAAAATCATGCATCCATGACCCAATCACGTCGTGATTTCTATGCTTTCCATTCCTCACTTATGGAACCTTGGGATGGTCCGGCTTGCGTAACTTTCACCGATGGACATCAAGTTGGTGCCGTTCTCGATCGCAACGGCTTGCGCCCATCACGATTTTGGGTGACAAAAGGCGGTTTAGTTGTACTCGCAAGTGAAGTGGGAGTATTAGATATTCCCGCAGATCAAGTTGCACGTAAAGGTCGCTTGCAACCAGGCAAGATGTTCTTAGTTGATATCGAAGCTGGTCGCATCATTGAAGATGAAGAGATTAAGAATGAACTCGCAACTTCTGCCCCATATGGTGAGTGGCTTCACGCAGGTAAGGTGAAGTTAGTTGATTTGCCTGCCCGAGAGCATATTGTTTATCCGCATTCATCTGTCATTCGTCGACAGAGAGCATTCGGATACACGGAAGAGGATTTGCGAATCCTCATTACACCCATGGCGCGCAATGGCGTAGAGCCACTGGGCTCAATGGGAAGCGATTCACCAATTGCCGCTCTATCAAATCGCCCAAGACTCTTGTTTGATTATTTCACTCAGCTCTTTGCCCAAGTAACAAATCCACCACTTGATGCAATTCGCGAAGAACTTGTTACCTCCCTTGGGGGGTCAATAGGACCAGAGCACAATCTTTTGGATCCAGGGCCCCGTTCGTGCCGTCAAATAGATTTGGACTATCCGGTTATTGATAATGATGAACTTGCAAAAATTATTCACGTCAATGCCGACGGCGATCATCCCGGATTTATCACACATGTTGTGCGCGGGCTCTTCCCAGTTGCAGGTGAAGGAAGCGGACTAAAAACCCGATTAGACGAAATCCGTAGTGAAGTTTCCTTAGCTATCGCACAAGGCGCCAGACTCATTGTTTTATCTGATCGCGATGGCGATGCCGATCATGCACCAGTTCCTTCGCTGCTACTGACCGCTGCAGTGCATCACCATTTAATCCGTGAGAAAACGCGTACAAAAGTTGGTCTCGTTATAGAAGCCGGGGATGTGAGAGAAGTTCACCATGTTGCACTCCTCATTGGGTATGGAGCAGCAGCTGTAAATCCTTATCTGGCTATGGAGAGCGCTGAAGATTTGGTTATACAGGGAGTAATAACAGGAATAACTCCAGAGAAGGCTGTTCGAAATCTAATAAAGTCACTTGATAAGGGTGTGCTTAAAGTGATGTCGAAGATGGGCATATCCACGATTGCGTCATACACGGGCGCTCAAGTTTTCGAAGCGATTGGACTTTCGCACGAAGTAATTGATGAGTATTTCGTTGGCACTACATCTCGACTTGGCGGAATAGGACTTGATGTCATTGCCAAAGAGACCATTGCCCGTCACCACATTGCTTATCCACCAGGTGGCGAAGTGCCAGGAACCAAACGTCTCCCAATCGGTGGCGAATATCAATGGCGTAGAGATGGCGAGCCGCACCTCTTTGACCCAGAAACTGTTTTCACCCTTCAGCACTCAACTCGTAACAAACGCTTCGATATCTTCAAGAGATACACAGAGAAAATAAATAATCAGAGTAAGAACGCAATGACTCTGCGCGGGTTATTTACCTTTAAGACGGACGCGAAGAAGTCCATAGATATCAATGAAGTTGAACCAGTAGAAGCGATTTTTAAGAGATTTTCAACAGGTGCGATGTCTTACGGTTCAATCTCTCAAGAAGCCCACGAAACAATGGCCATTGCCATGAATCGCTTGGGTGGTAAATCCAACACTGGAGAAGGCGGCGAAGATCCAGATCGTTATCAATTAATGCCCAACGGTGATTCGAAACGCTCTGCAATCAAGCAAGTAGCGAGTGGCCGCTTCGGTGTAACAAGTGATTACTTGGTGAATTCAGATGATATTCAAATCAAGATTGCTCAAGGTGCAAAACCGGGAGAAGGCGGACAACTTCCTGGAAATAAGGTTTATCCGTGGATTGCGAAAGTTCGATATTCAACTCCTGGAGTTGGCTTGATTTCGCCACCACCTCATCACGACATTTACTCCATCGAAGATTTAGCACAGTTGATTCACGATCTTAAGAACGCTAATAAGAATGCGCGCATTCACGTCAAACTTGTTGCCGAGGTCGGAGTTGGAACCGTTGCAGCAGGTGTAAGTAAGGCACATGCCGATGTTGTACTTATTTCTGGGCATGATGGCGGAACCGGCGCTTCACCTCTGACTTCACTCAAACATGCAGGTGCACCATGGGAGCTAGGACTTGCTGAAACCCAGCAGACTCTTTTGCTTAATGGCTTGCGGGATCGAATAGTTGTGCAAGCAGATGGACAATTGAAAACTGGTCGCGACGTTGTAATCGCAGCGCTACTTGGAGCAGAGGAATTTGGTTTCGCTACCGCACCATTAGTAGTTTCCGGCTGTGTCATGATGCGCGTCTGCCATTTGGATACTTGTCCAGTTGGAGTTGCAACTCAGAATCCAGAGCTTCGTAAGAAGTTCTCTGGAAAGCCTGAGTTTGTTGAAACTTTCTTTGAATATATAGCCGAAGAAGTTCGCGAATATTTGGCCCTTCTAGGGCTTCGCACAATCGAAGAAGCAGTGGGAAGAGTTGATTTGCTAGATACCGCACAAGCAATAACCCATTGGAAAACAAGTGGCTTAGATTTGGCACCATTACTCGTCCGGCCAGATGTTCAAAGTTCATTGCACAGAACAACATTTCAAGATCATGGCCTTGAAAACGCTCTAGATAACGAACTGATTGTGAAGGCTCAACCTGCGCTAGAACGAGGAGAGAGCGTAAAATTTTCAGTCGATGTGAGAAATGTGAATCGAACCATCGGAACAATGTTGGGTGCTGAGATAACTCGCAAGTATGGCGGTGCCGGTTTACCAGCGAACACAGTAGACATTACTTTGCATGGTTCCGCAGGTCAGTCACTTGGGGCGTTCATTCCTAGTGGTCTGACTCTGCGACTCTTTGGCGACTCAAATGATTACGTTGCGAAGGGCATCTCTGGTGGACGTGTGATAGTACGACCTGATGAAAAATCAACCTTTGAATCCAATGAAAATGTCGTTGCGGGTAACGTGATTGGTTACGGCGCAACCTCTGGCCAAATTTTTATCCGAGGAGTAGTCGGCGAAAGATTCTGTGTTCGAAATTCTGGAGCCATTGCAGTAGCTGAAGGAATTGGTGACCACGGATGCGAATACATGACCGGAGGAACCGTTCTAATCCTTGGCAAAACGGGCAGGAATTTTGCGGCGGGAATGTCGGGTGGTCGCGCCTTCGTGCTTGACATAGATTCAAGCAATGTTAATCCAGAGATGGTTGACATCATGTCAGTTCCTGCAGAGGAGAGAGAAAATCTAAAATCTCTTATCGAATCTTTTGCTTTCGATACGAATTCTCATGTTGCACAAAACTTACTTGCCGACTGGGAACAATCCATAAATCGTATTTCTCTTGTGATGCCACGTGATTATGCACGCGTTTTGCGTGCGATGGAGAAAGCCTTACGTGAAGGATTGCCTGCAGATAAGTATGTGATGGAGGTGGCTCATGGGTGATCCAAAAGGATTTCTAACAACGCAGCGCGAGGTCCCGAAGAGGCGTCCCGTTGATGTGCGCATTCGTGACTGGAAAGAAGTATATGAACCACAAGATTTCCAAGACCTCCAAAAGCAGGCAGGCCGCTGCATGGATTGTGGAATCCCTTTCTGTCATCAAGGGTGCCCTTTGGGAAACCTCATCCCGGAATGGAACGATTTAATCTTTAGAGGTGACAAACAAGAGGCAATTGACCGCTTGCATGCAACAAATAATTTTCCTGAATTCACCGGGCGCCTATGTCCTGCACCTTGTGAAACCGCATGCGTCGTAGCAATTAATGCAGATGCAGTGACAATCAAGCAAGTAGAGCTTCGAACAATTGAAGAAGCCTTTGAAAATTCAAAAGTTATTCCACTGCCTCCAGATCGATTGACCGGGAAAACTGTTGCTGTCATCGGATCAGGACCTGCAGGTTTAGCAGTTGCGCAACAACTCACGCGCGCTGGTCACACCGTCGCGGTTTATGAGAGAGCGGCAAAAATTGGTGGTCTACTGCGATACGGAATTCCTGAATTTAAAATGGAGAAATCTATTCTTGATCGAAGACTGACTCAGATGAGCGCTGAGGGAACACGATTTAGACCAGGAGTAGATGTCGGTGTCGAAGTTACGGGTCATCAGTTGCGGTCACGCTATGACGCAGTGGTGCTGGCCGTCGGAGCAACACAATGGCGCGATCTTCCAATTCCAGGTCGTGACTTGCATGGAGTATTTCAGGCAATGGAATATTTGCCGTGGGGTAATAAACAAGCACTAGGAGAAGTTGAAACTCCAGCGATAAACGTAACTGGAAAGCACGTTGTCATTCTCGGTGGGGGAGACACGGGTGCTGATTGTTTGGGTACTGCAACTCGACAAGGCGCGCTAAGCGTTACACAACTGGAGATTTTGCCACGCCCTACCAGCGAGCGCCCGTCAGCTCAACCTTGGCCTATGTACCCAATGATTTTTAGAGTTTCAAGCGCTCATGAAGAGAATGACAATCGCATCTTTTCTGTGTCAACAGAAAGATTTGTTGGCGATGAAAACGGTAACGTGAAAGCGTTAGTTATTGTTGAAACTCAACTCCTTGATGGAAAATTTACTCCCGTCGCTGGAACCGAAAAAGAAATCCCAGCAGATTTCGTATTCCTAGCAATGGGATTCACGGGACCTGAAAAAAGTCCTTTATTGACTCAATTAGAAGTTGAATTAGATGAGCGGGGCAATATAAAGCGGGACGCTCACTATCAAACTAATTCCGAAGGAGTTTTTGTTTGCGGTGATGCAGGACGAGGGCAGTCACTCATTGTTTGGGCGATTGCTGAAGGACGCAGTGCCGCTTCTGCTGTTGACCAATTCTTAACCGGAAGTTCACAGCTTCCTTCACCGATTGAGCCAACTGCGCGACAACTCATGGTTTAAGGTTTAAGTATGCGTAGAGCCAAGATAGTTTGCACTCTTGGGCCCGCGGTTTCATCCCAAGAGCAAGTCAATGCACTTATTGGTGCGGGTATGAATATGGCTCGACTTAATCTTTCGCATGGTTCCCACGCAGATCATGATTCTCATATCGCTTTCATACGCAAAGGTGCCAAGGATTTCAATCGCGCAATAGCAATCTTGGTAGATCTCCAAGGGCCAAAAATCAGACTTATGCGCTTCGCCAATGGTCCCCATCAATTAAATGCGGGTGATATTTTTACTATAACAACACAAGATGTCGAAGGCACAAAAGATCGGGTCGGTACGACCTATAAGGGATTGCCAGGTGATTGCAAAGCAGGCGATCGCATATTGATTGACGACGGCAAGGTAAGCGTTCGCGTTCTTGATGTCACTGCAACTGATGTGAAAACTGAAGTCATCGAGGGTGGCTCGGTAAGCGATAACAAAGGAATTAACTTGCCTGGAGTTGCTGTTTCAGTTCCTGCACTGTCAGCAAAAGATATTGATGATCTCAAGTGGGGATTGCGCGCCGGAGCAGATTTTATTGCACTCTCATTTGTTCGCAGCGCTGATGACATCAAAGACGTGCATCGCGTGATGGATGAAATTGGAATCCGAGTTCCTGTTATTGCTAAAATTGAAAAGCCTCAAGCCGTCGCAAACATTGAAAGTATTGTTGCTGCATTTGATGGAATCATGGTGGCGCGTGGGGATCTCGGAGTTGAATTGCCGATTGAAGAGGTTCCCCTAGTACAAAAACTATGTGTAGAGAAAGCTCGCGAATCGGCCAAACCGGTAATTGTTGCTACTCAAATGCTTGAATCAATGATGACAAATTCTCGCCCGACTCGTGCTGAGGCTACGGATTGCGCAAATGCGGTGCTCGATGGAGCAGATGCATTGATGCTTTCAGGTGAAACAAGTGTAGGAAAGTACCCGATTGAAGCCGTTGCAACCATGGCGCGCATCATTGAAAAAACGGAAGAAGGCGGTCTTCATAGAATTCAACCGCTTCAACATTCTCCAAAGACAACAGGCGGAGCAATCACGAGGGCGGCAGTTGATGTTGGTCAAACGGTCGGTGCTAAATATTTAGTGGCCTTTACTCAAAGTGGAGATTCTGCACGAAGGATGTCGCGATTGCGTTCTGTAATTCCCATCTTGGCCCTTACCCCCGAATCAGGAACCTTTAATCGACTCGCGTTAAGTTGGGGCGTCGAATCTATTTTGGCTCCAACTGTTAATCACACTGATGAAATGGTGAAGCAAGTTGATTCCATACTTATATCTTCCGGGCGAGCCAACACTGGTGAGTTGATCATGATTGTTGCTGGTTCGCCTCCAGGAATTCCGGGCTCAACAAATGCCATGCGCATTCACCGTATAGGTGATGCAGTTGCCGGCGCAGCGCCTGCATATCGTTGACCTCCGACGTAGTTTTTAATCGGGTACACTCGCGTGCGCGCCTCGGTACTCCAACGGTAGAGAGGGCAGTCTCAAACACTGCATAGTGTCGGTTCGAATCCGACTCGGGGCACATGAGCACATCAATTCCACGAGATGGTGAAAATACATTGAACGAACCATGTCGAATTTTGGTCGCCGAAGATGAAACCCTCATTCGCATGGATTTAGTAGAGATGCTTACCGTAGCGGGATACTCGGTGGTAGCAGAAGCCAAAAATGGAGAAGAAGCTATTTCTCTTGCTCGTGAGCACAAACCAGATCTAGCAATCCTCGATGTCAAAATGCCGATCCTCGATGGGATCTCAGCAGCGCAAGAAATCATTTCTATTGCGCCGGTGTTAATGCTGACGGCTTTTAGTCAAAAGGAATTAGTTGATCGCGCTAGAGATGCCGGAGTAATGGCGTATGTCGTAAAACCTTTTTCAATTAATGATTTGGTTCCGGCTATGGAAATTGCAATGAGTAGGCACAAGCAAATGGTTTCGTTGGCTGATGAAGTTGCAGAACTTCATGAAAGATTAGAGGTTCGAAAACTTATCGATCGTGCAAAAGGAATTCTTATGGCCGCCTTAAATCTCAGCGAGCCCGAGGCCTTCTCCTGGATTCAAAAGGCAGCCATGGATCGTCGACTATCTATGAAAGAAATAGCTTTAGCCGTAATTTCCCCTACCGACGCACCAGAGCGGTAACTTCCCGCTAAGGGCTAACCGTCAATTCATTGATTTTTCACCTGGATAGGGCCTGCGGTCTTGTCCAAGTATGAGGCCAACCGATACCCTGACTGCTTCCCTCTCCGGGGACAAGAGCTACAGGAAGGTAGTTTATGAAAACTCGTTTTCGCGTTGTCGGGCTTCTAGCCACAGCAGCACTCGCTGCAGCGACATTGACAGGATGTTCGTCTTCTAACGAACTCATTATTGCAACAGATCTACCGCTACAAGGTGCATCTTTTGACTCTAATGACTCAACCAACAAAGCAATCGAACTGTATTTGAAGCAGCAAGATTACAAAGCTGGCGACTACAAGGTGAAGTTGAAGATTTATGACAACGCCACAGCTGCCAAGGGTTCATGGGATGATGCAAAGTGCGCCCAGAACGCTCAAGATCACGTAGCAAATAAGAATGAAATTGCAGTCATGGGTACATATAACTCAGGTTGCGCAAAGATCATCGTGCCAATTATTAACCAAGCACCAGGTGGAGCCATCTTGATGATTTCAGATGCCAACACAAACCCTGGCTTGACTAAGGCATGGGAGCCAGGCGAGCCAGATATTTATTACCCATCTGGAGTTCGTAACTACGCACGTGTATGTACAACAGATGACAACCAAGGATCTGCTGCAGCTCAATTCGCACAGTCAATTGGCATCAAGAGCATCTTCGTACTCAACGACAACCAGACTTACGGTCAAGGTGTTGGAACTGCAGTTACAGCCGAAGCTAACAAGCTAGGTCTTAAAGTTCTTTCCAGCGGAACAAGCGGAGAAGCTTGGGATGCAAAGCAAGCTTCATACGAAGCTCTCTTTACAAAGATCAAGGCCCTAAAGCCAGACATGATCTACATCGCTGGAATTTTTGACAACAATGGTGGACAGCTCATCAAAGATAAGGTCAAAGTTCTTGGCGATAACACCAAGGTAAAGATCATGGCACCAGACGGATTCACTGGATACCCAGACTTCGTCAAGATGCCAGAAGCTGACGGCGCATACCTAACATTCGCTGGTCTTTCAACTGACTTGCTTCTTGCTAACGCACCAGATGGTGCCGGCGCAAAGTTTGTTTCAGACTACAAGGCTGAATACGGTACTGATCCAGTCGGTTCATACCCACTTTATGGCGTTTCTGCTGTTCAGGTCATCATGGCTGCAATTGCTGCCTCTGACGGAACTCGCGAAGGCGTACGTAACGCCGTCTTCTCCGGAAGCGGAATCACAATCCCTGCTGATGCTTCAGTGCTTGGAAAGTCAATCACTATCGATCCAGCAACTGGAGACGTTGATGCAATCGACATCACAGTTGAGATCGTAAAGGGTGGAGCAGAGACAACACTTCAAGCTTGGGTTCTTAAATAAACTCGAGTAGATAGTTAAAAGAGAACGGGGTGGGCGTAACGCTCGCCCCGTTCTCTTTAATCTATCTTTGTTTCGCCTTCTAGATTAGTATCCGCAGAAGAAGTCAGATGTATAAACTCAGAATTCAATGGGAGATCACGTGTCAATATTTGCAAAGGGATACCAAGCGAGGAAAGTTCGGCGCCTCTATCTTGAACGCTCCCTAGGAGCGATTGCAACTGTTCTCATACTTTTTTGGCTCACAATAAATTTCATCAAGTCTCCTTCGCAATTCTTTCAAGCATCCATCATTGGTCTCAGTAATGGCGTTCTTTATGCACTGATTGCCTTGGGCTATACGTTGGTTTATGGAATCATTGAGTTAATTAACTTTGCTCACGGCGATCTCTTCATGCTTGGAGCTGTATTTTCGGCGAATTTTATCGCCATCTGGTTTGGTAAGAGCGCTTCAAATCCTGGAGCTTGGTTGGTTTTTGCGGGTTGCTTAGTAGCAGTTATGAGCGTGAGCGCTGGAGTTAATGTTGGTATAGAGCGATTTGCTTATCGAAAACTCCGAAGAGCACCGAAGTTAGCGCCTCTCATTACCGCAGTCGGCGTATCTTTCGTCTTGCAATTTATCGGACTTCGTTGGAATGGGTCTGGCCCCAAAACATGGAATAGTGTTTTACCACCAGGCCAATTTGAAATTTCAGGTGTAACGATTGCTTACACAACCCTTTACGCAATAGCAATCACTGTGCCCTTGCTTATTCTCATGACCTGGATTGTTACTCGAACTCGTCAAGGTAAAGCCATGAGAGCAACTGCTCAAGATCAAGATGCAGCTCGCTTGATGGGTATTAACGTAGATCGCACTATTTCATTCACTTTCGCCCTGGGTGGGGCACTTGCTGGCGCAGCTGGCTTGATATTTCAACAAACTCGAGGACTCACTTCTTATAACCTCGGCTACCAACTCGGCCTTATTGCATTTACCTCAGCAGTTATGGGCGGAATTGGTAGTTTGCAAGGGGCCGTGCTTGGCGCACTTTTGATCGGTCTGATTCAGGGTCTCAATGATGGATTACCCATCGGCCTTGGACAGCAGTGGTCTCAAACAGTTGTTTTCTCAATACTTATTCTCCTCATGGCATTTAGACCAACTGGTTTGCTTGGCAAACCAGTAACAGAGAAGGTGTGATCTCACCATGGCGATAAAATTACGATCAAAGGCAATGAAGAAAGATAAGGCACTTAAGAAGGGGACTACCCAAAAGCAGTGGACTATCGGATTTCTCATTGCTGCGGCTGTTATTTGGACTTTCTATACCTTCATTATGTATCGCTTGCCATTTGAAATTCAACAAGTTTTTCAACACTGGTTGCCACCTACGACTGTAAACGAAGCACTTGTTTGGGTTATCTGCGCCCTTGGTCTCAATATCGTTGTGGGTTATGCCGGCCTTCTTGATCTTGGTTTCGTGGCGTTTTGGGCAATCGGAGGATATTCCGCCGGTTGGTTCATGTCAGCCTTTTTCCGTCAAGTTAATGTCCATGTATTAACCACCGCAAAACCTGAAACTCCAGGCATACATCTTAGTTTTTGGGCCGTAATCTTTATTGGTGGATTGATTTGTGCAGCGTTTGGAATCATTATTGGCGCGCCAACACTTCGCCTTAAGAGCGATTACTTGGCGCTAGTAACACTTGGATTCGGTGAAATTATCCCTCAGGTTTTCACCAATGGTGAAAATATTGCCGGCTTCAATATGTCGAACGGAACTAAAGGAATTTCTCCGGTCGACAACATTGGCGTTCCGGGCAAGGCGTTAGGACCATTCGATTTCAGTTGGAAGTTCTTCATTTTTGCTCTACTCACGGCAATGATGATTTTTGTTTCATTGAGATTACGCAAAGGACGTCTAGGACGAGCATGGCTTGCAATCCGCGAAGATGAGCTAGCCGCGAGCATGATGGGCGTTCCATTGATGCGGACAAAACTTTCTGCATATGCAGTTGGCGCATTTACTGGCGGTATCGGGGGAGTAGCTTTTGCCACTCACGTGAATGGTGTTTTCGCAGACCGTTTCAATTTTTCTATCTCGATAATTTTGCTCGCGATGGTCGTGCTTGGCGGAATGGGAAATGTTTGGGGCGTGATGGTTGGAGCGTTATTGGTAGCGTGGGTAAATTCCACGGGCTTACCTTCACTCGGTGAACTGGTTAATACAACTTTTGGTTTAGATATCAATTTCCCTTCATACAACTTCTTGCTCTTTGGTGGAGTTTTGATTTTGATGATGCTCTTCAAACGCGAAGGCATGATCCCGGAATCACGTTTGAAGGCAATCTTGCATGAAGCAGATGACACATCATCTAACTTGGGAGGCCACCACTAATGACAAGCGCTTTGGTAGCCGAGAAGATCACCGTTCAATTCGGTGGGCTAGTTGCAGTTAATTCAGTTTCTTTTGATATCCCGACAGGGAAAATTGTCAGCCTCATTGGTCCAAATGGCGCAGGCAAAACAACATTTTTCAATGTGCTCACCGGGCTCTATAAACCCACAAGTGGTTCAGTGATTTTTGATGGTACTGACATCACAGGTACCCCACCTCACAAAATTGCTTCCGGAGGAGTAGCTCGTACTTTTCAAAACATTCGACTTTTTGGTTTGATGACGGCAGAAGAAAATGTCATGGTAGCGATGCACTCACATCTCAAATCTGGAATTTTGGCGACAATTTTTGGCACTCCCTCACAACGCCGAGAGGAAAAAGAATCTCGTGAACAAGCGCGCGAACTCCTTAACTTCGTTGGTATCGGGAAATGGGCCGGAGAATATGCACGCAATCTTTCATACGGTGATCAACGTCGCCTAGAAGTGGCACGAGCCCTAGCTATTAAGCCAAAGGTTTTGCTATTGGATGAACCTACCGCCGGTATGAATCCGCAAGAATCATTGACTTTCATTGACTTCGTTTATCGAGTGCGTGACCAACAAGGAGTCTCTATTCTTCTCATTGAACACGATATGAGTGTGGTGATGTCGGTTTCAGAACGAGTGACTGTCCTTGATCAAGGCGAAAAAATCGCAGAAGGAACACCTGCTCAAATTAAATCCAATCAACGCGTCATTGAGGCCTATCTTGGTAAAGCGAAAGGCGAAAAAGCATGAGCGCACTATTAGAGGTTAAGGATTTGCAAGTTGCCTACGGCGCAATTTTGGCTGTTAAGAATATCTCTCTCACGGTTAATCAAGGGGAAATAGTTACCTTGATCGGATCAAACGGAGCAGGTAAATCAACAACACTTCGTACAATTTCAGGATTGCTTAAGCCTAAGGCGGGAACGATCACTTTCCAAGGTGAGCGTATTGATGGCAAAGAAGGTCACCTCATTGTTCAAAAAGGTCTATGCCAATCGCCTGAAGGCCGTCGAATCTTTCCTCGCATGTCAGTGCGTGAAAATTTAGAGCTTGGCGCGTTTCTCCGCAACGACAAACCTGCAATTGCAGAAGATTTTGAGAAAGTTTTAGAACTCTTCCCTCGTTTGCGTGAGCGCATTGAGCAAAGGGCCGGAACAATGTCAGGCGGAGAACAACAGATGCTTGCTGTTGCTCGTGCCATGATGGGATCGCCAAAGTTGCTTCTGCTCGATGAACCTTCTATGGGATTGGCGCCAGTGTTAGTAGATATGATTTTTGAAACAATCGTCAAGATTCGCGAGCAAGGAATCACTATCTTGCTTATTGAGCAAAACGCAGCTGCTGCGTTAGATGTTGCAGATCGTGCTTATGTTTTGGAATCCGGGACAATCAAAATGAGTGGCAAAGCCTCTGATCTAGCAAAAGACGAAGCAGTTACTAAGGCCTACCTAGGAGGCTAATTTCTAGGAGCCAGAATCAAGCAAGTAATTCTGGAAGTGCATGTTCTTTGACCCTCATCATTAGTAATAACGATTTCGTATGAGCACATGGTCTTACCAAGTGAGAGCGCTGTTGCAACCGCTGTAACTTTGCCTTTCGTTGCAGATTTATGATGCGTTGCGTTAATGTCAATGCCGACCACAGTGCGATCTGGTCCTGCATGCAGTTGCGTCCCAATCGAACCAAGACTTTCCGCCAACACAACATTTGCCCCACCATGTAATAGCCCTATGGGTTGTGTGTTGCCTTCAACTGGCATCGTTGCTACAAGTCGAGTTGGTGATGCTTCAAGAATCTCGATACCCATCTTCTTATCAAGAGCCCCGCTACCACGTTCACGTAATTGATCCATAAATTTTGAATGTGCGCTGTTGTCCATAAGGCCAACTCTATCTTGCTCGCATAGGATGTCAGGTATGGCCTCTCGACTACTTTTAATCGACGGGCACTCGATGGCGTATAGAGCTTTTTACGCCCTACCTGCCGAGAATTTCACAACCGCCACAGGCCAGCATACGAACGCCATTTATGGATTCGCCACGATGCTCATCTCTTTACTGAAAGAAGAAAAGCCCACGCACGTAGCGGTGGCTTTCGATGTTTCTCGAAAAACTTTCAGAACAGAAAAGTTTCCAGAATATAAAGCTAATCGCGCCAAGACCCCAGATGAGTTTCGCTCCCAAATGTCGCTATTGCACGATTTGGTTGAAGCTTTCGGTATCTCTCATTTTGAGGTAGAAGGATATGAAGCAGATGACATTCTTGCGACATTGTCCTCACTCGCGCAAGACAATGGCATGGAAGTCATTATCTGCACAGGTGATCGAGATAGTTTCCAATTAGTCAGTGAGAAAATTACAGTCCTTTATCCAAAACGAGGTGTGAGTGATTTGGCAAGAATGACGCCAGAAGCAGTATTTGAAAAATATGGATTAACTCCACAAAACTATCCAGATTTTGCAGCACTTCGTGGCGACCCTAGCGATAATTTGCCATCTATACCCGGAGTTGGGGAAAAAACCGCATCCAAATGGATTATTGAATTTGGCTCTCTCCAGGCACTTATCGTTGGAGCTCACACAATCTCTGGGAAAGTTGGAGAGAGTTTACGAGCAAATATTCATGTAGCACTAACAAATCGAGAGCTCACGCAATTGATTCACGATGTTCCGCTCCAGACAAACCTAGAGAGTTTGGAATGGAACGGAGTACACGAATCTGCGCTGACTCCACTATTTGAAAAGTTGGAGTTTCGAACGCTTAAGGAACGAATCAAACCTATTATCGCAAAATCTGGAGAAATTCCTGAAGGGCAACTTCACGCGCCCACCCTATTTGTTGAAGAAGATGCCGAGGTCCTTACCCCCGAAGAAGCAACTGCACGAATTTACAATCACACCGGTTCAATATCTCTCAACGCAGAATTTCGTGACGGGAAGGTTCATCGCTATGGAGTTGCACTTAACTCTTCGCAAGCATTTACTGTGCATTCCTCACAGATGGGGGATTGGATTAGTGATCCCAAGATCCCAAAAATCATGCATGACGCCAAATCATTTGGCCGTAATCATCCGCTAGCCGGCGTTATTTTTGACACGAGTCTTGCCAGCTATTTAGTTAATCCTGGAGGCCGTCCTCAAGAAATTTCAGACTGGGATGGAGATGCATACTTACAGGCCGAGAAGCTGTTCTGGTTACAGGAGTCATTAACAACTGAACTTTCCGATCGTAATCTCCTAACCCTCTTTAACGCTTTAGAGATGCCTATTGCGGATCTTTTAACCGCGATGGAAAGGCGCGGAATCGCCGTTGATGCAAAAGGGCTCACCAATCTTCGCGATTTCTTTGCCTCAGAAGTTGAGCGCGAGACTAAGAAAGCACATCAGGAGGCAGGCCATGAGTTCAATGTGGCGTCTCCAAAACAACTCCAAGTTTTGCTGTTCGATGAGCTTAAGTTGCCTAAAACAAAGAAGATTAAAACCGGGTATTCAACCGATGCGGAGTCCTTGCAATCGCTCTTTGAAAAAACTCAACATCCAGTCTTGAATCAACTTCTTCGAATACGCGAGACCAATAAACTCAAAACCACCATCGACGGCCTTCTCGAAGCCATTGATACAGATGGCAGAATCAGAACACATTTTCAACAAATGGTTGCGGCCACCGGGCGTTTATCGTCGACTGGTCCAAATTTGCAGAACATTCCCGTAAGGACTCAAGAAGGCCGCAAGATTCGCGACTGCTTCGTTGCAGGTAGTGGGTATCAATCCCTTTTAACTGCCGATTACAGTCAGATTGAAATGCGAATTATGGCCCACTTATCGCATGACGAACATCTCCTTGAAGCATTTACAAAAGGAGAGGATTTACATTCAACTATCGCCTCTGAAGTCTTTGGAGTACCTGCAGAGAGCGTAGATCCAGAGATGCGGAGACAAATTAAGGCGATGTCTTACGGATTAGCGTACGGACTTTCTGCCTATGGTTTATCTGCACAACTTTCTATTTCGCCACCACAAGCGCAACAACTGATGGATCGATATTTTGAACGCTTTGGAGGAATTCGCGATTATCTGAGTAGCGTTGTGGAGCAAGCACGCAAAGTTGGCTATACCGAAACGATTATGGGAAGACGTCGCTATTTGCCAGATTTAATGGATGATAATCGCCAGCGTCGCGAGATAGCCGAGCGGATGGCACTCAACGCACCTATTCAAGGTTCTGCAGCCGACATTATTAAGCAAGCAATGCTCAATGTAGAATCTGCAATAATTTCACAAGGGTTGAAATCCCGATTGTTGTTACAAGTCCATGATGAGCTTATTTGCGAGGTCGCAACTGGCGAAGAAGTAGTGCTTATAGCGCTCATGCGCAAAGAAATGGGTTCGGCGTACCCATTGAATGCACCATTAGCGGTCAGTGTAGGCATTGGTAAAAGCTGGAATGAAGCCGCGCATTAATAACGCACGATAAGAATTAAATAGCAGGACGCGTATTGTCTTTCATTGCAAGCAGATCTTGTTCTTCGCTCGGTAACTTGTTGGCTGCGAACAATCTGGATTTACCTGCTTGCAAGACAATCCATCCGATAGCAAGAGTGATAGTTGTTATACCCAAGGCATATCGTGGTGAATATTGATTAGAAATCCAACCACCAATTGCTGCACCCAGCGCCATAAATGTTCCTTCTGCAGTCCACAACCATCCCAAAGATGAAGTTGCAGTTCCTCGTGGCCTTACAGCTTCCATTACTTCCCAATAAAAAACTTGAAGTGAACCACCTGTAAGTCCTAAAAATGCTGCCGCCAACGCCAAACTCCATCCAGGATAAGTAAAAGCAAGTGGCAGAGAGGCGGCGAACCATAAGACGTATGTTCGTGACATAGTGACCAACGGAGTCACACGTTTGGAAATGAGTCCACCAATAAGCCCTCCAGCAATATTACAAATTCCCAGCGTCCCCAGAATCCATGCAGTACGACTTGCGACATTTTCTATCGTTGCAAATGCCGGAACCGCCACATCAAAGGCGCCCCATCCAAAACCAATGATGCAACCCTCAAGCATGAGAAGTTGCATGGCTCGGCTTCTGAAAGTGCCTGTTTCTGAGGCATCTTTTTTCTCTGGTCGCCAATTACGAGAAACTTTAGTAAAGCCCAATGATGTGCCGCCAATAAAGATTAAGAGAGCACATGCTGTGAGCGCAGTTGAAGGATGTGATGAAAGTGCAAGTGAAGTAGCAATTACTGGTCCTAAAACCATGGCGGCGCTAATTACTGCAGTATCAAGTGCGTAGGCAGTTCTTAATAACTCGGGTGGTACAACTGTTTGCCACAACGGTCGAATAGAGAGGTTGATTGGCGGCGCAGAAAGTCCTAATACAAATGCAAAGAAGAGAATTGAACTTCGACTTTGAGAAAAGTTAAGAGCAAGAATGAGGATGGAATAACCTGGTACGAAAATTCGCAGTGGCCATTTCTGTCCCCAGCGATCCATAAGTGAACCCCGAAGTCCCGCAGTTAGTGCTGAAGACAAAGACTCAAGTCCAATGGCCAAGCCTGCAACGGCAATCGAACCCGTTGCCTGTTCTGCTTTAAAAAATGTTGCTAGAGCAATCATCCCGTAGGCAATGCGGGCAGGAAAGGCAGCCAAGAGAAGGACTTTCGTATGCGGTCTGCGCAAAAGCTCGAGATATTGCTTCATAGGCCTTGAGTCTACTCACGCGAATTGACCCAAAGCGGGCGCAAACCCTACCCTTAGCAGTCCTATCCCTACTACTCATCTATCCCTACGGAGCACCTTGAGCATCTCACCAGTAATAGCAGTAAATGACGTTGGATCAGCAGAAGATTTTCTCGCCGCAATTGAAGGAACCATTCGAAATTTTAACGATGGCGACCTTGTTGAAGGCATAGTTGTACAAGTCGATCGTGACGAAGTACTTCTAGATATTGGCTATAAAACAGAAGGTGTTATTCCTTCGCGCGAACTTTCAATTCGCCACGATGTTGACCCAAATGAAATCGTCAAGGTCGGTGAAAAAGTTGAAGCTTTAGTTTTGCAAAAAGAAGATAAAGAAGGTCGCCTTATCCTTTCCAAGAAACGCGCACAATACGAGCGCGCATGGGGAGATATCGAAGGCAAGAAAGAGCGCGACGAAGTTGTTATTGGAACTGTTATTGAAGTTGTTAAGGGTGGTCTCATCGTTGACATTGGGCTTCGCGGATTCCTTCCGGCATCATTGGTCGAAATGCGCCGTGTTCGCGATCTCACTCCTTACATTGGCAAGCAGGTTGAAGCGCGCATTATCGAACTCGACAAGAATCGCAACAACGTTGTACTTTCACGTCGCGCTTTCCTCGAGCAAACTCAATCTGAATCACGTACGACTTTCCTTAATCAGCTTCAAAAGGGTCAAGTTCGCACGGGCGTGGTTTCCTCGATTGTTAACTTCGGAGCATTTGTAGACCTTGGCGGAGTAGATGGCCTCGTGCACGTTTCCGAACTTTCATGGAAGCACATTGATCATCCAGGTGAAGTTGTTGAAGTTGGCGACGAAGTAACTGTTGAAGTTCTAGAAGTTGATTTCGAGCGTGAGCGCGTTTCACTTTCCTTGAAGGCAACTCAAGAAGATCCATGGCAAGCATTCGCACGCACGCACACAATCAACCAAGTTGTGCCAGGCCAAGTAACTAAATTAGTTCCATTCGGTGCGTTTATTCGCGTCCACGAAGGAATCGAAGGCTTGGTTCACATCTCTGAACTTGCTGAGCGCCATGTTGAAATACCTGAGCAGGTTGTTCAAGTAGATGATGAACTATTTGTAAAAATTATTGATATCGATTTAGAGCGCCGTCGTATTTCACTTTCTCTCAAGCAAGCGAATGAGGGTCACGAAGTGGAAATCGAAGCATTCGATCCAACTCAATATGGAATGGCTGCACGTTATGACGCGGCTGGAAACTTCATTTATCCTGAAGGTTTCGATGCTGATACCCAAGAGTGGAAGCCTGGCTATGAGACCCAACGTGAAGAGTGGGAGCGTCAATACGCTGAAGCTCAAACACGCTTCATCGCGCATAAGAAACAAAAAGCAGAGGCGCAAGCAGCCGATGCGGCAGCAGTTCCTGAAACAGTTGTCGAGGAAGCACCTGTTTCAGAATAATTTGAATACAAAACGGCCCATGAGAGAGATCTTGTGGGCCGTTTTCTTTTCACACTCGATTTTTAACGTTAAGGTCTGACTGTGCTAGTCGTTGCGCTCACCGGTGGAATTGGTTCCGGAAAATCCTTAGCTGCAGGATTCTTCGCTGATTTAGGTGCTCGAGTTGTTGATGCCGATCAACTTGCACGAAGCGCTATTGAACGTGGAAGCAAAGGCTTTGATGCTGTGGTCGCCGAATTTGGGGATCGTATTTTACTTAATGGCGATATTGATAGACGAGCTTTAGGCGAGATAGTTTTTCAGGATGCAGAGGCAAAGCGAAAATTAGAAGCAATCATTCATCCCATCGTCCGAGCACAATTTGCTGAACTTGTATCAGGATTACGAGCTCAAGAGATTTTGATTTACGAAATTCCTTTATTGGTTGAGACCGGTGCCCACGATCGCTTTGATGCAGTCATTACCATCGAATCTGATCTAACTTTGCGCCAATCGCGATTACGGGAACGAGGGTTGATGAACTCTGAAATTTCATCTCGCATGGCATCCCAAGCTAGTGCTGACGAGAGAATTGCGGTGGCAGATTTTGTCCTCGAAAACAACGCATCACCAGATCACCTACTCCGCCAGGTAGAGAATTTATGGGAGACGGTGCTCCCAACCCTGGAGCGCAAGAATTCTTGACCAAGGCTAGAGTTACGTAGTGCGCCCAATAAACGATCTGCAAAGGTCGGTTGAACCATTTCAGGTGATTAGTGAATACGTACCTGCGGGCGATCAGCCACAAGCGATTGCGGAAATTGTTTCCCGTATAGAAAAAGGGGAGCAAGATATTGTGTTGCTCGGCGCAACAGGTACGGGTAAATCAGCAACAACCGCTTGGTTGATTGAACGACTCCAGAGACCTACCTTAGTAATTGCACCTAATAAAACTTTGGCAGCGCAACTTGTCAACGAGTTCCGAGAGTTAATGCCGAACAACGCGGTTGAGTATTTCGTTTCCTATTATGACTATTACCAACCTGAAGCATATGTTCCTCAAACTGACACCTTTATTGAAAAGGATTCGAGCGTCAATGACGAAGTAGAGCGTTTGCGTCACTCCGCTACCAATTCTCTCCTTACTCGTCGCGATGTCATTGTCGTAGCCACGGTTTCATGCATTTATGGACTTGGAACGCCTCAGGAATATATAGATCGTATGGTGCGCCTCAAGGTTGGAGATGAGATTGATCGAAATACCCTCTTAAGGAAATTTGTTGATATCCAATATAGTCGCAATGACATTGCATTCGAGCGCGGAACATTTCGAGTCCGAGGAGACACAATCGAGATTATTCCGATGTACGAGGAGTTGGCACTGCGCATCGAAATGTTCGGTGATGAAATCGAGAAAATTACAACGCTTCATCCTCTAACAGGTGAAATTATTCGTGACGAAACAGAGATGTATGTATTCCCAGCAACCCACTATGCCGCTGGACCAGAAACTATGAAACGGGCAATTGTAGATATTGAAGCGGAACTCGCGGTGGCTTTGGAAAATTTTGAGCGACAAGGAAAATTGCTAGAGGCTCAGCGCTTAAGAATGCGTACCACTTTCGACATCGAGATGATGCAGCAACTGGGGTTTTGTTCTGGAATTGAGAACTATTCACGACATATTGACGGACGCGATCCAGGTTCGGGACCGAATTGTTTGCTCGACTATTTCCCAGAGGATTTCCTTCTTGTCATTGACGAATCACATGTCACAGTTCCGCAAATTGGCGCAATGTACGAAGGCGATGCGTCTCGTAAGCGAACCCTGGTTGAGCATGGTTTCCGTTTGCCGAGTGCTATGGATAACCGTCCCTTACGCTGGGACGAGTTTTTAGGAAGGGTTGGACAGAAGGTATTTCTCTCGGCGACGCCAGGTAAATATGAATTAGAGAAAGTTAATAACGACGTCGTTGAACAAGTGATCAGGCCTACTGGTTTGGTGGATCCAAAAATTGTTATCAAACCAATCAAGGGACAGATCGATGATTTATTGCAAGAAATCAATATTCGAGCGCTACGAGATGAGCGTGTTCTTGTAACTACGCTGACTAAGAAGATGTCCGAGGACCTAACGGATTATCTGCAGGAAAAGGGAGTTCGTGTTAGATATTTGCATTCTGAAGTAGATACTTTGCGAAGAGTTGAACTTTTACGTGAGCTACGTTCGGGTGAGTATGACGTTTTAATTGGAATCAATTTATTGCGCGAGGGATTGGATCTTCCCGAAGTTTCTCTTGTGGCCATTTTGGACGCCGATAAGGAAGGTTTCCTGCGCTCTGCTACTTCCCTTATTCAGACCATTGGTCGTGCCGCCCGCAATGTTTCGGGCGAAGTTCACATGTATGCAGATAACATCACCAAATCAATGGAGAAGGCGATAGATGAAACAAATCGTCGTCGCGCCAAGCAGGTTGCCTACAATGAAGAGCGAGGCGTTGATCCTCAACCGCTACGCAAGAAGATTGCCGATATCACTGATTTAATTAACCGAGAGAGTGAGGATACGCAAGAGCTTCTCACTTCAGCGGGAGTGAACAAAGCCAAAGTTTCGGGCCTAGCGATATCGGCGTCAGAGGCTGCAACTCTGCCAAGACAAGAGTTGTTAGCGTTGATAGAGTCTCTCACTGCTCAGATGCGCCAAGCAGCCCAAGATCTACAGTTCGAATTAGCTGCGCGATTCAGAGATGAAATTAGGGATTTGAAGAAAGAGTTACGCGCTATGGAAGTTGGAGGGCTTTAGTTCTATGGCAGATCAACTTGTTGTTCGTGGGGCCAGAGAACACAACCTCAAGAATGTCTCCATTGAATTGCCACGTAATTCACTTGTTGTATTTACAGGATTGTCTGGCTCAGGAAAATCAAGCCTAGCTTTTGACACAATATTTGCAGAAGGCCAGCGTCGGTATGTTGAATCTCTCTCTGCATACGCTCGCCAATTTCTCGGGCAGATGGACAAACCCGATGTTGATTTCATTGAGGGACTTTCACCCGCTGTTTCAATTGACCAAAAATCTACTAATAGAAATCCGCGATCAACGGTTGGAACAATTACTGAAGTTTATGATTATTTGAGACTGCTCTTTGCTCGTGCAGGCAGACCTCATTGTCCCAAGTGCAAAAAGAGCGTGAGCCGTCAAACGCCTCAACAAATTGTTGATCAAATTTTATCTATGCCTGCTGCCACAAAGTTTCAGGTTCTGGCCCCTGTCGTGCGTGCGCGAAAAGGAGAATTCGTTGATCTTTTCCAGGAGCTAATTAGTCAGGGTTACTCCCGTGCTCGTATTGACGGTGATGTAGTTGCGCTAGCTGAAGCACCAAAATTGAAGAAGCAAGAGAAACATACGATTGAAGTTGTTGTAGATCGGCTTAACGCTAAAGCTGAATCCAAAACACGTCTAACCGATTCAATTGAGACTGCCTTGCGCTTAGCTCAAGGCATCGTAATTCTGGATTTTGTTGATTCTAAAGATTCAACAAAGGAGCGCACGTATAGTGAACACTTGGCTTGCCATGACTGCGAGCTGTCATTCGAAGAACTCGAGCCACGATCATTCTCTTTCAACTCGCCTTTTGGTGCATGTCCAGAATGCTCAGGTATCGGAACAAAACTTGAGGTCGACGAAGAACTCATTATCCCCGATGACTCTATTTCGGTGAATGATGGTGCGATTGCTCCTTGGTCATCTGGACAAACATCAGAATATTTCTTGCGTTTACTGCAAGCGCTGTCTGGCGAAATCTCATTTTCACTTGATACGCCGTGGAAGAAGCTTTCCCTCAAAGCCAAAGAAGCAATCTTGCATGGCTCTGACTATGAAGTCCATGTCAAATATAAAAATCGGTACGGACGTGTACGCAATTACTCCACTGGTTTTGAGGGAGTTATACCTTTCATACACCGCAGACATGGCGAAACGGATAGCGATTACAGTCGTGAAAAATATGAAGGTTATATGCGACAAATTCCATGTCCTACCTGCAAAGGTTCGCGTTTAAAACCTGAGGTGTTGGCTGTGACTTTGGGGGATAAGAACATCGCTGAGATTTGCGAACTCTCTATCGCCGATTGCGCAACATTTCTTTCTGGAGTGGCACTCAATGCTAGAGAGGCTCAGATCGCCGAGAGAGTTTTAAAGGAAGTGCATGCCCGGTTGGGGTTTCTTCTCGATGTTGGTCTTGATTACCTATCCCTAGAAAGACCTGCTGCAACTTTATCCGGTGGAGAAGCCCAACGAATACGACTTGCTACCCAAATAGGATCAGGTCTTGTTGGGGTTCTTTATGTCCTCGATGAGCCCAGCATCGGATTGCATCAACGTGACAATCATCGACTCATTGAAACGTTAACGAGGTTGCGAGATTTAGGAAACACACTCATTGTCGTTGAGCATGACGAAGAAACGATTCGTGCTGCCGATTGGATTGTGGACATTGGTCCAGGCGCAGGTGAGCATGGAGGCAAAGTTGTTGTTTCTGGTGATTATCAATCTCTAATAGATTCAAAAGAATCCATAACGGGGGCGTATCTATCAGGAAGAAAATCAATACCTATTCCCGCGAAGAGGCGAGCTATTGATCCCAAGCGCCAATTGGTTGTCAAGGGAGCGAAGGAAAATAATCTAAAGGATATTGAAGTTGCTATCCCACTAAGCGCCTTTGTCGCCGTAACAGGAGTTAGTGGTTCAGGGAAATCCACACTTGTAAATGACATTGTTTATGTCACGCTGGCAAATAAGCTCAATGGAGCGCGCATGGTCCCTGGTCGGCATCGAAGTGTTTCTGGCATTGATCTTCTCGACAAAGTTGTTCATGTGGATCAATCACCAATTGGCAGAACTCCTCGCTCTAACCCTGCTACATATACGGGAGTGTTTGACAAGATACGAGCACTTTTTGCTGAAACTTCCGAAGCGAAGGTACGAGGCTATTTGCAAGGCCGATTCTCTTTTAATGTTAAGGGCGGACGGTGTGAAAATTGCGCGGGGGATGGCACCATAACTATCGAGATGAACTTTTTGCCAGATGTTTATGTGCCATGTGAGGTTTGCCATGGGGCCAGATATAACAGAGAAACTCTAGAGGTCCATTACAAGGGCAAAACCATCTCCGAAGTTTTGGATATGCCTATTGAGCAAGCACGGGACTTCTTTGAGGCCGTCCCAACAATCGCACGCTTTCTTACAACCTTGTGCGAAGTTGGTTTGGGATATGTTCGACTCGGGCAATCTGCACCAACACTTTCGGGCGGTGAAGCACAGAGAGTAAAACTTGCAACCGAACTACAGCGCAG
>CAEZWS010000007.1_pt1 | contig 31044 bp, 28 predicted proteins | sample 7265061 | NCBI WGS metagenome assembly CAEZWS01 (sample SAMEA6813888, study PRJEB35770) | freshwater metagenome | biome: Freshwater; feature: Freshwater reservoir; material: water | place: Czech Republic | collected 2015-11-04 | depth 0.5m m | reverse complement strand
GAGGAGCGTTGGCGAACCGAGAAGGCAACATGCGAAAGCGTTATCGGAGCACTTTCATTGCCACTCTTTGTTAAACCATCACGTGGTGGTTCAAGCAGAGGTACAGCAAAAGTAAAGTCTGCCAATCAACTTGGCGCAGCAATTGATGACGCGTTGCGCTTTGACACCAAAGTCCTGATTGAAGAAGCAGTTAAGGGGCGCGAAATAGAGTGCGCTGTTCTTGAAGTTGATGGAACAATTGTGACGTCACCTCCAGGTGAAATACAGATCGACAAGAAGTACGATTTTTATGATTTTGACGCAAAATATTTAGATGGGGCCACAACGGCAGTTATTCCTGCACAGATTCCAGAGGCCGCCTCGAAAGAAATTGAAAAACAAGCTGCTCAAGCTTTCAGAGCGCTCGGTTGCAGCGGACTTGCACGAGTTGATTTCTTCTATTGTGAAGATGGTCAGATTGTTATCAACGAGCTCAACACCATGCCTGGATTTACACCAACATCGATGTATCCACGCTTATTGGCGTCAAGAGGTATTACTTACACTCAAATAATCGACGAGCTTATGAAAAGCGCGTTAACGCGAAAGTTCTAAAGGAATTTAGTAAGTAGTTACCGGACACGTCAGCGTGCGAGTGATACCTGCAACTGCTTGAACTTTAGACAAAATCACACGTCCGAAATCTTCCATGCTAGGTGCTTCAGCGCGCATGATGACGTCGTATGGACCAGTTACACCTTCGGCCAATGTGACTCCTGGGATTGCAGAAACAGCATGAGCCACGCTAGATGCTTTTCCAACTTCGGTCTGAATCAAGATGTAGGCCTGTACTGTCATTGCGATTCCCTTCATTCATTGAGTCCGTTGAATACGGAGTTCATTGCGTACGAGCAAAGATACCGCATCTTCAATCAATCTGGCAGTGGGGTTTTTCTTCGCGCACCCTTAGGCTAAGCATGTGAGAGAAGCCGAGATCATCGCGCAATTAGCGAAAATTTTTGCAATTCCAGATTCTGAAGGGAAGAGCTCACGCGTTCTCGTAGGCATTGGCGACGATGGGGCGGTCATTGCTCCATCGCAACACAGCTGGGTAATAACTACAGACATGGCCGTCGAAGGCGTTCACTTTCAACAAGGTTGGTCCAGCGCATATGAAATTGGTCGCAAAATCACGTGCGCAAATATTGCGGATGTATATGCAATGGGTGCAACACCTCATCACCTTGTGGTTGCCGTTTCACTTACCGGCAAAGAAAGTTTGAGCTGGATAAGTGAATTAGCAACAGGGATTAATGACGAAGTCCGAAGTGTTGGGGCGTATGTCGTCGGAGGAGATGTCGTGAGAGGTGAACAAATAACGATTGCCATTACTGCAGTGGGGGAAGTCGAGACGCCCATATTGCGCTCTGGTGCACGTGCTGGTGATCAGATAGTTATTTCAGGTTTACCTGGGTGGTCAAGTGCTGGTTTGTATTTGCTCACCAATCGGATTGCAGTGGGAAATTTGAAAAATAAGCACACAGCCGAAAGAGCACTTGCACAGTTTCGCGCTCCAGATGTGCGTTACTCCGATGCCATTGCTTTACAAACTGCGCATAGCTTGTGCGACATCAGCGATGGATTATTAACTCAAGCGCAACAGTTGGCCGATGCTTCAGAAGCGTCATTCGAGATTGATTCACAAAAAATTGCAGCGCACCCTGAGTTTGCAGAATTGAAGGCTCTGGCAGATGAAGTCGGTGCCGATATCTGGGATTGGGTTTTAGCTGGCGGCGAAGATCATGTTTTCCTTGCAACGGGTGTAGATCTATCCGGTTTTGCTATAGGCAAGGTCGGCAAAAAAGAATCGGGATTACCAGGAGTTGAATTACTAGGTATTTCTAAAGCCCCGAAAGGCTTCACGCACTTTTCTTAACGCTTTACTTTGCCAGCCTTAAGGCAAGAAGTGCAGACATTTTGGCGCTTTGATGTTCCGCCGATAAGTGTGCGTACGCGTTGGATGTTTGGATTCCAACGACGACGTGTCTTTACTTGTGAGTGCGAGACGTTATTGCCAAAGCTGGGGCCTTTGCCACAGATATCGCATGTTGCTGCCATCGTCGTACTCCTTTTGAGATTTTCCTTATGTCCTTGTGAACGGGGGTAAGGGTAGCGCGTACCCCTAGCTCAAGGCGAATCCGTTCAAAAGGTCACGAATTCCTGCATAGAGTCGCACAATATTTGGGTACTCGTTCGAGACAATGGCGCTATGGCCACGCTCGAGAGCAAACTTGTCGATGTTGTTGGAGATCGCACGGCCAAAGTTCTCACCTCAACAATCGGTGCACGAACGGTGGGGGATTTACTCCGGCATTACCCACGCAGATATGTTGTGCGCGGAGAACTCACTGACATCTCCACTCTTAAGGAAGATGATGAAGTAACAATCTTGGCCGAGATTCACAGCGCAAATACCAGAACACTGCAGGGGCGCAAAGGCACAATTTTGGAAGTTATCGTGACTGATGGAACTGCAAAACTTTCTCTGACATTTTTCAATCAACCTTGGCGTGAGCGCGAAATGCGAGTAGGTCGGCAAGGACTCTTTGCTGGCAAAGTCGGTGTATTTAAAGGCAAGAGACAACTTGCTCATCCCGATTATGAACTGATTCCAGAAGGCTCTGATGTAGATAGTGCTGTTGATGATTTTGCTGGAAAGTACTTGCCGGTTTATCCAGCAACGTCAAAATTGCCTTCATGGAAAATTGCGCAGTGCATCGAATTAGCAATCGGTGCCCTCGATGAATTACCAGACTTTTTGCCTGAACAGATTCGAATAAAGCATAGGTATCCAACTCTCAAAGAGGCTTTGGTAACACTGCACCAGCCTCAAGATATTGATGAAGCGGAGATGGCACGTGAGCGTCTAACTTTTGATGAAGCCTTTTTATTGCAACTGCTCCTTGTTGTACGCAGGGCAGAATTAAAGAAATTGAACGCAACTGCTAGACCTACTCGATCAGGAGGGCTTCTAGAAGCTTTTGATTCTTCTCTCCCATTCACATTTACACCTGGTCAGCGTGATGTGATTGCAGAAATTGAAAGTGACATGTCTGCATCGCATCCGATGCATCGACTTTTGCAAGGAGAAGTTGGCTCAGGAAAAACAGTCGTTGCAATTCGGGCAGCGTTAGCGGTAATCGACAGTGGGGGACAGGCTGCAATGTTAGCGCCAACTGAAGTCCTTGCGAGCCAACATATGCGAACTCTTGAAAAACTTTTAGGACCATTAGCGCAAGGCGGAATGCTTGGCGGATCAGAGCATGCGACTCAGATTGCACTCATCACTGGTTCACAAACAACGGTTGCGCGAAAAGAATCACTTGCACTTGCTGCATCTGGACAAGCCGGAATAATTGTCGGAACTCATGCACTGTTAGGTGAAAGCGTTGCATTTGCTGATTTAGGTCTCATTATTGTTGATGAACAGCATCGATTTGGAGTCGAGCAAAGAGATGCGCTCAAAGCAAAAGCTGAATCCCCGCCGCACTTATTGGTAATGACTGCAACACCAATTCCGCGTACTGTCGCAATGACGGTATTTGGTGATTTAGATATTTCTACACTTCGCGAATTGCCGTTAGGTCGCCAACCTATTTCAACACACGTTATTCCTGCCATGGATAAACCTGCATTTTTGGACCGCGCATGGGAGCGAATTCGCGAGGAAGTTGCTAAAGGGCATCAGGCATATGTCGTTGCTCCACGCATTAGTGCAACTGATGCAACAAATAGCGATATGGATTTCTTATTTGGAACCTCCTCCACGCCGATTGTCAGCGTTGAGGAGTTAGCGCCAACTCTGCATGCAGGCCCTCTGAAGGGTCTTCGTATAGCCGTATTGCATGGACAACTATCTACCGATGAAAAGAACACGACTATGCAGGCTTTCACTGATGGTGAAATCGACGTGCTTGTTTCCACAACAGTGATTGAGGTAGGCGTTGATGTACCCAACGCAACGATCATGGTGGTTATGGATGCAGACCGATTCGGTATTTCACAACTACATCAATTACGCGGGCGAATTGGCCGTGGATCATCTGCAGGACTTTGCTTACTTGTCACTAATGCTGGTTCAGATGCACCCTCTCGAGTAAGACTTGATGCTGTTGCAAGCACTCTTGATGGTTTTGAGCTATCTCGCATTGACCTAGAACAACGCCGAGAAGGCGATGTTCTAGGAGTTAGCCAATCCGGCACTCGTTCACATCTTCGCTTGCTTCGAGTACTGCGCGATGAGGGCCTTATTGATATAGCTAGAACTGACGCTCAGGAAATAGTTGCCGAAGATTCTTCGTTGGCTCTATGGCCTCAATTGGCCAAGGAATTGAAACTTTTGCAAGCGGATGAGATCGCCGAATATATTGATAAAGGATGAAAGTAGAATATTCCAATGAGAATTATTGCCGGCCTTGCAAAAGGCAGAACTCTTAGCGCCGTTGGTGGCGCAACTAGACCAACGTCAGATCGTGCGCGTGAGGGACTTTTCTCTTCACTCCTTTCCGAGTTCGGAGATTTTGTAGGTTTGAATTTCTTAGATTTGTTTGCAGGCTCCGGTGCAATTGGTTTAGAAGCATTATCTCGTGGCGCATCACTTGTTCATGCAGTAGAGAAAGAGGAAAGTGCGACTCGTACTATTAAGAAGAACGCAGATCTTGTGCAAGCAAGCAAAACCACTGGTGAGTTTCATCTTTTCTCTATGTCAGCACAAAAGTTCTTAGAAACTTCTGCACCTACGAGTTACCACATTATTTACATTGATCCGCCTTACGATTTTCCTGACGGCGAACTTCACGTAATTCTCGAAAAACTTCATGCTGGTAATTTCGTGAGAGATGATGCAGTGGTAGCCGTTGAGCGCGCGAGCAAGAGCATGGCGCTAAAATGGCCAGATGGATATGAGGGGTTACGCGAGAGAAATTATGGGCAAGCCCACATTTATTATGGGGTTCGCGCTCAAGATTGAAAGCCAAAATGGATTACCAGGGCAATCATTGCTAGCGTGGGCGTTATGAGAAGCGCCGTATGCCCAGGATCCTTTGATCCGATTACTTTTGGACATCTCGACATCATCGAACGCGCTAGCCATCATTTTGATCAAGTCATTGTGGCCGTAATGGAAAATCGCACAAAGTCGAGTCTTTTTACTGTCCAAGAGCGTTTAGAGATGATTAGCGAAAATACAAAGAAGTTTCCTAATGTTGTGGTTGATTCTTGGCACGGACTACTTGTCGATTACTGCAAATCAAAGGGAATCGCTTCAATCGTCAAAGGGCTTAGAGCTGTTACTGATTTTGATTATGAACTCCAAATGGCGCAAGTGAATTTGCAAGCCGCAAACGTTGAAACTATGTTCATGGCAACTGCCCCCGCGCACTCGTTCCTTTCCTCATCTTTAGTAAAAGAGTTAGCAAATTACAGTGGAGACGTTTCAACAATGGTTCCACTCAATGTCAACGAAGCGCTTCGCGCCCGACTAGCAGGGAAATAATTCATGGAATCCATTGAGAAGTTAACCGTAGCCATAACCATGGTTGAAGAGGCTAGAGGAGTTCCTCTTTCTGCGTCCTGTGTAGTTCACCGCGATGATCTCTTGGAACTCTTAGATGAAGCGCGTAACTTATTGCCTCATGATTTTTCTACTGCGCAAAATTTACTTTCAGCACGCGATTCGATTATGGAGGAGGGGCAAAGTAGCGCCGAGCAACTCATCGCACTTGCACGCGAAGAAGTTTCGCGCATGGTCGAGCAGACCGCCATTGTGCAATCAGCGCGCGAGCAAGCACAACGAATTTTGGATGATGGTCGTGATACAGCAGACCGCGAGCGCGAAGAAGTAGAGGCATATATTGATGCTCGCCTTGCAACACTTGAGGTAATTCTCAACAAGACCATTGATGCAGTTACTCGTGGTCGCGAGCGCCTTGCTGGCGCTGGAGATAACGATGTTTTGTCACAACTCAACACTGACAAGTAAATCCCATGCCTCGTAGTTCGCAGGTCTTTCAATTTAACTCTCATGATCTCCCTCGCCGTGCGGGTGAAATGAAGGAATATGCATTTGATATCACCGTTCCAGATCGCGTAGGCATCGATGTCATTGCAGTCTTGCCGGGTGAAGATATTCATGTCGATCTTCGCTTGGAATCTGTAACAGAGGGCGTATTAGTGAGTGCACAAATTGGCGCAATCGCCGACGGTGAATGCATTCGATGTTTAGATCCACTTGAATTTGATATCAACCGATCTATCCAAGAGCTCTATCGATATGAGCCAGAGAAAGCGCACACAAAGGCCCAACGCAAACGTGCACGCGAAGAAGAAGATGATCTTGACGAAGATGAAGACCTCATGATGGATGGTGATTTCATCAATCTAGAAATCCCTATTCGAGATGCAGTTATTTTGGCCTTGCCTATTAATCCACTCTGCGACCTAGAGTGCCAAGGGCTCTGTTCTGGATGCGGGCAAAAATGGGCCCAATTACCCGAAGACCATGCTCACGATCTCATCGACCCTCGCTGGGCGGGCCTTGGTCCCCTCGCTGGCCAATAGGCCCGATTTCAACTATTGGCATATTTAGGGGATACTTACGCCCTGATGAATTTCGCCAGAAATTTCACACAAGAGTAAGGAACGATCGTGCCAGTACCAAAGCGAAAAATGTCTCGCTCCAAAACCCGTTCCCGTCGTAGCCAGTGGAAAACAACTGCTGCTGCTCTTGCTGCATGCCCACAATGCCAGCAACCAAAATTGCAACACACTGCTTGCCCAACATGTGGCATGTACAACCGCCGTCAGGTAATCGAGGTCTGATCTGTACTCATCGCTAGTTAAAGCGCTGGGTGTGGACTTAAAGCCACAACTGCTTGAATTAGCTTTGACTCATCGTTCATTTGCATACGAATCTGGTCAGCAAGAAACAAACGAGCGTCTTGAATTTTTAGGCGATTCTGTATTAGGTCTCATCGTTACCGAAGAACTCTATCGTCGCTATCCAGATCTAGATGAGAGCCGACTTTCGCCATTGCGATCGGGCATTGTCAATATGAGAGCCCTTGCCGATATTGCGCGCACACTTGAACTTGGAAAATACATTCGCCTTGGAAAAGGTGAAGAAGTAACTGGTGGACGCGATAAGAACTCACTTTTAGCCGATGCACTTGAAGCGCTCATCGGTTCCATCTATTTAGAATGCGGATATCTCACAACCCATAAGGTGGTTAGCGCACTCATCACATCAACGTTGCATGATGCGATATCGCGAGGTGCGGGTCTTGATGGAAAGACCGCCCTACAAGAATTGTGCGCCTCCACTGGCCAGGGAATTCCAGAATATGTTGTGACCGAAACAGGTCCAGATCACGACAAATCCTTCTCAGCCGTTGCCGTTGTGGCTGGGGCGGAAGTGGGCTTTGGCGAGGGAAAGAGCAAACGCGAAGCCGAGCAACTTGCAGCCCGAACCGCATTCGAGAAATTGAGCGCCTCGCCTACATCGTGAGGCACCCTTGGCGCCTCTACAACTTTGTCGCCTAGGGTAGGTTTACGCCGTGTATTTGAAATCCATCACGCTCAAGGGGTTTAAGTCCTTCGCCTCTTCAACCACGCTCCGCCTAGAAAGCGGTATTACCTGCGTTGTTGGGCCAAATGGTTCGGGTAAGTCCAATGTGGTTGATGCGCTCTCCTGGGTTATGGGAGAACAAGGTGCAAAATCATTGCGTGGCGGAAAAATGGAAGATGTTATTTTCGCCGGAACTAGTGGACGTGCTCCACTAGGTCGCGCCGAAGTATCGGTAACTATTGATAATACTGACGGCGCACTTCCTATCGAATACACCGAAGTAACCATTACTCGTATTCTTTTTCGAAACGGCACAAGTGAATATCAAATCAATGGTGATGCTTCCAGACTCTTAGATATTCAAGAACTCCTTAGCGATAGCGGAATTGGTCGCGAAATGCACGTCATTGTTGGCCAGGGTCAGCTTGATGCAATCTTGATGGCTAACCCACAAGAGCGACGCGGGTTTATTGAAGAAGCCGCCGGAGTGCTCAAGCATCGCAAACGTAAAGAAAAAGCGTTGCGCAAACTTGATTCGATGCAAGCAAACTTGGCTCGCGTTCAAGATCTCACCGTTGAGCTTCGTCGCCAATTGCGCCCTCTTGGTAAGCAAGCCGAAGTTGCCAAGAAAGCTGCAACTATCCAAGCCGATTTACGCGATGCGAAATTGCGTCTATTGGCTGATGATTTAATTTCTCTCACTAAAACACTCAACGCAGAAGTTGCCGATGAAACCGCACTTCGCCAACGTCGTGCATTAGTTGAGGCCGATCTCGACCGCGCTCGCTCACGTGAGGCCGAACTCGATGCGCAGAGTGCAATTGAAAGTCCGCTCTTCGTTCAAGCACAAGAAACATATTTCCAACTCAATAGTTTGCGCGAAAGATTTCGCGGAACACAGTCTTTGGCCCAAGAGCGCTCTCGCTTCTTAGCCCAAGAAGCAGAGGAGGCGCGTACTGCAGGTCGCGATCCTGAAAGCTTAGATCGTGAAGCTGCGCTATTGCGCGAAGAAGAAAGCCAGTTGCGTGCAGGAGTAGAAAACTCCAGAATTGTTTTACAACAAGCAACGACGGCACTGGCTCTTGCAGAAACAGAATTGAAAACTGAAGAAGATCGCGTTGCAGCAGCACTTCGCGCATTTGCAGATCAACGCGAAGGCACAGCCCGCCAAGAAGGCCACATTAAGTCTTTACGAGCAAGACTCGACGCGATAGCTGAAGAAATATCACGTCTGACAAAAGCTCGAGATGATGCCCAAGCACGCACTGATGTAGCACAGCGTGAATACTCAACATTTGAACTAGAAATCGCGAGCGCTGGCGCTGGTGAAGTGGGCCTAGATACTCAATTTGAAAGCGCTAAATCAACGCTGGATGCGATCAATGCAAAACTTACAACTCTTACTAATGACGAGCGCACCGCAGATAAAGAGCGCACCGCACTTGATGCGAAATTAGAGGCAATGCGTTTAACTTCGCAATCACGCGATGGAGCATCAGCCCTTCTACGTGATTCACGCGGTGTGAAAATTCTCGGAAGCGTTGCGGGCTTAATTGATATTGACGCTGGCTGGGAAAGCGCCGTTGCCGCGGGGTTGGGTCAACTTGCAGACGCCGTAGTTGTTCAAGATCTCTCTTCAGCTGTTACTGCGCTGACCGCATTGCGCAATGAGAGTCTTGGTCAAGCAGATTTCTTAGTTGTCCACGAAAATAACAATCGAGCATCAGCCTCCATACCATCGGGCTTAATTCGATTGAGTACTCATATTCGTTCATCGCAGATTAACTCCCTGATTGAGCATCTTTTCGATACAACTGTCGTCGCGCAGAACGCTCGCGAGGCAGAAAGCATTATTGCCTCTCATCCAACCTTGACCGTAGTTACTCGCGATGGCGATGTCTTCACTCAATCGCGCGCACGAGGCGGATCCAAGTCTTCATCTTCTCTCATTGAAATAAAGGCTCTGATTGAAGAACTCACCGAAAAGCTTTCACATGTTTCACATACATGCGAGCGTTTGCGTTTCGAAATCAGTGCAACACAAACAGAGCAAGCATCACGCCAAAGCGATTTTGATGTAGCACTTGCCAAACTCAACGAATCCGATGCGCGCATTGGCGCATTGACAGAACAACTTGCAGTTGCAGGGCAACATTCAAAATCATCTTTGGCAGAAGTTGAGCGACTAAACCTTGCAATCGGCGAAGCAACGGCAGCTAAATCGCGCGATGAGAGCGAACTAGAAATTGCTCAAAACCAACTCCATCACCATGGCGCTGTTGAGGAACCTAGCCATTCACGTGCTGAGGAAATTCGCTCAACGGTCTCTCTTGCACGTACGGCAGAAGTGGAAGCGCGTCTTGCATTGCGTACAAGTGAAGAGCGTGTTGACTCACTGTCGGCTCGCGCACTTGCTTTAGAAAACGCAGCTCAAGCAGAGCGTGATGCTTCAGAGCGCGCAGTAAATCGTCGTGGCGCAAGAGCGCAAGGTGCAATTATTTCCCAAGCCGTTGCCGAATCTGCGTATGAGGCCCTTATCCATATTGAGCGAGCAATCGCTAAAGCCGGAATTGAACGTGGTCGACTAGAAGAGGCACGTGCGTCGCGTGAAGGTGAAACTCTCACTGTCCGTGCTCGTGCTCGCGAACTCTCTGTCGAAATGGAACAACTCACCTCTAGCGTTCATCAAGATGAGATTGCGCGCGCCGAACAACGCATGCGCATTGAGCAACTTGAGGCTAAAGCAGTAGAAGAACTCGGCGTTGATGTTACAACACTTGTCGATGAATATGGTCCAGAAAATGACGTACCAACATTTATTGAAACTGAAACCGGGGAAATCGTAGCTACTGAACTCATTCCTTATCGTAGAGATCAGCAAGAGAAGCGACTTGCAAACACCGAACGCTCCCTTACACTTCTTGGAAAAATTAATCCGCTAGCACTTGAGGAGTACACCGCTCTTGAAGAACGTTTACGTTTCTTGGCCGAGCAACTAGAAGATCTCAAGCGGACAAAGAAAGATCTTTTGGACATCATTAAAGAAGTTGATGACCGTGTTCAACAAATCTTTATGGAAGCCTACGAAGATACTGCGCGCCACTTTGAAGAGATATTTGCCCGACTATTCCCTGGTGGAGATGGTCGCTTAATTTTGACCGAGCCAGATGACTTACTCAATTCTGGAGTAGATGTAGAAGCACGCCCACCAGGAAAGCGCGTTAAACGCCTTTCTCTTCTTTCAGGTGGAGAAAAATCCCTCACTGCCATTGCTCTACTCGTTGCAATTTTCAAAGCACGACCAAGTCCGTTCTACGTTCTTGATGAAGTAGAAGCCGCCCTTGATGATGTGAACTTAGGACGCTTACTCGGAGTTTTTGAAGAACTTCGTGAGAAGTCTCAACTCATCATCATCACTCACCAGAAGCGCACTATGGAAATTGCCGATGCGCTCTATGGCGTAACGATGCGCGGTGACGGTGTTACTGAAGTTATTTCGCAACGTTTACGCGATGCCGACACTGCATAAAGGTTGTAGACATGGGACTTTTTGGCAAGATCATCGCCAAAATCACTGGCAATGTTCATGCAACATCTGCTGATTGGGATGAATTAGAAAACGCACTCCTTGAAGCAGATCTTGGACCAGAGCTTTCTGCAAAAATCGTTAAGCAGGCACGAACGGTAAAAGCTGATGATGCAACGTCGGCACTGACTCAAATACTCTCTTCGACACTTTCTACAAAAACTCGTGATGTTATGCGCGCAACAAGTGGCCCAACGACAATTTTAGTTGTTGGAGTAAACGGAACTGGTAAGACCACCTCCGTTGCAAAGTTGGGTCATTACTTCACCTCGCAAGACAGGACCGCACTTTTGTGTGCAGCGGATACATTTCGCGCTGCTGCCGTGGATCAACTGCGCACATGGGGAGAGCGTTTAGATATTGAAGTAGTACATGGTGCAGACCGAGCAGACCCAGCCTCAGTAGTTTTCGATGCGGGACAACGAAGCGTTGCAAAGAGAGTTGACTTTCTACTTGTTGATACTGCTGGTCGTTTGCATAACAAAGCCGACCTCATGGCAGAGCTTGGCAAAATGAAAAGAGTGTTGGACAAGGTGGCACCCGTGCAAGAGGTGTTGCTAGTTGTTGATGCGACAACTGGCCAAAATGGTTTAGCGCAAGCGCGGGTCTTTAGTGAAAGCGTTGATGTGACAGGAATTATCTTGACCAAACTCGACGGTAGCGCCCGAGGCGGAATCGCCCTTGCAATAGAAGATGCTTTAGATATTCCCATCAAGTGGGTGGGCACTGGGGAAAGCCCGTCAGATTTCGCCCCTTTCGACCACAATCTTTACCTTCAGGGGCTTTTGTAACCCTGCCGTAACACAACAGGCCGGTTCGCGTAACGTCGCTAGGACATATTTCCACACATCTCAATGGCGAGTAGATCGAGAGAAACTACGTGAAAAATGGATCAAATAGTTCTTAACTCCGGCGATACCGCTTGGATGTTGGCAAGTACAGCGCTCGTTCTTCTTATGACACCTGGTCTTGCATTCTTTTACGGTGGCATGGTTCGCACGAAAAGCGTTCTCAATATGATGATGATGTCCCTGGTAACTATTGGAATCGTCAGTGTTCTTTGGGTTATCTACGGATTCCAAGTTGCATTTGGATCATCTGCCGATTCACCTTGGTATGGATCACTTTCCTTGTCAGGACTTGGCGGAATGGTGAATGACCTCACCAATAATGGTGGCGTTTATCCAATTCCAGTTTTAGTCTTTGCAGCATTCCAATTGATGTTCGCCATCATTACACCGGCGCTCATTTCAGGTGCAATTGCTGATCGCACAAAGTTCACTGCTTGGGCAGTGTTTGTTGCAATCTGGGTAAGCGTTGTGTACTTCCCGGTTGCACACTGGGTTTTCGCATTCGGAAATAAAGTTGGCGACACAATTACCGGCGTCGGATTCCTTGCAGGCAAAGGTCTAGAAGATTTTGCTGGCGGAACCGCCGTGCATATCAACGCAGGTGCTGCAGGTTTAGCACTTGCGTTACTTCTTGGAAAGCGCGTGGGATGGCGTAAAGAATCAATGCGTCCCCATTCACTTCCACTTGTCATGCTTGGTTCTGGCCTACTTTGGTTTGGGTGGTTTGGTTTCAACGCAGGGTCTGCACTTGCTGCAAACGGAATTGCAGGACTTGCATTCTTAAATACTCAAGTTGCAACAGCAGGTGCTCTTCTTGGTTGGATCATTGTGGAGAAAATTCGCGATGGCCACCCAACTTCTCTCGGAGCAGCATCTGGCGCAGTTGCAGGTTTAGTTGCCATTACACCTGCATGCGCATTCGTTGCACCGTGGGCTGCAGTTGTTATTGGCGTTATTGCTGGTGCGCTCTGCGCATTGGCGGTCGGCATCAAATACAAACTAGGGTTTGATGACTCACTTGACGTTGTTGGTGTGCACCTCATTGGTGGACTTTGGGGATGTATCTCCATTGGATTCTTTGGAACACACGTTGTTAACTCAGTGGGTATCGATGGAATCTTCTACGGTGGCGGTGCTGGCCTACTCGGAAAGCAAGCCTTTGGTGCGCTTTTTGTTTTGGCATATTCATTCATTGCAACGCTCATCATCGGATTTATCATCAACAAAACGATTGGCTTCCGAGTCACTCGCGATGCTGAAGTTGAGGGCATTGACCTCAACGAACATGCAGAATCTGCATATGAAATGGCTGGATCATCACGAGGAGGTTCGTCAATATGAAACTCATTACTGCAATCTTGAAACCATTCAAGCTTGATGAAGTCAAAGATGCACTTCAAGCCCATGGTGTTAATGGAATGACAGTCTCTGAAGCAAGTGGTTACGGACGTCAAGGTGGTCACACCGAGGTTTATCGTGGCGCTGAATACACAGTAGATCTCATTCCAAAAATTCGCCTCGAAGTTCTTGTCGATGATGCCGATGCCGATTCCGTCATTGCAGTCATCGTCAAAGCCGCTTCCACTGGTTCAATTGGAGATGGAAAGGTTTGGTCTATCCCTGTCGATCAAGTCGTCCGTGTCCGAACCGGTGAACGTGGTGTTGATGCTATTTAGACGTACCCTTTCGTCTAAGTAATATCTGAATATTTCGAGGAGATACGTGGGTACACGAGAGCGTCGAGAAAGAAGTGATCAGAGCGATCGCACTTTCTCGACACTTTTCCAAAGCGCACTTGATGCGTTACCTGCAGAACTGAATCGGAATTCATTCAAGATGGCCATCGCCGCGGTCGGAGGCTACGGCCGCGGCGAGCTATCTCCCGGATCTGATTTAGATATCGTTTTATTGCATGATGGAAAACTTTCCGATTCTGATTTACTTTCATTCACCAACGCCATTCTCTATCCCATGTGGGATGGAGCAGGTGGAGAATCTAAAACTCCAAGAAAGATTGATCATTCAGTCAGAACGCGTAGCCAAACGCGAGAGGCTGGGCAGAGCGACCTTCGTGTTGCAATGGGACTTTTAGATATTCGACTGATCTGCGGGGATGCAGAAATAGTGGCATCTGTTCAACATGATGCAATTGATCAATGGCGGAGAAATTCTAAGGATTACATTAAGAAACTTCGCGATTCCCTCACTGAACGACACCAAAGAAGTGGCGAGTTAGCATATTTGCTAGAGCCAGATCTTAAAGAAGCGCGTGGTGGTTTAAGAGATATTACTGCCCTTCGTGCAGTGGCTTTAAGTGGCGCTATAGATATTCCATTAGATCGCATCAGCCGAGCTGAATCACTTTTACACAATGTGCGCGAATCTCTTCATATTCAAAGTGGTCGCGATCGTGATCGCCTTCTATTTCAAGAACAAGATAAAGTCGCAAAAGAATTGAAGTACGCAGATGCTGATGCGTTGATGAGTGACGTTGCCCAATCAGCTCGCGATGTTGACTATGTCCTTGAATACACCTGGCATCGACTCGATCATCGAAACAAGGATGGTCTTGGACGTATTTTGCGCAGAACTCGCGCGACATCAGTTGCTAAGGGAATCAGTGTTTCCAATCAAGAAGTTGTTATCGACGCTGATGCATTTATTCATGACGATCCAGGACTTGGACTGCGCGCATCTGCAACGGCTGCACAATTAGGACTTCCACTTTCCATGGATTCATGTGTTGCGTTGGCTCAGTCAATCAAAGACGGTTTAGGCAAACTTCCAAACCCTTGGCCCCGAGAAGCACGTGAGGATTTGGTATCACTTATTGGAGCCGGCGTGGCAATGGTGAGAGTGTGGGAAGCGCTCGATCAAGAAGCAATTATTCTTTCGTGGTTACCTGAATGGACACCGCTTCGCAGTTTGCCTCAACGCAATGCTTTGCATCGCCACACTGTTGATAGACATATGGTTGAAACTGCAGTGCATGCAGCATCACTCACCCGACGCGTGCATCGTCCCGACTTGCTATTAGTTGCTGCTTTATTTCATGACTTAGGTAAGGGTGACAAAGAAGATCACAGCGTACGTGGTGCACGCATCATCCAACCTCTTGCGCAAAGAATGGGTTTTAGCGAGCCCGATGTAGAGACTATTAGGACGCTAGTTGAACATCATTTGTTATTGCCATCCACTGCAACCAGACGCGATCTCAATGACCCTGTAACGATTGCCAGTATTTTGAATGTTATTCCTGATCTTCAAACCCTTGAACTCTTGCATGCTCTCAGCATTGCCGACGGCGAAGCAACGGGTAGCGGTGCTTGGAGTGAGTGGAAAGCAAAGCTCGTTAGCGATTTAGTTGCGCGCACACGCTCTGCAATGACGGGCACAACTGTGGCACAAGAACTAGAGCTCAGCGAAGAGGAAAGAAAGATTGCCGACCTTGGCGTACTGCGAGTGAGCGTTGGTGCACGAGATAGTGGCTATGCAATTGACATCATCGCCCCAGATCAACCGGGTTTGTTATCAATCGTTGCAGGAGTTCTCAACTTAGCCAGATTAGATGTTCGTTCTGCACGAACTAAATCACATGGTTCATCGGCTGTGATGAAATGGATTGTGGATCTAGACCCGAACGCACCGATTCCAACTGCTGAAAAACTGCAACGCGAGATCGAAGATGCTTTACGCGGGGGAGTTGATTTAGGAAAACGCATTAGCGATAGAGCACGTTCATATGCGCAATTGCCAACTATTCCGGTACCTGCGCCTGAAGTTGAAGTTTTTCTCCACGCATCAGTTGATTCCACTGTTTTTGAAGTGAGAAGCCATGACAGACCCGGACTTTTGTTTCGCATTGGCGAGGCAATTACCAGATGTGGCGTCGATATCCATTCTGCAATTGTGACCACCCTAGGCGCTGAGGCAATTGACACCCTCTACGTAAGAGAGATTGGCGCGGGGCCATTAAGTGCAGAGAGGGCAGATCAAGTAGCGCAAGAATTGGCATCAGCACTTAGGTAGGCTCAGCACCTATGTTTGACTCACTGACCAGCAAGCTCGGCAACGTACTGGGCTCTTTGCGCTCTCGCGGAAAAATATCCAGTGCAGATGTTGAGTCCACGTGTGAAGAAATACACCAATCCTTATTAGAGGCCGATGTTGCACTCTCGGTTGTAAACGAATTTATAGACCTGATTCGAACGAGATCCTTGCAAGCGCTACCTACTTTGCAATCTGGTACCAATCAAGCACAAGCAATATTTGAAATTATCAACCAGGCTCTCATTGAAATTCTCGGTGGGCAAGCTCGTCGAGTGCGCTATTCCAAACAACCACCAACGGTCATCATGTTGGCCGGTTTACAAGGAGCTGGTAAAACAACACTTGCCGGAAAATTGGCAAAACACTTTGCAGATCAATCTAATACTCCACTCTTAGTAGCATCAGATTTACAGCGTCCCAACGCAGTTACTCAATTGCAAGTATTGGGTGAAAGCATTGGGATTCCAGTTTTTGCTCCAGAGCCAGGTAACGGAGTTGGCAGCGCGCTTAAAGTTGCCAAAGATGGTGTTGCTTATGCAAAATCGAAAGGCTACAACTTCGTCATCGTTGATACCGCAGGTCGTCTCGGCGTAGATCAAACACTTATGAACGAAGCAAAAGCCATTCGCGATGCAATTAATCCAAACGAAATTATCTTTGTTGTCGATGCCATGATGGGTCAAGATGCAGTGCGCACAGCCCAAGCATTCTTAGATGGTGTTGGGTTTGATGGCGTTGCACTGACCAAATTAGATGGCGATGCCAGAGGTGGCGCGGCCATGTCGATAGCCCACCTTACAAAGCGCCCAATTATGTTTGCTTCCACTGGTGAAAAGATTGCAGACTTTGATGTGTTCTACCCAGAGCGCATGGCATCGCGAATTTTGGGAATGGGCGACGTTGCAACGCTAGCCGAGCAAGCAAAGAAAGCATTCGACACTGACTCCGCTAAAAAAATGGAGACAAAGTTTGCCAGCGGTGAAGATTTCACACTTGAAGATTTCCTTGAGCAGATGCAGGCCATGACAAAGATGGGGTCGATGACAAAGATGTTATCGATGTTGCCAGGTGGCGCTGCAATGAAAAAACAGATAGAAAATTTTGATGAGGGAGAGATTGTTCGCACTCAGGCAATTGTGCAATCAATGACACCGACAGAACGCCGTGATCCAAAGATTCTTAATGGTTCACGCAGATCACGCATTGCAATGGGTGCAGGTCGCGCAGTATCTGAAGTGAATTCACTCGTTGAAAGATTTACACAAGCACAAAAAATGATGCGTCAGATGCGAAATGGCGCAGCTCCACAAGGATTACCTCCAGCCATGGCACAGATGGGTTCTCAATTTGGAGCAAGCGCTGGCAAATCTGGATCCAAGCCACCTATGAAGAAGAAGTCCAAGTCGGGTAATCCTGCCAAGAGAGCCCAAGAAGAGCGCGGATAATAAGCGTCAATTTCGTCTTTAGGCGCAGAGATGGCAAGATTGGCAATCTGTTCGGGGCCCTCTACCCCCAAACATCCGATATTCGATAGTTGTACGAGTTGAACGCGCACCCCGCTGCGATTAACACGAACGACCAACACCCTTACAGGAGCACAAGCACTTGGCTACAAAAATACGTTTAATGCGCATGGGAAAGATTCGCACACCTTATTTCCGCATCGTCGTTACTGATTCACGCAAGGCACGCAACGGACTTTCGATTGAAGAAATTGGCCGTTACGCACCAGGACAAGAGCCTTCACTTATTGAAGTTAACTCTGAGCGCGCTCAGTACTGGCTCGGAGTTGGTGCACTTCCAACAGAGGCTGTAGAGGCGATCTTGAAAGTCACTGGCGATTGGCAAAAATTTAAAGGTCTTCCAGGAACCGAAGGAACACTTCGCGTAGCAACTCCAAAGCCACATAAGAGCGTTGCTTACGAAGCAGCTGTTAAGCAGGCAATGGATGAGCCTAAAGAAGGCGCAACAACACTGAAGAAGAAAGCACAAGAAAAACTTGCTGCTAAATCAGCACCAGCTGTAGAGGCTGTTGTCGAGACTCCAGTTGCCGAAGTTGTTGCAGAAGCTCCAGCGGAAGTTGTTGCAGAAGCTCCAGCGGACGCAGTTGTTGAAACTCCTACTGAAGAAGCGGCTGCCGAATAACAATGATGGATGAAGCCTTAGAGCATTTAGTCAAAGGTATCGTTGATAATCCTGAAGATGTTGTTATCACCGAAAAAACTCATCGTCGTGGCACGACGCTAGAAGTTCGCGTTAACCCAGAAGATATTGGAAAAGTTATTGGCCGAAACGGTCGCACCGCAAAAGCGTTGCGCACTGTTATGAGCGCACTTGCTGGCCGTAGCATCCGTGTTGACTTGGTAGAGACGGACGAAGGGCGCTAACAATGCGCTTGCTCGTGGGGCGGATAGGTCGCGCTCACGGAATTGCCGGTGAAGCAACGATCGAAGTTCGAACCGACGAACCCGAAAATAGATTCGCAATCGGCGCTCGCGTGCAAACCGATGACCATGGCGATCTACTGATCACTTCTCACCGTTGGCATAACGGGATTTTGTTGTTGGGCTTTGAAAATATCTCTGACCGCAACGGCATCGAAACCCTTCGCGACACCTTGATGTATTGCGAGGTCGATATCAATGCACCCGGAGATGATGCAGATGATTACCACGTGCTTCAACTCATTGGATGTACTGCCTTTTTGCAATCGGGTGAAAAATTCGGAGATGTCCGAGACGTTATTAACTTGCCCGGCCAAGACGTATTAGCAATTGATACCGCAAACGGCGAAGTTCTGATTCCATTCGTGCGCCAATTGGTGCCAGAGGTTGATATTAAGAATAAGAAAATGACCGTTATTCCACCCCAGCTTTCAGCAGAGGTGAAGTAATGAAAATAGATGCTGTCACAATATTTCCCGAATACTTCGCACCCCTTTCACTTTCTTTGATCGGTAAAGCGCAAGAGAGTGGTTTGCTTGAGGTTGCTATTCATGACTTGCGCAGCTTCACATCAGATAACCATCACAGCGTCGATGACACTCCTTACGGCGGTGGCGCTGGCATGGTGATGAAGCCCGAAATTTGGGGACAAGCACTTGACCCATTAATGAAACCAGAAACAGATCTGATTATTCTCACGCCAGCGGGCCGTCGCTTTAATCAAAAGATGGCACATGATTTTTCCGCATCGAAGCATTTAGTTTTTGCATGTGGTCGCTACGAAGGGATTGATGCACGTGTTGGTCAGTATTACTCATCGCAAGGTTTCAGAGTCCATGAAGTAAGCATCGGAGATTATGTCTTAGGTGGGGGAGAAGTTGCATCCCTTGTCATGATTGAAGCAATTACACGTTTGTTGCCAGGAGTTTTAGGTAATCCTGATTCGCTCATTGAAGAATCACATGTCGAAGAAGGTTTTCTTGAATATCCAAATTACACAAAGCCAGCAATATGGCGCGATATATCTGTGCCAGAAATTTTACTCAGCGGTAATCATGGAGCTATTGCCACGTGGCGAGGCGAACAAGCACAAAGGCGCGCCCAAGAGCAATCTTGATTCGCCGATTGCACCGTGCTCGCGTACGATTCGCAAATGGCAATTGACCCTGCAATTCAATCTCGATTGATTCGAGATCTTGAACCAGTAGTTGCCGTTGAACTAGATCGCCATCTTGCTGTTCAAAAAGATTGGTATCCCCACGAGTATGTCCCTTGGAGTGAAGGTCGCACATTTGCTGGCCCACTTAATGGCGATGCGTGGGAGGCAAAGGACTCCAAACTCTCTGTGATTGCACAAGATTCACTCGTACTCAATCTCATGACTGAAGATAACTTGCCGAGCTATCACACTGAAATTGCTATCGCTATGGGCCGCGATGGCGCATGGGGTAACTGGATTGAACGTTGGACAGCCGAAGAAAATCGCCACGGAATCGTGATGCGTGATTATTTAATGGCAACGCGAGGCGTTGACCCTTACGAACTAGAAGACTTACGTATGGCTCATATGTCGCTGGGATATCAAACACCTTATGAGACCGATATGTTGCACACTGTTGCATACGTTTCATTTCAAGAGTTAGCTACACGCATTTCACACCGCAACACCGGACGTATCTCCAATGACCCTACCTGTGAGGGAATGTTGCAACGTATTGCATTGGATGAAAACCTGCACATGATTTTCTATCGCAACTTGTTAGGCAAGGCTATTGATCTAGAGCCAAACGCTGCAATGCGCGCAATCACTGACGTTGTCACTAACTTTGCGATGCCGGGAGTTGGAATGCCAGGCTTTGGTCGCAAAGCGGTTCAGATCGCATTGGCCGGAATTTATGATCTTCAACTACACGTTGACGAAGTTATTTCACCAGTTCTGCGCGCCTGGAACATTTTTGATCGCGAAGATTTAACAGGCGATGGACAAGCAGCACGTAACGAACTCAGTGATTTCCTTGCCAAGTCTTCTCAAGAGGCTGAGCGTTTTAGCGACAAGCGAGAAGCACATTTTGAAAAACTCATTGCACGTGGGCAAGAACCTATCCGTTTAAAGAATTAGCTTCTAAATCCCATCCTTCGTCACTTGTCTTAAGTAGTGGGAGCAACTCTTTGGGATCTTGTGTCTGTACATCTATTCGACTGAGCACTGTTTTGCCCTTATCTTTGACAGGCTTACTTAAAGTGATATTCACCTTCGCATATTTCCATGTGCCAGCAACGCATGAAGGTTCGCAGTCGTTAGCAGCGTAATTTCCTGTTCCCGTTGCACCCTTTGCGTTCCAACTTTCCCATTCAATGTCAGCAATACCGACCCCAGCATCTGCGCAATATTGAGTCATCGTTGTTGGTTTGTAATCAACAATTCCGCAGTCATATGTGTAAATCTGTTGTGACACCGCACGATTTAAGAATGTGAACATACCTATGCCAATGCCAATTACTGAAATAAGGGCTAGTACTACAAGCATCCCGCGTGAACTTTTCACTTCTTGCCCTTCGTCATAAACATCACAACCTGTGTCAATTCTAGGAGTAAGTGCCCTTAAATATCGATGATATTCTCAAAGTATGCGAGTGATAACGCCACAACAATTGCGCTCGATACTTGCAAATCTTCCTGAAAATCCGCGCATCGTTGCCTCCGGCAATTTTGCCACTCCTAAGACTTTGTTGGCCCTTGCCGATGAGGTAATTCCAAAGTTTCGCTTACACATGCTCAACGCTCAGCCTGGTATCCCAGATCGCGAAGGGGTTACTTATGAAAGCGCATTTGTGGGAAGTGGAATGCGCAGGCACCCACGTCTTAATTACATTCCATCGCGCTTAAGTTTGGTGCCTGTTCTCTATAGAGATCATTACCGCCCCGATGTCGTCATGCTTCACACATCAGCACAGCGCTTTGACACAGTAAGTCTGGGAACCGAGGTAAATATCTTGCCTGCTGCTATTGAGGCAGCAAAATCCAGAGACGGCATAGTTATTGCTCAAGCAAATGTGCGCATGCCTTACACCTACGGGGATGCGCAGATTTATGAAAATGAAATTGATTACTTAGTAGAAGTAGATGAGCCACTTGCTATTAAGCCCACAACAACAGGAACTGATACCGCACAAGAAATTGGTGCTCGCATTTCCCATCTCATTCATGACAATTCCACATTGCAATTGGGTATTGGAGCAGTGCCGGACGCAGTACTTGCAGGTTTGCGCGATCGCAAAGGTTTACGCATATGGACTGAGATGTTCAGCGATGGAGTTCTCGATTTATTCAAAGCCGGTGCGCTAGATGATGATGTTCTACTCACGGCATCCTTTGTTTTCGGATCCCAAGAGTTATACGAGTGGCTCAATCTCAACCGTAAAGTGCGCATGATGCGCACTGAGCGCACCAATGACCCAAGCCAAATTGCAAGACAAGCCAAGATGACCAGCATTAATGCAGCCCTCGAGCTTGATCTCTTTGATCAAGCCAATGCCAGCCATGTGCGGGGCGAGATTTACTCTGGATTTGGTGGCTCTACTGATTTTATTGTGGGTTCTTTGCATTCGCGTGGTGGTCAATCATTTATGGCGTTGCCCTCATGGCATGCAAAAACAAATAGATCAACAATTGTTCCCCGGCTCACCTCTAACGTGACGAGCTTTCAACACAGCTTTGTTGCCACTGAAAACGGGATAGCCAACTGTTTCGGACATTCGCAGAACCAACAGGCAGTGAACATCATCGAAAACGCTGCCCACCCTGATGCGCGTGACTACTTGCGCGAGCAGGCTAGAACTTTTGGTTTGATCTAGTTTTCTACGCTCAGCGCGCTTAAAGCGGCAAGAATTTCGCACAACATACCTAGAGGTTCCTTCATTTTTCATCTGTGACGGGTTTAACATATTGAACGTTCGTTCTTACATTCTTCCCATTCAGCGTTGAAAGGAAGTCCTAAGTGTCAGATCAAAACAGTTCCAATCAGGCAGAAGAGCATCGTCTCGGAGCCCTTGGATACAAACAAGAACTTTCCCGAGTTCTGAGTAAGTTCCAAAGTTTTAGCGTTGCCTTTACCTATCTATCCCCAATGGTGGGCATCTATTCTCTCTTCGTACTCGGCGTCGGATCTGCCGGCCCTCGCTACATCTGGTTGATGTTGATCCCAGTAGCGGGCATGTACTTTGTTGCTCTGATTTTTGGTGAGCTAGGTAGCCACTATCCGATATCCGGAGCGCTCTATCAATATTCCAAGTTTGCCGTCAGCAAGAAATATGGCTGGTGGGTTGGCTGGTTTTATTTGATGGCTCTGCTTGTCACTATCGCTGCTGTTGATACAGGAGTTGTTCCCTACCTTTCAGCAATTCTTAATAGCTGGTTTGGTATGAACATCGATCCATCTAAGCACTCAACGATCATGATCATGACTTTGGCACTTCTTGCAATTCAAACCATTCTCAACATCACAGGTGCCAAGATGATGGGTCGCATTGCCAGCTTTGGTTCATGGATCGAACTCTTTGGAACATTCGGTATTGCAGTTATTTTGGCTGCTGCCGGCTTTAACCATGGATTTGGATTCTTGTTCAGCTCCGAAGGTGCTGAGACTGTTTCTACAAACTCACTCGGTGTTGATTTCCATGCAAGTTGGTGGACAGGTGCGGCGCTAGTTGCAGTTCTTGCTCACGCATTTATCTTCTACGGATTTGAATCTGCAGGAGATGTTGCTGAAGAAACAAAAGATGCTTCCAAGCAAGTTCCAAAAGCTATGCGTCAAGCACTCCTTGCCGGCGCACTGACATCTTTTATTCTTATCGCGGCTCTCTTGCTCGCTACACCAAGTGATCCAGAGGGTTATAAGACTGCTACTTCATTTGCTGGCGGAATTCCATACATCCTCAGTACTGCAATTAGCTCTTCATTCTTGCGCGATATTTTGCTCTTGGCTGTGGTCTTTGCATTCTTCTCATGCGGATCATCGATTCAAGGTGCAAGTTCTCGCATGCTCTTCTCCTATGCACGCGATGGAGCAGTGCCTGCGGCAAAGAGCGTTGCAAAAGTTTCTCCACGATTCCATACACCAGTGAACGCTCTGTTGCTTGGTGCAATAGTTCCGCTGATCTTTACACTCCTTGTAAATATCACACCATCTAAGGACATCAAGATCGGATTCTTTACTTATCCTGCAAACGTTTCGGCGCTTGTATCTCTTGTTTCCTTTGGTGTCAGCGGTATCTATTTGGCTTTCTTGCTCACAGTATTGGGTGCACTCATTGCTCGTACTCGTGGATGGGTTCCAAATGGACACTTCACATTGGGTAGCAAAGGCATGTTGGTTAACATCATCGCTCTTGTCTACTTAGTTGTGATGTTTATCAATATGGTCTTGCCGACCGGTCTTGCGAGTCCGCGCGGTGCCTTGTTTAACCTCGACTGGGTAACGCTGATGGTTATGGTGGTGATTGGTCTACTAGGCCTCATCGTCTACGCCTTCGCAAAACCAGGAAAGCACTCTTCCTCGAAGTAAAACCTTAAAAGCACATCAAGCGCGTTCACCTTTTTAGCAATCATTGCTAAGTTTAAGAGGTGGGCGCGCTTGATGGTTTAAGGATTGCTGATTTTTCACGTGTCCTTGCTGGCCCTTACGCAACAATGTTATTGGCCGACATGGGCGCAGAAGTAATTAAAGTTGAACGCCCAGGTGTTGGTGATGACACCAGAACATGGGGGCCTCCATATGACAACGATAAGAACGCAACATATTTTCAATCTGTTAATCGAAATAAACGTGGCCTCACTGCTGATCTTTCAACAGAGTTAGGACGCAGAAAAGCCCTCAATCTCATCGAAACGTGTGATGTAGTAGTTGAAAATTTCGCAGTTGGAACGATGGAGAAATTTGGGCTTGGGTATGAGGATTTATCTCAGAAGTTTCCACAACTGATTTACTGCTCAATTTCTGGTTTTGGTACCAGCGATAAGGCCCAAGATTTACCAGGGTATGACTTGTTAGTTCAAGCAATGAGCGGGTTAATGAGTATTACTGGACCACCAGGGGCACCCAGCAAAGTGGGCGTTGCCCTCATCGATGTTGTCGCAGGATTGCATGCCTCCCTTGGCATTGTTAGCGCGCTGCATCATCGCAACGAGCATGGCGAGGGTCAAAAGATTGAAATTAATTTATTGAGTTCAGCGCTTTCTGCAATGGTGAATCAAACAGGTGCATTTGCCGGTGCTGGTGTCATTTCACAGTCCATGGGCAACGCTCATCCCAGCATCGCACCGTATGAGGTCTACCAAGCATCGGATAAGCCATTTGTTGTTGCAGTCGGCAATGACTCTCAGTTTGCAAAGTTTTGCGAAACAATCGGCGCTGAATTCCTTAACGATATTCGATTCATCTCAAACCCGAAACGTGTGCAACATCGGGTGGAGTTGAACGCACTCCTGGCCCCGCTCCTTGCCCACAACACTGCAAAGCACTGGACAAAGGAATTAACAAAAGTGGGAGTACCAGCTGGCCCAATTAACACCATAGGTGAAGCTGTTGCACTTGCCGAGTCACTTTCACTCGATCCGATTGTAAGAATTAAGGATCCAAGAGATTCCAGCGTGAGTAATACGATTGCAAATCCAATTACATTTTCACAAACTCCAGTGGAGTATCGTCTAGGACCACCAACGTTAGGTATTGACGACTAAAACAAAGGCTTAACGGAAAGCTTGAATTCCAGTCAACGTTTCACCTAATACGAGTGCGTGGATTTCGTGAGTTCCTTCGTACGTTAAGACTGTCTCTAAATTGACCATGTGTCTAAAGATTGGGTATTCAGTCGTTATTCCGGCCCCACCTAATATTGATCGAGCCTCACGCGCTATCTCTAGCGCTCCTTGTACGTTATTAAATTTACCCATACTTATTTGTGCAGGAGTTACTTTGTGCTCATCCTTAATTTTGCCGATATGAAGAGCCAAGAGCATTGCAGTATTGAGACGTGTTGCCATGCTCGCAAATTTATGTTGCGTGATTTGGTGGCGAGCAATTGGCCCATCAAATTGTTCGCGCGTTGCGGCGTAGCTTTGCGCAACTTCAAAGCAATCGCGCGCAGCTCCTACTGCTCCAAAGATGATTCCATAACGCGCTTCTGCAAGACACATCAGGGGAGCGCGCAAACTTGTGGCTAGTGGTAAGCGGGCGCTATCTGGCACACGCATATTGGTGAAGACTAATTCGGCAGTAAGTGATGCTCGCAACGAGAGCTTATGTTTAATGACGTTAGCGCTAAAGCCTGGAGTAGTTGTTGGTACACAAAATCCCCGAATACCTTCATCAGTGCGGGCCCAAATTACTGCAACGTCTGCAACAGATCCGTTGGTGATCCACATTTTACTTCCGTTAATAATCCAATCGCCACCATCTTTTTTGGCATTGGTTAACATGCCTGCAGGGTTAGAGCCATGGTCTGCTTCAGATAATCCAAAGCACCCAATAGCTTTTCCTTGTGCCATCTTTGGCAACCATTCTTGTTTTTGCTCCTCGCTTCCGTATGCATAAATTGCATACATCGAGAGTGAACCTTGCACAGAATTTAGAGAGCGGATTCCAGAGTCACCCGCTTCCAATTCTAAATTGGCAAGACCATAAGAAGTCGCATCCGTTCCAGCACATCCGTATCCCTGTAGATGCATACCAAGAAGACCAATTGCACCCAGTTCTTGCGCTAACTCTCTTACAGGTATTTCGGCGCTTTCATACCACGATGCGATGTTTGGCTTAATGCGATCATTAACAAACTTACGAGTGACTGACTGGATTTCTCGTTGCTCTTGAGTGAGTCCGCGCTCGATATCTAAAAGAGTAAAAGGATGCATAGTTGCCATAAAGCAAGGGTATCCATTGACATCTCTTTGCTCAATCTAAAACCTGGTGCCTGCCCTTGCGTGAGTGTGTTTACTCTTACAAAGAACCCAAAACTCACCCTTTTGCCATAGGTGATTCGGTTGCTAATTGCTTGAGAGTTTAAGAGACTTTGCCCAAGCAATGACGAACGGGGAGCGGATATGTCATTTTTTAAGAAGCTTTTTAATGGCCTAGATAAACCGATTTTCAAAGATTGGATTTTCTATCTATTCCTCATTGCTATTGCAGGGCAAGTAAATAACGCTCTCACGCCCGCAGCTGGAAGTTCTGCTTTAGCCGCCTTCGGCCTTTCGGTATTTGTAGGCGTTCCAACTGCCTACATCTTCTTTCTATTGGTTCCGCTGAAACTTCGCAATCGCTACCGCACTCGCGACGTGCGGGCTACAAAGACGAGTTCGAAAAAAACTTATCAAGATGCTTGCTCAAATATTGCACGCCTAGAAAGTTTGATTACATTGAAAGCAAGCTCCCTCACGACACTTGATAATTCAAGTAAGAGTGCGGCAAGCAATACGACTATTTTCAATCTTCATGGCGTCACCTTGCGCGAAGTTCGAGAAGGCACAAGGACTACGGAAACAAAGGGTGATTTTTCAGGCAATATGCGTTCAGGAACTGTTGGAATTGGAATTGGACGCGTTGGCCTGGCTGCTACAAGCGGAATGATGAAGGGAAAGACTAGAAGCACTTCCGTATCCTTTCCAGCCCCTGAGTTAATTACCAATATCGACGAAGGCAAAGTTGTGGTTCAAAATTCTTTAATCGCATTTGCTGGTGGAAAGTATTCTCGTTCGGCAAAATATACTGACTTAATTTCTTGGGGTTACAGCGGGAATCAGATCTCTTTTTCTGTACTCGGCGGAGATAAAGTTTGGATCCTAGGATTCTCGAACTATTCAGATGCTGAACTAGTTGGGTCGGTTCTGACAATTGCAGAGGAGGCCTCAGATCACGTTTTATCCAAGAACGATTTGAAGACTCTCAGCAAGAATGTAACCGACGAGATCAGCCAGCTCAAAGATGAGAAGGCAAAATTTGAAATTATTAAGTCTGATTACCTCGCAATAGAACAGTAGAATTGAAGGGTGTTAGAAGAGGCTTTAGCCGATGATTAAACGTTTTCAGGCCTGTCTCGTTTCTTTAACGCTCTGTTTTTCACTTCTTCCTACTTTTCTTGCGACCTCTCAAGGTGCAGAACTCACAACATGTGGCGGGGGTGGAGCAACAAATCGTTTAGATCCACCTCTTAATCCCAATGGCCAATTAAGTAATGGCATGGCACTGGGTAGTACGTCGCTTACGGGTTTTAAAGCATCTAAAGCAAGCCCATCAAGTGTTTACGCAACATGGGATGACTGGAATCCTGGAAATGTTGGAGCGCTTTCAACATATTATCTTTATGCATCATCCGATGGGGGAGTTACGTGGTCATGTGCACGCTCTTATGCCCATAGTGCGCAGATCAATGGAATGAGCGCAGGTGTAGAAATTCGAGCAATTTTGTTGGCGAGCAAAGGTGACACGTGGGCAAAGAGCGCTGTGATTCGAGTCCCGATAGTTAATGCTCCAACGCAGATTTGTATCCCAAATTCTTATGAATTTCGCATCGAATATATCTCAGCACTTAAAGCATATTTTGTCGTCATGATGCCAAGCGCCCCAAATTTCGTTAACTTAAGTGATCCCAAACTTACCGACCAGGAGAAAACTGCTTACGAAATGAATAACTACCAATTGCAACAAGCACAATTTCTTCACTACACCTTTGAGGCAAGTATAGACAACTGGAAAAGTAAGGTAATTGCCAAGAGCCAACTAGGGGCCACGGAATATTCTTTAGGTGATGGCGCATGGATTAAGCCACTTTCACCGACTGCCCTTCATCAATTTCGGGCAATCCCGCTGACTTCAAAGTATTCTTCTTCGCAAACTACTGCTGGTTGTCCAACTCGCACCTCCTCTGTTTATCCAGTTGAGAAAAAACCTGACCCATGCGCAGTCTCAGTCCTTGATCCCAAGTGCAAGCAAGATGTTGTTGCAGGAGAGAACGCAGAGACTTCAGTGAAACCAACTCCGAAAGCAACTGTTAAGACTTCTACAAAAACCACTTCAATAATCTGCGTTTCTGGCGCTTCAAAGGCAACAATTTCTGGCAAGAATCCAAAATGTCCACCTGGCTACAAGAAGAAGTCCTAAACCAGGTTATGAGTCGGGGATAAGTACATGAAACGTATCTTGATTGCCTCATCACTTTTGGTAGCCCTTGTATTCCCGATAAACACTCCTGCAACTGCAGGAGATGGAGTTTTATGGATTGCGCCAGATAACACAAGTAGTTACGAGCGGAGTTTGTTCAAACTTTGGGTAGATGCTGACGGAAACGGTTGCGACACACGAGCTGAAGTTCTTATTAAGGAAGCAATTGTTAAACCAAAAATTGGTGCTAAATGTAAATTGACCGGTGGCACATGGGTAAGTTCTTACGATGGGGTCGCCTACAAAGATGCATCTAAATTAGATATCGACCACTTGGTCCCACTTGCCGAGGCTTGGCGCTCTGGTGCTTGGGAGTGGGATGACCAACAGCGTCAAGATTTTGCAAATGATCTAGAGCAAGAATGGGCGCTCAACGCAGTGACCGCGTCAGTGAACAGAAGTAAGGGCGATAAAGATATTTCTTCGTGGTTGCCAAAGAAAAATCTCTGCGCTTACTTAATCGGTTGGGCATCAGTGAAGAGCCGGTACCAGTTAAGCGTTGACAAGGCTGAAGCGCTGGTCATTAATAAGTATTACAAGAGTTGCGGGCTAGGTCATCAAACAAAAGAACGCGTGGTTCGAAATCCCGTTCCTACGGTAACTTCAACGCAAGGGACAACTAATTCGGCTGTGACCTATCAAATTTCACAAGTTGTCATCGATCTAACAACGTTGAAACTGGGCGGAATTCTCAATCTCACCTTTGCGATGGCTACCAATGACACTGAGCCTCAATCGCCTTATTGCCTGATAGATGGAATTCTCAATGCCATGCCGGCAACTTTCGTTGCAGAAGCTCGTGATGGCGGAAAAATCTGGCAATGTGTTTCACCGATACCAAGTCAGCCCTTAGAGCAGTCCCCATCAGGGCGATACGCTGTTCAGTTGTTAACCGTTTTTACGAATAATGGGCAAAAAGATGAGCTAAGAAAAGTCGTTGCAAATATAGACGTTGTTTCTGCGCAGTCACCAAGTGCAACGAAAGCACCGGCAGTTAAATATGCAAATTGCACTGCGGCAAAAGCTGCAAAGGTAACACCAATAAAACGTGCAACTAACCCTGATCTTTACGCGTTGAACTCTGGTTTAGATAGAGATAAAGATGGGATTGCCTGCGAGTAGCGGACTTACGCTTCTAACTTAGGTTCTTTCTCAACTAGCTCCTTAGAAACAGTTTTCAATTCAGTAAGCACGGCAGCGATGCCGTCTTCCGCACAATGCAACGCCTGCGCAAGGAAGCGGTTAAATTCGCGTCCCGTCTCGGCATCAAATGTGATGCCAGAAGTTTTCTGCCTGTTTGACACATGAAAGAGATAATTCGATTCCGTTGAGTCGCTTATAGCACCGGTCCATTTATCAAAAGCCCACTCTTTAGAATTGGTCAGGCCGTTAAAAAGCAACCGTTCGGTAGTTATATACACATCACCCAGATCCTTATTGATTTGCACTTCGTCGCCTGGAACAAATGTTCCCCGCATTGCACCCACGCGATATCGAATACCACCAACAATAGGGATGCTCACTCCTTGACTACTTCCTTCGTAGTGTCCAGGAGTTTTCCCTGCTTCATGAAATGAACCTTGGCCGTGCCAGAGGACGCATTCTCCTGGCTTGTTTACGAGGCTATTTTCAACCGCATCTTTACCTTGTGAAGCAAGAGTGAATGCTTCATTAATTTTGTTGAAGATTCCAGAGTCTTGTTCCCATCGCATATGTTTATGCTCGAAGGTGGCCTTTGCCTTATTAGCTACCCGGTTTGCTTTGAAGTCAGCAATGAATCCCATAGGTATAGTCTCTCGTCTCTTGTGCCAATTGCGCTAGTAGGACTCTGGCAGGAGTAGCATCAAATTATGAATAATCTCTGGCAAATCGGCGTTCGCCTTATTCTTGCAATAGACCAGTAGAGGCAAATCTATAAGCCAGGACGGAGCCCCACATGTTTGAAATACTTTTCTTTGCAAGCCTTATCTTCCTCTTCCTTAATCGCACAAAAAAACGCAAGAAAGCACGTGGGCTAGATGCCGAACTACGCGAGCTCATCGAAAACACGACCGACTCAACGGGAATTGGTTTTGAGATTAAGAGATATCTGCTCTCCGTAATTGATGATGACAATAATGATCGAGAGAAATTTAGCGATGCACAATTGACGCGGGCTGCGAGCATCTTGGATCGCGCAGGCCCCAGCGCTTTCTATTGGATGACCGATATTGCATCGCAATTGGCGCTGATATCTGCAGCTCAAATCAACGGTATCCCGACTAATGTCAGCGATGAATTGCGAGAAGGTGCAACT
>CAEZWS010000006.1_pt1 | contig 32206 bp, 31 predicted proteins | sample 7265061 | NCBI WGS metagenome assembly CAEZWS01 (sample SAMEA6813888, study PRJEB35770) | freshwater metagenome | biome: Freshwater; feature: Freshwater reservoir; material: water | place: Czech Republic | collected 2015-11-04 | depth 0.5m m | reverse complement strand
GTAACAGGTAAATTAAGTTTTGCTGCAGTTGGTTCTCCGCGAACACCTGCGGCCCAGATTGTTACCTCTGACGGAATGAATTCACCAGATTTAAGAAGTATTTTCCGAGGTTGCACTTCTTGAACGGCAGTATTGCAAAGAACCTTTACGCCTAGTTTTTCTAAATCAGTTTGCGTTCGGGCTGAGAGTGATGGCGAGAAACTTGGCAATATACGCGGACCTGCTTCGATGAGGTAAATATCAATATGTTTGGCAGCGTGGTTTTGATCTGAAGTAAGTGGCCCCCTGACAAGTTCTGCCATTGCACCAGCCATTTCGATTCCAGTAGGCCCACCACCGATAACGGCAATAGATAAACGAGTTTCATCTTGGAAGCGGCATAGATCTTCAAACCTGCGCATAACTTCTGCTCGAATAGTTACTGCTTCAGTAACACTTTTCATCCCTAGCGCGTAATCAGATACACCTTTGATTCCAAAGTCAGTGGTTGCCGAACCAAGGGCCACAATCAAATGGTCGAATTCAAGTTCTTCGCTACTGTCTAATTTAATAATCTTATTTTTGTGGTCGAGCTCTATTGGAGTTCCCATGCGAAATTCAATAGCGCTTTTGCGTAGAGCACCGCGAATCGGGTAAGCAACGTGATCAGCAGCCAAACCAGCGGTTGCAACCTGATAGAGCAACGGGAGAAATGTTTGAAAATTATGGCGGTCGACAAGAGTTACGTGGGCTTTACCAGATAGCGCCTTAGCCGCAGTCAGCCCCCCAAAACCTGCACCGAGAATCACTACGCGTTCCATGAGGTCCTTTCCGCGAGCGACTTGAGGCTTCTCAGTCTAAGGTTTGTTGTGTGAGTTCGCAGATTATTAATCGGAAGTATTTAGTTACTGGCGCATCTGGCTATGTAGGCGGTCGTTTAGTTAAGGCCCTTCTCGATGACCACCATCAAGTTCGCGTATTCCTGCGGGATAAATCAAAGATTCAAGGCCAACCATGGGCGCAAAGCGTAGAAGTCGTTGAAGGTAACGCAAATAATCTTTCAGATCTGGCTAAGGCCCTCGATGGAATTCATACGGCGTATTACCTGCTTCACTCAATTAATCTTGGCCCAGATTTTGACACCATTGAAGCCACAATGGCTAGAAATTTTGCAAAGACTGCGCATGAACAAGGTGTTGAGCAAATTGTTTATCTGGGTGGAATTGCAAACGATAAGAAGACGAGTAAACATTTAGCCTCTCGCGCGAGAGCCGGCACTGAGTTGGCGTCACAACAAGTTCCAGTAATGGAGCTTCGGGCTGGCATTGTTATTGGTTCAGGTTCGGCATCATTTGAAATGCTTCGCCACCTCACCCATAGATTGCCAATAATGACGACCCCAAAGTGGGTAACGAATAAGACGCAACCAATCGCAATTCGAGACGTGCTCTGGTACTTAAGAAAGAGCGCGGCGCTTACAACACCGGTGAATAAGGTTTTTGATATTGGCGGACCTGAAGTCCTTACTTATGCTGACATGATGCAACAGTTTGCAAAGATCTCAGGATTACCAAAACGTTGGATTATTAAAGTGCCTGTTTTAACTCCCAAGCTCTCCAGTTTATGGATTGGTTTAGTAACTCCTGTTCCAACAGCACTTGCAAGACCACTTGTAGGATCATTAATTAGCGAAGTAGTTGCAGATCCTGCAAAAAGTATTAATGCACTAATACCGCCCCCTCCAGAGGGGCTATTAAATGTTGAAGGTGCGATAAGGCTGGCCCTTGGCCAAATTTCTAAACATAGCGTTGAAACGCGATGGTCAGATGCGGGAATTACAACTGCGCCATGGCAGAAAGCGCAGAGTGATCCTGATTGGGCGGGAGAGGTAATTCTCAAAGATCATCGAGAAATTCTCTCGCAATTACCGTCATCATTAATTTGGAAAAAGATTGAAGGCATTGGTGGAGAGCACGGATGGTACGGAGCTGACTGGCTTTGGTGGCTACGCGGACTTCTTGATCGTGCATTTGGCGGAGTTGGGTTACGTAGAGGCCGACGAGATCCCGATCAATTACGAGTCGGAGAGAGTTTAGATTTTTGGAGAGTTGAAGCGTTAGAAAATGAAAAGTTGCTCAGACTTTATGCTGAAATGATTTTGCCAGGAAAAGCTTGGTTGGAATTTCGTTTGGATAAAGTAGATGGGCAGACTCGAATAATTCAGGAAGCACGTTTTGCACCTCGCGGTCTAGGTGGTCAGCTGTATTGGTATGCAGTATTACCTTTTCACGCTTTCATCTTTCCAACAATGCTTCGCAATATTATTAAGCGGGCATCGCAAGAGAATGAGCTCCAGAAGTAACTAATACTCCAACATCAACAAGAGCCATTGCCATCACTACCCAGAATGTGAATCTCTTAGGTAAAGTAATTAAAAGTATTAAGGCAACAAGTGCAATAAGAATAAGAAACGGTGCATTCGTGACCGAATTAAGAATAAGTGAAATAATAATGAGCGAAAGCCCGGCAATAGTTGCGCTTGCTCTTGCACCAACTCTTTGAGGTGCACCATGGATGCCGGATGCACGATCAGCATCAATGTCTTTAATAACGTTTGCAAAATGTATTGCTGCTCCAAAAAGAGCACCTGAAATTATCAGCCATGTAGGCACAGTCGATTTCTTGCTTAAGACTATGCACGAAGGTAACGCACTAAAAGCAATAAGAAAGGGAAGAGGCGAAAGAATAGATTTCTTAAAGTGAAAGTTATATGCAACACCACAACCAACTCCAAGCAGATGTACAACGCCACCTTTGAGACCTAAAGGTCCAAGAAGTGAAAATGCGATACAGAATCCAAGTGCAATAAATGTTGCAAAGCGCACTGCTGCGGCAGAAATTTGACCCGATGCAATTGGTTTATTTAAGCGCCCTTCAAGCCTGTCAATTTCTAGATCCACGAGGTCATTTGTCCAGCCAACACACAATTGCCCAGTGAAAACGGTGAAAGCAATAACAAAAGCGGGCCCCTCCCACCACAGAGGCACTGCAAGTAGAAAAGATACAAGCGTCACCACCAGTGTTGGCCCTAGGTGTGAGGTCTTAAGTAATCGCATGCGAATATTCTCCCGCAAAGTGGCACACTATGACGTATGCATGAGTTCACGTCAGAGTTAGAAATTCTCGCAGGTAAAGCTTTGGCCTACAGTCTTGAGCGTTTGAAAGATGACCCGCCTCTTGATGGACCTCGTTCAGCACAAGACCTATTTGCAGAAGTTGGTCAAACCATTACCGCACAAGGTATGGGCGGAATTGAAGCGCTTGCAGTATTTACAGATGTCTTAGCGCGCGCATGTATTTCTACAGATCATCCTCGTAACTTGGCATATATTCCTTCAGCCCCCAGTGAGCATGCAAACCTTTTTGATCTCGTTGTTGGCGCGAGCGCTTTATATGGTGGCTCGTGGCAAGAAGGAGCCGGAGCAGTCTTTGCTGAAAACCAAGCGCTCCGTTGGATTGCTGATTTAGCAGGACTTCCAAGCAGTGCTGGCGGAGTATTTGCTCAAGGTGGCACAGTAGGTAATCTTTCGGCGTTAGTTGTCGCAAGAGCGCAAGCACGTAAACGTTGGCCAGATACAACGCGTTGGGCTATCGCATGTAGTGCAGAGGCACATTCCTCTATTGCATCGGCTGCACAAGTAATGGACGTTGATCTTTTACTCATTCAACCATCTTCTGACGGAAAACTCACTGGCGTCGAGGTTGCGCGCGATCTAGATGAGTTCCATAAAAAAGGTAGCGCGCGCGTTTTCGCTGTCGTGGCAACTGCAGGAACAACAAATTTAGGAATTATCGATGATTTGAAATCCGTCGGCACTGAGACTAAGAAACGAGATTTATGGTTTCATGCTGATGGCGCATACGGTTTAGCTGCACTTTGTGCACCCTCAGCACGCCCAAAATTTGATGGTATTGAATTAGTTGACTCATTAATTGTTGATCCACATAAGTGGCTCTTTGCACCATTCGATGCTTGTGCACTTATTTATAGAAATCCAGAATTAGCAAAAGAAGTGCATTCGCAAAACGCCTCTTATTTGGATGCGCTACATGAAGGTGGGTCTTGGAATCCATCAGATTATGCAATTAATTTGACGCGCAGAACTCGAGGGCTTCCGTTCTGGTTTTCTCTCGCCGCAAACGGCACCGATGCCTATGCGACAGCAATGGAGAAAACGCTAGAGATTGCTCAAGTTGCCGCAGAGAAAATTCGTCAACACCCTAGACTTGAATTACTTCGTGACCCAGAACTTTCAGTCGTTGCGTTCACAAGAACCGGCTGGCAGAAATCAGATTACAAAAAGTGGAGTGATGATTTATTGGCCGACCAAATCGGATTTATTCCAGCATCATCACATCAAGGTCAGCCTATTTTGCGTTTCGCCATTGTGAATCCATGGACGAAAGTAAGTGATATTGAACAAATTTTAGCGACGCTCTAAATCCCACGAATTCGCGACCTCTTGGCTTAGGCTTGGGGTATGGATGAGAACGCGAGGATCGACACCGTTGCGCAAGGTTCGACGTTGAGCGATCTCGAATCCCGAATCTTGGATTTCGAAGGCACCTGGTGGCGTTTCGCTGGGGCCAAAGAGAGCGCGATAAAAGATCTTTTTGACCTCACTCCTCCTCGTTATTACCAACTGCTCAATGACCTCATCGATCGCGAAGATGCCCTTGAGGTTGCTCCTATGTTGGTCAAACGCCTGCGCCGACTTCGGCAGGCACGCATGGCCCAGCGCGCAACTCGCTAAGCCCCTACCCATTACGCCTCGGTTTGCCGATGGCCGAACCCTGCTCTAGATTTAGCGTTAGCACTCTCGGGGTGCGAGTGATAAGTACCCCATCCGTCCCTAACGCAACATCTGAAGGAGCACAAAAACTATGGCAAAGCAGATTGCCTTTAATGAAGAGGCCCGTCGTGGCCTAGAGCGCGGAATGAATATTCTCGCCGACGCTGTCAAAGTAACACTTGGACCTCGTGGACGAAATGTTGTCCTTGAGAAGAAGTGGGGAGCTCCCACAATCACCAACGATGGTGTTTCCATCGCAAAAGAAATTGATCTTGAAGATCCATGGGAGAAAATCGGCGCAGAGCTGGTTAAAGAAGTTGCAAAGAAGACCGATGACGTTGCGGGAGATGGAACAACAACTGCAACTGTTTTGGCTCAGGCACTCGTTCGCGAAGGACTTCGCAACGTCGCAGCAGGTTCAAATCCAATGGCTCTGAAGCGCGGAATTGAAAAGGCAGTCGAAGCAGTTATTAAAGAACTCGTAGCCATGGCAAAAAGCGTTGAATCGAAAGAGCAGATTGCAGCAACTGCATCTATCTCTGCAGCCGATGCAACCATTGGCGAAATGATTGCTGAAGCAATGGACAAGGTTGGCAAGGAAGGCGTAATTACTGTTGAAGAATCCAATACTTTTGGTCTCGAACTAGAACTTACCGAAGGTATGCGCTTTGACAAGGGTTACATCTCTCCATACTTCGTTACTGATTCAGATCGCATGGAAGTTGTTCTTGAAGATGCTTACATCTTGATTGCAAACTCAAAAATCACCAATATTAAAGACTTGCTTCCAATTCTAGAAAAGGTGATGCAATCAGGTAAGCCACTTGCAATCATTGCTGAAGACATTGAAGGCGAAGCACTTGCTACTTTGGTAGTTAACAAAATTCGTGGAACTTTCCGCTCTGCTGCTGTGAAAGCTCCAGGATTTGGTGATCGCCGTAAGGCAATGTTGCAAGACATCGCCATCCTTACTGGTGCAACTGTTGTCTCTGAAGAAGTTGGTTTGAAGTTAGACCAAGCTGGCATGGAGCTACTAGGTCGCGCTCGCAAAGTTGTAATAAGCAAAGAAGAGACAACTATTGTTGAAGGCGCAGGGGACGCAGACCAGATTAAGGGTCGCGTTACTCAAATTCGCTCTGAAATTGAGAAGAGCGACTCTGACTATGACCGTGAGAAGTTGCAAGAGCGCTTGGCTAAGTTGGCCGGAGGCGTTGCAGTTATCAAGGCAGGAGCTGCTACAGAAGTAGAGCTTAAAGAGCGTAAGCACCGCATTGAAGATGCTGTGCGTAACGCGAAAGCCGCTGTTGAAGAAGGCATCGTTGCCGGTGGTGGCGTTGCACTCTTGCAAGCAGCAAAGATTGCGTTTAGTAAATTAAAGCTAGAAGGCGACGAAGCAACTGGTGCCAAGATTGTTGAAGCATCTGTTGAAGCACCTCTCAAGCAGATTGCAGTTAACGCAGGACTGGAAGGCGGAGTCGTTGTTGAAAAAGTTCGTCACCTTGAAGCAGGTTTCGGACTTAACGCAGCAACAGGTGAATACGTTGACATGATTAAGGCAGGAATTATTGATCCAGCTAAGGTAACGCGTTCAGCGCTACAAAATGCTGCATCAATTGCTGCACTCTTCATTACAACTGAGGCCGTCATTGCCGATAAGCCAGAGAAGAAGCCAGCAATGCCTGCTGGTGGACCTGGTGGCGGAGATATGGACTTCTAATTCACTAAAAATTAGATTGCAGTAAGCGTGAAAGGACTCCCGATTACCTCGGGAGTCCTTTCTGCTTTACCCTTACCCCATGGCACTTTTCCGTAAGAGCACAAAAGTTCAGACATTCGATGCGCAAGATCTTGCGCGCGATGCTGCTTTAGCTGATGCTGGAGATGCAAAATTAGTTGGCGAATTTGTTAGCGTGGAATTTGATGATGAAGGTCGTATCGCAAGTTATTTGTTTGAAGCGCACCTCCCTGCATATAAGGGTTGGCGATGGGCAGTAACTGTTGCCAAAGTCGATTCTGATAGTGATGCAACCGTTTGCGATGTTGTCGTACTGCCAGGACCAGATTCATTACTTGCACCAGACTGGATTCCCTATGTTGATCGTTTGGCACCAGGTGATGTTGGAGTTGGCGACATCGTGCCATCATCCATTGATGATGCACGATTAGTTCCTGGATTTGCAGCGTTGCCAGCAGATGAAGATTTGGATGCAACACAAATCTGGGAATTAGGTTTGGGGCGTCCACGTGTTATGTCTATCGAAGGCCGCGATCAAGCAAGCAAGCGTTGGTACACCGGTGATCGCGGACCAGAAAGTGACATTGCAAAAGCTTCACCAAAGCCTTGTGCGTCATGCGGATTTTTCCTTGGAATTTCAGGTTCACTTCGAGGAGCATTTGGTGTTTGCGCAAATGCGATCTCGCCCGAAGATGGTCGCGTAGTCTCAGTTGACCATGGTTGCGGTGCGCATTCTGAGGCGACTTTTTAAATTCTTGCAGGGCTAAGCGTGACTTGTGGCCAGATTTAAGCGTTAAAACTCCTGTACAACAAAAGCCCACTCTGAGATAAACTATCCCTCTGCCCGCAACGAGCGGCCTACACGAGTTGAGTAGTGAATTAGAAGGAGCGTCCCATGCCTACAGGTAAAGTGAAATGGTTTAGCCTGGAAAAAGGTTTTGGATTCATCGCATCTGATGAAGGCGAAGATGTTTATCTCGCCGCAACTTCATTGCCAGAAGGTGTAACAACCGTTAAGCCAGGTACTAAATTGGAATTTGGTGTCGCAGATGGTCGACGTGGGCCACAAGCACTTTCTATTCGAATCATTGATGCACCGCCATCATTGGTTGCCAACAATCACGTTAATAGTGATGACCTTGCAGCGATGATTGAAGACACCATCAAGATTTTGGACAAAGTTGGAAATGGACTTCGCCATGGTCGCCATCCTTCGGCAGTTGAAGCTGAACGACTTGGAAAAGTTTTGCGAGGAATTGCAGGGCAACTAGAAGCTTAAATATCGCTTCTACGAGCTCGTCGTATTGTGTAGCGAATTCCGGTAAGGCCTAATCCTGCGCCCATGACGCAGGTCCATAAGACTTTGGCCTCTGCTCCTATAACAATGCAGACAATCAATCCAATTATCCAGAGTGCAACTCCTGCGCTTATCAAGGTAACTACAGATTTCACACGGGGTTCCATGTCTTCATAGTAGACCCTCCCGGTAGAACACATCTAGCGATAAGGTGTTCTTCGGAGGCAAACTTGTGCAGATAGATCCAAACGGTAATTGGCGCGCATTCCGTCACCGCAATTTCAGAATTTTATTTGCTTCAAATGCGGTATCTAATATCGGAAGTTGGGCGCAACGAATTGCCCAAGATTGGTTAGTTCTCGAACTCACTCATAGCGGAACATATTTGGGAATTGTTACTGGATTGCAATTTGCTCCGGTTCTTTTCTTCAGTCTTCATGGTGGCGCACTCGGTGACCGTTTCGATAAACGAAAAGTCTTGGTCATCACAAACCTTGGGGGAGGGATTGCATCTGCAATTCTGGGACTCCTAGTAATTACACATAACATTCAAATTTGGCACATATTCCTTTTAGCATTCGCCTTAGGAGTTTCAAGCGCTGTAGATGCGCCCGTAAGAATGGCTTTTAGCGCTGAAGTTGTTGGCAAGGATGATGTTCCCAATGCAGTAAGTCTCAACTCTGCGAATTTCAATTCAGGTCGGATCATCGGTCCAGCTTTATCAGGATTATCCATTGCCGCTTTTGGCACGGGCCCCTCATTTATCCTCAATGCTTTTTCATACGCCATAATCATTTTCGGCCTTCTAAAGTTGCGCAAAAGTGAGTTCTTCTCAATGCCACGAGGTACCGGAACGGCAAATGTGCGTGAAGGTATGAGGTATGTAATTGCTCGGCCAGATCTTTATGCGATCATGATTGTGGTCTTCTTTACGGCAACTTTCGGACTTAATTTTCAAATATTCAATGCCATGATGGCAACAGAAGTCTTTCACAGAGGAGCGGCATCCTTTGGGTTGTTAGGAACTGCCCTAGCTGTTGGCGCACTTTCTGGAGCTTTACTGTCGGCAAGACTAGAAGGTTATAGAAAAGCGATTTATATTATTTACGCCAGCATTACTTTTGATATCTCCCTTATTGTCCTTGCATTCATGCCAACGTACCTGCTTTATGCACTCTGGCTACCCGTGTGTGGTGTCACCGCACTTACAACGATGATTGCCGCTAACTCTTTGATGCAATTCAATAGCGATCCAGTAGTACGTGGACGAGTTATGGGAATCTACCTATTTGTATTTATGGGAGGCACTCCTTTTGTTTCGCCTTTAGTTGGCGCAATGTCAGAGCAATTTGGGGCAAGAACTACGATTATTATCGGTGGCGTGATTCCTGTGCTTGCAAGTCTTGTCGTTCTATCAAAATATAGAAACCGAGTTGAAGTCCCTCAAGATTTTTCGATAGATGTAGTTTTACCGACCGCTTATGAAAATAAGGGCTAAGAGTCCAAAAAGAGTTAATACAGTAATGAGCCTTCGGGTTTTGTAACTCATGCATGGCTCCGATCATCTACTTCGTTAGATGGAACAATAACAATTGCAGAGAATGCGATAACGATAAGTATCGGAACCATGAGGTACGCGCGTGAAATTCCAAAATGATCGCCAAGTACACCAAGTATAAAAGGTGAGCCAGCAATTGCAGAGCCTGCAGCAAGGGAACTTCTACCAATTGCTAAATCCGGGCGGTTATCACTGAATCCAATAAGTCGAAGAGATGAGAGAGGAAATTGCATAGAAAGCCCCATGCCTACAACACAAAGTGCGATAAGCGAGATGAACAACGTGTGGGAAAACCAAACAACGCTAAAACCTACCAATTGCACAGAAATGACTGTTTTCAATTTACGATTTAATTGATATCGAAAGAGCACTTTAGGACCAAACCATCGCCCTAATCCCATTCCAGTACCAACTGCCATGATGGTGATTGTTGAAAAAGCAGGGCTTGATCCAATGCGATCTCTAATAAGCGCTGCTGCCCAAAATGTAGTTGCAAACTCGCTTGCAATACATGCCACGAATCCAACCCATGCAAACCAAAATTTGCCACTCATTGCACCACGCTGAGGCCCGCCTTCGGCCGGTATGTGCTCATCTGCAATTTCGTGACGCGATTGAAAATACAAAAGGATTGCAACTGGTATAACTGCAAGCAAAGCCAAACGCCAACTTATCCCGAGCGTTGCCAACGTACCAACACTGAGCGTTCCTAAAATGTAGCCAATGGATCCAACAGCGTTTCCTTGAGAAAGTGCGTTAGAGGCGCTCTTTCCAAAGTGGGTAGTGAAACGCGTAACCATCGCATTAATAACTGTAGAAGTTCCATAACCAGCAACCAAGGTTGCTAGGAGTGTGAACTGCACTGCGGGAGCGAAAACAAAAGCAACTAAACCTACGAGAAAGAAACCCATACCGATCCACGTTGTACGTGGGCGACCAAATCTGTGAACCAACAACGGTCCTGTGAATCCAGCCAGGATGGATGCGATTCCCATTGCAGTGCCATGCAAACCAGCTACAGCTAGCGATGTGTGCTGCTCGATACGCAATAGTGGTTGAGCGGGGCCAAATCCGCCTACAAAAAATACTACAAGGGATGTTTGAAGCGATCCGAGCCAAAAAACTCGATCGCGTTGAAACATAAAAATCTCAAAGCCCGAAAGCTATAGAGCGTTTACTACATATTCAATAGAGGCAATTAGTGCGTCGATGTCAGAAGGCTCAACAGCCGGAAACATGCCGATACGCAACTGGTTTTTACCTAGTTTGCGGTATGGCTCGGTATCAACAATTCCATTTGCTCTCAACGTCGCAGCAATTTTCGCAGCATCAATTGCGTCGTCAAAATTTATGGTTCCGACAACATTTGATCGCATTGATGGGTCGGTCACAAAAGGCGTCGTGTATGAAGTTCTCTCAGCCCATGCATATAGCCGTGATGCTGAATCGGCACTTCGTCCTGCAGAGAATTTCATTCCCCCGTTGGAGTTCATCCATTCAATTTGTTCAGCTAATAAAATAAGAGTTGCAACTGCAGGTGTGTTATAGGTCTGATCGAGGCGACTATTTTCGATTGCAGTAGTGAGATTGAAAAACTCAGGAACCCATCGCTCTGAACTCTTAATCTTTTCAACTCTGGCAATTGCGGCAGGGCTCATGAGCGCAATCCAAAGCCCACCGTCGGATGCAAAAGATTTTTGTGGGGCAAAGTAGTAGGTATCAAACTCTTTGGCATCAACTACTAGGCCACCTGCAGCGCTGGTTGCATCGACGAGAACTAAAGCACCTTCAGTACCCGAAGGGCGTTTGATGGGCATGGAAACACCCGTGCTTGTTTCATTATGTGTAAGTGCATAAACGTCGATTCCTGACTCGGCTTTAGCTTGAGGATGCGTACCAGGTTCGGATTTGATCACGGTTGGCTCGCCAAGGAATGGCGCATCTTTAGATGCCGTTGCAAACTTTGATGAGAATTCACCGAAAACTAAATGTTGCGAACGTGATTCAATGAGTCCGAAAGTTGCAATGTCCCAAAACGCCGTAGAACCACCATTACCGAGCACAACTTCATATCCATCGGGAAGTTGAAACAGGGAAGACAAACCTTCGCGCACTCGGTGTACAACATTCTTGACCGGCTTTTGACGATGTGAAGTTCCAAGTATTGAAGTTCCACTATTAGCAAGAGCGCTTAATGATGCAGGGCGAATTTTAGAAGGACCGCATCCAAATCGACCGTCGGATGGTTTGAGATTATCTGGGATTTTAATTTCTGTGCTCACAGGCAGAGCCTAGGGGTAGTAGCGGGAAATCTCCCAATTGATTTGGTCGGTATGTAATGTGTTGCCTCTCTCAAATCGAACTCTGTCGTGCAATCGCGAATGTCTTCCCTGCCAAAACTCAATCTCCGATGGCATAACGCGATACCCGCCCCAATGTGGCGGAATCGGAACGTGTGAACCCTCTGGCCATTTCTCAGATGCCGATTTCCATCGCTCTTCTAATTCTTCGCGCGATGAGAGTGGCAAAGATTGCTGACTCGCCCATGCACCGATCTGGCTATTCCAAGGTCGGGTTACAAAATATTGCTCTGACTCTTCTCTTGAAATCTTTTCCGCTTCTCCATTGATAATTACTTGACGTTCGATTGCATACCAGGGAAAGAGAAGAGTTACTTGTGGATTGGCATGTATTGCCAGAGCTTTTCTTGATGAGTAATTTGTGAAAAATGTAAATCCATTATTTGATACATCTTTAAGCAAAACCGTTCTTGTTGAAAGTTTTCCATTGTGATCTTGCGTAGTTAAAACCATGGCATTTGCTTCGACTATTGCTGGGTGCTCATGGGCTTGCGCAAGCCATTTCGAAAAAGTGAGAAATGGGTCCGACGGCAAGTGCGAGATTCCTTCCTCCCCATATGTCCTCCGCATTGCCGAAATCTCCTTGGGGGTGAGTTCATTTGCCATACCTGTATCTAACGTCACTTTCGTTGCCTTGGCACGTTGTGCGTGAATGAGCGCTGGCAGGGGCAAGAATGGTCGCGAGCACCCCACATGTGGGGGCAGAATTACACCAGTACTAGCGCGATAAAGGGGAGCTAACGTGTCTGACGATTTCAAACCAGGCCTTGAAGGTGTGATTGCTTTTGAATCTGAAATTGCTGAACCGGATAAAGAAGGAAGTGCACTCCGTTATCGTGGAGTAGATATTGAAGATCTCGTAGGTCGAGTTTCATTTGGAAATGTTTGGGGCCTACTTGTAGATGATGAATTCAATCCTGGATTACCTCCAGCTGAACCGTTCCCGATTCCTGTGCATTCAGGTGATGTACGAGTCGATGTTCAATCTGCAATTGCAATGTTGGCACCAGCTTGGGGACTTAAGCCACTTCTAGATATTTCCGATGAAGAAGCGCGTAGTAATTTAGCGCGAGCATCTGTAATGGTTCTTTCTTATGTGGCACAGTCTGCACGCGGAACTAAGCAGACTGAAATTCCAGAGTCCGAAGTTGATAAAGCACACACAGTTGTTGAGCGCATGATGATTCGTTGGCGCGGAGAACCTGACCCACTTCACACTCGCGCAATTGATGCGTATTTTGTTTCAGCAGCAGAGCACGGAATGAACGCTTCAACATTTACAGCTCGCGTAATTGCATCAACTGGTGCCGACGTTGCTGCCTCACTTTCCGGAGCAATCGGTGCAATGTCAGGTCCACTTCATGGTGGAGCGCCATCTCGCGTACTTCACATGATTGAAGAAGTTGAAAAGACTGGCGATGCACGTGCATATGTAAAAGGAATTATGGATCGCGGAGAACGTTTGATGGGCTTTGGTCATCGTGTATATCGCGCCGAGGATCCACGTGCACGTACTTTGCGTCGTACAGCAAAAGAGTTAGGTGCTCCACGTTATGAGGTTGCGCTCGCACTAGAGAAGGCAGCTCTTGCAGAATTGCACGAGCGTCATCCAGAGCGTGTTCTAGAAACCAACGTTGAGTTCTGGGCCGCGATTGTTCTTGATTTTGCCCAAGTTCCGGGTCATCTCTTTACATCAATGTTTACAGCTGCACGTACTGCTGGCTGGAGCGCACATATTCTCGAGCAGAAGCGCACCGGCCGACTCGTTCGTCCATCGGCTCGTTACATTGGAAAAGGCCCTCGCAAAGCTGAAACCGTAAACGGTTGGGATGATTCAGTAATTCAGCTCCACTCCTAAATATTCTTGCGTAATTTCGCACGATTACTTTAGGTAGATTCAATCCAAAGCGCCTATCTCTCTTGATAGTGATTTAATCACCCCGTGGCAAAGGTGAGCATCATGTGGTTTCGCAGGGATCTGCGTTTAGCTGATAACCCCGCACTTCTTGAAGCGATTTCAAGCTCTGACAACATTGTGCCGGTTTTTATTTTGGATAAAAAGTTAATTGATGCAACCGGAAACAAACGACTTGCATATTTAGGACAATCACTTCGGGCACTCGATGATTCTTTAGGAAATACATTGCACGTGATGGTGGGAGACCAAATCAAAGTTCTCAATGAACTCTCATCGCGATACGGGGCAACGTCAATTCATATATCTGCAGAGTACGAACCATATGGAGTTGCTCGCGATGCCCGTATTGAAGCAGCTGGATTAGCACTTACTAAAACCGGAAGTCCTTACGCAGTCGCACCGGGCAGAGTAAGAAAACCTAGTGACGGCACTCCGTACCGGGTGTACACGCCTTTTTATATAGCATGGTGTTCTCATGGTTGGCGTCCAGCGGCTGCCAGACCAGAAAAAATCAATGCGATAACGCCAGGTGAAAACGATAGGAATTTTCCAGATTGGGAAGTTCCTGCTGGTGTACACCTTTCACCTGCTGGAGAAATCAACGCCCACGAGCGATGGAACTATTTCCGCGAAGAGATTTTAGATAACTACGATGAAACAAGGAATTTAGCTGGAATGGACGGAACTAGTCGACTGAGTGCACATCTCAAATGGGGTGAGATACATCCGCGCACACTTCTGTCGCAACTTGGCGAGAGCTCTGGACATGATGTATTTCGTAAAGAGATTGCATGGCGAGAGTTTTATGCCGACGTACTACATCACAATCCACATACTGAAAACGATTATTACGCACCAAAGTTTTCACAGATGCGCTACGACAAACCAGATTCCAAATTCAAAGCGTGGAAAGAGGGAAAAACAGGTTTTCCCTTTGTAGATGCGGCCATGCGGCAATTAGTTCAAGATGGCTGGATGCACAATCGCACACGAATGGTTGTTGCATCATTTCTCGTTAAAGATCTCCACCTTGAATGGCAGTTAGGTGCAGACTTTTTTATGGAGCATCTCGTGGATTTTGACGTGGCATCAAATGCACATGGTTGGCAATGGACAGCTGGTTGTGGAACTGATGCTTCTCCTTACTATCGAGTGTTTAATCCGATTGAACAAGGAAAGCGCTTTGATGAAAATGGTGACTACATCAAGAAATATATTCCTGAGCTCTCTCACCTTTCCGCCAAGGAAGTTCATGAACCGTGGCTGTATACGGAAGGGTTAAAGAAGGGTTACCCAGAAAGAATTGTTGATCACGGCCTTGAAAGACAAGAATCTTTAGCAAGACTTTCTGAGTTAAAGGAAATTACGCCAAAAAGTTAGTGAATTGCCAAGGATCAGTTTCGTCGTATTGACGACCATTCCAACCCTTAAACAAGTCGTTGCGATGCATCATTGGATCCCAATCTGCTGGCTCTGAGTGGTATCCACCCCAATATCTTTCGGCATAAGGCAGTACTTCTCGCCAAGGCATCTGATCAGGAACCATGTATCCGCGTTCTGGATTTTTCATTGCCCAAGCAATTGCTGCAAATACTGCGGAGCCGACCTGAACTGTCGTTGCAGATTGACCAGGAATCAATTTACGAGCATCGTGAATATTTAACAATGAACCAGTCCACCAAGATTTGTAGACGTGTCCCATTAAGAGAACACCGAGACGATCGGAGCCATCGATAATTTCATCATTCATAATGCGCTGATTTTCCGTGATATTCCATTGATGCATTTCAAGTTCTCTCATTGACGCAATTGCTGCATCGGTTGGACAGTATGCGTAGTGAACTGTTGGGCGGTAAACCGCTTTACCGTTCTCGCGCACTGTTAAGAAATCAGAGATTGTAAATGCTTCACCGTGGCGAACAACCATTCCCGTGGTTTCCATATTTGGAACCCAAGAACGAACCCACGTTGTTGCCCCCGGCTGTGCAATTCCAATTTGGTTCTCAGGGCCACCGGTATGTGTAAAGGCTTTTGCTGGAAGAGTTTTTTCATGAGTGCCCCAGCCCAATTCTGCCGGTGCTATGCCTTCTTCATAAAAACCTTCAACGCTCCATGTATTCACGAATTCGTTGACTAACTTAGGTTTGTCAGAAATTTGAGTGTCACGTTCTGCAATATGAATCACTTTCACGCCTAGAGCTTGAGCTAAATGTGGGTAGTCGTCAGCAACAAGTGCAGCTTCAACGCCTGCAGCCGCTTTGCCTTCATTAATTGCGCGAGTTGCAATATCTACTAACGCTTTCTTTGTTAAGTGTGAAACTAAACCTGGATTCGCGCCATGTTCAACAATCGCAGTTGGACCTTTGCCAGCCCATGTGTCTGTGAGTTTACGCAACTTCATGTGTCGGTAATACAAGGTGCGCTCTTGGGGTGTTCGCGCAGATGGATTTGAATTCGGATCCCACAGCTCGAGTGAAGTGTTTAAGTAAATTACGCCATGATCGTGCGCCCAACCCAATATGTCATTAACGTCAATGTTCCATGCCAAATCGAGTAAGAAATCACCTGCGGATAGATACTTACTTAGGAATTGATCCATATTTTCACGAGTGAGTTGATCGTTTAAGTATGTTGCACCTTTAGCAATGGAGTCTGTAAATCTAGATCTAGTGTCTCTTTGATCCACGATCGTCATCTGTTTACCTTCTACCAAATGTTCAAGAAGGAGAGGAACTACGCACTGGGAAACTGAACCTGCGCCGAGAACAAGAATTCGATTATGGAAGGATTTAGACAAGTAGACCTCTTCTGCGCATTGGGTAGTCGAATATGTTGCGCGCAGAAAGCATAAGTCACTGCAGGACTTGTTCCGACCAGACCCCAAGTGATTCGTTTTTGGCTTGGTACATGGCGTTATCTGCTCGGCGCATTAAATCTGGAGCGCCGTCATTGCTGACGTGACCCACGCTTACTCCGACTCTTATCTCCTCATTCCCTATCAAAAATGGATAGCTCAGCGTTGCTCTCAGCGCCTGCGCTACTTCAATCGTGAATTGGCGATCTCCTCGAATGATTGCGCCAAATTCATCTCCTCCTAAACGTGCAAGGAGCGAAGTGGCTGGAAGAGCCCTTGAAAATCGTTGCGATACTTGCTTGAGTAACTCATCTCCAACTTCATGGCCGAACTTGTCGTTAATCGGTTTGAACCCATCTAAATCCAGTAACAAAAGAGCACTTTCTATCCCAGACGTTTTTGAAATGAGTTGAAGTTCTGCAATAAAACGTCGCCTATTAGGAAGACCTGTTAAATCATCAGTTCTCGCTAAGGCACGTTCATCACCAATAGATCTGGCTTGACGTAGCGCAATTGTCATACGAAGAAAAGCAAGAAGTAGAGTTGCAATGGTGGGAAACAATATGAAGTCTGGGAAGTAGCCAGGCCGAAGCGAGTTGATGGCAAGTAGTGTCGCGCTCATCATGACGGACAGAGCAATGTATAGAGGATTGATTGTTTCTATAGTTCGAGCATTTCTAGTTCGCATTGAAGCGGCTAAGGTGATTAACGCTATTCCAAGTAACCAACCATCATCACTAACGAGTCCCAGGGAGTAATGATTATTTGCATCTAGCCATAGAAACAGAAAATCGGAAATCGTAAAGACTCCAATTCCGAGAGCAAATAAACCAGACTTGAGTGAGATTCTTGAAACAAAGAGCGACATGCTGACCGAAAGCAGAATCACATCTGCGATAGCAAAAAATATTGCAAAAAATGTCTTACTTACATCTCCTCCAAAATGTGGCAAAACTGGCTCGAGGACGAAGGCTGCACCCACCGAACTTAATCCCAAACATAAGATTGCGGAATCGAGAATTTCAACTAAACCAAAAATGATTTTTTGTAGGAATAACCGAGGAATTGCAATGAAAATACAAGGGTAGAAAAGTACGTAAAGGATATTTGCAACAATCGGCCCAGACCTCGGCAATACGTAGAATTCTCCTGCACTTGTGAGTATGGATCCCACACTCCACAACAAAATCGCAAGCGGTAGAGTAAAACGCGCTATTCGATCTTCTTTTTGCAAACTACAGTAAATGATAGAAAGAGCTGCAATCGCGACAGCGTTGTACAAAAACAGATCTACAAATAGATTTGTATTGGGATTCACTATGCGAAGTGCAACATGTGCAAGTAAAAGCACGGGAGTCAGAAATCTAAGGAGAACAAAACTGCCCATATCTGGCAGTTAAGTCAGGTTAGAGATAAATATGAATAAGGGTAGCCATAGCAGGAAGCACACATGTGCTTACCTCAGTAACACCCTTTCGAAACTCTACGAGTCTTAAAAAGAGGAGGTGGGTTATAGCCCTTTATCGCAAATCATTGATCGCATACTCAATGACTGTCCAACGCCAGCCTTGGCTTGATCAAGTTGAGTTGCTGCGTAATCACGAGTTTTCTTCATTGTCTCGACAGACTTTCCAGTCTTGCGGTAGAGAGCAGCTGATGAAGTGAGCGAGGCGATTGTTTTCTTATATGTGGTAATCGCCTGAGCGTATGTAGTGATTGCAGGCTTGTTCTTAATTGCATTGGCGGAATCAGCAATGAGTTTTTCTCGGCTTGCAGTCAGCACGGTGACAGTGTCCGTCATGGCTTTCACTTGCAAATCAAGGGCGTCTGCTTTGGCATTTTGAACGGCAACATTGGCAATTTCATCAAGAATTTTTTGATCTAAATCAGCCAAAGTAGTTGGCATTTGTTTTGCTAAATCCTGATAATCCTTATTGGACTTAATCCATGTTGCATCAGCATCTAGGCAGTCTTTGCTAACCCATGTGAGTTTTGCGTTCTTAACTGTTGGGTTTTTGGTGCACTTATACGTTGTCGTTTTGACTTTCGTCGTCGCGCCAGATTTCGCGCAAGCAACTCCATTACTAATTTTTACAGCAGCATCTGCCGACGGAGCGACAAATGACCCTGCAAGAAGTAGGCCTGCTACTGAGACGGTAACGACTTTGGCAAACATGGAAACCCCCAAGAGATCTGATATGGCCTCATGTTAGCGATGAATGCGACGATGGCTATGTAAGCCCACGCTCGTTAGCTAGGAATTGACTGTGAAACCTACAGCTACTGGCTATTTTTGCCTTTGTCGCACCCGGACGTTCATACCGATTTTGCGAATGATTGGTCGAGGACCAAAACGAGTGATGAAACTTAAAATTACGTACTGCCAACCTGGCACCGATAAAGCCTTCCCCTTTTGTGAATCTTTCCAAGCCTGAGCAACAACATCCTCAGATTTGAGCCACATGAAGGAAGGAAGCGCTTGCATTTTCATCCGGCCACGTTGGTGAAATTCAGTGCGCGTAAAACCAGGACACAGCGCAGTGACCTGAACGTTTGTACCGCGTAATTCAGTATGGAGAGATTCACTGAGCACGGTTAAGTAGGACTTCGCTGCGCTGTACGTTCCTCCTGCTATCCAGCCTGCAACCGAGGAAACGTTAATTACTGTCCCACTATTTTCAGATTTCATGATGGGCAGTACAGCGTGCATCAAGCGCATAGGCGTTTGAACCAGGACTTCAAGTAATTGTTTTTCTGCCTCTATGTCACTCAATAAGAAACTTTTATTAATTCCAAATCCTGCATTATTAATGAGTACATTAATTGGCTCAGACAGGCTCATGAGTCGTCTTTCCGTTCTGCTCACACCTTCATCAGTTGATAGGTCTGCTTGGATTACTTCGCACGTGACGCCATAAGTTTTGGATAAATGATCTGCAGTTGAATCCAGACGCGATTTATCACGTGCCACAAGTACTACATTAAAACCTTCTTCGGCAAGTAGTTGGGCAAAACTTGCACCGATCCCTGCTGTAGCACCGGTAATGAGCGCATAGCCAGAACTACTCCGCGTAGACACAATTATTAGAGTATCCGCAATTGCGCGGGAGCACCCAACGGTACAACTGGTGAATGAGGAGTAATTGCAGGAATCTTTTTGTATGGCTCACTCTGCTCCGGGCGCTTATCAACTTCGCCACAGTTTGGCCACATCGACATGGCACGCTCTGCTTGCGCAGTAATAGTTAACGATGGATTAACACCGAGATTGGCCGTAATTGTTGAACCATCAATAATATGAAGAGTCGGGTAATTCCAGACACGGTGATAGGGATCAATCACGCCAGTATTTGGTGAATCTCCAATGACGCACCCACCAACGAAGTGTGCGGTAAATGGAGCGCTAATCAGGTCTCCTATATGTCCACCTGCAATGCCACCATATTGCGATGCAATCTGTCGCGCCGTGGCGTTGGCCGCAGGAATCCATGTTGCATTGGGTTTAAGCGGATCATTTTCTGAAGTTAATCTCCAGCCGAATACACCACGTTTACCTCGCACTTTAATTGCTGAATCTATGTTTTGCATTACGAGTGCTATTACTGTGCGTTCAGACCAATGACGAACGTTAAGAACTTTTGGTAGTAGAGAAGGATTTTTAATGAAAGTAAGTAACCATTGCTTTCGGCGAACTTTTGAAGATTCACCATCTGTCATGAGTGTTTGCATGAGCCCCATGAAATTACTTCCTTTACCGTACCTGACAGGCTCTACATGGGTATGTTCGTCAGGATAGAACGACGAAGTTATTGCTGGACCTTTACTGAAATTGATTTCCGTTGTCGGCATGGTCGCCCCCACCAACGATTCACTGTTTGTGCGCGAGAGATCACCTAAACGATCTGAAATTTTAGGAAGCTTGCCCAAATCTTTCATTCGGTGAAGCAATTTCTGTGTATTAAAGGTTCCTGCAGAAATGATTACTTGAGGCGCGGTAAAAGTTAACTTCGAACCGGTCCATGCGTTTGTTTTCGAGGCGCTAACAACCCAGCCTCCGCCGGATTCTTGAACTATTCGATTTACTGTTGTTAATGGAAACACCTTTACGCCAGCACGTTCTGCAAGTCCCAAATAATTTTTCGGCAGTGTGTTCTTAGCGTTATGTCGGCAACCTGTCATGCAACCGCCACATCCAACACAACCTTCGCGATCGGGACCGACTCCACCGAAATAAGGATCACTTACTTTTTCTGCGGGCTTATTTCCAAAGTGAATTCCTAGGGGAGCGAGAGTAAAGGTGTGACCTACCCCCATGGCTTGCGCTGCATCTTTCATTGCTTGATCACTTGGAGAAAAATATGGATATTGAGTTACACCTAACATTGCACGCGCTTGTTGGTAACAAGGTTCTAACTCTTGTTTCCAGTTTGTAATTGCAGACCATTGTGGATCTTGAAAATATTCATCCCCGGGTTGATACAAAGTATTTGCATATACAAGGGATCCTCCACCAACGCCTGCGCCAGCCAGGATCAGCACATCAGGAAGTACGTGAATTCTTTGGATACCTAGAAGACCCAATTTTGGTGCGAAAAGAAATTTTCGCAGACGCCAAGATGTCTTAGGAAAATCTTTATCTTCAAAGCGTTTACCCGCTTCAAGAACAGCCACCCGATAACCCTTTTCAGCAAGACGTAATGCAGAGACAGAACCACCAAAACCAGAGCCAACGATGATGACGTCAAACTCATGATTCATAGCCTTAAATCTCGATTCCGCTCGAGTCTTCTTCTCGAATTGTCCATGTTGTTCCATATGGCTCGAGCAAATCTAAAAATGGTTTTGCATCAAACCATTCAGGACCATTTACTCCTGAAGGTTGCCAAACTCCGGTATGAATAAGTTCCATAGCGATAACGGGATTGACTGCTGTTTGCCACACCACTGCCTGGTCGCCATATTCCTTCATAGACCACGCATTATCAATCACGTTATACATATAACAAGCGTAAGGCTTTCCTTCTTTATTCAACCCTTTAACGAGAGTGCCTGCACAAGTTTTACCACGCATGCGCTCACCTAGAGTTGCTGGATCTGGCAATGATGCCGTTAACAAATCTCGCGGTGAGACCGAAACACCCTGCACGTCAACGTGCTCTTTGCGATCCATGCCAAGCATATGGATTGTTTTTAGAGTCGTGATGAATTGCGCGCCAAGCCCGTATTTAAAGTTTACTTTTTTAGCATCAACTTTTTGAGGTATGAGCACAACTTCTTCGTGCTCGACGTTGACGCATTCAACTGGCCCAATTCCTTCAGGGAAATCAAAAACTTCTATCTCACTAAAAGGTTCGGTCGTAAACCAACCACGACCATCTTCCCAAACCAATGGCGGGTTAAGACATTCTTCGATGGTGGTCCAAATGGAGAAGGAAGGCGCGAAGTTATGTCCTTCAACTGTCAGGTTAGAGCCATCGAGCACAGTGATTGAGTCCAGGCGACTAAATAAATAATCAGAGGCATATCGAGCAAATACATCGCTCATCCCGGGTTCGATACCCATTCCAACTAGAGCGTAGATTCCGCGTTCACTCCAGTTCCAGTCGCGAGCAAATTGTTCGTCACCGAGCTTCACACCAGTTTCAGTGTTTGGGTAGTGAGGATGTGGGCGTGAAAGAGACATAGCCATGTCGATGTAGTTAGTATTTTCAATTTCGCAGGCTAAGAAAATCGGCATGACATAACGAGGGTCAACAGCATTGATGACCACATCTGGATTCGCTTTACGGATTAACTCTCTTATATCTTCGAGTTCTGCTGCATTTACTTGTGCTGCAGAGAAACGTGAATCATTCACACGGGTAACGGCTTCTTCAGCGCGAGACAAATTGCGGTCGGCAATGACCATAGATGAAATAAATGGCCTTCGGGATGCGATATTTGCGATTGCTCTGCCAACGCCACCCGCGCCTATAACAAGCGCCTTCATTGTTGGCCTTCCATGAGGAAAATACTCCTGATCAGTTAGATTCCCCATGTTAGCCATTTGCATTAGATAAGCCAACTTTGTGCGTAAAAAAAAGGTTCTATCACTCAAATATTCTGCGAGTATCCTTGCCCTGATAAAAAAACTAACACATAGGTTTAAGTCCCCGTAGCTCAGTGGATAGAGCAACCGCCTCCTAAGCGGTAGGTCGCAGGTTCAACTCCCGCCGGGGACACACGTAAATATGCTTTAACTAAAAATTATTGTCCGTTGCCCAACAAGGAAAATTCGATCTTCCGCATATAACTTAACTGCCTTTGCAAGAACGCGTCTTTCAATATCTCTACCGATTGCAATCAGCTCTTCGGGTGTAGAAGCATGACTTACATGGGCGACATCTTGCTCAATGATTGGCCCTTCATCCAATTCACTTGTGACAAAATGCGCTGTTGCTCCAATGATTTTGACTCCTCGAGCATGTGCTTGGTGATACGGCTTGGCACCTTTAAAACCAGGTAAGAATGAATGATGAATATTAATTATCTTTCCTGGCATGAAATCGCAGAACTCTTTAGAAAGAATCTGCATGTACCGAGCAAGAACTACGAAATCAATGTCTAGCGAGGTAATTCGCTCTCGAATGGCGTTTTCGCTATTTATCACTTCAAAAGCAATGCCATGCGTTTCGACCAGTGAGCGAAGGTTTTCGTGATTAGCAATAACCAAAGGAATCTCGATTGGAAGCTCGCCAAGCTCAAGTAAATACATTAGATCGCGCAAACAATGGCTTTCTTTCGTAACAAGGACGAGCACTTTCTTCTTTTTGTCCGCTGCGCGCAAACGCAAATCAGGCGTAAACCTTGACAATTCCTTTTCTAAAATCTGCGTTGATTCAGCTTGAGTGAGGGAGGTTTCAAATCGTGTTCTCATGACAAACATATTTGTTGCGGGATCTGTAAATTGTTGATTCTCAATGATGTTTCCCTTGCAAGCCAGAATTCCCGAGGTCATGGCGTGCACAATTCCCGGTTGATCTTTGCATTGCAGCGTGACTATCAAATCCATGGCGAAAGAGTAACGGTAATTAGTGCGTGAGAGTAAATCGGCGAAGCGACTTTGGAGCCCACCAATTGCGTTCCCCGAAGAGGCGCATCAACGCAGGGACTAAAAGTGCACGGATAAGGGTTGCATCGAGCAAGACTGCGAATGCAACTCCAAAACCAAGCAATTTAATTGATGTGACTCCACTTGAAACAAAAACTGCGAAAACTACGGCTAACAAGAGAGCCGCAGCGGTAATTATTCGAGCCGATCTTTGAAGGCCCGTGGCAACAGATTCTGTATTAGTTTTCCCAGCTACATGTTCTTCTCTAATTCGAGAGAGCAAGAATATTTCATAATCCATAGATAATCCGAAAACAACCACTGCTACTAAAATTGTTGAGCCAGTATCTATTGTTCCGGTCTGCGTGAAATCTCCAACCAACCATTTCATGTGGCCATCAATAAATATCCAGGTAAGAACTCCAAGCGTGGCCAATAACGATAACGCGTTGAGTATTACCGCTTTAATAGGCAAAATTATTGAACCTGTAAAAATGAAAATTAATATGAAAACGCTTAATGAAATCCAACCAAGTGCCCAAGGAAGGGCATGAGCTATACCATCTTGCGAGTCGGTGAAGTCAGCTGCAGGCCCACCCACCAGAGTTCCATCAGGTGTTTGGAGCGCACGGATTGCGTGAATCATTCCAGCTGCTTCCGTCGTGCGAGAAGGCATGGATTGAATTGCAGTGACTCGTAAGACATCGCCAGAATTTTGTGCTGGGTTCACGCGTAAAATTCCTGGAACGCTTTTCACTTGATCCAAATATTTTGCAATCTGTTCTGATTCATTTGCGCTATTTGGAATGATGATTTCAATTGGACTTCCCTCTTCGCCCGGGAATCGATTTGAGATTAATTGAGACGCAATTGCTGCTTTATCTGACGATGGCAAAACACGTGAATCTATTTGTGCAAAAGCGATGCCCTTTATTGGTGCTGAAAGAATTGAAATAACAATGAGGGAAATGAGAACAATTGGAACTGGCCGCCGCATAACAAAGCGCGCAGTAGTAGCCCAGCGCCCATCCTCCCTTGGAGTGATCGCGCTCTTGCGAATAACACCCTTATCTATTTTGCGACCGATCATTACGAGAATTGCCGGCAATGGTATGAGAGCCCCAGCTACAGCAAGAGTTACTACAGAGATTCCGGCGTACCCAAAAGATTTAAGAAAGGCTAATGGAAACATAATTAGCGCAAGGAGAGTCACGAATACCGTGAGACCAGAATAGAAGACTGTCTTTCCTGCAGTATTAATAGTTGTGATAACACTTGCTTCCACGCTTTTACCCGCATGTAGTTCTTCGCGGAACCTATTAACAATAAGGAGCGCGTAATCGATACCTAGCCCCAGCCCCAACCCCGTAATAAGATTGAGCGCATAAACACTGACTGAAGTAAATAAAGTGAATAGATAGATTAAGAAGAAAGCTCCCAGGATTGAACTCACTCCAACGACAAGAGGCATTGCCGAAGCGACGAGCGCACCAAAGACAAAAACCAGAAGTAGAAATACCAATGGGATTGAGATCGCTTCTGCTAAAGCCAGGTCTTTAGAAATTCTGTTATTAATTGCGTTCGTGACGACGCCACCGCCGGAGGCATACACCTTAAGTGATTGAAATTCGCCATCGTATTTTGCTTGAATTCTTTTCCCGATTTCACTCACGCTACCGAAATCAGTAGAAGTTGTATAGATAAAAAGGAATCCTGCTTTTTCATCCGCTGACATTAAGTTTGGAACTCCTCCTGCAGACCAATAGGAAAGAGTTTGGGCAACACCCGGCTCGGCTTTGATTAAATTTTCCAAGGCTGAAGCTTCAGAAATTACTTGAGAATCATTGAGTTTTCTCCCGGCATCTACAACAAGAACCACTCCGGGATCCTTTACATGAAAGGTATCCGACAAGTAATGCGCTGCCTTGGCTGATTCACTCTTTGGGTCCGAATAGCCGCCACTTTCCAATTTTGCAAATGATAGAGAACCAATACCGCCCGCAATCAATACAACAAGAATAAATGTAAAGAGAGTGAGTTTGTGTCTGCGGACAACCAGATGGGCTAGCGAATCAAACAAACCAAACTCCTCAGTTAAATAAGTTTTCTCTCCCAGGCCATACAATTGTACCCATGAGTGAAATAACTCCGAAATCTAGCGCCGATGAGCGCGACCCTGCCCAAGATCAAGAAGATGAAAAACAAAGAGACGCACAACTCTTAGAAGATAAACCACCACATCACGATTAATCAAACCCTCTAGTTTTACTCTTTCTTGCTAGTGGCAGTGCTTGTGCTTTCAGTAGAGCTCTTTGTAGAAGAACCTTCATTCGTAGAAGTGCTTTCCTTCGTAGACGCCTTTTCCTTTACAGCAGATGAATCCTTAGCTGCTGTCGGTGAAATAGTTGCGCTCGAAGAACTTTTTGAGTCAGTCTTATAAAATCCTGAGCCTTTGAAGACTACGCCGACCGCTGAATAAACTTTGCGAATCTCACCTGCACATTCTGGGCAGATCGTTAAGGACGCTTCCTGAAAGTCCTGAAAGATCTCAAATTCATGGCTACACGCATTGCACGCGTACTGATACGTGGGCATTGCACATCCTTATCTCCTACTTTTACTGCTCAGCAACAAAAGTTTTCTCTAAAGTACAGTAGAAGTAAGTGTAAAGAAGTGAGACGATTGAGGCGAATCGAGCCGGAAATAGGGGGCGTTCAGTGCGCAAGAGTGTTATTTCGTTGGCCGTATTGATCTTGACCTTACTCAGCGTTCCAACCGCGCTTGCAAATTCGTTAGTGAGTACATCTCCTATTAGCGGTTCGACGCTAACTACATCACCTAGCGCTGTCACGATCACCACTCAAGTTGCTTTGAGTGATATGGGAAACACAGTAGTTGTAACAGACAAGAACGGTACTCGCGTCGACGATGGTTCACTCATCGTTGATGGAATGGGAGTTCTCATAGGTTTGCAATCTTTAGTCGATAGTGGACTTTATACAGTTACATATAGTTTGTTATCTGATGTAGATGCACCACTTGAAGGTACATTTACATTTAATTATTCAGCACCAAATGTCATTTCCGTCCCAACTCCTATGCCAACCACTTCAAAATCTGTAGCTCCAGAAAGTCAAGGAAGCAGTACTTCTGCCACATCAATTTTTGTCATTGTTCTACTTTTCCTAGCATTTGTTGTATTGGTTTCATTGTCGCTTTATGCTCGAAAGATTTTTAGAGGAAGATGATGCATTTTGCGGTAATACTTCCCCAGGCTGGCCCTGCAGTAAACGCATTGGCAACTATAAGTAAATTTATTGGTATCACCGCAAGCATTGCCGTGGTTGGCTCATTACTCACAACAGGTGTTTTCCTCCAAAATGAAAAGGGGAAATTAACACCCACCTCACTTCAATTCAGATCAGTAACTTTTTGGTCGGCTTTAATTTGGGTTATTGCATCTATTGGGAACATTATTTTCACACTTGCAAATATCTTGGGTGAATCAATTTCTGCAGTTTTTGACCTGAATACTCTTAAATCTTTCCTCACCCAAATTACTCTGGGCCAGTACATGGGCTTTCAGTTTCTCATTGCACTTTGCATCACAATTTTCGCATTCAGAATTACTAAAATCGGCGGAGCACTCTGGCTGTTAGTTCTCACTTTTTTAGGAATAGTCGCGCCGATTTTTCAATCACATTCAGCGTCAAGTGGATCCCATGCTTTAGCTATCGGCTCACTAGTTATTCACGTAATCGCCTTATCGATGTGGGTCGGCGGAGTATTTTCGTTGGCGTTCATGAATTCTGAAGATAGAGCTATCGCTACACCGCGTTTTAGCCAGTTGGCACTCTGGGCTGCAATAGCTGTGGTTGTAAGCGGTTCTGCAAATGCGTGGGCTAGATTGAATTTTGCACAAGCGTGGCATAGCACTTATGCAATGGTAGTAATCGGGAAAATTGCACTGACTTTGGGATTAATATTTATTGGATATTTACATAGAAGAAATATTTCACAGAAAACACTACCGACAGTAAATTGGGCAAAATTTGCTCAATTGATTGTTGTTGAACTTGGCATCATGATTGTTGCATTAGCTCTAGGTGCATGGCTTTCTTCAAATCGTGCGCCAACTCCTGGAGCCAATCCAAAATTTAGTGCAGCGATTACCGTTGCTGGCCTTCCGATGCCAGATGCGCCAAGTCTGAAGAATTTATTATTTCTCTTCAACCCGGATGCTTTGTTTCTCGGATTTTTGATAGTCGCTGTCGCACTTTATATTCTTGGGGTTGTCATTCTTAGCCGGAGAGGCGACAAGTGGCCCGTAGGAAGAACTATTGCATTTGCATTTGGAATTTTTGCAATAGATTTTGCTACAAGCGGAGGGTTTGGTGTTTACGCGCACTTTGCTTTTTCTTATCACATGATTTCGCACATGGTCTTGGCAATGATTGCTCCGATTGGTCTGGTTTTAGGTGCCCCAATAACTTTGGCGCTACGAACCCTTCCTCAAGGTCGCACCGAGGAAGAACGAGGATTGCGAAGTCAGCTGGTAGTTATATTGCATTCGCGATGGGCTGTAACGATTGTAAATCCAATAGTTGCACTTGCAATCTTTGATGGTTCACTCTTTATCTTGTATTTCACTTCGCTCTTTGGCGGAATGATGCAAAGCCACACCGGCCATTTCCTCATGAACTTACATTTTCTGCTTGCTGGCTTTCTCTTCTTCCATGTGATCATTGGCGTAGATCCCAATCCAAAAAAGATTCCATACCTAGTGCGCATAATCGTGCTTTTCGCAGCAATGAGTATTCATGCTTTCTTTTCAGTCGCCCTTATGTCTGCAACAACATTGCTTGATGGCGGATATTTCGCCCAATTACATACTCCTTGGGTTTCTAATCTTTTGGCTGATCAGAGAATGGGGGGCGCGCTCGGTTGGGCAATGGGAGAGATTCCAATTCTTTTGGCTCTCATTGCAACATTTATTCGCTGGACTCGAGATGATACAAAAGAGACGAAACGTATCGACCGCAATTCCGAACGGATGGCAGCGATGGGACAGCCAGATGAATTGGCACAGTACAACTTGTATTTATCAAACCTTGCAGAAAGAGATCGTCGTACTAATTAATCCAGCTTAATTGATTTCAATACTTCTTAAAAGATTTTAAGATTTTTTGATGTTGCCACTGCATCTACGCAAATGTCATGCGATTCTCTGGGAAGTTGTTCTTCTCCAACTTCACCTTCATGAACAAGAGCAATCTTCCACGCTGGTATTGAGGCAAGAGCCCTGTCGTAATATCCTCCACCTTGCCCAAGTCGATACCCATCACGGTCGACGTAGAGTGCTGGAACAACAATTACATCAATGGTTGCTAAATCTTTCTCAGCAATCCCACGAGGCTCCAAAAGATTGCCTCTCTTCTCCAACATATTGACATCACCATTCCATCGCACCCACTCCAAAGAGTCTCCTGAGATTCTGGGCAGAAGAACAATCTTGTTCGTAGCTAGAAGTTCCTTATTAAGTTCGGATGTAGATGGCTCTAATCCATAGGAAACATAAGTTGCTATAACTTTTGCTTGATGCACCTGCGATGTTGAGAGTAAATGAAGAAATGGTTCATTTGTGAATCGTTTTTGACGAAGTTGGCGTAGCTCTTCGCGCAACCTCGCTTTTTCGTGAGCCTCGACCATTTAAATCCCCTACAACTCTGCCCTTAACAAGTATGGTGTGATTATGTCAGAGCAGATTCGTGTTGATGAATTCTTGAGTTCTTTGCTCTCTATGTGCGCCCCGCTCGAATCTTTTGAATTACCCCTTTTAGATGCGCATGGGGCAACGCTTGCTGAAGACATTTACGCTGGAGAACGATTAGTGATGCGAAAAGGAACTCGAATTCGCTCAACCCATATTGGCTTAGCAGCTTCGATCGGATTGGGACATTTACCAACTCTGCCTCACCCTCGCGTAGTGCTTCTTTCTGCTGGACCGGATTTAGTTGAACCAGGTGAATCGATAACTGGATCACAAGAATATGAAACTAACTCTTGGTTGTTAACTACTGCCGTGCGCGAGGCGGGAGCAATCGGATATCGCGTGCATTCAATTCCAGATAACGAAGAAGAGCTAAAAGCAGTAATGGAAGACCAACTCGTACGAGCAGATTTAATTGTAGTAAGTGGTGAACGTGGTGATGATTCATTTGATTTGATTACGAGAACCCTTAGTACTCTTGGCGAAATCACTACGGTTGATATGGCCATCGAACATAGCGGACGACACAACTTTGGAAAAATTGGGCCTGATGGCACACCCGTAGTGACATTGCCTGGAGATCCGATATCGGCATACATTTCCTTTGAACTCTTTGTTCGACCGATGATTAGAACAATGTTGGGCTCTGAAAATATTCACCGTCCGAGCGTTAAAGCAAAACTTGAAAAGCCGATTGCATCCAATGGCGGTGTTCGTTCATATCTGCGCGCGTACCTTTCTGAAGATGGAAAATCTGTTCGCGCGATCCAAGATCAAGAGGAAATGTCCACACTTGCCGATGCAAATGCGCTAATAGCTGTTCCAGAAGATGCGACGCAGCTTTCGGCAGGCGACCAAGTGACGGTGGTCGTCTTACGGCGTAGGTATTTCTAGAACCATGGAAAAGTTTTCAACTCATCATTGGCCAGTTGTTATCAAATTTGGCTCCCTTGAGTTGCGCCCTTTGCGATTACGAGACCGTATGCAATGGAATCGAGTTCGAAATGGAAATAGGGATTGGCTTAAACCTTGGGAAGCGACACTTCCTCGCATTCCAGGCGAGGATGACACAGTAAATCTCCCAAGTTATCTTCAGATGATTAGCGCCTATAACCGAGAAGGTCGCGCCCAACGCTCCATCTCACTTGCAATCTGGTTTGAAGGACGCCTTGTTGGCCAAATTTCTATGGGAGGAATCATCTTTGGTGCCCTGCGAGGTGCACACATTGGGTATTGGATTGACCAGGCTTATTGCAATCGTGGCCTTACAACACAATCCGTTGATCTGCTTACCGAATATGGGTTTTCATCACTTCAGCTTCATCGAATTGAAATCAATTTACGCCCCGAAAATATTGCCTCACGAAGGGTTGCAGAAAAAGCTGGATACAAGTTGGAAGGCGAGCGACCTCGCTATCTTCATATAGATGGGCAATGGCGAGATCACCTTTGTTTTGTTAGAGAAAACCCTTCAATTTCGTAACCTTTTTCTTAAGAAAACTTCATTAATAATGCGCGTAAATCCACGATAGGTATCAGGTTCCCGTCTATCTTTATGCATCATGGCTTCAGGACTTATCTATCTAGCGATCGTAGGAATGTGGATCGCCTATTTCGTCCCTCGTTGGGTACATAGTCATGATGAATTTTCTGGTAAGTCCGTTGAAAGATATAAAAGCGCTCTTCGAATAGTTGCAAGCGGAACAGGTTCTGAAGTTTCACCTAACAGTGTGCTTCATACAGACCTTGACCATGAATCTAAAATGGCGCAAGTACTTATGCGTCGCCGAATAGTTTTCGCCCTACTATCGATAACACTCGTGGTGACACTTATGCAAATAATTTTGAATTCATTACCGTACACGTATTTCTTTTTGCCACTAACAGGACTCATCATTTATGTGGCGCACATAAGGCGACAAAGTTTGGCTACCAGAATTCAACGCAGACGAGTAATGCAGTTGCAAAGATCAACTGCAGGAATTTCGGCAACAAATTTATCGCAAGTTGTAGCACCAAAACTTGCACAAGATCATTGGGTTCCACTTTCTGAGAGAGAACTCACTGGAGTTGTCTTGTTACCAAAAGGATCTGCACAAGATAGAAATGCATGGCAGCCAAATTCGATTCCAGTTCCTACTTATATGAACGCACCTAAAGCATTTGTTCCAAAACGAACGATTGATTTAACTATTCCTGGAGCTTGGTCTGAAGAACAAGAACGCCTTGCACAAGAGGCGCTCTCAGCAGCAGCACCATCTAAGGATGAAGTATTTGATCAACAATTAGCTGATGAAGCCGTTGATCGACTCAAACAAAATCGCGCAGCGAACGAATAAAAATTTCCTTAGATCCAAGAAGGCCACCACATTCTTTGGTGCCATTGGTCGTAGGAAATAACTGAACCATTAAATATGGGCATAAAGTAGATAAAATTTAGAGCGATTGCTGCTACCAAGGCAATCACCAAAATAACTCTCTTTCGCTTCCAAGGCGCAATTCCCAAGTATTTATGTACGCAGTATGTAAGCGACAGTATGAGAAATGGTTCGAAAACTATTGCGTAAAAACTGAAAACCGTTCTCTTTTGGAAGAAGAACCAAGGTAGGTAGCCAGCAATGACGCCAGAGAGAATGAAAGAAATCCTTTTATCTATTCGCCCATGTGATGCATTCGCAATCCAATACCCAATAAGAATTGCCAGTGCAATTGTGCAAGCCCACCAGAGCAATGGCGTTCCGAGTGCAAGAACTTCTTGAGAACATGAGCTTGCCCCACAACTTTTTGGAGTT
>CAEZWS010000005.1_pt1 | contig 36237 bp, 35 predicted proteins | sample 7265061 | NCBI WGS metagenome assembly CAEZWS01 (sample SAMEA6813888, study PRJEB35770) | freshwater metagenome | biome: Freshwater; feature: Freshwater reservoir; material: water | place: Czech Republic | collected 2015-11-04 | depth 0.5m m | reverse complement strand
TGAACTCCATGGCAAGATGGAAAAAGCGCTACTAGCCGGGCCTCTCGCTCTTGCGACCACTGCGTTTTTTGCCGTAGCTAGAGAAGGCCTTGAAACTGCGCTCTTCGTTTACGCCAATTTCAAAACAGTTGCGGCAACATCTACCTCATCGATCGGATTAGTTCTCGGCTTTGCAGTTGCAATAACTCTCGGTGCGCTGGTCTACAACAGATCGGTCAAACTCAATCTTTCCACCTTCTTTACCTACACATCCGTGGCCTTGATCATTGTCGCCGCTGGAGTCCTCTCCTACAGCGTCCACGAGTTCCAAGAACTGGCCTGGCTTCCTGGAGCAGATGCATTTGCATGGGATGTCACGCCGTGGATGTCGCAAAATTCTCTCTTATCCACCATCTTGGGCGGAACAATCGGATTCGATACCACCACATCCTGGTTCCAACTCGGGATATGGGCTCTCTACTTGAGCATTGCGCTGATGACATACCTACGTCCGCGCAGAGTTCCACTTTCGACTACTCACGAGTAACCTTCTAACTAGAAATCCCACGAGGCCCACTCGCTGGGCTAGGTGAAGGAACTTTTATGACTCGCTCGGTCGTCCTTGTTGATGCAGTAAGAACTCCATTCGGAAAAGCTGGATCTCTCTTTGCACAAACGCGCGCAGATGACTTGATGGTACGAGCACTTCGCGGGCTACTCGAGCGCAATCCAAAAGTATCCCCCGTCGAAATTGATGATGTTGCAATAGCGGCAGCAACTCAAACTGGAGACCAAGGAATGAATATCGGTCGCAGTGTTTCCTTACTTGCTGGTTTACCTATTAGCGTTCCCGGATATTCGGTGGATCGTTGGTGCGCCGGCGCGCTTACTGCCGTGACAACAATTTCTGGATCCATCGCTATGGGCGCGTATGACATTGCAATTGCAGGTGGAGTCGAACATATGGGCCATCATCCGATCGGCGATGGCATGGATCCCAATCCACGTTATCTTGCAGAAAAAATTGTTGATACCGATGCGTTATCTATGGGCGCAACAGCCGAGCGTTTGCATGACAGATTTCCACATTTAACACGTGAACGTGCAGATGCATATGCATTCCATTCTCAGAGAAAAACTGCAGAGGCATATGCTGACGGAAAGATACAACGGGATTTAATACCCGTCGCAGCTCGTAGTGTTGAATTAGGTTGGGGAATCGCAACTGTTGACGAACCACCACGCCCAAGCACAACACTTGAGGCGCTCGCTGGACTTAAAACGCCCTTCCGTCCTGCAGGACGAGTAACAGCAGGAAATGCCGCGGGTCTCAATGACGGCGCAACTGCCGCTCTCCTGGCTAGTGAAGACCGCGCGAAAGAATTAGGACTCACTATCAAAGCACGTATGGTCAACTTTGCATTTGCAGGAGTTGAACCAGAAATCATGGGTTACGGCCCAGTGCCTTCCACAATTAAGGCTCTTGAAAAAGCAGGTTTAACAATAAAAGACATTGGACTTTTCGAAGTAAATGAAGCATTTGCAATTCAAGTTCTCTCATTTCTTGACTATTTTGGCATCGCTGATGACGACCCGCGTGTGAACCCTTTTGGTGGGGCGATTGCTGTCGGCCATCCTTTGGCATCATCTGGTGTTCGCTTGATGCTCAATTTAGCTCGTAGTTTTGAAGAACATCCCGAAGTCCGTTATGGAATTACGACAATGTGTATCGGCTTAGGTATGGGCGGGACAGTTATTTGGGAAAATCCACATTTCACTGGAGGCAAATAAAATGACTACTCCTGAGATGAGCGTTCCTGCTGGCGCACCCGAAGAAGTTGTGACCAATGCAATTGTACGAAACGTTGATTTAACGGCATTTGGCTTCACAGGAAATCTTGCCCTCATCACTCTCGATAATGGTCAAGACCACAATCGCCCAAATACTTTTGGGCCCGCCTCTCTGGCAAGTTTAAATAGCGCTATTTCGGATGCAATTTCTTTAAAACCTGACGTCATTGCAATCACAGGTAAACCATTCATTTTCGCTGCAGGTGCTGATCTCTCAGCCTTAAGTTTTCTCTCGTCAAGGGACCAAGCAGTTTCCATTGGAAAATTAGGACATGACGTCTTTCGCCGGTTGGGTGAAATAGATATTCCTACATTTGCTTTTATTAATGGGTTAGCTCTTGGCGGTGGATTAGAAGTTGGCCTTCACTGCACCTACCGAACACTTGCCTCTAATGCATTTACCGCGTTGCCGGAGGTTTTTCTAGGCCTTGTCCCCGGCTGGGGTGGTGCAACCTTGCTTCCACAACTTATCGGGCCAGAGCGCGCAATCCAGGTAATTATGCTCAACGCACTTAATAACAACACGATGATGAAAGCAAAAGATGCACTGGCGCTTGGAGTCGTAGATGCAGTGTATGCGCCAGCTGATTTTCTAGAAAACTCAGTAGCATTTGTGGCAAACATTTTGTCCGGTAAGCAAAAGATTGAACGGAAAAATTACTCCAACGATCCGGCTTGGGACGCTGCTCTAGCAGCCGGTAAAGCCGCCTCCTTGAAAAAATATGGCGGTGCCGATATCGATGCGCCACGCAAAGCCCTCGAACTTATCTCCGCTTCACGTACTGCCACTCGCACATCTGGTTTTGATGCAGAGGATCAAGCGTTAGCCGATCTGACAATGAGCGACCCGCTACGTGCATCACTGTATGCATTCAATCTCATACAGAAAAAACGTAAGAAGGTTGAAGGCGCACCAAAACCCGCACTAGCGAGAAAAATTGCCAAAGTTGGAATTGTCGGAGCGGGACTTATGGCATCTCAACTAGCTCTACTCTTTGTTCGCAATTTGAAATGCCCAGTAGTCATGACTGATCTCGACCAGGAACGCGTTGATAAAGGCGTTGCATGGGTACACGCAGAAATCGCTAAATTGGTTGAAAAGGGCAGACTCAATAAAGAAAGCGCGCATAGGCTCACATCATTAGTTTCAGGATCGGTAGATCAAAGCGTTTTCTCCAATGCCGATTTTGTCATTGAAGCAATATTTGAAGAACTTGCGCTGAAACAATCTCTATTCAAGAGCCTAGAAAAGATCATTACTCCTGATTGCGTTCTTGCAACTAATACTTCCTCTTTGAGCGTAGAGGCGATGAGCCAAGGTTTAGAGCATCCAGAGAGGGTAATTGGATTTCACTTCTTCAACCCTGTTGCAATCATGCCCCTTCTGGAAATAGCCAGAACTGGCGCAACGGACGATGCAACTACCGCCACTGCAGTCAGTATCGGCAAGGAACTCAAGAAAACTATGGTCATCACTAAAGATGCACCAGGCTTTGTTGTTAACCGACTTTTGATTCGCTTCATGGGTGAAATTACCGACGCTATTGATGAGGGAACTCCCCCAGAAATTGCCGACAATGCAATGCGTAGCGTTGGTTTGCCAATGACTCCTTTTGAACTCTTGGGATTAGTAGGGCCCGGGGTTGCTTTGCATGTTTCCGAAATACTTAATAAGAATTTAGGTCCCCGTTACCGCGTCTCACCGACGATGAAGCGTTTCGTAGAAAACGGCGTGCGCACGTTCTACATCAAAGGCGAAGATGGGAAATTGGTTTCAAATCCGCAAGCAGTCGCACTGATTGAAAAGGGAACATCTGCCTCAACATCCGAACAAGTACGACTTCGAGCCCTCAAAGCGTTGGCAGAAGAAGCGCAAATGATGTTAAATGAAAAAGTTGTTGCTACCGCAGCCGAAATAGATACCTGCATGCTCTTAGGCGCAGGATGGCCAATGATGCTCGGTGGAATATTGCCGTATCTGGATCGAGAGGGAATTAGCGAAGATGTGAGCGGTGAGCGTTTCCATCCTCGGGGCGTTGCTTCATTGCCGTAAGGTTTTGAAACCACATTTCTACTGTTGAACATATTTGTCCAGTAGTCATGCCGATATCTTCTAAAATTTGCGAACGTTTTGAATGTTCGATAAATGCTAGTGGTACGCCAACAGAGTGAATTGGTGTTGAAATTCCTGTATCTCTAAACATTTCTGAAATGCTACTGGCAATGCCTGCGTGGCGAATTCCATCTTCAATAACGACAACAGCTTGGTATTTCTTTACTAAAGTCAAAAGATAAGAAGGCAAAGGTTTCACCCAACGTAGATCTACAACGGTAATCCCAATTCCCCCAATAGTTTGGGCCACTTCAATTGCTACATCCGCAACTGCGCCAACACTAATCAGCAAAATATCGGGAGTTTTTCCAACAAAAAGCGTATCGATACCATCAACTCTTTCAACTGCAGGGATATCTGCGGGTACTGCACCTTTGGGAAAGCGAATCAACGTCGGAGCGTTATCTATCTTGAGCGACTCTTGGAGTGCCTCCCGCAATCGCGCACCATCTCGGGGCGCATTTATCTGCATCTTGGGCACAATGCCACTCAATGCTAAATCCCAAATTCCGTGATGCGAAGGACCATCATCGCCGGTAATTCCGGCTCGATCCAATACAAATGTCACTCCAGCGTTATGTAAGCCAACATCCAACAACATCTGATCGAAGGCGCGGTTAAGGAATGTTGAGTACAACGCAACAACGGGATGCAAGCCAGCAAAAGCCATTCCGGCAGCGCTCGTTACCGCATGTTGTTCGGCAATTCCTACGTCGATTGTTCTATCTGGAAAATGTTCTGCAAATTGATCAAGCCCCGTGGGACCGAGCATCGCTGCGGTGATTGCGACAACATCTTTTCTCTTCTTTCCAAGATCAAGAAGTTCTTTGGAAAAAACCGAGGTCCATGAAGGGCCAGAACTCTTTAAGGGAATTCCTGTTTCAGGATCTACGACCCCAACTGCATGGAATTTTTCAGCTTCGTCCGCAATTGCAGGTTGATATCCTCGCCCCTTCTCAGTTATCGCGTGCACTAAAACGGGACCTCCGAAACTTTTTGCCTTTTTTAGCGCTATCTCCATTGCGGCAATGTCATGACCATCAATTGGCCCCATGTACTTGAGTCCTAAATCCTCAAACATTCCTTGCGGAGCGAGAAAATCTTTAGCGCCCTTTTTGATTCCATGCACTATGTCGTAAACAAGACTGCCGACAAGGGGAATTCTCAACAGTGCCTTTTTACCCCATTTGAGAATCCATTCATATTCTTTAGTAACTCGCAACGTCGACAAGTACGTTGCCAGTCCACCAATAGTGGGAGAATAAGAACGTTCATTGTCATTGACAACAATAATCAAATTACGATTTTTATCTGCTGAAATATTATTTAAAGCTTCCCAAGACATTCCGCCCGTTAAGGCACCATCTCCCACTACTACTACAACGCATCGATTCTCTTGATCGGTTAATGAAAATCCACGAGAAATTCCATCTCCCCATGAAAGCGCGGTGGATGCGTGTGAGTTTTCGATGACATCATGAACGCTTTCAGAGCGGTTTGGGTATCCGGCCAGACCACCCCTTTGCCGCAATAGATCAAACCCGTCGGCACGTCCGGTCAGTATCTTATGAACATACGTTTGGTGTCCTGTATCGAAAACTATGACATCTTTAGGTGATTTAAATGTCCGATGTAAAGCGATCGTTAATTCGACCACGCCAAGATTTGGCCCCAAGTGACCACCGGTTTTAGAAACCTTTTCAATCAAGAATTTACGAATCTGACTGGCCAATGAGATTAATTCTTCGGGGGTGTATTTAGCTAGGTCCCCAGGAGAACTAATCTCATTAATCATGGTCTTACTCTACTTTGATGCACAAAATTGCGCACTACTGAGAGTAAGAATTAGAGAAGCGAACGCAGGACATACTGCATGATGCCACCATGGCGGTAGTAATCGGCCTCTCCTGGGGTATCAATTCGCACCTTTGCTGTAAACGTTTTCCCATCGGCAGTAACAGTTACTTCCTTAGGAACGCCACCAGAATTCATGGCGGTAATTCCAGCAACTTTAAAAGTCTCACTCCCGTTGAGTCCCAACGAGCTCGCGCTCTCCCCATCGTTGAATTGCAATGGCAGCACACCCATTCCAATCAAATTGGAACGGTGAATGCGTTCGTAGGATTGCGCGATAACAACGCGTACCCCAAGAAGTGCTGTGCCTTTTGCTGCCCAGTCTCTCGAGGATCCTGATCCATATTCTTTGCCTGCAAGAATGACCAGTGGTATTTGCGCATCTTGATAGGCAACAGAAGCATCATAAATTGTGCTCTGCGCACCATCGTCAAGGAAGTTGCGAGTGAATCCACCTTCAACACCATCGAGTAGTAAATTCTTCAAACGAATATTGGCAAATGTTCCACGAATCATTACTTCGTGGTTTCCACGTCGAGAGCCGTAGGAATTGAAATCTTTACGATCGACTCCGTGTTCGGTCAAATATTTTCCTGCTGGTGAGTCGGCTTTAATATTTCCCGCTGGTGAAATGTGGTCGGTAGTTACCGAATCACCCAAGATAGCCAGCACTCGAGCGTGGTCAATATCGGTCAAAGGTTTTGGATTGCGTGGCATTTGTTCAAAATAAGGAGGCTTTCGAACGTAAGTGGATTTGAGATCCCACTCGAAAGTTTTTCCAGTAGGAGTATCTAGTGATTTCCATCTATGGTCTCCATCAAAAACACTCGCATAATCTTTTGTAAACATATCTGAGGAAATTGCAGAAGCAATCACCGCTTCAACTTCCTGCGCACTTGGCCAAATATCGCGAAGGTAAACAGGGTTGCCTTGCAAATCGTTGCCCAATGAATCCTTTTCAAAATCGTGATCCATTGTGCCAGCAATTGCGTAGGCAACAACGAGTGGCGGAGAGGCTAAGTAATTCATTTTCACGTCTGGGCTAATGCGCCCTTCAAAGTTGCGATTTCCAGATAGCACTGCTGTCACAGCTAAGTCATGCTCATTCACGGCTTTACTAATTTCAATTGGGAGCGGACCGGAATTGCCGATACATGTAACGCATCCGTATCCGACTAAGTTGAATCCAAGTTTTTCCATGTATTGAGTCAAATTGGCACGGTCGTAATAATCTGTAACAACCTTTGAACCCGGTGCAAGCGTGGTCTTCACCCATGGCGCAGATGTGAGGCCCTTTTCCACTGCCTTCTTAGCAAGAAGTGCTGCTCCAATCATTACTGAAGGATTAGAGGTGTTGGTGCATGAAGTTATTGAAGCAATAACTACGTCACCATTCTTGACTGTCGTTGCTTTCTGGTTAACTTTAATATCTACTGGTGAGCGATTAGTTTTCTCGGAAAAATATGTAGGTAGAGAGGTCGCAAGTGCAGATTTCGAATGTGTTAATGAAATGCGATCCTGCGGGCGCTTAGGGCCTGCAATAGAAGGAACAACAGTTCCGAGGTCTAACTCAATCTGCTCTGAGAAACGTGGAGAATGTGAAGGGTCATGCCACAAACCTTGCTTCTTGGCATATTCCTTAACAAGTTCTACCTGCTCTTTGCTGCGTCCTGTTAACTCTAAATAGTGAAGCGTTTCATCATCTATCGGGAAAATCGCACAGGTAGATCCGTATTCCGGACTCATGTTTCCGATTGTGGCGCGGTTTGCCATAGGCACCTGAACGACACCTGGACCATAAAATTCTACGAATTTTCCTACAACGCCATGCTTGCGCAAAGATTCTGTAATTGTGAGCGCTAGATCGGTTGCAGTTGTTCCAACTGGCATCTGTCCGCTGAGTTTGAAACCAACGACACGTGGGATCAACATCGATACTGGCTGACCTAGAAGTGCTGCTTCGGCTTCAATTCCGCCAACGCCCCAACCAAGTACGCCAAGCCCGTTGACCATTGTTGTATGTGAATCCGTTCCAACAACGGTATCGGGATAAGCACGCAAAACTCCGTTAACCATTCTTGTCATGATTACTCTTGCTAAAAACTCAATATTTACTTGGTGAACAATGCCCGTCCCTGGTGGAACAACTTTAAATTCATCGAAAGCGCCTTGGCCCCAGCGTAAGAAACGATAACGTTCACGGTTGCGCTCGTACTCAATATCTGTGTTCTGTACGAATGAATTCTTGGTGCCAAATACATCTGCAATTACAGAGTGGTCAATCACCAATTCGGCTGGTGCCAGAGGATTTACTTTGGCTGGATCTCCCCCAAGATCAACAATGGCTTCGCGCATAGTTGCCAAATCCACGATGCAAGGCACGCCTGTAAAATCTTGCATAATCACACGTGCTGGAGTGAATTGAATTTCGGTGTCTGGTTCCACTGAGGGATCCCATTGAGCCAGCGCTTTGATGTGATCGGCCGTGATGTTGGCCCCATCTTCTGTCCGCAATAAATTCTCAAGCAAGATCTTTAAGCTAAACGGAAGAGTCTGTGCGCCTTCGATTCCAGAGATATCAAAAATTTCATAATTCTTACCTGAAAGTGAGAGCGTACTTTTTGATTTGAATGAATCTTTACTCATGATCTCCCCAGTTATCGCGTTGGGCTAACTATCTTGATGTCAAGATACCTTATTTTTTCTCTTTTGTGAAGGTTCAAAACGTGCGACGCACTCCACATGATGGGTCATGGGAAAGAGATCAAATGCTCGTAGCTCTTTCAATTCAAATCCCATCTCTAGCAAGTAACTCACATCACGCGCCAAACTCGCAGGGTCACATGCGACATAAACAATGGCCCGTGGCCGCTTCTTAGTTATATTTTCAAGTATTGCTTTACCCGCACCTTCGCGTGGCGGGTCTAAGAGAACTACATCAGTTTCGTGTAGCGAATTCAAAACTTTGGCTACATCACCGGCATGAATGCGAACGTTTGGAAAAGTAGAAAAATTTCGTCGAGCATCGGCAACCGATGTGCTCGCGGATTCCACTAAATCAATGCTTCCGTTCACTCCTATCCGGTCAAGAATTGCAGCCGAGAATAAGCCAACGCCCCCGTAAAGATCAAAAACTCGGTCACCTTCGCGAATGGATTCCACAATGGCCGCTATCAGAGTTTGTGGAGCGAGTCGGTGGCTTTGCCAAAATGATTGTTGACTAACTTCTAGTGAAAGCCCATTGATTATTTCTATTGTAACTGCTGGCCCTTGCGTCATGCGTGGTTTTGAACCACGTTCTGCGCTCGCAATAGCAATTGAAGTTTCACCTGAAGTTGGTGAGGAAATTTCTACTCGCGAATTTACTGGCCACTTTCGAATAGATAACTCTTGAAACTTCATCTCTTCTACGGCAATTAGACAATCATCAACTTGAACAACATCATGCGTGCGTGAAGCGTAGAAGCCAAGTTTACCTTGGCTAGAAGTTGCACTTGAAACTCTCGTCCTCCAGTGCAAACCAGCAGAAATTTCTTCGACAACAACATCTATATCCATTTTCGCCAAACGAGAGAACTGCTCGCGAATAACATCTGCCTTCAATAATCGTTGACGCTCCAATGTAATATGTTGGAAATCGCATCCCCCACAACCGCCTGGCATTGAATATTTACATGGTGGATTTGCGCGATCAGGCGATGGTTCAATAATTCGAATCGCATCTGCTCGCACGAAACTAGATCCGGACGCCGTCACTTCAACTTCTACAACCTCGTCTGGAATTGCATGGCGAACAAAAACGACCTGGCCAGCATGTCTGGCGATGAAGTGACCTCCATGAGCCACCTTTTCTATTTTTACTGTAAAGCGTTCTCCGACGCTAATGGGGTTACCGCGTTGCGTCGTCATAGTAGGTAAGCCTATTGGTGGCAGTGGGTGTAGGTTTTACCTGTGCATGTTGTCATCATGGGGTGCGGTCGAGTGGGTTCTTCTTTGGCCAATGAATTAGAGGCATCGGGTCATTCAGTGGCAATCATCGATCAATCCAGAGACGCCTTCCGTCGATTAGGTCCCAATTTCAAGGGAATCACGGTAACCGGAGTCGGATTCGATGGAGATATTCTTCGTGAAGCTGGAATAGAACGGGCTCAAGCTTTTGCAGCAGTTAGCAATGGTGATAATTCAAATATTTTGGCAGCAAGAGTTGCGCGCGAAACGTATGGCGTACAAAACGTTGTTGCCCGAATTTACGATCCAGGGCGGGCCGAAATTTATCAGCGCCTTGGTATTCCCACTGTTGCAACTGTCTTATGGACATCTGAGCAAATAATGCGACGCATACTGCCAGAGGGTTCACGTTCCGAATGGCGTGATGCGAGTGGAACTATTGCACTTTGCGAGATGCACATTGACTCATCGTGGTTTGGCCATCCGGTAACTCTGATCGAAAATGTAACTCCAGCACGTGTTGCATTTATTACTCGTCTAGGCGAAGGTTTAGTTCCAGATACACATACTGTCTTGCAAGATGGGGACTTAGTGCACGTCATGGTCCTTGAAAAGGACATTGCAACTGTCGAATCGGCACTTGCGCATTCACCAGAGGGTGCAAAATGAGAGTAGCGATTGCTGGTGCTGGCAATGTTGGTCGCGCGATCGCCCGAGAACTTCTAGATAGCAACCATCAAGTATTACTGATTGAAAAGGATCCAAAGGCGCTTAAAATCGATAGCGTTCCTGATGCCGAGTGGTTAATGGCAGATGCTTGCGAAATCTCGGCCCTCGATGGTGCAAGACTTAATGAGTGCCAAGTTCTCGTCGCCGCAACTGGAGATGACAAAGTAAATCTCGTGGCTTCTTTCCTTGCAAAAACTGAGTACGGAGTACCTCGGGTCGTGGCAAGGGTTAATCATCCAAAGAACGAATGGCTCTTTGATTCATCGTGGGGCGTTGATGTCGCAGTTTCAACTCCTCGAATTATCTCCGCTCTAGTTGAGGAAGCTGTAACAGTTGGTGATGTTGTTCGGCTCTTCTCATTCAGACAAGGTGAAGCAAATTTAGTGGAACTAACTTTGCCAGATGATTCTGAGTGCATAGGGAAAACAGTTGAAGAAATTGCACTTCCCGATAACGCTTCGCTAGCTGCAATTCTTCGAGATGGCAGAGTAATTTCAGCCAGTCCTCACGATGTTTTTAGCGCAGGAGATGAACTTTTGTTTGTCGCGTCGGCAAGTGCTGAAAAACAACTAAAGAAATGTTTTATTTCTCAGTAGGTTCGGCAACTGAGGGAGTTTGTTTCACAATCATCCACGTTCCCCACGCAGTGAGAATAAAAAGCGGATAACCCATAGCTAGATTGACAGTGCCAAGTAGATTGACATTTCCGCTTCTGTAAATTGGGTACTGCACCGCTATGCGTCCGAAAAAGAGCGCAACCCATAACCATCCTGCTCGCGTATATACACGCTTGCGCGCAGGGTGTTTGCGCCATAAGAAGTTCTCCCCCAAAATCGGACCCAAGAGCAACCCCATGATTGGCCATCCTGCGATATTTGCGATGAGGTACGCGCTTCCGTATGCCAAATTGGTAAACAACTTTGGAAGATAAAAATCTTGAGCGTGGCCAGTGCGATTAGCTAAGAATGCGCAAAATGCAACGCCCACGAAACCAGAGAGCACGTGTTGCAAAGTATCTTTTCGAATGAGTCGAGTGATCGCTAATAAACCGGCAATTACTATTGAAGCAATGACTGCGCGACGAAGTTCATGAGTGATATTGAAGGCAATCAAGAAAACTAAAGCAGGCAAACCAGAATCAAGCAAACCTCTCGTGCCACCAAATGCACTCATGACCTTCGCTCTATCTTCGTGATGGCTCATTTATGCTCTCCCCGTTGACCCGAATCCGCCAGTTCCCCGACCAGAACCGGGTAATTGTGATACTTCAATAAAATCAGCATGTTCTACTTTTTGAATCACTAACTGAGCAATTCGGTCACCACGTTTAAAAGTTACCGCTTCATGTTGATCGTGGTTAATCAAAATTATTTGCAACTCTCCTCGAAAACCAGCATCTACCGTTCCGGGAGTATTGACCATAGAAACCCCGTGCTTGATAGCTAAACCTGATCGCGGATGCACAAAAGCTGCGTATCCATCAGGTAAGGCGATTGCGATCCCAGTTGGCGCAAGAGCTCGCTCCCCCGGAGCAAGAGTTAAATCAATTCGAGTAACTAAATCAGCTCCAGCATCGCCACCCTTGGCATAGCGCGGAAGTGGAACGCCTTCATCGAGGCGTTGAATAAGTATTGAAACCATTATGGATTGATCTCGAAATCTGGATCAACAAAAGCCAACAGTTCGGGCCGGTTTGTTACATAATCCAAATATTCTTTTGGAGAATTTTCCAAAAAATGACTCATAGGGACAATGACAAAAAGCGCTGCTGCTTTGACAGCTATAACGCCATCTGGTGCATTGAGTCGCCCTTCGGCCGATGTGTAAACCTTTCGATTCACTTTTCCTGTAATACGTGCACTGATGTGCAGAGTTGACCCGATGGGAACCGGTTTAAGAAAATCTGTTTCTAAGCGTGCAGTAACAGCGGGTGAGCGAATAAGCCACATTAATTTGCCGAGCGCTTCATCAAATGCCAAAGAGAGTAAACCACCATGTGCCAATCCCGGTGCTCCTTGATGATTTTCTGTGACAGTAAACTCAGCGCTGAGTTCTGTACCTGCGCCAGCATGGGCTACTAAATGCAAACCTGTTGGATGTAAATCTCCGCAACCAAAACAATGACCAAAGTGCGATGGGATTCTGGCGCCTTCTTCGGGAGCTTTTTCATGTCGCGTGGGAATCTCCGAACCTTCCGGAGGAACAGTACTTGCCACACGGCTCATAGGTAGAGGTTACTTCATTACATCCGCTAACGTCTTCCTATGTCGGAAAGTTTGAACTCCAGCCCCATTTTTCGGGAATCTATAGCGCCTCCACTATGGTTATTGGGTTTGTTGTACTCCCTCTTGGCTTCACTATCCTTATCAATTTGGGCGGCGCTGGGAAATACAGCAGGGGCGCTAGCGATTATTCTCTCCACACTGTCACTGGTGCCTATTCGAAGGTCGATAACACTCACCATTGAAGTAACTGATTCAGAAGTTCTCATTAATCGCGCGCATATTGAAAAAATATACCTTGGAGAAATCACCCAACTCGACGCCGACGCAATGCGCGCTACTCGCGGACGCGATGCGGATCCAGCAAGTTTTCTCGCAATTCGCTTCTGGGTAAGTCAAGGAATCAAAGTGCAGATCGAAGATCCTCGAGATCCAACACCGTATTGGTTAATTAGTACGCGCAAAGGAAAAGAACTAGTGCAAGCGTTAAAAAACTAAGCGCACTCTTTACAGACTGCTTTTGCGCCTTCGCCTTTTGCTAGTTGCGAAATGTGATGCACTAAGAAGCAACGAGAGCAGGCAAATTCATCGGTCTGTCTTGGGACCACTCTTACTGAAAGTTCTTCTCCAGATAAATCTGCCCCAGGAAGTTCGATGCTTTCTGCTGCTTCAGCCTCATCGACATCAACTTGACCAGACTGGGCATCAACTCGACGGGCTTTTAACTCCTCGAGTGATTCTTCGTGTAACTCTTCATCAGTTTTTCTGGGGGTGTCGTAGTCAGTTGCCACTACATTCACCTCGCCTTCATCTTCATCAGTGTTGCGGACGCTGGGTATATTTACCTGCGCGGGCGCATAATCGCGTATATCCGGTGCCTTAGTGCTTACAACGCTCGGCGTGTCGAAGTTATTCCTTGCGAGTTTGCTCTCCTTTTATCCCCTGTGAGCGCAATCGCTCAGGGTAGTCGCAGTAACTTCTCTGCAAGTGAGGGATTCACTCGAGCGTGAATGGCAGTTCCCTCTGGAACATATTCTTCACTCAATATTTCGCCATGCTCATGAATGGCGTGAATCAAATCGCCTCGATCGTAGGGAACCACAGTGTTTATCTCAACGCTGGGACGAGGCAACGAATTTTCAATTGCGTGAATCAAGCCTTCCATCCCAAATCCACTTCGGACAGAGAATGCATAGCTTTCTTTTTCATTTCGCAAAATCTCCATGACAATCTCTGGATCGGCAACATCAACTTTATTGATTGCAATAATTTCCTTAATGTGGCCAGCCCCGATGTCATTAATAACTTCGCGAACGGCCCGAATCTGCTCAAATGGATCCGGATGCGAACCATCAACAACATGCACAATAAGGTCTGCTGACTCCACCTCTTCAAGAGTCGATTTGAATGCATCAATGAGTTGATGTGGGAGGTGACGCACGAATCCCACCGTGTCCGTCAAGGTGTATACCCTGCCATCACTTGTATGAGATTGGCGAACTGTAGGATCCAGAGTTGCAAAAAGCGCGTTTTCAACTAACACCCCAGCATTAGTTAACGCATTGAGTAGTGATGACTTTCCTGCATTCGTATACCCGGCTATCGCAACTGATGGAATGCTGTAGCGATTGCGCTCCTGACGCTTTGTATCGCGCGATATTTTCATTTCAAGAATTTCATCTTTAAGCTTCGCCATTTTGTCGCGGATCTTACGTCGATCGGTTTCAATTTTAGTTTCTCCTGGACCGCGACCACCGATTCCAGCTCCACCCGCGGCCCGACCACCGGCTTGCCTAGAAAGTGAATCACCCCATCCACGAAGGCGTGGCAATAAATAAGACATTTGCGCTAATTCAACTTGCGCCTTACCTTCTTTACTTTTTGCATGCTGAGCGAAGATATCCAGAATGAGTGCAGTGCGATCAACAACTTTAACTTTGATTTTCTCTTCTAATTGACGAAGTTGTGAAGGCGAAAGTTCTCCATCGCAAATAACTGTGTCCGCACCGGTTGCTTGCACAACAGCTCGAAGTTCGGCAACTTTTCCAGAACCGATATATGTTGCAGGATCTGGCTTATCTCGTCGCTGGATGAGTCCATCTAATACTTCAGAGCCCGCTGTTTCGGCGAGGGCTTTAAGTTCGGCTAATGAATTCTCTGCCATCAGCGCAGTTCCTTGAGTCCATACGCCCACCAAGACAACTCTTTCCAACTGCAGTTGTCGATATTCGGCCTCGGAAATGTCCTGTAACTCAGTTGAAAAACCCTTAACTCTACGTAGTGCATTTCTTTGCTCTAACTCTGGCTGAGAGTCTTCTCCCTCTGAATCAAAATCAGAAGCCACTCGTGCGCTTTCGCGCAGCAGCGCTTCAAATTCTGCATCGATGTTGGAATCACCAGGCTCTTGAGGCCCAGAAGTTTTTTTACTCACGAGATTGGATCGACACTAGGAAACCAGATACGAAGTTATATCGTGCTCTGAAATAAGCTCGGCCGGACCGCTCAAAATTGCATTGTTATGCGGATCAATTTCAACTTCTAAACGACCACCTGGAGGATAAATAATCCATTTGGCAGGAAGTGGTGATTTGTACTTAAGGGAGGCCGCAAGTGCGACAGCGCACGTTCCGGTACCGCATGATTGCGTTTCTCCAACTCCACGTTCAAAAACCCTCATCTTCAATTCATTGTCGTGAATGAGTTCAACGAATTCAACGTTGACTCCTTCAGGGTATGAGTCTTTCGGGCGCACTATTGGAGGATCTTTAAGGTCGCCGATGATGTCGAGTGATTCCACGAATGCCACTGCATGAGGGTTTCCGATGCTGATGTTGTAACCGTTCCAGATTGAACCATTAGCCGAAACTGTTATCTCATCCTGTTCGTCGGTGATCTGACCCATATTGACGGTGATGTCACCCGTACTCGGTACTCGAAGATGCTTAATTCCATCTCGGGTATCGATTGCAAATATTCCTTCCACCTGATGCCCTCGGTTCACTAAGTAGCGAGCCATCACGCGAATTCCGTTGCCGCACATTTCGGCAATTGATCCATCAGCATTCCTATAATCCATGAACCATTTACCATCCGGTGCGGTGATGCGGATTAGCCCATCTGCGCCGATGCCAGAAGCTCTATTGCAGATGGCAGCGGTTTGTGCAGTGGTTATAGAAATCTCACTCGTGGGATCAAAGACAATAACAAAATCATTATGCGTGCCATGGCCGTATGTGGCCGATATTTTTGTATCCATTGGCTTCTGAGTTTACTCGTGCGGAGACTGAGGTGGTAAAACGGGTTTTTCAAGGCGGGAAAGGATGGTCTCTACACGGGGCTGCGCCGGTGATATCCAATCAATTCTTTCATCACGCGAAAACCAGGTTTCTTGACGGCGGGCATATTGCCTTGTCGTACGTTGTGTTTCTTCAATCGCATCCGCTTCAGAAATAAAGCCATCCAGGAACTTGATCACTTGTGCATACCCCAAAGCAAGCTGCGCGGTTCGACCCCTCCGCAACCCCGCTTCAATCAAGCGTTGCGTCTCGGCCACCAACCCCAGATCCCACATTGAATTCACACGAGTGCTTATGCGTACATCAAGAGATTCGCGATCCATAACTAATCCAAATTGTTTGGCATGAGGAAAATGGGTGCTGTCTTTTCTAGGCAAATTGGCTGTAAAAGGTTTGCCGGTAATTTCGATAACTTCTAAAGCTCGGATAACTCTACGCAAATTGGCTTTATCAATTGCTAACGCAGCAGCCGGGTCTAACGTTGCAAGTCGTTCGAACATGGCTTCAGGGCCGATTTTCTCTGCCATCGCATTAAGCGATTCGCGAACAGCCTCGTCAGTGTCGGGAAAATTGAGATCATCCAAAATTGCTTTGATATACAGTCCGGTTCCGCCGACGACAACGACATCTTTCCCACGAGCATGAATTTCAGAAATAATTGCCCTCGCGCGTTCTTGGTACCACGCAACATTTGCATCTTCGTGCACTTCAAGGACATCGAGCATGTGGTGAGGAATTCCTTCACGACTTTCCACATGTAGTTTTGCTGTGCCAATATCCATACCTTTATACAGTTGCATCGAGTCAGCGCTAATAATTTCTGCGCCTAGTTCTTTGGCTACTGCAATGGCCGTCTCGCTCTTGCCCGTTGCGGTTGCACCGCAAATAATTATTAACTTCATGAACGCTTGAGCGGCATTCCTAGCAGAAGTGGATCGCGAGTTGGACTTTGAGTGCGCGCCTCATGTGCATCGCCACCACGAGTGCGACGAACACCGACGCTTACTCCAGTTAAGAAATGCGGCGCAGCATCATCTAGGTCAACACTCACAATATCTCCTGGTCTTGCCAGATTTTGTGAATCAAAAGCGAAATGAGCCAACCGAAAATCCTCCGTTCGGCCCGACATACGCTCACGTTCTGTATCTCTACGCCCGACATTTTCCGTTACAAGTACGTTCATCCTTTTGCCAATTGATTGCCTGTTAACTGAAAGTGAAATAGCTTCTTGGTGGGCATGCAATCGCGTATATCTCTCCCCCACAATTTCGGGAGCAACCTGATCTGACATTTCCGCAGCTGGTGTTCCTGGTCGCTTTGAATACTGATAGGTGTACGCGGCGCTAAAACGAGCCTGTGTTGCTATATCTAAAGTATCTTGGAAATCGGATTCAGTTTCACCAGGGAAGCCCACAATAATGTCGGTGGTGATTTGTACATCTGGAATGGCGATTCGTGCACGTTCGATAATTCCTAAATAGCGATCTGTTCTATAGGAGCGACGCATTTCCTGTAAAATTCTATTTGAACCAGATTGCAAGGGCATATGTAGATGTGGCATTGCATTGGGACTTTGCGCCATTGCATCAATCACGTCGTCGGTGAAATCGCGAGGATGCGGTGACATAAATCTAACGCGTTCTAAGCCTTCAATTTTTCCGCATGCTCGCACTAAGTCTGCGAAAGCACCTTTATCTCCAAATTCCACTCCATATGCATTTACATTTTGACCAAGGAGAGTAATTTCGATAACACCTTGATCCACCAAAGTTTGAACTTCAAGCAAGATATCTGCAGCTGAACGATCTTTTTCTACACCACGAAGTGTCGGGACAATACAAAACGTGCATGTGTTGTTACAGCCCACCGATACAGATACCCACGCTGAAAAAGCAGAAAAGCGGCGAGCTGGCAATGTAGAAGGAAAATGCTCTAGGGATTCCATAATCTCTATCTGAGATTCTTCTTCTATGCGTGCACGCTCAAGAAGTACGGGCAATGAGCCAATGTTGTGAGTTCCAAAAACAACATCTACATAGGGCGCTTTTTTCATAATAATTGACTGATCTTTTTGCGCTAAGCACCCACCTACCGCTATCTGCATGTGGGGATTGGCTTTTTTAATAGGCGCTAAAAAACTCAAATTTCCATACAGCTTATTGTCAGCATTTTCTCGCACTGCACAGGTGTTAAATACAACGATGTCCGCTTGTTCGCCCGGGGTTACGGGGATATACCCAGCCTCATCAAGCAATCCGGCAATACGTTCTGAATCATGCACATTCATCTGGCACCCGTAGGTTTCAACCAGATATGTACGCGCCATCACCGAGCTTTGCATACGGCAATAGTACTGGCCGAATTAGATTCCGATTTCTCGCATACATGCGTTAATAACGCTACTTGAAAAACCTCTGCGAGCCAGAGCTCCGTGAATGCGGCGACGAATAATCTCACTCTCGAGATGGGCAATAGGGCGATATTTGCGATGGGTCAGTTCCATCGCAATTGAAAATTCCTCATCATGACCGATTTCAGAAGTGACTAATTCGATAATGTCCTGACTGACTCCTTTGCCACGAAGTTCGGTAGCGATCGTTCTTTTTGATAATTTCTTGGCTCGTTGACGCGATTCACTCCAGGCGCGCGCGAATTCTTCATCATTGATATGGCCTTGCTCTTGTAGCCGGTAGAGAACGGCATTGGCAATATCTTCAGTAACCCCGCGACGTTTAAGTAAGTCGAAGAGCTCGCCCCTACTTTTAGCGCGAGGTGCCAAAGCAACGAGTGCGATGGTCTCGGCTAGAAAGTAGGGGTCCGAGCTTTCGTGAATTGCTGTAGTAGAAATTAGAAATCTACCTCTGCAGTTGCTTCATCGACTGCTGCAACAAGTGCTGGGTCAATTGGCGTTGGTACATAGTGAGTACGAATCTTGCTTTCAATATCATTGGCAAGATCTGGGTTATCGAGCAAGAAATTGCGTGAATTCTCTTTGCCTTGTCCCAATTGGTCGCCTTCGTATGTGTACCAAGCTCCGGACTTCTTGACGATACCGATATCGACACCAAGATCCAAGAGAGAACCTTCGCGGGAGATACCAACGCCGTAGAGAATGTCGAATTCTGCTTGCTTGAAAGGTGGAGCCATCTTGTTCTTAACCACTTTAACGCGAGTGCGGTTACCGACGGCATCTGTGCCATCTTTAAGTGTTTCGATACGACGGATATCTAAGCGAATTGAAGCGTAAAACTTGAGGGCTTTACCACCGGTGGTTGTCTCTGGTGAGCCAAAGAAAACACCAATTTTTTCACGCAACTGATTGATAAAAATTGCAGTGGTCTTTGATTGATGAAGAGCACCGGTAATTTTACGAAGGGCTTGCGACATCAGACGTGCTTGAAGTCCCATATGTGAATCACCCATCTCGCCTTCAATTTCTGCGCGAGGAACAAGCGCTGCGACAGAGTCAACGACGACGATGTCGAGTGCACCGGAGCGAATCAACATATCCATAATTTCTAGCGCTTGTTCGCCCGTATCTGGTTGAGAGACAAGGAGTGCATCAATATCGACGCCAAGTTTCTTTGCATACTCTGCATCAAATGCATGCTCAGCATCGATAAATGCTGCGATTCCACCTGCACGTTGCGCGTTGGCAATTGCGTGAAGTGCAAGAGTTGTTTTACCTGAAGATTCTGGTCCGTAGATTTCGACAACGCGACCGCGTGGCAATCCGCCAATACCAAGGGCGATATCCAAGCTAATTGATCCGGTTGGAATAACTTCTACTACTGAGTTTGCGCGTTCACTCATCTTCATAACTGCGCCTTTTCCGAATTGACGTTCAATCTGGGCAAGGGCTGTATCGAGGGCTTTACTACGATCGTTTGATGCTTTTTCATTAGCTTTTTCGGTAGCCATCATTTTCCTTTCAATTAAACGCCATGTGGCGTTAGTTATGGTCCAGAAGGTACGGAAGGCCACTGGTGGGAAGGCAGGCACTGGGCCTGAACCGTGGAAACCGCTCTGGTTGGGTAGGGATAGAGTATCCGAACACCTGTTCGAACTATACTTTTAGGACCCGACACGCCGTCTGGGCCCCAGGTTCGCGCTGTGGACTACCGCGTCAGCAATGAAGCGTGAACTGCGATGTCGTTCTTAGACAAAGGTTGTAGGAATTGTCCAAGAAGCCACCTCACGGCCATATCTACATGCGTGGGTGATGCAACAGATCTCTCAAGGCCCGCACGTACTCTCGCCCAGAGCTCATCATTGGGGTCGGTTAATAGGCGAGCGAGCGCACCAGGGTCGGTGGACCGCAGTTTGGCAAGGGCCGGGTCGCTAGAAATTTCCCACGCAATCTCTTCAAGTCCGAGGGCGCCGTGAAATAAACGCTCCACTTCACTTTCAATGAGCGCTCGAAGTACTGCATCCTTATCTCGAAAATGGTTGTACAGCGTCGCCCTAGAAACTTGGGCAGTATCGGCAATGTCGATCATTGTCGCTTTATGTAATCCACCTGCAGCAATCAGATTCTTCGTGCCTTCCAGAATTGCGCTACGAGTGCGACGAAAAGATGTCATCTGACGTAAATACGGTTCGTCTTTGATTGATAGCGAATTATCAGTGCTGGGCACTGCGATTAAGCTGCGTCAACTACAGTGAGCTTGACTGTATCGCGTGAAAGTAATTCTATGGACACTAGTTCCCGTGCAACAGTTGTAAGCACTTCGGAAAGTTCTAAATCTAAAGCTTGGCAAATGGAATTAAGTAATTCAGACGATGCTTCCTTTTGACCACGTTCGACCTCAGAGAGATAGCCCAATGAGACTCGTGCTTGGCGTGCAACTTCACGCAAGGTGCGCCCTTGGCTATTGCGAGCAGAGCGAAGAGAAAGTCCAATGTGCGTGCGCAATAACTCCATCATCTGCTCCTTTTCTCTAGACAAATAATCATGAGCCCGTGGGGCCTTACTGGGTTCTAAGGATACGCGCAAAAGCTGAAATTGCGCTGGCAATAGTGGCGTTTTGGACAGATTGGCGGTCTCCATCAAGTTCTAGGTAGGTGCTATGAACGACTGGCCCGCTGATGCCTATCCATACCGTGCCAGGCGATACTCCCTGTGATGGCCCCGGCCCAGCAACACCAGTGGTGGCGATTGCCCATGTTGAAGAAAACTTTGAGGCCACACCTAGAGCCATTGCCATGGCAACTTCTTCACTCACGACGCCAAAGTTTTCAATATCTGCGTGTGAAACCCCCAAGATACTTTCTTTCATCTGGGAGTTATAAGCGATTACTCCTCCACTATAAATTGTGGAAGCGCCAGCAACGCTAGTGATCATTGCACCCAGCCCACCACCAGTGAGTGACTCAGCCGTAGAAAGTGTCTGATCATGGCTTGCTAAGAGTGAGATTATTTCTTGAACTTCACGTCCAATTGCGTGGGTTGGCATGTATCTGACCTATCTCTTTCGAAGTGCAAACAAATACGAAGCTCCCGTAAGCAACGTTATTACAACGCCTACGTACATAAAAATGTCTCTGTATATGAAAAGGCTTTCCTTGAGAGGTAAAACATAGAAGCCCACACCAAAACTGGTCACCATCGTCTTTATCTTTCCGCCTCTATTAGCGGCGATGACGCCTCCTGAAATAACCACCAGGCGCACAATGGTTATTCCAATTTCGCGAGCCAGTATCACGACCGTAATCCACCACGGCATATCGCCCAACAATGAAAGCCCAATCATTGCCGTTCCAACGAGGGCCTTGTCTGCGATCGGATCGAGAAGTTTCCCAAATTCAGTAACGCTGCCACGACTTCTTGCTAACTTGCCATCGACAAAATCCGTCATGCCAACAATAAAGAAGAGCCACCACGCCACAATTCTCCACGTGGAGTCATGTCCGCCGTTTTTGAATAAGAAGTAAGCACACAAAGGCAACGCTGCAATGCGCAAGAGTGTTATCGAATTAGGTAAATTGAGTTCGCTTGGTTTTTTCATAACGCCTCTGCAATCAAATCAGCGCCCATTGCGTCGCTGATGCGTGCACGAACATATTCTCCCGCGCGAAAAGAGGTTCCAATAAATGATGTTGTTCCATCGACTTCTGGTCCTTGATGCTCGGCACGGCCTTCTTGTAGCTCGGCATCCTCAATCAAGACGCTCACTTCTTGGCCAATGCGCACACCTGCTCGCTCGCTCACTAATTCATCAACGATCGATGCCAGATTCTCTACACGCTCGCGGATTAAATCTGGATCTACCTTGTTCTCCAACCCCAGGGCTTCAGTGTTGTCCTCGTCGGAGTAACCAAATACGCCTATGGCATCCAAGTGAGCAGAGCTTACAAAATTCACTAGCTCGTTGTAATCAGATTCACTCTCCCCCGGAAAACCGACAATCACATTAGAGCGAATTCCGGCCTCCGGAGAGATTGCACGAATTTGTTTTATCAAGTGAAGGAATTTTTCGCTATCACCAAAGCGACGCATGGCACGCAAAATATCGGCGCTGGAATGTTGGAACGATAAATCAAAATAGGGAACCACTTTCGGGGTTTCAACGATGGCCTGAATCAACGATGGCCGCATCTCAGCTGGTTGCAGATAAGAAAGTCTGATTCGAGATATTGCATCTATTTCGGAAAGTTGTGGCAAGATTTTTTCCATCAAGCGAAGATCGCCAAGATCTTTTCCATAGGATGTAGTGTTTTCGCTGACAAGAAAAACTTCGCTTACACCATGGTCTGCAAGCCACTGTGCTTCTTCAATAATCTCTTCGGGACGTCTGGATACAAACGAACCGCGGAAATAGGGAATTGCGCAGAACGAGCATCGACGATCGCAACCCGAAGCGATCTTCAACGGAGCCCACGGCGCATTACCTAAACGTTTGCGAAAGAGTGAACCTCCGGCTCCAACTGCAGAGGCATATTGGGCGTCTCGCACTTCGGCGCGCTCCACTGGGGAAATAGGTAATAAAGTTCGACGATCTTTGGGCGAATGAGTCTGATGTTTTTCTCCAGCAACAATTGCTTGTAGCCGCGCACTGATATCTCGATAATCATCGAAACCTAATATCGCATCGGTATCAGGCAAAGCATCGGCTAGCTCATTGCCATATCTTTCGGCCATACACCCAACGGCAACAACTGCGCGGGTTACGCCATGTCCTTTGAGGGAATTTGCTTCTAATAATGTATCAATAGAATCCTTCTTAGCCGATTCTATAAACCCACACGTATTAACTAATGCAACCTCTGCTAATTCAACATCGTCAACTAAAGTCCAGCCATCTGCTTCTAAACGACCGGCTAATTCTTCAGAGTCGACTTCATTGCGGGCGCACCCAAGAGTGACTAAAGCTACGGTGCGTTTCATTGAAGCGATGATACAGATTTAATTCGAAGAATTCGCCCCGAAACTTCGATCGACCACTTCGCCAACCGCCCCAAGGCTTGGTTGCGCGATTCCATTAACAAGTACATCCACTGCCCCGGCATTGCCAAAGCGAACGTTGATCTTTTCATTGGAAGCGAAAGAATTACTCTCACCTTGGGCTAAACGACCAGAAAATAAAATCGTTCCGGTGGAGTCGCTCACCAATAACCACGTCGAACCACGAGTGGCGCTTAGTTGAAGATTGACTTTACTGTCGTTGGAGGAAACGGGAGTTTGACCAGCGCTGGCAGAAGGGCTAGCCGATTGTGATGGTTGGGACATTTCCACTTTAGAGGAAGAAGTTGAGTTAGAAGATTTAAAATTAGAGATAACTATCTGCCCGCCCCCAACGAGTATTACGACCGATGCAGAAATCATTGCTAGCTTCTTGATTGAAACTTTGTTTTTTTCACCCTTCGCGACAGTAACGTTGTTTTCAACTAGCATGTCGTGGATTGAACGCACCGTCTTAGATTGCTCTGTGTCAAAGAGTTCTAAGAGAATTGCTGGATCAACACCAAGTGCTACTGCAACATTTCGAACATGGCCACGTGCATACGTTTCCCCGCCGCATTTTTCAAAGTTATCTGTTTCAAATTCTCGCAAAAGGCTTGCACGAATACTTGTTTTTTCCGCAAGGTCATCAAGACTCATGCCAGCGCTCTTTCGAGCAGAGGCGATTGTTGAACCTAGTGACATGAGCGACCTTTGCAAAACGGAGAAGGTGAGTTCTTAGGATAGCCCTGGCCTCCTGACTTGAACAAGATGGATTTGCCATTTTTGCAAAGAGATAAGTGATATCCCCCGGAGGCATCACCCGCTTTGCTGAACTAGCAGTGAACTAATCGTGAATGGTGTCGAGGACTGCTTCCAAATCTTCAGCTTTGACCAAAACGGTTCTCGCTTTAGAGCCCTCTGATGGTCCGACAATTCCGCGAGACTCCATCAAATCCATCAGGCGTCCAGCTTTTGCAAATCCCACTCGTAATTTTCTTTGCAACATTGACGTTGAGCCAAACTGCGTTGTGACTACCAAGTGAACTGCTTGCAAGAGAAGTTCGATATCGTCGCCAATCTCTTGTTCGCTGATGGCCGTACGTGCCTGAGTGGCAGTGACATCGCTTCGATAACGCGGTGCTAACTGCGCTTTGACATGATTGACAACAACTTCAATCTCTCGTTCAGAAACGTATGCACCTTGTATACGAACTGCTCTACTTGCTCCCATAGGAATAAAAAGTGCATCTCCTTGTCCAACAAGTTTCTCTGCGCCACCAGAGTCCAAAATCACTCGACTATCTGCTAGCGAGCTGGTAGCGAACGAAAGTCTTGATGGCACGTTGGCTTTAATAAGCCCTGTAACAACATCAACGCTGGGGCGTTGAGTAGCTAGAACTAAATGTATTCCTGCAGAACGAGCTAACTGAGTAATTCTTACAACACATTCTTCAACTTCTTTTGCAGCGATCATCATTAAATCTGCAAGCTCATCAATAATCACCAATAAATATGGATATGGCTCAAGGACTCGATCACTTCCTGGTGGCGCAACTGCCTTGCCTGCTCTCACCGCTTTATTGAAATCGTCAATATGACGGTAGCCAAAAGTTGAAAGGTCTTCATACCGAAGGTCCATCTCACGTACTACCCACTGCAACGCATCGGCGGCTTTCTTAGGGCTTGTAATAATTGGAGTAATGAGATGCGGAATTCCTTCATATGCAGTGAGTTCAACGCGCTTAGGATCGATAAGAACTAATCTCACGTCGTCAGGAGTTGCACGCATCAAAATGGAAATAATCATTGCGTTAATCATTGATGATTTACCTGCGCCAGTTGCTCCGGCAACTAGTAAGTGAGGCATCTTCGCTAAGTTTGCACAAACGAAACTTCCTTCGACATCTTTACCCAAAGCTACGAGCATTGGATGATGATCTGAGCCAGCAATCGTTGAACGCAAAACATCACCGAGTGCCACAATTTCACGGTCAGCATTGGGGATTTCAATGCCCACAGCGGACTTGCCCGGAATTGGCGAGAGAATTCGAACCTCAGCACTTGCAACTGCGTAGGAAATATTCTTTGCGAGAGCGGTAATTCTCTCAACTTTAACTGCGCTTCCAAGTTCTACTTCGTATCGAGTAACAGTTGGACCGCGCATAAAACCGGTCACCGCCGCATCAATTTCAAATTGTGCGAACACCTCGGTTAGTGCGGCAACAACACTGTCATTGGCTTTGCTTTTACTTTTAGCCGGTTGCCCTGTGCGCAAACTTTCAGGTGGCGGGAGTTCATAAGGTTTATCGTTTGTAAGGAGTAATTGGACAGGACGCTCAGGGGCAATCTTTTCAGGTTGAGGTGGCAATGCAATGGGAACAGTGAATTCCTCATCAAAACTTTCCTCGTCGATTTCGTCTTCCTCAATATCTTCTGCTTCGTTGTCGCGATGATGCCAATCTGCAACAAGAGGTGTTTCAAATGGCTCGGATTCGGAAATTTCGAAATCGTCACTAATTCTCTTGACGCCTTTAGCGCTTTTATCAAAAATCCATCGAAATACGACACTCACTCGAGAGAAAACTTGAGAGACAGGTGTCGCCGTTATTACAAGAAGCCCAAAAATGAAAAGCAAAATCAGCACTGGATATGTCAACAGTGGGGTCATCAGAGCAATGAGTGGTCTTGAGACCCCATAACCGATCCATCCTCCGCCATGACGCATTGCGGTAGCGCCAGTTCCAGATGAACCATTGAGCATATGTATTAAGCCGGTAGAGCTCAGCAATAATGCAAGTGTTCCAATAGTTATGCGACCGGTTGTTGCTTTCTCATCAGGAACTCGAAACAGTCTTATTGCGAAATAGAGTAAGAGCAACGGAACGATAAGTCCGATACGACCCACGGATCCGTAAATGAAAGAGAAAAGAACACGCCCCAAGAAATTGTTGGAATGAAACCACGTGCCGGCTGACGCTAAGAGCGCAAATATAAAGAAGAGGAATGCAAAGCCATCTCGCTGGTGGGCTGGATCAAGATCACGAGCTCCGCGAGCAACAAAGCGAATAGCACCGCCTAGCGTTTTTGCAAAAAACCACCAGAGGCCAGAAGCTCCACGGGCAATTGGTGCGCCCTTAGATTCCTGCTTCTTCTTTTTAGCCATGGGGTTGAGCGTAATTCCTTAGCAAAATCGCCAAGGTCAGGCGCGCCGATGTGAGGAGCTATACCTCTATTACAAGAGGAACAATCATTGGCCGTCGTCGGTGTTCTCCGCCGACCCATCCGCCAACAGTTTTTCTAACAATTTGAGACAACTGATGTGTTCCATTAATGCCATCTGCAACAGCCACTGCAAGTGCTTTTTCAATTCTCAATTTTACTTCATCGAATAGTTCAAGATCTTCCGCAAAACCGCGTGCATGGATATCAGGACCTGCAACAATTTTTCCACTTTGCGCATCGATAACAACAACTACGGAAATGAAACCTTCTTCACCCAAAATTCTGCGATCTTTTAGCGAAGTTTCAGTGATATCTCCAATACTTTGGCCGTCAACATATACGAAGCCAACAGGCACACTTCCTGAAATTTTTGCCTCGTGATTAATTAAGTCAACAACAATTCCGTTTTCAACAATAATTGCATTTTCGCGAGGTACACCAGTTTGAATTGCCAATTCGGCATTGGCACGTAAATGGCGCCATTCTCCGTGCACCGGCATGACATATTTAGGTTTTACTATGTTGTAGCAATAAAGAAGTTCCCCCGCTGCGGCATGGCCAGATACGTGCACTAAAGCGTTTCCTTTATGCACGACTCGAGCACCAAATCGCGTAAGTTCGTTGATAACACGATAAACGGGATTTTCATTTCCTGGGATCAACGAAGAGGCCAGTACGACTGTGTCACCTTCTCCAACACGGATTGCATGATCACCGTTTGCCATACGAGAAAGTGCTGCAAGTGGCTCTCCCTGTGAGCCAGTACAGATTAAAACTACGTTGTCGCCATGGTTTTCCAATTCCTTGGAATCAATAACGCTGTTCTGCGGAATTGTTAAATAGCCCATGTCTTGTGCGATTTTCATGTTGCGGACCATCGAGCGTCCAACGAATGCAACTTTGCGATCGTGTGAAACAGCAGTATCGATAATTTGTTGTACTCGATGAACATGTGAGGCAAAGGATGCAACAATCACGCGTCGTTTTGTGGCACGGAAAACGCGATCCAGAACGGGCATGATTTCGCGCTCGGATGGAGTAAATCCAGGAACATCGGCATTTGTGGAATCAACTAGGAATAAGTCAACGCCCTTTTCACCCAACGTTGCAAAGGCTCGAAGATCGGTAATGCGTCCATCAAGTGGTAGCTGATCCATTTTGAAATCACCTGTATGCAAAACCGTGCCAGCGCTTGTATGAATTGCCACTGCTAGCGCATCTGGAATTGAGTGGTTAACTGCAACAAACTCGACTGTAAAAGGGCCAATGTCTTCGCTCATGTCAGCGCGAACTTCACGCATCAAAGGGGTAATCCGATGCTCTTTGAGTTTTGCACCAACGAGCGCCAAGGTAAGCGCAGAGCCATAGACGGCGATGTCACCTCGTTCGCGCAATAAATATGGGACAGCGCCAATGTGATCTTCATGGCCGTGTGTAAGGACAATGCCAATGACATCTGCAAGGCGATCTCGAATATATGAAAAATCAGGAAGAATTAAGTCAATACCTGGTTGCGTTTCTTCAGGAAAAAGTACGCCACAATCAACGATTAATAACTTTCCGGCAGTTTCGAAAACGGTCATATTGCGACCAATTTCGCCTAATCCGCCGAGAGCGACAATGCGTAACCCGCCTGCAACTAATTTTGCTGGAGTATCTAGCCCTGGATGCGGATGCGTCATTATTTCAAAGTTACGCCGCCGGCGATCAGATCTTGGCGCAATTGCGCAATCTGTTCAGGCGTTGCATCCACTAAAGGTAAACGGGTGAAGCCACCAGGTAATCCCATTAAATTGAGGGCGGCTTTTGTCAAGATCGCACCCTGAGTGCGAAATGTTCCTGTAAAGACAGGCAATATCTTCTGATGAATTTCTAGTGCTCTCGAAGGATTTCCTGCAAACCAACTATCGAGCATTTCTCGCAACTGCCCACCAACGGTATGTCCGCACACAGATACAAACCCAACTGCACCAACAGATAACAAAGGTAAGTTAAGAATGTCATCGCCTGAATAAACAGGAATCCCCGAGCGCTTGATAACCCATGATGTTGAAGCAACATCTCCCTTTGCATCTTTAAGTGCAGCAATACGTGGGTGTTCGGCTAAGCGAACGATGGTGTCTGGCTCAATAGCGATACCAGTTCGTCCCGGAATGTCGTACATCATGACGGGCAAATCACTGGCATCTGCAATTGCACGAAAATGTGCTTCGATACCCGCCTGCGGTGGCTTGTTGTAGTAAGGAGTGACAACAAGAAGTCCGTGGGCTCCGGCTTTTTGAGCACGCAGTGCTTGCTCCACCGAGTGAGAAGTTTCATTATTTCCGGCACCAGCAACTACTTGCGCCTTATTCCCAACAGCTTCTAAAACGACTTTAATTATTTTATCTTTTTCATCATCACTTGTTGTCGGCGCTTCTCCAGTTGTTCCGTTAACAACAATTGCATCATGGCCAGTAGATACGAGATGGCTAGCAAGCGTTGAAACGCCATCCCAATCAATAGTGAGATCCTTTTTAAATGGCGTCACCATCGCAGTGGCCAAGCGCCCAAAAGGCGGAAGGATTGTCATGAGGTAAGGCTACCGCACGCTTAAGGAGCGATACGGCCTGATTTTTGAAATGCTCCGTACGTCAAAGGCATAAGGGTGGCGAAATGTTCTTCCATTTTCTCTGCGACCATCTCAATTTCACGCTGAGGGTAGCTTGGGAAATGTGAACCCTCCCGAGAGGTACGTAAAGAAAGAAAATTCATCAGGGCTCGCGCATTCATGGTGACATACATCGATGAGTAGAGAGCTACTGGCAAGACTGCTCGCGCGACTTCTCGTGCAACGCCGGCCTCAAGCATCTTTTGATAGCGCTCATACACAAATACATAACTTTCCTTCATTGCTTTGACAGTGAGATCAAATTGTTCTTGTGTGCCGTCTTCAAAAGTATATGCACCAGTTTTGCCGACTTGGACTAATTTACGATCTTTATTTGGTACATAGAAAACTGGTTGAAGTTCGCGATATCGACCGCTTTCTTCATTGTATGAAGCGATTCGGTGGCGCATAAACTCGCGGAAAACAAAAATGGGAGCCGATACGAAAAAAGTCATCGAGGTGTGCTCAAAAGGTGAACCGTGTCGCTCGCGTGCAAGGTAATTGATTAAACCAGCCGAACGTGCTGGGTCTTCTCCAACTTCTTCTAATGATTGCTCGCCGGCAGTGGAAACCCGCGCTGCCCAAATAACGTCAGCATCACTTGCACTTGCTTTGACCAGTTCAACGGTCATATCGCTTCGAAAAATCGCCTCGGACATGTCGTGACCCTATCTATCGGAAGTAGAACTGGAATGGATTGATACGGCACAATGGCGGTCGTGTCGAACACAAGAGGACTAACCCTTAGAGATTCACTCAGTGTCTCCATCACCGTTGGGGCTTACGGCGCAGCATTTGGAGCTGCCAGTGTTGCTGCAGGTTTTTCAGTGCTCCAGAGTTGCCTGCTATCCCTGTTAACTTTTTCTGGCGCCTCACAATTTGCAGTCATTGGAGTTATCGGAGCAGGTGGAAGTGCGCTAAGCGGAATCACCACTGCTTCTCTCTTGGGTTTTCGAAACGGGCTATATGGCTTGCGCATGGCCCAACTTCTCAAGGTGCGCGGATTAAGAAGAGTGATTGGAGCGCACGTCACTATCGATGAATCAACTGGTGTTGCACTTTCGCAAGAGCCGCGCGGAATCGAGGCAATGCGACAGGGATTTTGGTATACGGGTTTTGGAGTTTTTATCTTTTGGAATCTATTTACCCTTGCTGGCGCGCTAGGAGCGCAAGCAATGGGTGATCCAGCTGCGTGGGGCCTTGATGCTGCAGTGCCTGCAGCATTTCTAGGACTTGTTTGGCCACGGTTGAAAACAACCTCAGATCGAATTCTTGCGCTAAGCGCTGTGGCTATGGCACTCCTGCTCACACCAGTTCTGCCAGCAGGTTTACCCATAATTGCTACAACGCTATTAGCACTTGGCATGGGGGTTCGAAAGAAATGAGCATTTACTGGTGGGGCGTAATTGGCACTAGCGCAATTGCTTTTTTGCTGAAGTACCTCGGTCATTCAATTCCTGAACGCTATTTATCGCATCCAAAAATTCAAGCTACAAATGCACTCATCCCTATTGTTCTGCTCAGCGCACTGGTGGGCGTCCAATCTTTCACCGACAAAACTAAGTTGGTTTTAGATCACAGAGCGCTAGGCGTTGGAGTTGCATTTCTTGCGCTCTTCTTGAAAGCGCCTTTCCCTATTGTTGTTATCAGCGCTGCAGTTTCATCAGCGTTGCTCTACCACCTTTAATAAAAAAGAATTAAAGTGGCAACCCATTTTCAGATTTAAGCCCATATTTCTTAGCTAAATCAGGATCCAAATCACCTGCTCCTAACGCTGAAGTCCAACCACCTTCAACTGCCAAACTTTGGCCAGAAACATAAGAGGCTTTAGATGAAAGCAAGAACGACACAACTTCAGCGATTTCGCTTGGATCTGCAAGTCGCTTGAGAGGCGTTAATAGTTCTAGCGCTTCGCGATGCTTTGGACCAATTTTCACAAAATACTCTTTTAGGGCGGGAGTCAAAATTGCACCCGGCGCAACTGCGTTTGCGCGAATTCCGTAAGGACCATAAGTAACTGCAACGTTACGTGTCAGCGCATCAACTGCACCCTTTGTCATCTCATAAACTGCGTGATCTCTCCAAGCTCGACGACCATGCACCGATGAAATATTAACAACGGCTCCCTTCACTTTTCCCGTGACATATGAGGCAACTGCCTCAGTACACCCCCAAAAAGTTCCTACTTGATTAATTGCGATGATTTCATCCATAAGTGTTGGATCATTTGGAAAATCATGTAGCGGCGCTCCACGTGTAATACCAGCGCAATTGACCCAGGAAACTAGCGTTCCTTTTTCTTCGGCCAATACGCGAGCTCTCTTGTGTGTTTCACGTAGTGATACATCCCCAAGGAGGCTGAAAACTTTATGTCCAGCACTTGAAAGCTCTGCCTCAACTTCTGCAAGACCCTTGGGATTAATGTCTACAAGAATGACTATGTAATCTTCTACTAATTTTGTGGCGATTGCGCGACCAATTCCTGAACCGGCACCTGTTACTACTGCAACATCAGCCATAGTTATTAACTCCCTTGAGGTGAATGGCAAAGCCACGAATGTGTGGATGTGCCGTTAGTAAGCGTAAGGGCGGTTGATTTGCAATCTGGACGATTGATTCCAACGGCACAACGTGTTCGATATAGGCAGGCATCACCTTCTGCAGGGCTTGGTAAAGACTGCACTTGTTCTTTATTGGTTTTAGCTGCTTGTGGATTTGCTAGAGGAACTGAAGCTAACAATCCGATTGTGTAGTGATGGCGAGAATTTTTGAAAACATCTTCTCGGGTACCACGTTCAACAATTCGGCCACGGAACATCACAGCAATCTCATCCGCTACATAGTGCGCAACACCGAGATCGTGGGTGATGAATAGATACGTTAATCCACGCTCTTGCTGAAGTTTGCGCAGTAAATTGAGAACTTGCGCACGAACAGAAACATCAAGTGCCGATACTGCTTCATCTAAAACCACGATTTTTGGATCGAGAGCAAGTGCCCGGGCAATAGCTACGCGTTGGCATTGGCCACCTGATAACTCGTGCGGACGGCGACGAAGATGTTCTTTCTCAAGTCCAACAGCTTCTAGAAGTTCAATAACCTTCTTCTTGCGAGATTCTTTATCGCCGACGTTAAATGCAAGCAGTGGCCCTTCAATAATGCGTTGAACCGAGTGACGACGATTGAGTTGGCTAAAGGGATCTTGTTGCACAACTTGAATCTGTCTGCGCAAAAGCCGCATTTGTTCGTGTTTGAGAGTTCCCAATGTTTGACCCAAAATTTCAACAGATCCGCCGCTTGGAGTATCTAGGCCTAACAAAATTCTGGCAGCGGTTGTCTTGCCACTTCCTGATTCCCCCACTAGAGCAAGTGTTTTTCCTTCATGAAGAGAGAAAGAAATGTTATCTAGTGCTCGAACTTCGCTTGCTCCTCCGCGGAAAATGCGACTAACGCCAGTTGCGGACGCGACTACTTTCAGATCAGAGCTCATTTAATTAGCGCTCCCAACCTGGAAAAGTTCATCGGCGCGAAAACATGCAGTTAGACGCCCATGCGATGAGGTGAGTGGTGGAACGGAAGTCTTACATTGATCTTGAACATGAGCGCAGCGGGGTGAAAATACACAACCTGTTGGTCGATTATCAGGACGTGGTGGTTGTCCAGCAATCGAATTAATCGGTTTATTTACATCAATGGTGTAATCACATCGTGAATCTAAAAGTGCTTTTGTATAAGGATGTGCTGGGTTTGAAAAGATTTGGTTTACAGAGCCGTTTTCAACCAGCTTGCCCGCATACATCACCATAATCTCATCACTAAATTGTGCCGCTACGCCGAGGTCATGGGTAATAAGCAAAACTGACAAACCGCGTTCTGCGGCTAATTTATCAATCAAGGTCAACACCCGATCTTGTGTTGTTACATCAAGTGCTGTTGTCGCTTCGTCCGCAATCAACACTTGAGGCTCACCACTGAGCGCAATTGCTATAACTACACGTTGCAACATTCCACCAGACATTTCAAATGGATATGAATCGATTCGACTCTCTGGTTCTGGAATGCCCACACTTGCTAAAAGTTCAATTGCAGTCTTGCGTGCAATAGCTTTGCTGACGGGTGAATGTAATTGAATACTTTCAATGATTTGCTGTCCCACTTTCATGATGGGATTCAGGGCAGACATCGGATCCTGGTAAATCATGGAAATTTCATTTCCTCGAAGCAATCTAAAATCTTTCGGGCTTAAGCCTAGAATTTCTCGACCGCCTAAGAAAATCTCTCCTCCGTCAATAGAGACAGGGTTTTTTATGAGGCGCATTAGAGCATAGGCAGTAAGAGATTTTCCGCTTCCAGATTCGCCAACCATGCCAACTTTTTTGCCAGCAGGAATTTCAAAGGAAACATTATCGACAACGGCTACGCGTCCTTTAGACGAAGGCACTGAGATAGAAAGATTTTTAACTACGAGTGAACTTGTCATATCGACGACTTCCGAGAGTCGAGAGAAACGCGAATCCGCTCACCATAGGAGTTGAACGCTAAAATTGTGGCGGTAACGACAAGTGCTGGGAAAAGCACGAACCAATATGTGTTCCACAATTTTCCGTACCCTTGCAACATCAAAGTTCCCCACGAAGCATTTGGTGGCTGAATACCAAGACCGATAAAGCTGAGTGAAGCTTCGATCATTACTGCAGATGCTGCGTTAATACTGAGTTGCACGAGCAACTGAGGAGCAATGTTGGGTAACACTTCAGTCATAATCAATCTGGACTTCTTTAAACCAGTTGCTTTGGCAGCGACAACATAATCCGAAGCAAGTTCAACTACGACTGCGGTACGAGCCATGCGTGCCGTAGTTGGTGACAAAAGGATGCCAACAACAATCGGCAGTGAAACCACGCTGGCTCCAACAGCTGCAACGCACACCAAAGCAAAGAGGATTTGTGGAATTGCCATTGTCGCGTCAGCAGTACGCATCAAAATTTCATCAACCCATCCGCGTTGAACTCCAGCAATCATTCCCCACAGAGTTCCAATAATGAGCGCGATAATCGTGGCTGCGAGTGCAATGAAAACGGTAATGCGTCCACCGTAGAGGACGCGTGACAATAGGTCTCTACCTAAATCATCTGTTCCCATTAAATGCTTCCAGCCAGGTCCAACGAAAGGCTCACCTACACCGATTGCATAAGGATCGTAGGGAGACAAGATTGGGGCCGCCAAAGTGATTGTCATGATGGCCAAGACGATGAAGCCAGAAGGTGAGAATTTTTTCTTAAATCTCATTTTGTCTCTCCTTCGTCACTCGAAGTCTAGGATCCACAATTCCACATAAAATATCAAATAATAGAGTAGTTAAAATAAAGAGTGAAATAATGACTAAAGAAACACCTTGGATAATTGCGTAATCACGCTTGAATGCGCCTTCAATTGCAAGCGAACCAATGCCTGGAAGTCCAAACATATATTCAATAACAATGACACCGCTTAATGTGTATCCGACAATTAAGCCCAACATTGTCAGGGTTGGAACGAGCGAGTTTGGCAGAATGTGGCGAAACATAATTCTAGAATCAGATAACCCTTTGCCCTCAGCTGTTCTAATAAATGAGGATTGCTTAATTTCTAGCATCGATGCACGTAAATACCTAACGAGATATGGGGTTGCAGTAAGTGCTCCCGTTATCGAAGGCATGATCAACAATTGCAAATTCTTGCCCAAATCCTCGGTTATCGGAACATAACCTAGAGAAGGTAGCCATTGAAGAGTCAAAGAGAAAATCAAAATAAAAATAATTCCTGTAACAAAACCAGGAATGGAAAGTCCGATTGAAGTCAGACTGCCTATAAATCTATCGAGCTTGCCACCAGGCTTGAGGATCGATAGCGGCGCAAGAATAAGTGAGAAAATACATGAAAGCAGAATAATGAAAAAAGTGAGCTCGAGCGTTACAGGAATTCTTTCACCAACAAGTTGCGTCACTGGAAATTGCGAAATATAGGAAACACCTAAATCTCCACGAACCGCGTGGGACAGCCAAGAGAAGAGTTGCGCGAGAAGCGAGCGGTCTAAGCCCGCTTCTACGCGCAACGCCTCAAGAGCTTCAGGAGTTACTTCGGTTGCTGCGCCCAGCCGTGCAAGCACTGGGTCACCAGGAAGGACTCGAATCGACAGGAAAACCAATACCACGCTCGTCGCTAAAACGATCGAACTAGATAGTGCCCGTCGAAACAAGTACCGACCCAATGTAACTCCTTTTCTTTTTACTATAGAGGACTACTCAATCAAATTACTTGATTGTTACGCCTTCTAGGTGAAGTTGTCCGCCACCCTCAACCCAAGCGCCCTTAACGTTTGCTTGTGCTGCGTGAAGAACTGAGAACACGAATGGAGTGATCAATGGAAGTTCTTGGTTTTCCATCTTCATTGCATCACACCAAGCAGTCTTACGCTTTGCAGTATCCAAAGTTCCAATGGCCTTTGTAAATGCTGCATCGTAAGCCTTGCTGTTCCAGTTGCTCTCTGCGCGACCTGAAAGTAGGAAGTTCATTGAGAAACCTGGCTCAGCAGGTACTGACTGATAGTTAGGAAGTAGAAGACCTGGGTAGGTCAAGCCAGCTGGATAGAACTTAGCTGCCCATGTTCCAACTTCATTACTTTCAATCTTCATATCGATACCAATTGTCTTGAGGTCTGCCTGAAGTACTTGACCCATTGCATCGAACTCTGGAAGTGCGCCAGAAACGCTCCACCATGTAAAGCTCGTTACACCAGCTTCAGCAAAGAGTGCCTTAGCTTTTTGTAGGTCGAATGTGTACTTAGTTAGTCCGCCAGCAGTACCGCACTGCCAGATGCTGTTATCAGGAACGATGGTGTTGTATGAAGATACAGCGCCAAATCCCTTGTAAGCAGCTTTCAAGATAGA
>CAEZWS010000002.1_pt1 | contig 42809 bp, 40 predicted proteins | sample 7265061 | NCBI WGS metagenome assembly CAEZWS01 (sample SAMEA6813888, study PRJEB35770) | freshwater metagenome | biome: Freshwater; feature: Freshwater reservoir; material: water | place: Czech Republic | collected 2015-11-04 | depth 0.5m m | reverse complement strand
TATTGCTTGGCTTTCGTAAATCTTTGATCGCAAACGCGATTCCATCCACACTGGTGATTGATAAGAAAGGTCTTGTCGCAGGAAGAATCTCTGGAGAAATTACTGTTGCATCTCTTACGGATCTCATCAATAGGGTGGAGGGAGAATGAAGGATTTTGTTGTTAACCAAATTTTCGACGGGACCCTCCTGGCATCTTTCCCAATTGCTGTCATTGCTGGATTAATTTCCTTCCTTTCACCTTGTGTTTTGCCACTCGTCCCTGGATATCTCTCTTTTGCTGCCGGCATTTCAAGTAGTAAAGGGAAAGTTCTGGCGGGGTCAGTCTTATTCGTTTCAGGTTTTACCGTCCTCTTTATTTCATACGGTGCGCTGTTCGGTGGCATCGGTTCTAAAATACTTGATCACGAAAGTTTCATAACAAAAGCACTAGGACTTTTGACAATAGTCCTTGGCATAATTTTCATGGGTAGTTTTCCGATGATGCGAACTTTTAGACCTCAAGTTTCTGTAGTGGGTGGCCTGCTGGGTGCTCCGATTTTAGGTTTTGCTTTTGGAGTCGGATGGACACCGTGCATTGGTCCGGCACTTGCAGCAGTTGAAACTCTTGCCTTTGAACAAGCAAGTGCACTTCGTGGAGCAGTTCTTTCTTTTGGGTATTGCATAGGACTTGGATTCCCATTCATACTCTCGGGATTATTCCTAGACCGTTCAGCTCGACTACGTCGCTTCTTATCTAGAAGAGGGAACTACATTTCGAAAATTGGAGGGGCATTTCTCATTCTTATTGGACTCCTTCAAGTTCTTGGCATCTGGAGCGAAATCATGATTTCACTCCGTTCACTCATAGCTAATTTTGCCCCGGTGATCTAGATGCAAAACCAAATATCTGAAATCAATAGCTCAGGAATGATACGTTTTCTTTGGCGCCAACTTACGAGCATGCGTACTGCACTTATTTTGTTATTACTTCTAGGGGTCGCGGCGATCCCTGGGTCGCTCATTCCTCAAAGAACCCAAAACCCAATGGCTGTTCGAGAATATTTCGCCAACGATCCGACACTTGCTTCATGGTTTGATCGTTTTTCACTCTTTGATGTTTATGGATCACCTTGGTTTAGCGCCATCTACATCATGCTTTTTATTTCGCTAATTGGTTGTGTACTACCGCGTTCGCTTGAACATTTGAAGTTGGCCAGAGCACTGCCACCTATTACCCCAAAAAATTTGAATCGAATGGAGTTTTATCGAAGCTGGCCAGGAGTTGGCGGTGAATATGATGCCGGTAAATCATGGCTGAAAAAGAATCGTTTTCGAATTCGTGAATTTGATGGTGCGCTTTCTGCAGAAAAAGGTTATTTGCGTGAAACAGGAAACCTCTTGTTTCACCTATCGCTCATACTTATCTTGATTGGTGTCAGTCTTGGCGCACTTTTTGGGATGAAGGGTGAAGCCATCGTGAACGTGGGAGAGCGTTTTGTGAATATCCCTACCTCTTATGATTCTTTGTCCTATGGGAAGTTATTTACCGATAGATCACTGCCTTCATTTTCCATTAAGGTTACAGATTTTGTTGGAAAATATAATCTGATTACTAACGCTCCAGAAGACTATACGTTGAGAGTAGAGACGGTTAGAGAACAAAATGCAACGCGAGAGAATCACATAATTAAGGTAAATAGCCCGCTAAGTTTTGGAAGTACAAATGTTTACTTGCAGGCCAATGGTTATTCTCCAGTTGTTACAGTTCGAGATTCAAAGGGTCAAGTTGTCATGCAAGGACCTGTTCCGTTTTTACCTCAAGATGCAAATTTGACTTCGATCGGTGCGATCAAAGTACCGGACTCAATTCCTCAGTTAGGGTTCGTCGCCACCTTCTTACCAACTGCTGCAAGAGACAAAGTGCGTGGTGGGATTTCAGCATTCCCTGAAGCACTTGATCCCAAACTTCTTTTCTCTATTTGGAAAGGAGACTTAGGTTTAGATAGAGGGGTTCCACAATCCGTTTATCGCATCGATACTTCTAAAATGCAAAAGATAGGCTTGCATTCTTTACAAGTTGGCCAAACCTTCACTTTTGCTGAGGGTTCCATCACATTTGATGGCGTTACTCCATGGGTGAATCTTCAAATTGTGAGAGACCCTGGAAAAATTTATGCACTCGTTGGAGGTATTGTTGCGATTCTTGGTTTACTCGCATCGCTCTTTACCAGGAGGCGTCGGATCTGGATTCGTGTAAACGAAAGTGGAGTTGTTGAGGTTGCTGGTTTAGCCAAGAATGGTGCACCTGGTTTAGAGAATGAAATATCGTCCCTGGTTGGGCTACTGGAGAGAGTGGAGAGATGACACATTCGTCGTGGGCTTACACATCTAATTATTTGATTTATTCATCGATGGCTGTTTACACTTTGGCATTTTTCGCTCATGCCTATGAGACAGCGTGGGCTGTTCGCTCTCCTGAATCTCAAGCGCCAGCTGGGGGACTGTTAGCAAAAACTTTTGATTTTGCACGAACTGAGAAAGTTGCTCGAATTGCAACCTCATTTATGATTCTAGGAACACTGCTCTTATTTGCTGGCGTGGTCGCTAGAGGTATTTCTGCCGGGCGAGTTCCGTGGGGAAATATGTATGAGTTTTCGATTACCGGAGCACTTGCATTTTGTGGAGCCTATCTTTTTGCTTTACGTAAATATGATTTGCGATGGCTTGGCTTAATAGTGTCCATTGCAGTTCTATTGACTTTGGGAACCGCAATTACGGTTCTGTATCGCCCAAGCGCTCCGTTGGTTCCGGCACTTAAATCTACGTGGTTAGTAATTCATGTATCTGCTGCGATTATTTCAGGCGGAGTATTTTTGTTGGCAAATGTAATTGCAGCTGCATATCTATATTTAGATGCAATGGAGCAAAGAGGCGAGCGAAGCGCATGGGCAAAACGTTTGCCTTCACTTGAAGTACTTGATCAACTTTCTTATCGACTTGTAGCATTTGTATTTCCACTCTGGACTTTTGCTGTAATTGCAGGTGCTATTTGGGCTGAGCATGCATGGGGTCGATACTGGGGATGGGATCCAAAAGAGACATGGGCATTTATTACGTGGGTTGGCTACGCGGCTTATTTACATGCGCGAGTGACTGTTGGTTGGCGCGGTAGAAAAGCCGCATGGTTGTGCTTGCTGGCTGGTTCGACTTTTCTATTTAATTACGTTTACGTCAACGTATGGGGAACTGGAAAACATACCTACTCTGGACTCTAAGAGATTTACAGTTTCCGTAAGAAATCTGGATCGTCATCGGGAGGAATAATTCGATGTGTTCCAGGACGAGGCGGGCGTGAGCGTTTAGGACGACCAAGAATCCAGTACGCAATACTGCCAATAGTTCCAATGATGACAATCAATAAAATCCATGCCCATTTCGGGAGATTGCGAATTTCTGAGGTATCTGTACGCGCACAATCAACCAAGGTATAGACGGTGATTGCAAAGCTAATAAGTAAAGGTAGAAAACGCATAAGGAGAGTCTATGTCCTTTTTAGGAAAGCCACAGAGCGATGGCAAAGAGGAGTGCAAAGAGCAGTTGCACCTGCCCAGTTTTCACTAGTACAGGTATGAGGGCTTGTTCTTTAGCGCCTTTAAGTATCGTGCGAGCCAAAGTAAATGTCAGCGGAACTGTTGCGAGCGTAATAAGTGACCATGGCAAGATCGCGATAAGTGCGGTTACTTGGGCAACAACGAGCAAGGCAATATAGAAAAATCGACTGTTCCTATCACCTATTCGAACGGCGAGTGTATGTTTTCCAACAAGAGAATCCTTCTCGCGATCTCGTAAATTGTTAACTGCAAGAATCGCACATGAAAGGCAACCAACCGGAACTGCTACGACAAAACTCATGAGTGTGATTGTTTGAGTTTGGACAAAAAATGAACCAATAGTTGCAACCAACCCAAAGAAAATAAAAACCGAAATCTCTCCATACCCGCTGTATCCGTAGGGGCTCTTTCCTCCGGTATATGCCCAAGCTGCGCCAATCGATAGCGCACCTACAACTACGAGCCACCAAGATGTGAAAAACGCCAACGATAATCCAGAGATGCCTGCAACCAAAAAACTAAACAAAGCTGCTCGTTTAACGCTCTGTGCGGACGCTAAACCACTTGCCAATAAACGAACTGGCCCAACTCTGTCTGCGTCGCTACCTCTAACTCCATCGGAATAATCATTTGCATAATTAACTCCAACTTGAAGTGCCAGGCTAACAATGAGGGCCAAGAAAGCCATCAATGGGCGAGCATCACTTTGTGCAAGTGCGGTTGCAACAAGTACCGGCGCAATTGCTGCGGGCAAAGTTTTTGGTCGAGCACCGAGAATCCAGGTCGCGCGTGATGTCATAGATTTGTCCCTTGCTCGCGCACCATTTCGGCAAGTGCTCTACGGTCAACTTTACCAATACCAATCAAAGGGATTGCTTCGACGTAGAGAAATCCTTTTGGTTTGGCGACGGCACCAAGGTTGCTAATGAGATGTTGTGAAATATCTATCTCATCGGCACGTGAATCGTCATTAGCGACGATGTAGAGAGCAGATCCCCATTCTGGATTTGGGATAGAAGTTGCAGCAAGTTGTTTAGTTGGAAACTTCTTCGCTAATACTTCTTCAATTGCATGTAACGAAATCTTCTCTCCGCCACTGATAATAATTTCATCTGCCCTACCTGCAATGTGCAACAATCCGTTCTCGAAAGTTCCAAGGTCGCTTGTTGTGAACCATTCAGAAGAAAAACTCTCGTTCCAAGTTGTTTCGTCATTGAGGTAAGTCGTTGCCAGGATGGGCCCCTTGATTTGTACTTTTTGATCTTTACTTATCTTGATCTCAACGTTGGGCAATGGCTCCGAGTTATAAACGCACCCTCCGCACGTTTCTGTCATTCCATATGTTGTGATGAGATTAATGTCTGCCTTCTTCGCACTTTCGAAAAGTGAATCTGCTAGCGCGTCGCCCCCCACGAGAACTGCCTGAGCTTTTTGTAAATGTCTTAAGAGCTCTTTATCTCCATTGATCGCTCTATATAGTTGTGTTGGAACTATCGCGGTGAAATCAACGTCAACGAATTCTTGACCATTTCGAAGGTCTATTGGCTCAGTTTCGAGTTCTAGAGATCTTGCCAAAACATTTACTCCAGCAATATGCGTCAGCGGAAGTAGCAAAGACCATTTTTGTCCAGGTATTGCGCCAAGGTAAGTCAGAGCAGATTGTGTCGATGCTCGTAGTGCGTTGCGAGAAATTCCAACTTCTTTACTTTTACCAGTGGATCCGCTCGTTGCTACGACAAAATCAATATCGTCGGGAACATGGGAACTCGTTACCTGGCCGAAACCAAGTGCTGGGCCGAAACCAGAAATGGCAGCACCCATTTCGCCCATTGCCTGAGCAATTGAGCGCTCTGCGGGGACCCTGCGCAGCTCTCGTTTTAACGTCTTATCCATTGCCACCGTAGGCTAGCGCCCGTACCCGTGCAGGAGGAAATGTGAGCAAGCCAATCAAGCGTGAGTTCGGTAGTCGTGCCATTCCGCAATGGAAAGACGCAACAGGTGACGAGAAATTCACCGATGTTATTTATGAAGTTGCTGACGGCATAGCAAAAATCACGATCAATCGTCCCGAGGTTCGTAATGCATTTAGGCCACAAACTATTATTGAATTACAAAGTGCTTTTTCACTTGCACGTGATAACGAAGAAGTAGGCGTAATTATTTTAACGGGAGCCGGCACAGAAGCTTTTTGTTCTGGAGGAGACATTAACGTTCGCGGAGATGATGGCTATCTTGGGAATGATTCGTTAGCTAAAAAAGGTATCGGACGACTTAACGTTTTAGATTTGCAAGTTCAAATTCGTAGAACACCAAAACCGGTTGTAGCAATGGTTGCTGGCTGGGCAATCGGTGGAGGACATGTTCTTCATGTCGTTTGTGATTTAACTATCGCTGCAGAAAATGCCAAGTTCGGACAAACAGGTCCGATGGTTGGGTCTTTCGATGGTGGATACGGTGCGGGGCTTCTTGCATCTCATGTTGGACAAAAGAAGGCACGAGAGATTTGGTTTCTTACACGTGAGTACAACGCACAAGAAGCGCTTGACATGGGACTTGTAAATACAGTGGTACCAATCGCCGAACTTGAAGCAGAAACTGTTTCATGGTGCCGTGAGATGCTGCGAAATTCACCAATGGCTCTTCGTTTACTTAAAGCCAGCTTAAATGCTGCAGATGATGGACTCGCAGGTGTGCAACAACTTGCTGGTGATGCAACGCTACTTTTCTACATGACAGAAGAAGGCCAAGAAGGTCGCGATGCGTATAAGGAAAAACGCCCACCAGATTTTGGAAAATTTCCAAGGCGTCCATAAATGCTGGATTCAATTCTTGAATCTATTCATGTAGTTGCTCTGCCAACTAAAACAAACTTCAGATCAGTAGACTCTCGTGAAGTCTTACTTATTGAGGGCCCCCAGGGCTGGGGGGAGTTTTCTCCATTCATTGAATATGGCCCTCAAGAATGTGCACCTTGGTTAGTTAGTGCGATTGAAGCTGCATATGTTCCACCGCCCAAACAATTACGCGAGTGGATTCCTATAAACGCAACATTGCCTGCGATTAATGGCGCGGATGCAGTTGCAGAAGTTCTTTCTTGGTTTCCTGGATGTACAAGCGTGAAAGTCAAAGTGGGTTCTAATAAAGCCGAAGATCTTGCACGAATCGCTTTAGTTCGGAAATTGATTCCTGATGCCAAAATTCGTTTAGATGTGAATGGCAATTGGTCGGTAGAGCAGGCAGTAGAAATACTTTCGGAAGTCTTGGCTCAAGGGAGTATTGAATATGTCGAGCAACCTTGCTCAACTCAAGAGCAACTTCGGGAGTTGAAAGAGAAACTTTCGCATGCAGTTGCAATTGCCGGTGATGAAATTATTAGGAAATCACCTGACCCAACTGCGTTGCACCTTAAAGGTGTCATTGACATCGTGGCACTTAAAGTTGCGCCATTGGGTGGAATCAAACGGTCTCTAGAAATTGCCAAACATTATGAAATGCCAGTTGTAGTTTCTAGCGCACTAGATTCTGCGGTGGGAATATCGCACGGTCTTAGATTGGCCAGCGCAGTATCTGATCTTCCTTATGCCTGTGGCTTAGGAACGGGAGCGCTCTTGGCAATTGATTTGTATGCGCTACCAATTGTTGACGGGGCTATAGAAGTGAGCGCAATGAGTCCTAATGCTCAAATTATGAGTGAGCGCGCAGTTTCGAGTGAAAGATTGGATTGGTGGCGCGAGCGAGTACGACAGACTTGGAGCGCTGGTGCAAAGCAATGGATTACGAAGGAGGGGTGGATTTCTTGAATCAATCTACTCAACTTGCTCGCTCTATAGTCCGCCAAGTGATTGAAGGTGGAATAAAGGATGTCGTTGTATCACCAGGTTCACGCAATGCACCATTGCTTATTGCATTTCATGAAGCTGCAAAAAAGGAATTACTAACGCTTCATGTACGAATAGATGAACGTACTGGAGGCTTTTTCGCACTTGGCATTGCAAAAGCGACACAGACTCCAGTTGCTCTTTTGTGTACAAGCGGAACAGCAGTTGCTAACTATCACCCTGCGGTTCTCGAATCCTGGCACTCACAAGTGCCTCTTCTGGTTATTACCGCCGATCGACCAGCACGACTGCGACAAAGTGGGGCAAACCAAACAACCATGCAAAAGGATTTCTTTGGTGATGCGACTACATTTGCTGCTGATATTTCAGGATCGGAATACGACTTAACTCAAGCATTCAGCGCGCTACAAACTGGCCCAGTTCATCTCAACGCCCAATTTGATGAACCGTTATTAAGCGATGGCACTAGTGAGTGGCTAAACAAAATAGTGGCTAAGAAATTTACCAAATCACAAACAGAAACCAAGGAATTAGTAATTGATGAAGAAAAGGGAGTTTTGATAATTGGGCACGACAGAGCTGGTATAAAAACCGATCTCATTGCAGAATTTATACAAACTTTGGGTTGGCCTGTAATAGCAGAAGATCCGCTCTCTTTCCCAAATAGTCAGGCGCACGCATCACTTTTCTTAACGTCAGAAAAGACAAGAGCGTCACTTCAACCCAATGTTGTCATTATTATTGGGCGAACAACACTTTCTCGTTCAATAAACGCTTTGATCAAGTCTTCTAAGAAAGAGATTGTCATAGACCCTCGAGCTTTAATAGTCGATGTAAAACGCACGGCTGATGAGATATTTACCTCTCTTCCAATTCTGACTATGAAAAAGAATTCTTCGCCCGAATGGATAGCTGAATGGAATTCACAAAGCGATCGGGCAAAGAGTGCACTTACATCGTTACCCAATTGGGGAGAGGCAAATATTGCCAAAGCAATTTCATCAGCGCTTCTGGTCAACACGACGGTATTTATCTCCTCTTCTCGCCCAATCCGTGACATTGAAGGATTTGCCGTTCCTCGAGATGGAGTTGAAACATTTGCCAATCGCGGATTGGCGGGGATAGATGGAAATATCTCAACCGCTCTAGGAATTGCTTCACAACGCTCCTCCACGGTGGCTATATTGGGAGACCTTGCTTTTTTACACGATGTAACCGGCCTAATTGGCGCAGAGGCTATAAATGCACGAATCGTTGTGATCAACAATGATGGCGGAGGAATTTTCTCAACGCTTCCTCAAAACAATGTTGAAGGATTTGAAAAGATTTTCGGAACCCCACATGGTCGGGATCTTGTTGCCATTGCTAAAGGTTTTGGAATCGTCGCCACCGAAGTGAGAAGTATTGGTGATTTGCTGGTCGAAATTCGAAAACCAATTAAAGGCCTTAGTGTCGTAGTAGCTCTTGTACCTTCTCGTGAAACAAATGCTAAAGCCTTAAAGGATATTTATTTAGCTCTCGCTTAATGCATGAATCATTGGGGCGAATTTTACTTGGCTCTCGGCTAGTTCTTTCTCTGGATCTGATCCAGCAACAATTCCGCAACCGGCAAAAAGTCTTATTGATTTTCCTGAAATTTCACCACAACGTAAAGCAATTCCTAATTCTCCGTCACCTCGTGCATCGATCCACCCAACAGGTCCGGCATAGCGGCCTCGTGAAATACCCTCTAATTCGGAAATGATTTCATTGGCAGACTGCGTTGGAGTTCCGCAGACTGCGGCGGAAGGATGTAACTTTGCCAGAATTGCAAAGGTGTCTACGTGGTGTGCTGATTCGGAAATTGCACCCGTAACGTCAGTTGCTAAATGCATAACGTTTGCCAAGTGCAAGACAAAGGGCGAATCAGGAACGTTGGTTGAGGAACAAAAATGCGAAAGTGATTCGACAACAGAGCGCACAGCGTAAACATGTTCCTCTAAATCCTTTGAGGATCTAGCTAAAGATGCAGAGCGTGCAAGGTCTTTTTCATCATCTCCAGTTTTACTAATGGTTCCTGCGAGGACTCGTGATGTCACCATCCCGCGTGTTAAGCGCAACAAAAGTTCCGGAGTTGCTCCAATAAGTCCATCGACCGAAAAGCACCACGTTGAAGGGTATTGCTCGGCTAAGTTTCGAAGGATTAGTCGCGGATCGATACGTGCAGATGCCACCGCATTTAAATCCCGAGCCAGCACGACTTTTTCAATCTTTTCGTCTTGGATCTTTTTAACGGCAGTGGAGATATTTTCCTTCCACTCATCCGTCGAAATAGTCCCATTGCTCCATGTATACGTTGGCGCTTTCAGAAAGTCTGGATTTTCTCGAAGAGATGGTTGCGTTTCATCACCTATCCACGTAATCCAAGATTTTCCACCTTTCATCCCAACAATAACTTTGGGAATGATGAGAACAGAGTCATCTGTCTCGGAGTATGAAAAAGATGTGAAAAGTATTGGACCAGTACCAGTTATATGAACTGAATCAGTTATTGCGAATTTTTCTAACTGTTGATGCCACCAATTGCGAGCTTGAGTAAAACGATCAGGGCCCCTTACAGTGGTTTGAGCAAAAACTCCCCAGCCAACCATTCCGTCGCCACCACGTATCCAAGAAAGTGGTTGATCATCTGGAAGCAATTCCAATAATGGAAGATGCTCACCTAGTCGCGTTGTTGTTACGGGAATTAATTGGGGCACAATAAATATTTACTTCTGGATCTTGCGCCACACAAGCGGAAGTGAAGTTCCAGCAATTGCTATTTTCAAAACTTCACCAAGAATAAATGGAGTTAATCCAGCACTCACTGCCCACGACCAGCTCTTGTCAGTGACAGCATGCAACCACGTCACACCAAATCCGAAGATAATTACATTTCCAAGTAACATGGTTGGAATTGCTGTGACAAAGCGTTGATCCCAACGTCGACCAGCAAGTGCACCAGTAATAAATGAAGCAACTACCATCCCAATGATGTAGCCACCGGTTGCGCCAGTTAATCTTTCAATTCCGTGACCACCGCTTGCGAAAACTGGCGCACCAGCGATTCCTATTAATAGATATGTAAGTAGCGTTGTTAATCCAAGGGTTGCGCCGTAACTGGTGCCAATCAGGAGAACTGCAAGGGTTTGCCCTGTAACAGGAACAGGTGAGCCAGGGATCGGAAGTGCGATTTGAGCCATTGCTGAAATGAATACGGTGCCGGTCGCAACTAGAAGCGCATTATTGAGCACAGATGTGCGTGGAAATACTGCGCTTTTCAAGGAAATCGTTGACATTGTCGCCCCTTTGCTCAATCACGCTTTCGCGAGTGATGGTAGGTAAGAATTCACTGATTTTGATTTGTCGCCGAAGCCTACTCTGCGCTTGAATGGGTACATGTCCCGCGCCAACCTCAATAAGGAGCCTTCTGAGGTCGCGAAAATGTTTGATGGCGTGGCAAAGCGCTATGACTTCATGAACGATTTGTTGAGTGTGGGCCGAACGCGGGCATGGCGACGGGCGACCACATCGATTATTGCGCCTAAACCCGGAATGAAAATTCTCGACTTGGCTGCAGGTACGGGTTCATCCAGTGCCCCTTTGGCCAAAGCCGGGGCCGAGGTAATTGCATCTGATTTTTCTGAAGGCATGCTCGCTCAAGGTCGCGCTCGCCACCCAGAGCTGACTTTCGTTAAAGCCGATGCCCTTAATTTGCCATTCCCAGATGCGACATTTGACCTCGTGACAATTTCCTTTGGCCTTCGAAATACGGCCGATCTCGACAAGGCGCTAGCCCAAGGGCTTCGAGTCACCAAACCAGGGGGCCGGCTGGTGGTAGTCGAGTTTTCCCACCCAACATGGAGGCCTTTTCGGGTGCTGTATATGAACTATCTGATGAAGGCCCTGCCGGCAATTGCCGCTCGAACCGCGAGCAATCCCGATGCGTACGTCTATTTGGCAGAGTCGATTCGAAGTTGGCCAGATCAAAAGGCTTTAGCAGGGCGAATTTCTGCCTCAGGATGGAGCTCGGTTACATGGCGAAATCTGACCTGGGGAGTTGTCGCAGTTCACAGTGCTATCAAGGGTTAGCGGTAAAACAGTGGCCTTTTTGAACCCTAGAATTTCGACACCATGACTTCCGCCCCAAATCCCTACGTCCCAATCTTGGTGATTGGTGCAATTGGTTTTGGTTTTGCTGCTGTATCGGTTGGAATTGCTGCGATAACTGGACCAAAACGTTACAACCGCGCGAAGTTAGAAGCATATGAATGCGGAATCGAACCAAGTCCACAAGCTGCCGAAGGCGGACGTTTCCCGGTTAAGTATTTCTTAACTGCAATGTTATTTATTATTTTTGATATCGAAATTGTTTTTCTCTATCCGTGGGCAGTTACTTTTGACAAGTTAGGATTATTTGGACTTGTTGAAATGGCGATCTTTATCGCAACAGTTTTTGTCGCGTACGCATACGTTTGGCGTCGTGGCGGATTGGAATGGGATTAATCGTGGGTCTAGAAGAAAAATTACCGAGTGGATTAGTCCTTACCAGCGTTGAAAAACTTGCTGGCTACATGCGCAAGAATTCACTCTGGCCTGCAACTTTTGGACTTGCATGTTGCGCAATTGAAATGATGGCAGCGGGTGCAGGTCGTTACGATTTGGCTCGCTTCGGAATGGAAGTTTTCCGTGCTTCCCCACGACAAGCAGATCTTATGATTGTTGCTGGCCGAGTCTCAAATAAAATGGCACCAGTCCTTCGTCAAATTTATGATCAAATGGCTGCGCCAAAATGGGTTATCGCTATGGGCGCTTGCGCTTCTTCCGGCGGAATGTTTAACAACTACGCGATCGTACAAGGCGTAGATCACGTAGTTCCTGTTGATATTTACTTGCCTGGATGTCCACCACGACCAGAAATGTTGATGGATGCAATCTTGAAATTGCACGATCATATTTACGATGAAAAACTTGGACCAAACCGCGAGAAGATCATTAAAGAAGTTGAAGCCGCTGCAATGAATGCAAAGCCAACACATCAACTTAAGGGATTGTTGGCATGAGCGAACAAGGCATGTTTGGAGCCCAGGGAACTGGAGACACTTCCGGCTACGGAGGGCTAGTTCGTAGCGTGGTTACCCCTGGTTCTAGCGAACGTCCTTATGGTGGTTATTTTGACGATATTGCCGATGACTTAGAACGTGCATACCCAGATTTTTCTAACGCGATTGAAAAAGTTGTAGTTGACCGAGGCGAGCTCACACTGCATGTAAAGCGTGAGAAGTTATACGAAGTTGCAATGATTTTACGCGACAAATTACTTTTTGAAATGTGTCTTGGGGTAAGTGGAGTTCATTACCCAACAGATGCTAACCGCGAACTTCATGCGGTTTATCCTTTACTTTCAATCACGCGCAATCAGCGAGTCCGACTTGAGGTTTCCGTTTCAGAATCTGATCCACATATTGCCTCACTTGTTGAAGTATGGGCCGGCAACAACTGGAACGAACGCGAAACGTTTGACATGTTCGGAATTATTTTCGATGGCCATCCAGGTTTAACGCGCATCTTGATGCCAGACGATTGGCGTGGACACCCACAAAGAAAAGATTATCCACTCGGTGGCATTCCAGTTGAGTACAAAGGTGCAACTGTTCCTCCTCCCAATGAGCGGAGGTCATACAAATAATGAGTTCAATTACTGATCCGTATGCATCTTCGCGCGAAACAACTGAAGGAACAGTCTTCTCTGTTACCGGTGGAGATTGGGATTCACTTGTCACTGAAATTGGCGCAACAAAAGAAGAACGTGTTGTCGTTAACATGGGACCACAGCACCCTTCAACACACGGAGTTCTACGTTTAGTTCTCGAACTTGAAGGTGAAACTGTTACTGAAGTTCGATGTGGAATTGGTTATCTGCACACCGGAATTGAGAAGAACACCGAGTACCGCAGTTGGACTCAAGGCGTAACTTTTGTCACTCGGATGGATTACCTAGCTCCACTATTTAACGAGACCGCTTACTGTCTCGGAGTCGAAAAACTCTTGGGAATTACAAATGACGTACCTGAACGTGCAAGCGCTATCCGCGTCATGATGATGGAGTTCAATCGAATTTCTTCCCACATGGTTGCCCTAGGTACAGGAGCACTCGAACTCGGTGCACTTTCTCCGATGATTTTCTGCTTCCGCGAACGTGAAAAAGTCCTGGATATATTCGAGCTAATCGCAGGTCTGCGCATGAATATGGCCTATATCCGCCCAGGTGGAGTTGCCCAAGATTTGCCAGCTGGCGCACTTACAAAGATTCGCGAAAGCGTTAAAGAACTTCGTCGCGACTTTAAAGATAACGAGAAACTTTTAGTTGGAAATAGCATCTGGATGAAGCGCACTGAAGGAATTGGGTACCTCGATCTCGCCGGATGTACGACGTTAGGTGTGACTGGCCCAGTACTTCGCTCAACTGGCTTGCCATGGGATCTTCGCAAGACTGCTCCTTATAGCGGATATGAAAATTACAACTTCGATGTAATAACTGCCGATACTTGCGATGTTTATGGACGCTTCCTGATTCGGATGAATGAATTAGAACAGTCACTTCGCATTATCGAACAATGTGTTGATGTACTTGAAAAACTTGAAGGTGCACCAGTCATGGTTGCAGATAAGAAAATCGCTTGGCCATCACAACTTGCACTTGGCGGCGACGGTCTCGGAAACTCACTTGATCACATTCGCCAGATCATGGGCACCTCGATGGAATCACTGATTCATCACTTCAAATTAGTTACAGAAGGTTTCCATGTTCCAGCTGGTCAGGTGTATTCGGCAGTTGAATCACCGCGAGGAGAACTTGGCGTTCACCTTGTATCCGATGGCGGAACGAAGCCATACCGAGTTCACTTCCGCGAACCATCTTTTAACAATTTACAATCAACGTCAGCAATGTGCGAAGGCAGTTTGATTGCCGACATTATTGGTGCGGTTGCCTCTATTGATCCTGTTATGGGAGGTGTTGATCGCTAATGGCATTCTTAGACAAAGAACAACAGGTGATGGATTCAATTATCGCTCGCTACCCCCGCAAGCGTTCTGCAATCATGCCATTGTTACATTTTGCGCAATCTGTTGACGGATTTGTAACCAATGAAGCGATTGAATTAATTGCTAAGAAACTAGAATTAGAAACTGCAGAAGTTTCAGCTGTTTCAACTTTTTATACTCAATATAAGAGAAAACCAGTTGGCGAATATCACGTTGGCGTCTGCACAAATACTCTCTGCGCTGTAATGGGTGGAGATGCCATATTTGCAGGCCTAAAAGAGCATTTAGGACTCGAAAATGATGGTGTAACAGCCGATGGAAAAGTTTCACTTGAACACATCGAATGTAACGCTGCATGTGATTATGCACCTGTCGTGATGGCTAACTGGGAATTTTACGATAGTCAAACGGTTCAGTCAGCGAAAGATCTTGTTGATTCAATGCGAGCTGGCAATCCAAAGCCACCAACTCGTGGGCCAAATGAATTACACAACTGGAAAGAAACTTCTGCAGTATTGGCCGGACTCAACGATGGTCATGCAAATGAAGGCGTCCAAGCCGGAGATGCTTCGCTATTAGGGCTAAAGATTTCAAAGAAGGGAGCACAAGGATGACAAAGTTAACTCCAGTGCTCTCTGCACATTGGGATGAGAAAGATTCATTTACTATCGAAGGTTATAAGCGCCACGGTGGTTACACGGCTGCGGCAAAAGCTCTCAAGATGGAACCTGATGCAATTATCCAGCTCGTTAAAGATTCAGGTTTGCGCGGTCGTGGCGGAGCAGGTTTCCCAACAGGAATGAAGTGGGGCTTCATCCCACAAGGTGACAACAAAGATCACTATTTAGTTGTTAACGCAGATGAGTCTGAGCCAGGCACATGTAAGGACATGCCTTTGTTGCTCGCCAACCCGCATGTGCTCATTGAAGGAATCATTATTGGCTCCTATGCAATTCGCGCGAAATACGCTTTTATTTATATTCGTGGCGAGGTAACACATGTTGTTCGCCGAGTTCAACAGGCTATTGAAGACGCATATAAAGCCGGACATCTCGGTAAGAACATTTTTGGGTCCGGTGTTGATTTAGAATTGGTTCTTCACGTTGGAGCTGGTGCTTACATTTGCGGAGAAGAAACAGCCCTTCTTGATTCACTAGAAGGTTTCCGTGGACAACCTCGCTTACGTCCGCCATTTCCAGCAATTGCAGGACTTTATGCGCGCCCAACAGTTGTAAATAACGTTGAATCAATTGCTTCAGTTCCATCCATTATTAATAATGGTGCTGAATGGTTTCAAGCCATGGGCACTGAAAAAAGTAAAGGAATGACCCTTTATTCACTCTCCGGCCATGTTGCCAATCCGGGTCAATTTGAAGCTCCTCTTGGAATCACTTTGCGCGAGCTTCTAGAACTTGCAGGCGGTATTCGCAAAGGTCACCAACTTAAGTTTTGGACACCGGGTGGTTCATCTACGCCACTATTTACTGCCGAGCATTTAGATACACCGCTTGATTATGAAGGTGTATCCGCAGCGGGATCGATGCTCGGAACAAAAGCACTTCAAATATTTGATGAAACAACTTGCATCGTTCGCGCTGTATTGCGTTGGACAGAATTTTACAAACACGAATCTTGCGGAAAATGCACACCGTGCCGCGAAGGTACGTGGTGGCTTGTTCAGATTCTTAAAGATCTCGAAAGCGGAAAAGGTACAGAAGCCGATTTAGATAAGTTACTAGATTTGTGTAGCAACATTATGGGTCGTTCATTTTGCGCACTGGCAGATGGCGCGGCAAGTCCGATAGTTTCTTCACTCAAGTATTTCCGTAGCGAATATATGGAGCACCTCCACAATGGTGGTTGCCCACTTGATCCTCAAGCATCAACGCTTTTTGAAAAGGCAGGTGTTTGATGACAACAGAAGTTGTTGACATGATCACCGTTGTTATCGATGGTTTTGAAGTGAGCGTTCCTAAAGGAACTCTTGTAATTCGTGCGGCAGAAAAACTTGGAATTCAGATTCCTCGTTTCTGCGATCACCCACTTTTGGATCCAGTAGGAGCATGTCGCCAGTGCCTAGTTGATATTGAAATTAATGGAAGACCATTTCCAAAACCACAAGCATCGTGCACGATTCCAGTCGAACCTGGAATGATCGTGAAAACACAATTAACTTCACCTGTTGCGCAGAAAGCGCAAGAGGGAATCATGGAATTCTTACTCGTTAACCACCCACTTGATTGCCCTGTTTGCGACAAAGGTGGCGAGTGCCCATTGCAAAATCAAGCGATGAGCACTGGTCGTGGTGAGTCTCGTTTTGAAGGCAAGAAGCGCTTATTTGATAAGCCAATCAATATTTCTTCTCAGGTTCTTTTAGACAGAGAACGTTGCGTGCTTTGTGCCCGATGCACTCGTTTTTCTGAGCAGATCGCTGCAGATCCGTTTATTACTCTTAATGAACGCGGTGCATTACAGCAAGTTGGTATTTATCAGAACCAACCATTTGAATCATATTTCTCCGGCAACACAGTTCAGATTTGCCCAGTTGGTGCATTGACCGGAGCTTCATATCGATTCCAAGCCCGTCCATTTGATCTTGTTTCAACTCCATCTGCCTGCGAACACTGCGCCTCGGGTTGCGCACTTCGTACCGACATCCGTAGAGGTAAGACACTTCGTCGCCTTGCAGGTGATGATCCTGAAGTTAATGAGGAGTGGAACTGCGATAAAGGTCGCTGGGCATTTAAATATGTGACAGCCCTTGATCGCATCACAAATCCATTAGTACGCGATTCATCAGGTGAATTACGTGAAGCATCTTGGCCAGAGGCAATAGCTGCTGCTTCACTCGGTTTAAAAGGAAAGCGAGTCGGAGTATTAGTGGGCGGTCGCACCACAGTTGAAGATGCTTATGGATATAGCAAATTTGCGCGAGTAACTTTAAATACCAACGACATTGATTTCCGCTCAAGAGTTTCTAGCGATGAAGAACGTGATTTCATCGCATCTCATGTTGTTGGTACATCAACTACTTATCGTGATCTTGACCGCGCAGACCACGTTCTTCTTGTAGGTTTTGAGCCAGAAGAAGAGTCACCAATTGTTTTCTTGCGCATTATGAAGCATGTTAGAAAACGTGCGCTTAAAGTCAGCGCAATTGCTACCAAGCTATCTCGCGGAAATGAAAAGTTGCAAGCCATTTTTATTGCTGTTGCTCCAGGCAGTGAAGCAGAAGCAATTGCAAAAATTGAATTGACTGCCAAGTCAGTAATACTTGTAGGAGAGCGTGCATGCGAAAGCGCCGGCACACTTTCTGCTGTTGTTGCACTTGCAGGTCGTACTAACGCCAAAATCGGATGGATTCCTCGTCGCGCTGGCGAACCCGGCGCGATCGCAACTGGAGCAATCGGAAATCTTTTGCCTGGCGGACGACCTGTATCTGACCCTGCGGCACGCGTGGATGTTGCAACTGCATGGGGCGTAGATTCCTTGCCTACAAGCGCCGGAAAAAATTCGGATCAGATTTTTGCATCTGCAAAAACAGGAGAACTCGATGCTCTTGTTGTGGGCGGCGTAGATCCACTTGATGGCGCATTAGCAAGTGAAGCACTTTTAGCACTGGACCGCGCATTTGTCGTAAGTTTTGAAATTCGCCCAAGTGCAGTGACATCTCGAGCCGATGTTGTTTTCCCGGTCGCTTCAGTTACTGAAAAGTCTGGTTCTTTCATGAACTGGGAAGGTCGCTCACGTTTATTTGAATCAGCGGTGGAAGGGTCATTGCAACGTAGTGATGTTCGTATACTTTCGATGTTGGCCGATGCGATTGGTAAACCAATTACTCTTAACACGGTTAAATCAGCAGCAAAGGAATTTGCAACGTTAAGTAAATGGGATGGCGCTCGTGCTTCGTTTACAGCATCAAATTCCAAGAACATTTCAGTTACGAGCGATGAAGCAATTCTTACATCGTGGCGACGATTATTAGACGACGGTTCTTTACAAGAAGGCGAAGTTAATTTGGCCGGAACGGCGCGCAAGAGCGTTGTCGTAATTTCTCCAAAGCGGGCAAGCGCGCTTGGGGTTGTTGATGGCGATAACGTTAAGGTCTCTAACACTCAAGGTTCAATCATACTTCCAGTCCTTGTTGAAAATATTCATGATGACGCAGTGTGGTTGCCTCGTAAATCTCGTGGTGCGCATTTATTAGAAACTCTCGGCAGTGCCAGTGGCACATTAGTAAAAGTTGGGAAGGCATAATGAAAACAGCAGAACTCATTGGCCACGATCCAGGTTGGCTCATCCTTGTTAAGGGAGTATTAGTTTTCGTTATCTGCGTACTTGCTACGTTAATTTGTATTTGGGCCGAAAGACGAGTTGTTGCCCGCATGCAGCAGCGCATCGGCCCTAACCGAGTTGGTCCATTTGGACTTGTTCAATCTTTAGCCGACGGTGTAAAACTTGCGCTTAAGGAAGATCTCATTCCTGCGGCAGCAGATGTCGTAGTTTTCGTAATTGCCCCAATTATTAGTGCCACAGCTTGCTTTATGGCCTTTGCTGTCATTCCCATGACTGGTGAAGTGAATCTCTTTGGCCACAAGACAGCAATGCAATTAACAGATATACCAGTCGGAGTTTTGTACGTTCTCGCAATTGCATCTGTTGGCGTTTACGGAATCGTCCTTGCAGGTTGGTCATCTGGCTCTACGTATCCATTGTTAGGTGGCTTGCGATCAAGTGCTCAAGTTATTTCTTACGAAGTGGCAATGGGGCTCTCACTTGTCGCCGTATTTATTTATGCAGGATCAATGTCCACCTCAGACATTGTCGCCGCACAACAAAAGTGGTGGTACGCCGTAGTCCTCTTTCCTTCATTCGTGATTTATGTAATTTCAATGGTCGGTGAAACCAACCGCGCACCATTTGACTTAGCTGAAGCAGAGGGCGAGCTCGTTGGTGGATTCCATACCGAGTATTCTTCGTTGAAGTTCGCACTCTTCTTCTTAGCCGAGTATGTAAACATTGTCGGAGTTTCTGCTCTTGCTACAACGCTTTTCCTTGGCGGATACCACGCACTTCCTGGTTTAACTTTTACTGAGCAATGGCTTGGTGGCTGGTTCACTCTCGTTTGGTTCTTTGCCAAAGTTTCATTCTTCTTCTTTATTTTCGTCTGGCTTCGTGGAACATTGCCAAGAATGCGGTATGACCAATTCATGAAATTTGGATGGAAAGTCCTCATCCCAGTGAGCTTGTTCTGGATCATGGTTGTTTCCACACTCCGAGTTCTTTCATTGCGTGGAGCTTCGCGAATCAGCGTTCTTGCTGCTTCCTTTGTGATCGTTGCTTTAGTTCTGCTCATCAATCTTCTCTACGAAGCATCGAAGAAAAAGGCAAAGAAGACCTATGCCGAACCTTCATCGCCAAATTTTGCCGTCCCTCAGATTCCAACGAAAATAACGGAGGAACAGCATGGCTGAAAATCAAGATCTCCCAGTTGAATCATTCCGTCGCGACTTAGGTCTTGAGGCTGTTCAATCTGCCCCTGTAAAAAATGATGGACCAGCAAGCATAGGTAACCAATTAAAGGGTTTCTGGGTCACCTTCATCACGATGTTTAAGAAAGTTAATACGGTTCAGTATCCAGAAGAACGAGAAGGCACTGCGCCACGTTTTCATGGTCGCCATCAACTCAATCGCCATGCAGATGGTCTTGAAAAATGTATTGGTTGCGAACTCTGCGCATGGGCCTGTCCCGCTGATGCGATTTACGTTGAAGGCGCTTCTAATACCGAAGAGAACAGAATGTCTCCGGGGGAGCGCTACGGCAAGGTTTATCAAATCAATTATCTGCGCTGTATTTTCTGCGGGCTTTGTATTGAGGCGTGCCCAACTCGCGCGCTGACAATGACAAACGAATTTGAATTGGCAGATGAGTCACGCGAAAGTTTGATTTACGAAAAGCAAGATCTACTCGCGCCACTTCGTCAAGGAATGTTGATGCCACCGCACCCTATGTATCCAGATATGGATGACAGCAATTATTACAAGGGTGATGTGCTTGGTTCACATCCATCACAGGAGAAGCCATGATGCACCAAGTGATAGAAATTGGACGCACGCAAACTCCTGAGGCAGTTTTGTATTGGATTCTTGGACCATTAGCCGTTTTGGCAGCACTCGGAATGGTGGTCGTAAAGAAAGCGGTCCATTCCGCGATTTTATTGGCGTGGGTAATGATCTCTCTAGCAATTTTCTACATTGCACAAGATGCTGTTTTTCTTGGAATCGTCCAAGTAGTTGTTTACACCGGTGCAGTCATGATGCTTTTCCTATTTATCTTGATGTTAGTTGGAGTTGAATCATCAGAGTCTTTAACTGAAACAATCAGAGGACTTCGTCCCATTGCAATAGTTGCAGCCCTAGGTTTTGGCGGATTACTTATTTCGTTGATTGGGCATGCAACTCTTGGTCGCTCCTTTGTCGGTCTTACAGATGCAAATGCCGGGGGAAACGTTCAGGCTCTTGCCGGACTTCTCTTCTCAAAATATGTGTGGGCCTTTGAAGTTGTTTCAGCACTCCTTATTACTGCAGCCCTAGGCGCAATGGTTTTAGCCCACAATCACCGCATCATTGCTCGCCCAACTCAACGCGATCTTGCTACTGCACGTTTCCGCGGAACTTCATTGGCAAAAGCTGCAGGACTTCCAGGCCCGGGTGTTTACGCACTTCATAACGCAGTTGATGTTCCCGCACTTCTTCCTGATGGAACTCCAGCCCAAGCATCAATCTCGGCAACGTTAAAGGCGCGCGGAGATGTTATTGATTCTCGCCCGTTCCAACTCAGCACTAGCGAAAGCGAGGAGGAGTAATGAATCCAGCAAATTATTTGTACATCTCGGCACTTCTCTTCACAATCGGTGCAATTGGCGTTGTAGTACGTCGCAACGCAATCGTTATTTTTATGTGCGTTGAGTTGATGCTTAACGCATGCAACTTAGCATTTGTAACCTTTGCCAGAATTAATGGCAATCTCGATGGACAAGTTGTAGCGTTTTTTACAATGGTGGTAGCTGCTTGCGAAGTTGTTGTCGGACTAGCAATCATCGTCACGATATATCGCTCTCGTCGATCGGCATCAGTTGATGATGCCAGTTTGTTGAAACGGTGACCTCATGACAAGCAACTCACTGGTCTACCTCATCGCACTCCCTCTCTTTGGAGCAACGGTTTTATTGTTGGCAGGACGTCGCTCAGATAAATGGGGACACATTTTTGGAACGCTGATGTCGGCAAGTTCATTTGCCGTAGGTGTCTACCTCTTTATACAGATGCTCGGAAACTCAGATGGTCAACGTGCAATGACTCAGAAACTCTTTAACTGGATTTCTGTTGGCTCATTTCAAGTTGATGCCGGACTTCTAGTTGACCAACTCTCAATCTGCTTTGTTTTACTGATAACTGGAGTAGGAACTTTGATTCACATCTATTCCATTGCATATATGTCCCACGATTTAGACCGCAGGCGCTTTTTTGCTTACCTCAACTTCTTTATCGCAGCGATGCTCTTGTTAGTGCTTGGCGATTCTTATCTCAATCTTTATGTTGGCTGGGAAGGCGTAGGTCTGGCTTCCTACTTGCTCATTGGTTTTTGGAATCAAAAGCCCACCTATGCAACGGCAGCAAAGAAGGCCTTTGTGGCCAACCGCGTTGGCGATATGGGGCTCTCACTTGCAATCATGATCGCATTTGCAACTCTAGGAACAGTCTCATTTGATGGCGTTAAAGAACATGCCAGTCATGCATCCACTGGCGCACTGACTGCTATCGGAATTATGTTGCTCGTTGCAGCAACTGGAAAATCAGCACAGTTCCCGTTGCAGGCGTGGCTTGGTGACGCAATGGCGGGCCCAACTCCGGTTTCGGCTCTTATCCACGCAGCAACGATGGTTACTGCTGGAGTGTATTTAATAACACGATCCAATTTCATTTTTGATCTTGCACCGAACGCTCAATTAGCAGTTGCAGTCATCGGCGTAATTACGCTCCTCTTTGGTGCCATCATCGGTATGGCAAAAGATGACATCAAAAAGGCCCTCGCTGCATCGACAATGTCGCAAATTGGTTACATGGTTTTGGGTGCTGGCCTTGGCCCTGCTGGTTATGCATTTGCAATCATGCATCTGCTAACACATGGATTCTTTAAAGCTGGCATGTTCTTAGGTGCAGGTTCAGTCATGCACGGCATGAACGATGAAGTGAATATGCGTCGCTATGGCGGATTACGCAAATTTATGCCAATCACTTTTGCCACATTTGGACTTGGATACTTGGCAATTATTGGAGTTCCCCCATTTGCCGGTTTCTATTCCAAAGACAAGATTATTGAAGTCGCATTCAACGCAGGTGGAATAAAAGGTATAACTTTGGGAAGCGCAGCACTCCTTGGTGCAATGATTACTGCCTTCTATATGACACGTGTTGTGATTTTAACTTTTGCAGGAAGTAAGAGATGGGATGATAAAGCCCATCCTCATGAGTCTCCATTCTTAATGTGGGCACCAATGGTTCTTCTTGCTTTTGGTTCCGTTGCTTCGGGATTCTTCTTCTCTCGCGGAGATTCGCTAAAGAATTGGCTTGAACCCGTAGTCGGTGGCCATATGGCACATGAAGCAGAACTCCTTAGCCCGGCAGTTGTATCAATTTTGGCGCTGGTATTAGTTGTAATTGGCGTTGGCTTTGCGATCATCAAATACCTCCTCAATGAGGTTCCCCAGGTTGCTCCAACAGATGTCACTGTCTTTACAAAAATCGCTCGACGCGACTTGTTACAAGATGATTTCAATGAGGCAGTCTTTATGCGCCCTGGTCAAGCTATTACGCGTGGTTTGCAAACTGCAGACACAACATTAATTGATGGCGCTGTTCGCGGAGTAGGACGCTTTGCAGTAGGTGCGGGAAATATTTTGAGAACAACTCAGACCGGGTTCGTCCGAAGCTACGCATTGTGGATTCTGGTTGGAGCAATCGGGTTAGTGGCAACAATTTGGGTGGTGACGCTATGAACATGCTGACTTCTCTCATGCTTTTACCTCTTATCGGAGCTCTGCTGATTTCTGCGATTCCAACAACGAAGTCACTTCTAGCTAAGCAAATGACTTTATTGACGACAATCCTTGTTGCTGTCGGCGTAATAGTTATGACTTTGAGATTTGATAGAGGGAAAACAGATTTACAGTTTGTTGAAACTCACTCGTGGATCCCGACGTTTGGAATTAATTATTCCGTTGGCGTTGACGGTATAGCACTTGTATTAATTCTTCTTTCAGCCCTGCTCGCGCCAATAGTTGTTCTTTCTGGATGGAATGAATCAAATGGTGGTCGCTGGAGCGCAAAGACATTTTATATTTTAGTTTTGGTACTAGAGACAATGATTATTGGCGTATTTAGCGCAAATGATCTCTTCCTCTTCTATGTCTTCTTTGAAGCAATGCTGATTCCTGTTTATTTCCTCATCGGAGGATATGGAACCGGACAACGCAATGCTGCTGCGGTGAAGTTCCTTATCTATTCACTCTTCGGTGGATTATTAATGTTGGCTTCGATAATTGGCCTTTATGTTCTCTCAGGTGAGCAAGGCGCACATACATTCAATATCAATGCTTTGTCTCAGCTCCAAATGAGCTCAACGACACAGAACCTTCTCTTCCTCGGATTCTTCATTGCTTTTGCTATTAAGGCGCCACTCTGGCCTTTGCATACTTGGTTGCCAGATGCAGCGCAGTCAGCAACTCCAGGAACGTCAGTTTTGCTTTTGGGAATTCTGGACAAGGTCGGAACTTTTGGAATGATTCGTTATTGCTTAACACTATTTCCTGAAGCCTCTAAAACTTTCACACCAATGATTCTGGTGTTAGCTGTAATTTCTATTATTTACGGCGCTTTCCTTGCCATCGGACAAAAAGATTTGAAACGCTTAATCGCCTTCACCTCTATTTCCCACTTCGGTTTTATCACCATGGGAATTTTTGCCATGACCTCACAAGGTCACTCAGGGGCCACTTTGTATATGTTCAATCATGGCTTCTCTACTGCAGCGCTCTTTATAGTCGGTGGTTGGATGATGTCGCGTCGAGGTTCGTCAAAGATTTCAGACTTTGGTGGGCTACAACGAGTCACTCCTGTAATGGCATGGACTTTCTTTTTTGCAGGCATGTCGAGCTTGGCTTTGCCAGGTCTCTCTAGCTTCGTAAGTGAGTTCTTAGTGCTTGTTGGTACATATACGCGTTATCCCGTTGCTGCAATTATCGGTACCTTCGGAATTGTTCTTGCTGCTTTATACATACTGATTCCGATCCAACGCTCGCTTCATGGTCCAACGATGCCTGGCAACGAGGCGCTCTCTGATTTGAATGTAAGAGAAAAGATTGCGATTGCTCCGGTCATTGCAGTCATTATCGGCCTTGGTTTTTATCCATCTCCACTACTGAGCATCATTAACCCAGCGTCAACGCACACAATTACACAAGCTGGATTTACCGACCCACTTGCTCAGATCGATCCAAAGGCGGGTAAGTAAATGACTGACTTTATTGTTCCCAAACTTTCTTACTCACAATTATCACCAATTTTAATTGTCTTGGGTGGCGCCCTAATTGGAGTATTAATAGAGGCGTTTTTATCTCGTAAAGTCCGTCCAATTTCTCAGCTTTGTATAACTTTTGGCTCACTAATACTTGCACTGATTCAACTGTGGCGTATTCGCCACGAGAGCTCGCTCTCGGCTGCGATGGGATCGGTTGCCATTGATGGTGCAACGGTCCTTATGCAGGGGTCTATTTTATTGATTGCGATACTTGCAGTTGCACTCATCGCAGACAATGAACATTTCACTGTACTTGCTGCCGCAGTCCCTGGTTCGCCAGAGGAGCGCGATTCGTTGCAAAGTGGTGAGAAGCTAACTGAAGTATTCCCACTGACTCTATTTGCAGTCGCTGGAATGCTTCTCTTTCCTGCAGCCAATGACTTAATCACATTGTTTGTTGCCCTTGAAATGCTTTCTTTGCCGTTGTATTTAATGGCAGGCCTTTCTCGCCGTCGCAGACTTATGTCACAGGAAGCAGCACTTAAGTATTTCTTGCTCGGTGCTTTCTCATCCGCGTTCTTCCTCTTTGGAGCTGCCTATCTTTATGGGTATTCAGGATCTGTTTCTTTAGCGGGTATTCGCTCAGCAGTTGTAGGCGGAAGTGGTAACGACGTCTTCTTGCTGATGGGCATCGCTTTCTTATCAATAGGTCTCTTATTCAAAGTTGGCGCAGTGCCATTCCATGCATGGACTCCAGATGTCTATCAAGGAGCACCTACTCCGATTACAGCGTTCATGGCAGCGGCGACAAAGGTCGCAGCATTTGGCGCAATGTTAAGAATTTTCTATACATCACTTGCAAATGCCAACTGGGATTGGCGTCCGATGATGTCAATCATTGCGATCATCACGATGCTTTTTGGTTCTGTTGTTGCTATTGCTCAGCGGGATGTAAAGCGCATGTTGGCTTATTCATCAATTGCTCATGCAGGATTCTTGCTAGCGGGAGTCATTGCACTCAATAAGTCAGGGCTAGACGCTTCTATCTTCTACTTATTCGCCTATGGAGTTGCAACCGTTGGCGCATTTGGGGTTGTCACTTTAGTTCGCGACTCTTCAGGCGAAGTTACCGATCTCAACAAATGGGCGGGCCTTGCTAAACGGTCGCCATTTGCTGCAACGCTATTTGCTGGATTCTTATTAGCATTTGCCGGAATTCCTTTGACAAGCGGGTTTATCGGGAAATTCTCTATATTCTCGGCTGCGTATGAAAGTGGAAACAAGACGATAGTTATCGTCGGCGTTATTTCAAGCGCAATTGCCGCCTACTTCTACGTGCGTGTAATCGTCTTAATGTTCTTTAAAGATGCAACTGATGACGGTACGAGCGTTGTAATTCCTTCCATTTTGACTCGATCTACCCTCATAATTACTTCTGTGATTACTGTATTTTTGGGAGTTTACCCAGCACCATTGCTTAACTTTATTAACTCCCTCGCTACCTTTATTCGCTAATGTCCGGGTTTGGCATACCGGATATTTCCGGCGAACTTGAGGCCGAATTAAAGACCGGGATGTTAAAAGTCGAGCAGTTGCTCAATTCACATATTGAAGGTGACTACCCGCTTGTTGAAGAAACATCTCACCATTTAGTTGCAGCAGGTGGAAAAAGACTGCGGCCTTTACTTACTCTCATTACATCGCACCTAGGAGATGCAACGAGAGCACAAGTAATTCCCGCTGCGGTAGTTTGCGAACTTACACACTTGGCAACTTTGTATCACGACGATGTTATGGATGAGGCACCTCTGCGTCGAGGAGTAAAGAGCGCTAATGCAAGATGGGGGAACACGGTTGCAATTTTGACTGGTGACTATCTTTTTGCAAAGGCTTCAGACCTATTAGCTGACCTGGGTCCTGAAGCCGTTAGATTACAAGCGCGAACATTTGAACGCCTTGTTATTGGTCAAATTATGGAAACTCAAGGACCACAAAAAGGTGAGGATCCCATAGAGCATTACCTCCAAGTAGTTGCCGACAAAACGGGTTCACTTATCGCAACAAGTGCCAGATTCGGCGCTCTCCTGTCTGGGGCTAGTTCAAACATCATTGACACGGTGACAACATTTGGTGAGCAGATGGGCATTGCTTTCCAATTGGCCGATGACGTCATTGACATTGCCAGTGATTCAGATCTTTCTGGAAAAACTCCTGGAACAGACTTACGTGAAGGTGTTCCAACTTTGGTAACTCTTAACGTTCTTAAATCAAAAAGCCGCGGAGATAGTGAATTGCGTAAGCTTCTCAAAGCACCTATCAAGTCTGAAAAGGTCGTAAAAGAAGTGCTACGAGCCCTCCGCAAGCACCCTGCTCTTGATGAATCCAGGTCCCAACTCTTTGGGGTAGCCCAAAAGGCTCGACAAGCCCTAGGGCCACTGCCTATGTGTGATGCCACGGGCGCTTTGTTCTCACTATGTGACACTGTGGTCGAACGCTCACACTGACGCGTAAAAAATGCTTCGCAACTGGCACTATCGTTCGACTACGATTCTTTACACATCAACTCGGTAGATTGGATTTCGATGTCGGGCCAATTAATTTATCCGTTTTCATTCGGTGACCGTAGCCAATCTGATTTATTAGGTGGCAAAGGTGCAAACTTGGCCGAGATGGTTCGCATCGGACTACCGGTGCCCCCAGGATTCACAATTACAACGCAAGCGTGTAGAGAATTTCTTGCATCGGGTGAAGTTCCAAAAGGACTTAAAGGTGAGATTGAAAGTTCATTAAAAGCTTTAGAAAAAAGTTTAGATAAAGAATTTGGAAATCCTAAAAAGCCACTTCTCGTCTCAGTCCGCTCTGGTGCAAAGTTCTCCATGCCCGGAATGATGGAAACAGTTCTTAACGTTGGCATGACACCAGAAGTTGCAGAACAGATGGCTGTTCAAACAGGTAATCCAAAATTTGCTTGGGATTCTTATCGCCGATTTATTGATATGTACGGTCGCATTGTTTGCGATGTACCGCCATCTGAATTCCATAAAATTGAAAGTCGAGTCCTTGCATCTTTTAGCGTTACAAGTATTCAAGAGTTAGATGTCGAAGGCCTAAAAGCGCTAGCTGATGGATATAAGAAAGAAATCGAAGCGCTGTCTGGTGAAACCTTCCCTCTCGATCCCCGCGAACATTTAATGAGGTCGGTTGAAGCGGTATTCCATTCATGGAATTCAGAACGTGCACAGCTTTATCGTCGTCGCGAACGAATTCCTTCCGATTTAGGAACTGCTGTCAATATCCAATCAATGGTTTTTGGAAATCTCAGCGATGACTCAGGAACTGGTGTTGCATTTACGCGCGACCCTGCAACGGGTGAACAAGGCAGTTACGGTGATTATCTTGAGCGTGCTCAAGGCGAGGATGTTGTAGCTGGTATTAGAAACACAATGTCTTTGGCTGAGTTCAATGAAAAAACCCCAAAGGTCTATGCCGAGCTCGATCGTGTCATGACTTTGCTTGAAGATCATTACCGCGACCTCTGCGATATCGAATTTACCGTTGAAAAAGGCAAGCTCTGGATTCTTCAAACTCGTGTAGGAAAGCGCACTGCCGAGGCTGCTTTTAGAATTGCTACGCAGTTAGTAGACGAAGGCAAGATCACTATGGATGAGGCGCTAGTGCGCACCTCTGGTGATCAATTAGCGCAACTCATGTTCCCTCAATTTGATTTAACAGGTTCTGTAAAGCCGATCGCCACTGGAATCCCAGCATCACCTGGTGCGGCAGTTGGTGAAGTTGTATTTGATTCGCGCAGAGCATTTGATTTAGCTCGTGGCGGAAAAAAAGTCATTCTCGTTCGTCGCGAAACCAGTCCTGATGATCTCGTAGGCATGGTGGCGTCTGAAGGTATCTTGACTAGTCGCGGTGGCAAAACTTCTCACGCAGCTGTTGTCGCGCGCGGAATGGGCAAGACTGCAGTCTGCGGAACAGATGCAATCTCTGTTGATGAGCGCGCATCTTTATTTACTGTCGGAAGTCTTACCATTTATGAGGGTGAAACGATTTCTATTGATGGCACAACTGGAAATGTTTACCAAGGCACAATTCCCGTTATCGCTTCCCCTGTGACGTCATATCTTGAAGGTCGCCTTGCCGCTTCTAGTGATGAAGCATCACCGGTTGTAAAAGCGGTAGATCGCATTCTTTGTTATGCCGATTCCATTCGCACACTTAAAGTTCGCACAAATGCTGACACCCCAGAGGATGCAGTACGGGCGCGCATTCTTGGAGCAGAAGGTGTTGGGCTCTGTCGCACAGAACATATGTTCCTTGGACCTCGACGCGCATTTGTTGAACGACTTGTTCTTGCTGAGAATGAAGATGTACAACGCGGAGTTATTGCCGAAATGGAACCACTACAACGTGGAGATTTCGTCGGCATCATGATGGCGATGTCTGGCTTGCCAGTAACAATTCGCCTTCTTGATCCACCACTTCATGAGTTCTTGCCACCACTTGCCAAACTCAGCGCAGAAATGGCTCGAGCAGAAGCACTTGGCGAAGAAATCCCTGCACGCGATGCAGCCATTTTTGCAGCGGTAAATCGCTTACATGAATCCAACCCGATGCTTGGACTACGTGGAGTTCGCCTCGGAATCTTGATTCCAGAACTCTACAAAATGCAGGTCCGCGCACTGGTTCACGCCTATCTCGAAGTTCGCAAACTTGGCCACGACCCAAAGCCAGAGGTCATGATTCCGCTCGTTTCAACGCAACGAGAACTCTTGTACCTACGCGAAACACTTGAAGAAGAAATCAAACATACTTTCGCATCAACTGGTCACAGCGTTGATATTCCAATCGGAACAATGATCGAAACTCCTCGCGCTGCAATTACTGCAGGTCGTATGGGACATTACGCAGACTTCTTCTCCTTCGGAACAAATGACCTAACTCAACTAACGTGGGCATTTAGTCGCGACGACGTTGAATCTACATTCTTGCCTCGCTATTTGGATCTAGAACTTTTGCCGTTCAATCCATTCGAATCATTGGATCAAGCCGGCGTCGGAATTCTTGTGCGCACCGCTGTTGAACAAGCACGCGGTTTGCGACCAGATTTCAAACTTGGTGTCTGCGGTGAACATGGTGGCGATCCACGCAGTATTCACTTCTTCCACGAATTAGGGCTTGACTATGTTTCTTGCTCACCGTTCCGCGTTCCTGTTGCCCGTCTTGAGGCAGGACGTGCGTTGGTATTAAACAGCGCTAGCGGAAGCTCGGTTTGATTTAACTAAATCAGTTCCGAGAAACACCAGTGCTACCCAGATAAAGGCAAATCCGATGATTTTACCTTTTGGCATGGACTCATGATTAACAACAGTTCCAACCATGAACATAATTGTTGGAGTCAAGTATTGAAGAAGTCCTGAAATAGTCAGTGGCAAGCGAATCATTGCCTCATTGAATAAAAGCAAAGGAACGACGGTCATTAATCCTGCACCAACTAAAAGAATTGTGTAAAGAAAGTGATGCCCCAACTGCGCCTTGCCTTGAGATTCCAACATGATCATAAAAACTAGGCTTGGAAGTAGTGCGATCGTGGTTTCAATAGAAATTCCCTCTAGCGGGGGATAATTCAATGATTTTTTAAGCAAGCTATATGCGCCCCAAGAAATAGCTAATGCCAGTGCAATCCAAGGCAATGAGCCGTATTCGAAAGTCAGAACCAAGACGCCGATGAAAGCAAGTAGCACTGCAACCCACTGCAATTTGTGCATTTTCTCCCGCAAAATAACTACGCCAAAAGCCACGCTCACTAATGGAGATATGTAATACCCCAATGATGCTTCAACAACTTTATTGACACTGACAGACCAGATGTAAACAGTCCAGTTAATTGTTAGCAATCCAGAAGTCAGGGCAAGAATTGCGATGTTTCGAGGCTGACGAAAAACTGCAAAAGTTTTACGCAATTTCTTTTGTAGTCCGAGAATAAGAATGCATAAGACGAGTGACCAGATACCTCGGTTAGCAACTATTTCAAAAGATGATGCGTTTTCTAGGAAGTGCCAATAAACAGGGAGGAGCCCCCAAATAATGCACGTTGTGACACCAAAGATGAGACCTTTAGTTTGAGATGCTTTGTTAGGAATTGGAGGTCACCGGTAGTTCGTAAATTGAACTGCGAAGTCCCACTTAGCATCTTTGATCATTGCAATAGCCGCTTGTAAGTCATCTCGACTCTTGCTGGTGACACGAAGTTCATCGCCTTGGATCTGGGTTTTAATTGTTTTAGGACCTTCATCACGCAAAAACTTAGCAACTTTTTTAGCATTTTCTGTAGAGATGCCTTCTTTTAGCGGGCATGAGATTTTATAAATCTTTCCACTCAGCGCTGGTTCAGCGGGATCTATGTGCTTTAGTGAAACACCACGTTTAACTAATTTATCTTTGAGAACATCTAGGGTTGCTTTGGCACGCTCTTCTGTCCCGGCTTCTATCGAAATCTTTTCGCCTTCAAGTTCTAACTTTGCGCCAGTATTTTTGAAATCAAATCGAGTATCGATTTCGCGGATTGCTTGATTAACCGCGTTATCTAATTCCATTCGGTCGATCTTGGAAACTACGTCAAAACTGCTATCTGATGCCATATCTTCGGCCCTCTTTCGCACGATAAAAGGCGGTATTTGCGCCTACCTGCCTACGGTATCCTTTCACCTCGCAAGTTCCATAATTGCCGCAAGTTCTGTTCGACCCTGGCGGGTTGCCCGAGCGGCCAATGGGAGGGGACTGTAAATCCCCCGGCTCTGCCTTCGAAGGTTCAAATCCTTCACCCGCCACCACGTAGTTGATTTCAATGTTAAAAGCGTATGAGAGCTAGCGAGTGTAAACCTTCGCCGAACTTGAAAAATTCGCTTCTCGAATGCGTCAGAAGGACAAATCAGGGAATACTTGCCCCGTGATCTGGTGGCCTTCTGAAGTTCCAACGCTTTCCTACGGACTCACGACACTGCGTGCGCTTACTTCCGCAGATATTCCAGATGTTTATCGTGAACTGCAAGATCCGGTGATTCATCAATTCACGACAATCCTCCCTAACTACACCATGGAGGATGCAAAATTATATGTCACTAAGAAAGCGACTCAATACTTGGCCGAAAAGAACGAACTCGCCTTTGGAATTGTGCACGATGAAATCTTCTCTGGTGTCGTATCTCTGCACGATATTCACTTGGCAGATCACTGCGCTGAGGTTGGCTATTGGATAGCCGCCCCGATGCGTCGCAAGGGCATTGGAAGCACAGCCGTGCGCCTCATTACCGAATACGCATTTACAACTATGGCATTTCGCAGAATTGAAGCAAAAGTTGATGTAAAGAACGAAGCATCAAATGCACTATTCCTCAAGGAAGGTTTTGAATTCGAGGCAATCATGCGCTCAGCTAAGACTGCACTAGACGGTACCCAAGAGGATATGGTCCTTTACAGCGCAATTTTTGGTTGACAAAGTTTTATCTATGGAGTCACCGGCGTGACATGTGCATGAAAACCTTGTTGGTAGAGAAGCGGACTGTAAATCCCCATACCTTAGAAGGTTCGAATTATTAGACCAAGTCATCAGATGGTCCTTCTAATTTCGAATTTCCATAGAGCATGTAGAGTTGCCCATTAGCATCGCCCAAAGAACTGCGAAAGGTTATTAGCCATGAGCTCCATCGAAAAAGATGTCAATTGGAAAACACTCTTTGAAGGTGATCCAAAAAATGGCTGGATGCACTCTGGAATCGGAATCTTTAGCGACGGGCATATAGTTTTTGAGTCCCCTGGTGGGCGTGCATTTATTGTGCTCAATCCCCAAGATGGCACTTTTACAAAGGTGGACGTTGATGCCGCTGTTCTACATGGCATAACTGTTCTTCAGAACTCCGATGAAGATTCTTTCTGGATTTGCGATCCAGGTGCTAATACTCCAGCGCAATTACTACTTGTCAATCGCAAAGGTAAAATACTTCGAAAAATTCTAAGACCCAACACCACTGAAGGTGATGTTGTGACATGGAAGCCAACCACTATTGCAGTAGTTGAGGTAGAAGGACCTTATAAGGGAGATATCTGGATCGGGGATGGCTACGGAGAAAGTTTAGTTCACCGCATTCGTCCCGATGGAAGTTCCCAAACTTTTGACGGATCGACAACGTCTATGGTTTTCAATTGCCCTCACGGAATCGCAATCGATACTCGTGGGCCTGAACCTCTTGTAGCAATCGCTGACCGACGAAATAAGCGGATGGTTTTTTTCACACTTGATGGAGAATATGTTAAATCAGTCAGCTCTGATTCCATGATTGGTCCATCATCAATTGCAATTCGCAACGATCTTCTTATTGTCACTGACCTTTATGGTGCAATGCTTTCTATAGATCTTGAAGGTAAAGTTGAGATTCTCGTACCCAGCATTAAACCCGAACGCGGTGAAGGTTGGCCTAATCAAATTAAGGATGGCGAGACCGTGGCTCCCGATGTGCGTGATGGGGCAGTCAATAGCCCACACGGAGTTTGCGTTGCTCCAAATGGAACTGTGTTCTTTACAGAGTGGTATTTCGGAGGCCGAGTAGTTCGTATTTACTAAATAACCCCTACTCGGGCTCTCCTAGTTGTAAACCCTTATTTCTCTACCACCCACGTATCGCCACTTTCGAGAAGTGTTTTTAGATCCCCTGCTCCTTGTTTCGAAATAATGTCGGCAATCTGATTATTGACTTGTGAGCCGTATTCAGAGCGTTCAACATCGCGGAAAACTCCAACAGGAACATGGTCTAAGGCCGATGCTGACAATCGTGATAGCGCAAATGCATAAGAAGGATCTGCATTATGTGCATCATGAATGACAAGTTGGTCTTCAGACACTGAGGAAAGCTCGACAACTTTGAGTGATGCTCCTTCATGAATGAGACCGTGAGTATCAGATTTAATTGCTTGTCCGTGCACCATCTGTAAAAGCGCAGCGCCTTTACTAGTTGAGTCCTTCACCGAATCGAATGCTCCATCATTGAAGATTGGGCAATTTTGGAAGATTTCGATAAGAGCAGAACCTTTGTGCGCAGATGCTTGACGCAATACATCTGTGAAATGTTTGCGATCACTATCTACGGTTCGAGCAACAAAAGATGCTTCAGCTCCAAGTGCTAGAGAGATTGGATTAAATGGCGCATCCAATGAACCTAGGGGAGTGGATTTTGTAATCTTTCCTTGCTCACTTGTTGGCGAATATTGGCCTTTAGTTAAACCGTAAATACGGTTGTTAAAGAGCAATATCTTGAGGTTAACGTTGCGGCGCAGAGAATGAATCAAGTGGTTTCCACCAATTGAAAGTGCGTCGCCGTCACCAGTAACCACAAAAACTGTTAAATCTGGTCGAGCGATTGCTAAGCCAGAGGCAATTGTTGGAGCACGTCCATGGATCGAGTGCATTCCGAAAGTCTCTAGATAGTAAGGAAAACGAGATGAGCATCCAATTCCCGAGACAAAAACAATGTTTTCGCGGGGAACGCCAAGTTCGGGCAAGTATGCCTGCATCGTTGAAAGGATGGAGTAATCACCGCAACCAGGGCACCATCGCACTTCCTGGTCTGAAGTAAAGTCCTTCTTAGTAAGCGTTAAATCAGACATGAAGCACCTTCATAACTGCCTCCATCATTTCTGCGGTAGTAAACGGTAATCCACGGACTTGATTGAATCCGATGACATCTTTGAGGAATTCAGACCGGAGCAACATTGCCAACTGGCCCAAGTTCATCTCGGGCACAATCACTTTGGGATATTTCTTAAGAACTTCACCAAGATTTTTAGGGAATGGATTGAGATGGCGAAGGTGTGTTTGTGCAACAACTTCGCCATTTCCACGCAATTGCTCAATTGCCGCCGAAATTGGCCCAAATGTTGAGCCCCATCCAAGAACAAGTACTTCGGCATCTCCGGATGGATCATCGACAACTAAATCAGGAACTTCAATGCCCTTTACTTTTGCAGCTCGTGTTCGAACCATGAAGTCATGATTGTTTGGGTCGTAGGAAATTGCACCTGTTTTGTCAGCCTTTTCAAGACCGCCAATTCGGTGTTCGATTCCTTTTGTTCCTGGAATCGCCCAAGGACGGGCAAGAGTTTTTGGATCACGTAAGTATGGTTGGAAATTCTCTTGTGACTTAGCAAATTCAACGTGTAAATCTGGAAGTGAATCAACTTCAGGAATTTTCCAAGGTTCAGAACCATTGGCTATGTAACCATCGGAAAGAACAATTACCGGTACGCGATAAGTCGTTGCGATACGAACGGCTTCGATTGCCATGTCAAAACAGTCACTTGCGTGTGAAGGGGCTAAGACCGCAACAGGTGATTCGCCGTTTCGGCCAAACATCACTTGCAATAAATCTGATTGCTCCGTTTTGGTTGGCAATCCTGTTGAGGGACCACCTCGTTGAACATCGATGATAACGAGAGGAAGTTCCAACATGACGCCAAGGCCAATCATTTCACTTTTGAGTGCGATACCTGGCCCAGATGTTGTTGTAACACCAAGGGCTCCTCCATAGGAAGCTCCTAGCGCTGATCCCACCGCGGCAATTTCATCTTCTGCTTGAAATGTGATTACGCCAAACTTTTTATGTTTGGAAAGTTCATGCAAGATGTCCGAAGCGGGAGTAATGGGATATGAACCAAGAAATAATTTCAGTCCACTTCGCTGCGAGGCCGCAATTAAGCCATATGCCATTGCAGTATTACCGCTGATGTTTCTGTATTTACCTGCAGGCATTGTGGCTTTTGCAATCTCATATGAGACCGCAAAATCTTCTGTCGTCTCGCCATAATTCCAACCAGTCTTGTATGCCAACAAGTTTGCGGCAAGAATCTCAGGCTTTTTTGAGAATTTGGCAGTGAGAAAATTCTCTGTCGCCTCAGTTGGGCGGTGGTACATCCAGGTCAGTAAACCCAGAGCGAACATATTTTTTGAGCGCTCTGCCTCTTTGCGAGAAAGCGTTAATTGGCTAAGGGCAGCAACGGTCAGTGAGGTCAACCCAACAGCATGAACTTTATAACTTTCGAGGGATCCATCTTCTAATGGATTCGTCGCGTACCCAACCTTTTCAAGATTGCGGGTAGTGAATTCATCTTTGTCTACGATAATTGTTGCTCCACGTGGCAACTCTTTAATATTTGCTTTGAGAGCTGCTGGGTTCATTGCAACCAACACATCAGGTGCATCTCCTGGTGTCATCACGTGGTGATCTGCAAAGTGCAATTGGAAAGATGAGACTCCTAGAAGTGTTCCTTGAGGGGCTCGAATCTCTGCGGGATAATTGGGTAACGTCGAAAGGTCATTACCTAAACTGGCAGTGTCCATAGTGAAGCGATCACCGGTCAGTTGCATTCCATCGCCACTATCGCCTGCGAAACGAATTGTGACTTGATCTAACTGGATTACTGGTTTACCCATGACTCCACCTTGCTCCCTGCCTCGTTGTTGCTATGTTGTGTAAGAAAATCAATTACATCAAGTGCGCTCCAGCCATTGGGAAAACGCTTGAGAAGCTCGGTTACACCTGTTAAATCTGATCCCAACGTCACTAATGGCAGTTCTTGGTAACCGTCACCACGCAAATTCCCTAAATCGATATTGGCCATAAGCCCATTGCATAAACACTTACGTCCTAACGCATCTTTTTCTTCTCCACCTTTGCGAATGTAAACATGCGTTGGCTCAGCAGAACACCGGTATCCCAGCGCCCCAGGTACACGTTCGAATGGAACTCGTAGGTATCCGAGGTCGCAAAGTCGTGGTCTTAGCGCGTAAGTGGCACTTTCTGAAATTGTGTTGTTAATTGTTACTACTTTGAATGGAAATCCTGTGGGGGATGCAAATGGATCTGTGCGCACTGCGAGGGTTTTCTCTTTTAGTTGCGATAAAACCTCTTGGCGCAAATCCGGAGCTAACCCAGTTTCTTTCGCTAAAGAGAAAAGCGTGCCCACTTGAATACCAATCGCTCCAAGTGCTTTAGCGGACTCTAAGAGTTGAGGGGTCGAATAGCCTCCAGCTAACCAGAAAGGGAGTCCTATTTTTGCAACCTTTTCAATATCAGGTTCATCTTTGGGTCCGAAAATTGGCTGGCCATCATCATCCAAAATCATGGCTCCACGAGGAGGTGCGTTATGTCCACCAGCATTAAATCCTTCAATGATGAAACCGTCAGGTTTCGTTATCTCATCTTTTGCAAGGTAAGCAGCAAGAACATGTGCGGAAATGATTGCAAGAAATTTAGGTCTCTTTAAATTTGGTAATTGCAATCCGCTGAAAGTCTTGGGAAAGAATGTTGTCTTATATGGATTTGTTGCTCCTTCTACCGCAACTTTCAAGGAGGCGGGTCTGTGCTCTGCTAAGTCATTAAGAAGAGCTGGAATTTCTGCGGGGATGCCCGCGCCCATCAATACAAAATCCACTCCAGCCAACATTGCACCATACGCAGCACTAGGTGTTCCCATCTGAATTTTTTCGAGATAGTTAATTCCAATGAGTCCATCGTGTCCTTCTTTAGCCAACCAAACTTCCGCAAAATTAGCTACAACGATCAACTCCAATGCATGCGTGCTTGGATTGATAGTAATTTTTGGAGTTGATTTATAAGGCTCATCGGGGTCGCGGCCTTCAGGTTGAAAATATAAATCTAGTACTCGTTTTGCAATGGTCTGATTTGGAAATGCAGCGAGTGCGCGCCTAAGGTCTCCGCTTTCATCACCGTTTTGTAGACGCCTTGCGAATACAGCATCGATTGCAGTTCCGGAAACAACGCCTAGTTGTCCACTTTGTGAAACAGCGCGCGCCAATTGCCACGATGAAATTGCGATACCCATGCCACCTTGAATTATCTGTGGCAGGCTATTTTTACTCTCCATATGAGCAGGTTATCGGCAGAGAGATTGCGAGTTAAGAGAAAAATGGCGTTACAGACTTACATCACATTTCAATGAGGGGTAGCCCCTGTAAGCATTGGTTCGTGTTCCAGAAGTGCCCATTCATCGTCGCTAAATAGACGCGATCTAATTAAAAACCTAAAACCTTCTGGAGCCTCAAGTGAAAAACCGCCACCTCGGCCAGCAACAACATCAATTGTTAAATGTGTGTGCTTCCAATATTCAAATTGTGCCAACGAGATCCAAACCTTAATTGGTTCGGGGATTTCTTCCACTATAAGTTCTCCCAAGAAAACATCAGATCCACCTACGCGAAATTCACCAGCTAAATAACACATCGGAGATGATCCATCACAACAGCCACCTGATTGATGAAACATGAGTGGTCCATGTATTGCATACAGTTTTCTCAGTAGAACGCATGCTTCCTCGCTGACATCTACACGAGAAGGAAAATTCATAGTTTCATCTTACTCCGGACACGAAAACACGGAGGCCGTTGCTTCACGCGACAACCTCCGTGTATCCGATTAGTGGTTAAAAGAATCCAAGCTTCTTCGGAGAGTAAGAAACCAATAAATTCTTTGTCTGCTGATAATGATCGAGCATCATCTTGTGAGTCTCGCGCCCAATACCTGAAGACTTATAACCACCAAAAGCGGCGTGTGCTGCGTAGTCGTGATAGCAATTCGTCCAAACTCTTCCTGCTTGAATTGCTCGACCTGCACGGTAGCCAGTGTTCATGTCTCGTGTCCAGACACCAGCGCCTAGACCGTAGAGTGTGTCATTTGCGATTTTCATCGCTTCATCGAAGCCATCAAATCGCGTAACAGAAACAACGGGTCCAAAGATTTCTTCTTGAAAGATTCGCATCGAATTCTTTCCTTCGAAAATCGTTGGAGCCATGTAGTAACCACCGGAGAGATCTCCGCCAAGATCTACTCTCTCGCCACCAGTGACAAGGCGAGCACCCTCGGCTTTGCCAATATCAATGTAGGAGAGAATCTTTTCTAGTTGGTCATTACTTGATTGGGCACCAATCATGGTGTCTGTATCAAGGGGATTTCCTTGTTTAACTGCCTTGGTACGTGCCGTAGCATCGGCTAAGAACTTGTCGTAGATCGAGGTTTCAATCAAGGCACGGGATGGACATGTGCAAACTTCACCTTGATTGAGGGCAAACATTGTGAAGCCCTCGAGTGCTTTGTCGTAGAAATCATCATTGGCTTCAGCGACATCCTTGAAGAAGATATTTGGGCTCTTGCCACCGAGTTCGAGCGTGACAGGAATGATGTTTTCTGCAGCGTATTGCATGATTAAACGGCCCGTTGTTGTCTCACCCGTGAATGCAACTTTTGCAATTCTGCGTGAGGAGGCAAGTGGCTTACCAGCTTCAACACCGAATCCATTGATGATGTTGAGAACACCAGGCGGAAGCAAATCTTTGATGAGATCCATTAAGAAGTGAATCGAAACTGGAGTCTGCTCTGCAGGTTTTAGAACCACACAGTTACCAGCAGCAAGTGCCGGTGCCAATTTCCAGACTGCCATCAAGATTGGGAAATTCCACGGAATGATTTGCGCAACAACGCCAAGTGGCTCGTGAAAATGATAAGCAACTGTGTCGTCATTGATTTCACTCAGCGCGCCTTCTTGAGCACGTATACAACCTGCGAAATAGCGGAAGTGATCGATAGCAAGTGGCATATCTGCAGCCATAGTTTCACGAACGGGTTTTCCGTTCTCCCAGGTTTCTGCAACTGCTAACGCCTCAAGATTTGCCTCCATACGATCTGCAATCTTGAGCAAGATATTGGAGCGTTCAGTGACGGATGTTTTGCCCCATGCACCTGCAGCAGCGTGCGCAGCATCGAGGGCTAACTCGACGTCGGCAGCATTACCTCTCGCAACTTCACAAAAAACCTTGCCATTAACAGGACTGCTATTTTCGAAGTACTGTCCTGAACTAGGCTTTACAAATGCGCCATTGATCCAATGGTCATAACGTGATTTGAAAACGGCAATGCTCCCCGGTTGTCCAGGAGCAACAAATACTTTCCCCATTTTTTCTCCTTATTAGGTTTAGGCACGATGGCGTGAACCCTGTTGCCCAGAACGCTATGCCTGTCCTCTTTCATGACCTAGAACTTTTCTGAGTGGCAACCCTAAATACGAGCCCTAACTAGCTCATTTGACAGATACCCCTAGGGGTATGCTAACCTCACGTCTGTAAGCATTTATTGGGGGTAAACCATGGCAAAGAAGGCAACTGAGCATGTGCTCTCAGATCCGACGCAATTGGATGCGCTCAGCAAAAGACTTAAAAGAGCCCATGGGCAATTGGGTGCAGTTGTACGCATGCTTGAAGAGGGCCGAACCTGCGAAGAAATCGTCGTTCAGATGGCAGCAGTTGGCAAGGCCATCAATACCGCTGCCTTTACTTTGATAGCCGCAAATCTTAAAGAGTGCATCGAAGATGATAAAGAAAATGGTCCTGCAGTTACTGAAAAGCTACAAAAACTTTTTCTTTCCCTAGCGTAAAGGAATAACAATGAAGATACGTAGTATTGCACGTTCGGCGCTTTTAGTTTCCGCCACTCTATTGTTGAGTGGATGTTCATCTACAGGAGGAGCAATTACAGATATGAACGCATCAGAATTTTCTGCAAAGACTCAAGAGGCCGGTGTTGTGGTGCTGGATGTTCGGACAAGAGATGAGTTTAATCAAGGCCACATTACAGGTGCGATAAATATTGATGTTGAGACTGACACTTTTGAAAACGAAGTTTTAAAGTTAGATAAAAACGCGACCTATGCGGTCTATTGTCGAAGTGGACGTCGATCACTCCTTGCAGTTGACGCAATGGCCGGATTCGGATTCAAGACAATGTTCAATTTAAAAAACGGCATAATTGACTGGCAAGCACAAGGATTACCGGTGATGAATTCTTAATGAAAATTGTTATTGTTGGCGGTGTCGCTGGTGGTATGTCCGCCGCAACTCGCTTGCGCCGGCTAAATGAAAATGCAGAGATTATTGTGTTGGAGAAAAGTGGACATGTTTCTTATGCAAACTGCGGTTTACCATATTTTGTTGGTGGAGTTATAGAAGACGAGTCTTCACTTTTTCTTCAAACACCCGCATCTCTTCACGCAAGGTTCAAATTGGATGTGCGTGTCTTAACGCAAGCACTGTCGATAAATAGCGCGACAAAGTTTATAAAGACGCAAAATGTGGTTACTGGTGAAACCTCTGAAATCAGCTATGACAAGCTAATACTCAGCCCCGGTGCTTCTCCAATAGTTCCCGCACTTCCCGGCGTGGAAAACGCCCTCACTCTGCGAACCGTTGAAGATGTTGAGCGAATTGTTGCCGAAGTTAATCAACGACCAAAGAATGCAGTTGTTATTGGTGGAGGCTTCATTGGTGTTGAGATTGCTGAAAACCTCATTCATAGAGGAATCTCAACCGCAATCATCGAGGCCACCCCTCAGCTATTAGCGCCGTTGGATCCTGAGATGGCAACTTTTGTTGCTGACGAGATGCAACGTAATGGGGTCCAGGTAATTCTTGGAGATAGCGTTGCGTCGATTACTAAAGAATCAGTCACTCTTTCCAGTGGGGCAACGCTTCCAAGTGATTTAGTAATTATGGCAATTGGAGTTCGACCAGATATTGAGTTAGCGAAGAGTGCGGGTGTCACAATTGGGACTCGCGGAGGAATCGCCGTAAATGAATTTAACCAAACAAGTAACTTTGATATTTATGCAGTGGGCGATGCTGCTGAGAAGTTAGATTCAATAGACCAAAGTGCCACTCTTGTTCCATTGGCTAACCTAGCAAACCGTCATGGTAGAACTGTTGCGGATCACATTAACGGACTATCTATTCGTTCAATTTCCACGATTGGGACTGCCATTGTTAAGGTTTTTGATCTAATGATTGCAACTACAGGTTGGAACGAGAAACGCCTTATTGCCCAGAAGCGCGCATACCAAGCAATTCATACGCACCCAGGTTCGCATGCTGGTTATTACCCAGGTGCTCAAACTATGGCTCTCAAGATTTTGTTAGACCCCATAACAGGTGAAATCTTTGGTGCGCAAGGAATTGGTAAAGATGGAGTCGATAAGCGCATTGATGTGATTGCTACGGCAATGCGCGGAGGACTTACAGGCCCCCAACTTGCCGACTTGGAATTAGCTTACGCACCACCATTTGGCTCGGCGAAAGATCCTGTAAATATGCTTGGTTATATTGCAGAGAATTTAATTTCGAAATTGACTGGCAATGTCCAGTGGCATGAAGTGCTGGCGTACCAGGAGAAGGGCTATGAAATGGTGGACGTGCGGACTGCGTCAGAGTTTGCTCGGGGGACCATACCGGGTTCAATCAATATTCCCGTAGATGAGTTGCGGGAAAGATTAAGTGAAATATCAACCAAGCGAGTTGTTGTTAATTGCCAGGTTGGTCTTCGCGGTCATACCGCAGCGTTATTGCTAAAAGAATATGGATTCACAGCTCTTAATCTTGACGGTGGCTATCAAACCTGGAGCCATTCTCCAGCGATGGCTACTTACGCTTCAGCAAACTAATCAAACACCATAGAAAAGGATGAAAACATGTGTAGCAAAGTAACGTGTAGAAAATGCGGGAAGCCTACGTGGTCAGGATGTGGCGAGCACATAGAGCAAGCACTCCAAGGGGTTCCTAAGAGTCAACGGTGTTCGTGTGATAAAAACGCAAAGTCTGAAAGCTCTGGTGGCAATTT